>Ga0209278_1000205_pt1 | contig 62177 bp, 49 predicted proteins | sample JI81BgreenDNA_FD_187504 | JGI IMG/M metagenome (GOLD analysis project Ga0209278, IMG submission 187504) | Wastewater effluent complex algal communities from Wisconsin, to seasonally profile nutrient transformation and Carbon sequestration -... | ecosystem: Engineered > WWTP > Effluent > Algae... | reverse complement strand
CGTATACACTTTGGACGGACTTCTGGAATCCTGGATTGCCCAATACCCACAACCAACAGTTGACCATCAACTACGAAGTGCCGTTGAATAAAATTCCGTTCTTGGCCTTTATCAAACCTACCTATACTTACAATGGTACGTTTACATGGCAACGTTCTTCTATTGCCTTATCATCATATACCGATGCCAATGGAGACGTGTTTAATTTAGGGAATACCATTCAAAATTCAGGCTCGCACAAGCTGAATACCGCGTTCAATATGGATGCCTTGTATAAATATATTGGGTTGACCAAGACCAAAAAGAACACCAAAACTACCCAAACAGGTCCCCCAAAACCCGGCCAAAAAATTACAAACACTGCTGTAGCTCCGCAATCAGAGCGTAGTCCTTTTGTAGAAGGCTTGATCGGTATTTTAACGAGTGTGAAAAATATTCAAATTAATTACACCGAAAATCAAAGTACCGCCTTGCCAGGATATACTCCGGGTCTCGGATTCTTCGGTTCGGCCAAGCCTTCCATGGCCTTTGTCTTCGGATTGCAAGACGATGTTCGATTTGAAGCGGCCAAACGCGGTTGGTTGACCAACTTCCAAGATTTTAACCAAAATTATACTGAGGTCATTAACCGTACTTTGGACATGACAGCGAATATCGATTTATTCCCTGATTTTAAAATAGACTTGGCGGCCAATCGCACCTACGCGACGAACTATACCGAGCAATATGATGTAAGTCCTGATGGCACCTACAATTCAAGGTCGCCCTACAATACTGGGAACTTTGCGATTTCGACCAACATGATTACCACCTCGTTTATGCCCAGTGACGAATTTGGTTCGGAAGCATTTAATCGATTCCGCGAAAACCGCTTTGTGATTGCCCACCGTTTGGCCCAAGATTATTATGGGAATACCACTTACCCGCTTGATGCCGAAGGGTACCCTCAAGGGTTTGGGAAAAACAGTCAGGATGTCTTGTTGCCTGCTTTCTTGGCAGCCTACACCGGTCGCGATGTCAATAAAGTGTCGACTGGAATCTTCAGAGATATTCCAATTCCAGGGTGGAACATCAAGTACAATGGATTAATGCGCTACAAGTTTTTCAAAGATCGCTTCAAACGCTTCTCCATTCAACACAACTACAAAGCATCGTATACCATTAATGCTTTCCGTTCCAACTTAGACTATGTAGAAGGCGCTATAAACCCTGCCAATAACAATTTCTTCCAGCAAACGATTGTGGGGAATGTCAACTTGGTAGAACAATTTAGTCCGCTTTTCCGAATTGATTTTGAAACAAAAAGTTCGTTCAAGTTGTTGCTAGAAATGAAAAAAGACCGCGCTTTGTCATTCAGTTTTGACAACAACTTATTGACCGAACAACAAGGGGTTGAGTATATTGTAGGAACAGGATTCCGATTTAAAGATGTAATCATTTCCTCGCGTTTGGCGGATAATCCAACAGGGATCATCAAAAGTGATTTGAATGTCAAAATAGATTTCTCCTACCGTAACAACAAAACCATTGTGCGTTATTTGGATTACAACAACAACCAGTTGGGAGGGGGTCAAGACTTATGGTCAGCCCGTGTTACTGCGGATTATTCATTCAGTAAAAATTTAACGGCCATTTTCTTTTATGATCATTCATTCTCCCAAGCTGTTATTTCAACTTCATTCCCGATAACCAACATTCGAACCGGATTTACGTTGCGCTATAATTTCGGAAATTAAACCGTTTGAAATGCAAAAAATCATTTTTCAATATCGGAATTAAGTGTACCTTTGAACGTGTATTTTTAAACCAACAAACGAATGAATATTCCTTCTAATTTGAAGTATACCAAAGACCACGAGTGGGTTTCTTTGGACGGCGATGTAGCCACTGTGGGTATTACCGATTTTGCACAACGTGAATTGGGTGATATTGTTTATGTAGAAGTTGAAACATTAGATCAAACACTTGCTAAGGATGAAGTTTTTGGTACCGTTGAAGCCGTGAAAACCGTTTCAGATTTATTTCTTCCATTGTCGGGTGAAATCATTGAATTTAACGATGCTTTAGTGAGTACGCCTGAAACAGTTAATTCTGATCCTTATGGCGAGGGTTGGATGGTAAAGGTTAAAATTTCTGATGCCTCTGAGTGGGATCAATTGATGGATGCCGATGCCTACAAAGCTTTGATTGGAGCCTAAGAAAACATATAATTTATTGCTTGCACTTTCCTGGACCGCCCTCATAACCTGGTTAAGTTTGGGTTCAACTGGAAGTTTTGGGCAAAGTATTCCAGTGCCTCACAAAGACAAAGTGGTCCATTTTTGTTTCTACTTTGGATTTGTTTTTTGGTGGGGTAGCTATCTGCGGAAAAAGACAAAACGAATCTTAATTGGGTTATGGCTTGCCGCAGTAGGATATGGAATTATAATGGAAGTTTGTCAATTCGCCTTCACACAAAATCGCTCAGCCGATCTTTGGGATGTGCTCGCCAACACCATTGGGGCAAGCGTAGGATTATGGGTCTTTTCTTTAAAAAAATAGTAAGCCACTCTTCGTGAGTGGTTTTTTTATGGAAATCAATGAAGCTGCCTTCATAATTTGTATTTTTGACCCTTATTGGTTATCGCTATGCACATTCGACACTATTTAGATACTACTTACCTCAAATTGCCTGAGCAAGCTGGACTATCTATAGCCGACCATGAAAAAGTGGTAAAGGCTTGTATTCAAGAAGCGATTGAGGAAGGGTTTAAGTTGGTGATGATTCGTCCCGATAAGGTAGCGATGGCGCGAACGATGATTGATGACGCAAAATCTTCGGTATTGGTAGGAACCGTTATTGGATTTCCCGAGGGTACAGCCGATTTGGAAGCCAAATTGCAAGAAGCACAACAGGCCATTGATGATGGAGCCGATGAGTTGGATTTTGTATGTAATTACAGGGCCTTCCAATCGGGCGATGTAGCTTTAGTGCGCAAAGAGATTGTGGCTGGAACACAATTGGCTTGGTCGCATCACAAAACGGTCAAATGGATTATTGAAGTGGCCGCCTTGTCGGATGCCGAAATCATCCAGTTGTCGGCCTGTATTAAAAATACAATTATAGCCCATTTCAAAGAAGAAGTCTTTGCGCATGTTTTTGTAAAATCTTCGACCGGTTTTTATGAAACAAAAGACGGAAAGCCCAATGGCGCTACACGTGCCTCTATACTGATGATGCTTGAAAATTGCGCACCACTCCCAGTTAAAGCAGCAGGGGGAGTGCGAACGTATGAAGAAGCGGTTGAAATGATAAAACTAGGTGTAAAACGAATCGGAACGTCGGCGGCAAAAACTATTGCACACGGCGGGACGTCTGAAGCTGGATATTAAGTATGAAACGATTACTTGTTTTTGTGTTTTTTTGGAGTGGGATGCTAACCGTTGGTGCGCAGGGGTTGCAACAAACACCTCCTGTTTTTCCAAATTGTAAGTCGGTTAATGAGGCGGAAGCTCAAACCTGTTTTGATCAAGAGGTACAGCGGTTTGTTTACCAAGAGTTTAAAGCGAAAACCAACTATCAAGGCACCGTAATTGTCGTGTTTGAAGTGGATCAATCGGGAAAATTCAAACCCTTGTACATTGATGCTGCCGATGCCGAAGTCACAGCCGAATGCCGTCGAGTATTTGAAAAGTTTCCCGTAATTCAACCTGCTGTCTATGGAGGTAAAGCGACGTATTCGAAATACACCATCCGATTTAACGTACCGTTGCAAAATCCAGATGACGCTCCCAAAAGTATAGCCAAACTGCAGCAAGCGCCCGTTGTTCCTACAACATTTCAAAAGGAAACGCGTGTAATGGAATTAGATACAATGCAGTATCAAACGTTTACAAAGCCCCAATACGACAGTAAACTTGCCATTCCTTTTTCCAATCGACTTTATGCTTCTTTTGATTGGGCGATGAATCAAGTGGGGGCCAATGCGCATACTACTTCAAAGCCTTTTACGTTCAATGAAGTTTCGAAGTACTATAATTTGCGGGAAGCTCATCAACAACTCATGAAGCCTAAATCTTCGTGGTGGGGTAAAAAAATATGGAACGAGGACTTGGTTGCCATCCAAGGGAATGATTATTGGTTTACGTTAAATCCTGTTTTTGATTTCCAACTCGGAAGAGAAACTTCAGGCGCTACCGATTATACCTTTGTCAATACCCGCGGGGTACAAATCCGTGGTGGTTTGGGCAAAGAAGTGAATTTTTCGGCTACTATTTATGAAAGTCAGGGCCGTTTTGCCGATTATTTTAATCAATATGCTATTTCCTTGCGCCCTTCAGGAGGAAATCCCGCCACCATTCCGGGCATTGGGATTGCTAAAGAATTTAAAACCGATGCTTTTGATTTTCCAATGGCAGAGGCCTATATCAATTATGCGCCCGGGAAGTTTGTAGAAATGCAATTGGGGCATGGTCGTAATTTTATTGGTGACGGGTACCGTTCGTTATTGTTAACCGACGGGGTGAGTCCCTATCCCTATTTCAAAATCAATACAACCTTTTGGAAAATTAAATACACCAACCTCTACATGTGGATGAAAGATACCCGTCCGGAAGTAACGGTTGATGGAACTTACGCCACAAAGTTTGTGGCGAGTCATTACCTGAGCTGGAATGTGAACCGACGGTTGAATATTGGTTTTTTTGAGTCGGTGGTATGGGCCAATCAAAATGACCGTGGTTTTGACATGAATTTTGTGAATCCTATAATTTTTTACCGCGCTGTTGAGTTTTCCTCTTCTTCCCGCAGTGGAAATGCGCTTTTGGGGCTCACAGGGAAATATAAATTAAGCAACAGTGTTAATGCGTACGGACAATTTTTGTTGGATGAATTTTCCTTGGGTGAAATTCGCGCTCAAAATCAAAGTTGGAAAAATAAATACGCCTACCAATTGGGTTTAAAATATTACAATGCGTTTAACGTAGACAACCTCATGTTGCAGTTGGAATACAACTTTGTTCGTCCCTATGTCTACTCCCATAGTAATGTACTTACTAATTACGGAAATAGCAACCAAAGTTTAGGGCATCAATGGGGTGGAAATATAAAAGAGTTAATTGCCATAGGTCGGTATACGCACGGGCGCTATTATGCTTCGGCTAAGTTGCATTATGGAGTTCGTGGTTTGGACATAAATGGCTTGAATTACGGAGGTAATATTTATCTAAGTTACAATGATTTCCGACCCACAGATACGGGAGTAGTCGTAGGGCAAGGTAACGAAACGATGGTGTTTATTGCCGATTTGCAAGCGGGTTATGTGATCAACCCAACGACCAATTTAAAGTTGTTTGCCAATGTAATTTTTAGAAATTTTGATCCCACTACAGTAACCGATACGGTCAAGTCATCCAATACGACATGGTTTTCGATCGGTGTTCGTACAGATATCTTTAATTGGTATTTTGATTACTAAAATCTTCAAGAATATTTATGCTTTGTTTTTTGTCATTTCTTTTGGGATAGACTACTTTTGCACGACTTAATTGACATTTGTAAACAAAGTATCGTTGGACACGCATTCCACATCGTTGCATCCTTTAAAATTGTTTCGAGATTTTAAAGAAATCACCAAAGCGGGCTTGGCCGTGAGTGTCGTGTTTTCCTCTATTGCAGGGTATTTACTCGGAATCAGTGCGTCCAATCCTTTTCATTGGATGACTTTGCTGATTTTAGCAGTTGGAGGGTATTGCATGGTTGGTGCTTCCAATGCATTCAATCAAGTGATTGAAAAAGACTTGGATGCTTTGATGGATCGCACCAAAAACCGCCCTGTCGCATCGGGTCGTATGGCACCCAATACCGCTTTATTTGTAGCGAGTTCGCTCACTATCACGGGTTTGGTTTTGTTGTATACGATTAATCCCAAATCGGCTATGTTTGGTGCCGTGTCTATCTTTTTATACACCAGCGTCTACACTCCTCTAAAGTCCGTTACTCCCTTAGCCGTATTTGTTGGTGCATTTCCAGGCGCCATTCCTTTTATGTTGGGCTGGGTTGCTGCAACCAACCACTTTGGTATTGAAGCGGGGACCTTGTTTTTAATCCAATTTTTTTGGCAATTTCCTCACTTTTGGGCTATTGGATGGTTTTTATTTGAAGATTATAAGAAAGCGGGTTTCTTTATGTTGCCTACAGGACAGCGTGATAATCGAACCGCTTTGCAAATTGTGCTGTATACATTTTGGTTGATTGTAGCTTCGGTATTGCCCGCTTTTGGGTATACCGGCCAACTTTTTATTGGTCCAATTGCCACGGTTTTGGTGGTGTTGTTGGGGTTGTGGATGTTGTTTTACACCTTCCAATTGTACCGATTACGCACCCCAAAAGCAGCTCGTGTACTCATGTTGGTGAGTGTGGCGTATATAACTTTGTTGCAAATCATTTACATTACGGATAAATTTTTACGTTAATATGACAGTACAAGAAGAACAAGCACGTTCAGCGCGCTCCTACAAATTGTTGTTGATCTTCGGAATGATCAGCATCGTTATGCTCTTTGCCGGATTAACGAGTGCCATGGTGGTTAGTAAATCACGCCCAGATTGGTTGACGGATTATCAAATACCTCAAGCGTTTACCATTAGCACCGTACTTATTTTATTGTGTAGTGCAACCTTTCATTTGGCGCAACGCACCATCAAGCAAGACCAACGTAGTAAAACTTCGCTGTTTTTAGCCTTAACATTGGTTTTAGGATTGGGGTTTGTTTACTTCCAGTTTAAAGGGTTTGATGAGCTGTTTGCCCACCGTCTTTTCCCCACTGGAAAGTCAGGATCGGTGACAATTGCCTTCCTTTACATCTTGGTTTATGTGCACTTAGCCCACATGTTGGGAGGGATATTATCCTTGTTGCTAATTATTTATAATCATTTTAAACAAAAGTACACTGCTGCTCAATATCTTGGAATTGAGCTGGGTGCGATATACTGGCACTTTTTGGATGCTTTATGGCTCTATTTATTTTTGTTTTTGTATTTCTTTAAATAAGAAAAAAATGTAAATTTGGAAACTTTTTAACTATTACGTACTTATGGGATCGACAGTTACTACAAACAATGGTGTAGCTAATGTTTGGAATGGCGGAGGCGCCGAGCCGTTAGGAGCGAGTTATGGAAAGATGATGATGTGGTTTTTCATCCTTTCCGATGCATTAACCTTCTCAGGATTCGTTGCGGCTTACGGTTTTTCAAGATTTAAATTTATCGAAACTTGGCCAATTGCGGATGAGGTGTTTACCCACTTCCCGTTCATGCATGGGGTATCTATGCCGATGTATTACGTGGCCTTCATGACTTTCGTACTTATCTTCTCTTCTGTGACAATGGTTTTAGCCGTAGATGCTGGGCACCAAATGAAGCAAGGTAAAGTGGCTATTTACATGTTTTTAACCATCATTGGAGGTTTAATCTTCGTGGGGTCTCAAGCATGGGAATGGAAAAACTTCATCAAAGGAGAATACGGTGCTATCGAAACCAAAGGAGGTAGTATTTTACAGTTTGTCAATGCCGAAGGGAAACAAATTAAACTAGCTGATTTTGCGGCTACGTTACCTGAAGAGCGTGAGCAGTTATCGCGTAGCCGTGCTACTTGGTTTATGTCAGAACCAACGTTGCCTACCTATTCAGTTAATGAAGTCATTGAAGGCTTCAAAAAGAATCCAGATATTTTGATCCGTACGGAAGTAATTTATTCGGAGGAAACGGCTAAGCATTCAATTGGTGCTCACCCAACTCTTAATAAGATCAAGCACAAAACTATTTTGACCCGTGAAGAATCGTTAAAACGTGTTAATGAGGCGAAAATAGTTATTGAGGGAGCTAATTTACACCGCAATGAATACGGAAGTAAATTGTTTGCTGATTTCTTCTTCTTTATCACTGGTTTCCACGGTTTCCACGTATTCTCTGGGGTTGTTATCAATATTATCATTTTTATCAATGTATTATTGGGTACCTACGAGCGTAGAAGATCTTATGAAATGGTTGAAAAAGTTGGTTTATACTGGCACTTTGTAGACTTAGTTTGGGTATTCGTATTTACCTTCTTCTATTTAGTATAATTAATTAAAAGCGAATCATGGCACACGAACATACATCAAATACAAAACGCATCTGGGTTGTTTTCGGTATTCTTTCCATTATCACTATTGTTGAAGTGTGGTTAGGGATTGAAAAGCCAAAAGCATTATTCCATTCGAATTTCTTATCCATGAATTTATTGAATTGGATTTTCATCATCCTAACGCTTGTAAAGGCTTACTATATTGTATGGGCATTCATGCACATGGAAGGTGAAACAAAAGCATTGCGAAGAGCGGTTGTTTGGACAGGTATTTTCTTGATTCTTTATTTAACATTCATTCTCTTAACGGAAGGATTCTATGTTTTCACCGTATTTAGAGATGCAACGATTAAATGGAATTTTTAACAGCATATTAATTACAGTTGAAGGTACGCAATAGCGTACCTTTTTTTTAATTTTGTAAGCAACTTGTTTAGCTCATGAAAAAGAATTTAGTGCTCTTCGTCCTTTTTGTTTTGCCTATCGTGGCTTACTTGTTCTTTGCCTCTGGCGTCAATAGTTTTGCGAAGTTGCCTACAATTACCTCTACAATTCCAGACCTTCAAGAATGGAAAACCTCTGACGGGAAATCAGTGACCTTAAACAATAAAATTACCATCTTAGGTTTTATTGGTTATGATGTCGAACACCACAAAGGCGGTTTCTTTAATTTGTATGAAAAAATTTACGCTCGTAATAAAGAGTTTAAGGACTTTCAAATGGTGATGGTCTTTCCAGAAGGAACCGAGGCTGAAGTGACTAAGTTGCAAACCAGTTTAAAGAAGTTGGGGCCACAGCAAAATTGGTGGTTTGTTTTTGGATCTCCCGAATCGATAAAAAGTTACTACAGTAAATTAAAATTGCTGGGGAGTCTCAATGAAAAATTAGGTACTCCCAATGTATATATTGTAGATAAGAAGCGCAATTTACGGGGCCGAAAGGGGAAAAATAAAAAAGGCGAGGAGGAATACCAAGAGGGGTACAATACCTTTAAAGTATCTGACCTTTATAATAACATGATTGATGATGTAAAAGTCATTCTCGCAGAATACCGTTTAGCCCTTAAAAAGAATAACAAAGCCAATCGAAAAATCTAGTATGAAGAATAAATCGTATATCGGTATATCGTTTATAGTTTTGATTTTCGGGATAATATTTATTCCCAAAATTGTGGATCGCATTCAAAAAGGAGAGACGGTTCAAAATGACCGCATGAGTTTGTCCAATGAAATTAAAGATGAAGCGGCCAAAAAGACTTTGGTTGTGATGGGGCAGGTTCCCCAATTTTCACTCACCAATCAGGACAAAACCACGATTACTCAAGATACCTACAAAGGAAAAGTCTATGTCTTAGAATTCTTTTTCGCTAGCTGTCCTAGTATTTGCCCGGTCATGAACAAAAATATGTTGAAATTACAACAGCAGTTTGGTAAAAATCCCGATTTTGCCATTGCCTCAATCACCATAGATCCTGAAAAAGATACGGCAGAAGTACTAAAGGAACATGCGAAATCCTTAGGGGTTACCATGAAAAATTGGCATTTTTTAACGGGAGATAAAGCAACTATTTTTGATTTGTCTAATAAAGGATTCAACATTTATGCGGGTGAATCCAAAGATAAAGTCAACGGTGGTTTTGAGCATTCAGGTTTGTTTGCTTTAATTGATAAAAAAGGAAATATACGATGCCGTCGGGATGCCCAAGGAAATCCTATTTTGTATTATGACGGTTTGGAAGCCTCTGGCATAAAGGCTATTAGTGAAGATATACAACGCTTATTAAACGAGTAATTATGGACGTTAAACCAACATTAGAAACAAAATTTAAAACACCCATTATCGTTGTTTCCATTCTTATCCCGATTGTCGTCGCGGTATTGTTTTCTTTCAAGTTGAAGGATTTTGGAATCAATGTAGAACCGCTCTCTTTTTTACCCCCAATCTATGCAGGAATCAATGCGGTCACTGCGGTTTTGTTGGTCTGGGCAGTACTTGCGATAAAAAATGGAAACCGCAAAACACACGAGCGTTTGATGACAGCTGCTATTGCATGCTCCGTCGTATTTTTGGTGATGTATGTTGCGTATCATCTTACCTCCGAGTCAACTAAGTTTGGGGGCGAAGGCGCCATTCGATACGTTTATTTCTTTATTCTAATAAGCCACATTGTTTTGTCGGTAGCAATTATTCCTTTGGTTTTGTTTACCTATGTTCGCGCCTTATCGCAACAGTTTGACCGCCACCGAAAACTGGCCAAAATCACTTTTCCGTTGTGGTTGTATGTTGCCGTAACTGGCGTAATTGTTTATGTAATGATTGCTCCCTATTATGCGCATTAATCGTTTATTATTCGTACTCGTATTACTCCTTGTAGCTTCACCGTCTGCCTTGGGTCAATGTGCCATGTGCCGAGCGTCGCTAGAAAGTTCGGGCAATGTGGTCAAAGCCGAGGCGGTCAATGACGGTATCGTTTACCTTATGGTATTTCCGTATATTCTTGTAGCTGTGGTGGGCTATGTAGTGTACAGTATGTTTCGACGTAAAAAGGTCAAAACAACCTAATCCATCCCGTCAACGCGCACATTCATTTTTCCACTCCCATTGATGAAGGCGATGATAAAATCGTCAGTGAGTTCTATTTTATCAAAATCCAACTCCAAAATCGATCCATTTACAAAAACACCTTTCATGGGTGAAAAGTTGTTGAGGTAAGGCAAAAGATTCTTTTTCCCCTCTTCCATGTTGGGTTGTATGGAGTAGCGGCATTGTGCCTGAATCTTCCGCAATATGTACCCTTGCAACAACCAATTTGCGGTTTTGGTTAATATCCCTTTGGTGTTTAACACATAGTCCATGTCTTCAAAGTATATTTCTTTGGAAACAGCATCATATTTAGGGATTCCACTCAGATATATCCTCCCGTTGAGACTACCCGTCAGGTCCAAGGCAATAATCATGCGTCCGTCTTTGCCCCATAATTCGACATTTTGAACTTTAATGACGCGTGTGCCCGACTTGAATTCTTGTCCTTTGAAGTTGGCAGTCATCACTTTTGAGGCATTGTCGTAGGTTGTAATTGCGGCAATGCTGACCACGGTTTTATCGCCTATTGTTCGCGCCGATTTAAATCCGATGCTTTCACGGTCAATCCCTTTCTTCGGCTGCTGTCCCACCCAAGTCGTCATGGCGCATTTTAATCCCAAGTTCATGGTTATTTTTGTTTTGTCCAAAACGGCATCGGTGACCAAAACTTCGTTGGGCTGTAATTTAAACCAGGCTTGATAGGTTTCACTCGTGAGGATAGGATTGCTAAGGGTTTCCAATACATTCAGCACATAGGGTTTAAAATCACAGGATTTGGTGATGGCTTCATCGATTTTTAGCGCTATTTTTTTCTTAAACAACGATAATGCAGGACTAATAAGGTAGGTAATCGGAACTTTTTTCCCCGCCACAGTCATTGTGGGACTCTCTTGCCAAGTGATATCCTCAATGATTGATTGCGTGGTTAGTTTCCAATTGGAAAGTTGCACTTGACTGCTCAGGGTAATCACGCCGTTTAAATCAAATTCTTTGGTGTCATTTAACCCCAAAAAATCAGTGCCATACTTGTATTTGACCCAAATCTTTAGGGGAAGTACCGACTTTATTTTTCCCTGATTTTCTTGCAAGCGAATAGGTGCCGTTTTCCAAATCTTCATTTGAATGTTGTCGTCTTGCAAATTAGGGTCTTCATACACCAACTCGGCAAGGGTTTTATTCAGTTGTTTTTCTATTTCTGTAAGCGTGATCTCCAGAGGCATGCTCACCATAGAACTCGTTGTTTTATAAGCAAAGTCGGGATTGTTGCTTCGAACGGGCTTTTCGGCTATAATTTTTTGAGGACCCGAGCATGAGGCGGTGATAAGACTTATAAAAAGCGTCAAAAAGAGGCAATGCAGTTTCATGAAAAACGAAATTAATTTGGATGTGAATGTAACAAAAAAAGCGGAATGACGTCTGATAAGCAAACAAAATTGGATAGGAATTAAAGCAGTACTTCTACTTTTGCTGTTCCAAGAAATCTACAGAGGTTTATGAATAAATGGATTTTAAAAACCGGGCTATGGGTGTTTTTGTGTAGCGCCATTCAAGGGTGGGCACAAACCAAAACCTGGACGCTTCGCGAGTGCGTTGATTATGCACTGAAAAATAACATCTCTATCAAACAGTCAGAACTTGATTTACAAAATGGACGTGTCGCAAAAAAAGATGCTATAGGTAATTTTTTGCCTACTTTAAATGCCAGTGCCTCCCATTCGTGGAATATTGGTTTGAACCAGAACATTACAACGGGTTTGTTGGAAAATCAAACCATTCAGTTTACCTCGGCTGGACTTAATTCAAGTGTGGCGATTTACAACGGTTTGCAAAATATGAACCAATTGAAGCGCGCCCGATTAACCATTTTAGCCGCACAATATCAGTTGAATAAAATGCAAGACGATGTAGCATTGAACGTCGCCAATTCGTATTTGCAAATTCTTTTTAATAAAGAAAATTTAAAAGTGCAACAAGAACAATTGGTTAATGACGAAAAACAGTTGTTGCGCGCGAGTGAAATGGTAAAATCCGGCATGATTCCTCGGGGCGACTTACTCGATGCAGAAGCCACGGTGGCAGCCGACCGTCAACGGGTGATTGCAGCACAAAACACCTTGTTTTTATCCAAGTTAAGTTTGGCACAATTGCTTCAATTGGACGATTTTCGCAATTTTGATATTGCAGAAGCCAATTATGAACCGTCATTGAGTCCTACGCTCGCAGAAAGTCCAGAAACCATTGTCAAAAAAGCCTTGGGGGAGCGCGTGGAGTTAAAAATTGCACGTACCAATTTAGAGGCAGCCGAGCGTGATTTGAAAATATCCAAAGGAGCCTTGCAACCTAGTATTAACGGATTTTATAGTTTTAGTACCCGGGCTTCCAATCAACGACGTATTTCTAGTTTTATAGTCGATCCCAACAATCCTACAAATACAGTCGGATTTGTGCCCAGCACGGGTGAGGCGGTATTGGCTCCCAATTTTATTCCAATTCAAGGAAATCCATTACCCTATTTTGATCAATTTAGTCAGTTTAAAGGGAATAATTTTGGGGTTCAAATGACGATTCCTATTTTAAATGGATTCCGGTCTTCCAATGCGGTGACTCGAGCACGAATTGCGTTAGAACGGGCACGAACCAATGAAAAACAAACGGCCCTGGATTTGGAGCGAACCGTTTATACGGCGATCACCGATGCGAAAGGTGCTTTACAGGCCTACGAATCGGCGCAAACGGCCCTGAATGCACGAAAACTGGCCTTCGAGTATGCGAAAGAGCGCTTCAATGTCGGACTTTCGAATAGTTTTGAGTTGAGTCAAGCGCAAACCCTGTACACCAACGCGCAGTCCGATTTGGTACGCACCAAGTATGACTATATTTTTAAAGTTAAAGTTGTCGAATTTTATTTTGGAATTCCCATCGTGGAGAAATTATAACAATCATGAGTAGAAAAAAAATCTTTTTGTGGGGTGGTATTATCTTTGGAGTAATCATTGTGTTAATGGTGTTGTCCTCTAAAGGTGTTTTTGGAAGCCGCGAAGAATTAAAGGAAGTGGAAGTAGCCAAAGTTGATGAAATAACAATTATCGAAACCGTTTCGGCTACGGGAAAAATACAACCCGAAATTGAAGTAAAAGTGTCTTCTCAGGTGTCTGGAGAAATTATTGCTTTACCCGTAAAAGAAGGACAAATTGTAAAAAAAGGAGATTTATTGGTCAAAATTAACCCCGATATTTATACCTCTGGGTTAAACCGTACCGTTTCTAATTATGCAGGAACCAAAGCAGGATTGTCGCAGGCTGATGCCTCTTTCAAAGAAGCGCAAGCCAGTTATGAACGCAGCAAATCCTTATTTGAAAAAGGAATAATTTCTCGTGCGGATTGGGATAAAGCCATTGCAGCCTTTGAAGTAGCCAAAGCCAACAAACAATCGGCCTATTATACTGTGCAGAGTGCCAATGCATCGGTTGTGGAAGCCAAAGATAATTTGGGCCGTACCACCATCTATGCTCCAGCCGATGGAACTATTTCAGTACTCAATGTTGAGTTGGGGGAAAAGATTTTGGGAACCCAACAAATGGCAGGAACCGAGTTACTTCGTGTGGCCAATCTAAACAATATGGAGGTTGAAGTCGATGTCAATGAAAATGACATTGTAAAAGTCAACATCGGGGATGAAACCAATATCCAAGTCGATGCGTATTTGAAAAAAGAATTCAAAGGTGTAGTAACGAGTATATCAAACTCAGCCAGCACCGGAACAACTGCCGATCAGGTGACCAATTTCAAGGTAAAGGTTCGCATCCTTAAAGAATCGTATCAAGACTTGTTAGAGGGTAAACCCGCTGCGTATTCGCCTTTTCGCCCCGGAATGACGGCTACCGTTGATATCATTACCAAGCGTAAAGAAAAAATCATTGGCGTACCGATTAGTGCCGTTGTGGTAAAATCGGATACATTGCCCAAATCTATTTTGGACGTTCCCGATGAGGATGAAGCAGCAAAAACAGAGAAGGTAAAATCTAAGTCCGATAAAAAACTAGAATGCGTTTTCGTGAAGGTCAAAGATAAAGCGCGAATCCGAGTGGTGAAAACGGGCATTCAAGACGATACTAATATCGAAATTCTTACCGGACTCAAAAAAGGGGATGAAGTGATTATCGGTCCCTACAATACTGTTTCCAAGGATTTAAATTCGGGGGATAAAGTTAAACTAAAATCAAAAGTCTAATTCCTCATGGCCTTATTGTTGTGTTTGGAGACCGCTACACGAAATTGTTCGGTAGCTTTAGTGCGGGAAGGCCAAGTGATTGCTTTACGCGAAAAGGCAGAAGAAGGTTATACGCATGCTGAAAAGCTCCATGTATTTATTGAAGAAGTCCTTCAGGAAGCAGGTGTTTTGGCCTCTGAATTGGATGCCGTTGCCGTGAGTAAAGGCCCTGGATCGTATACCGGACTTCGTATCGGTGTCTCAGCAGCCAAAGGATTGTGTTACGCCCTGCAAATTCCATTGATAAGCGTCTCTACTTTGCAAATTCTCGCTCGTGCCACTTCTGTTAATGAAGGATATATCATTCCCCTTATCGATGCCCGTCGTATGGAAGTGTATACAGCGGTTTTTGATACTCATGGGAAACCGTTAAGTGCTGTGGAAGCAATGATATTAAATGAAACCTCCTTTGAAGCATGGCAAGGCCCTTGTACATTTGTAGGCGATTGTTTACCCAAAGCCAAAACCGTACTTACCCATCCGCGTTTTCAATTTTTGGAATCTGTAGTATTTCCTTCTGCACAAACCATGGCTGATCTTGCGGAAGCCCTTTATCACGAAAAGCAGTTTGAAGATGTGGCGTATTTTGAACCTTTTTACCTCAAAAATTTCATGATAAATCCCTAAGCTGGATTTTCACGAACAAAAGGCTGTATCGTAATGTTTTGCGCATCAAAAGCCGCTTTACATTGCTCAAGAATATCGGAACAGACTTCCCCAAAATCATCATTAAGGGTCCAAGGACGAATTCCTAAGTGAATTGCACTGTCCGATAAATCTTTAACAATTACTTCTGGCGCTGGATCTTTAAGCACTTTTGGATGGTTTTGCATAACCTGTAAAACGGTTTCTTTGGCTGCTTTGATGTTGGTTTCATACGAAAGCGAAAACACTAAGTCGGCTCTTCTTTTTCCAGCAATCGAAAAATTGGTAATAATCCCGTTGGATAAAATTCCATTGGGAATCATGATGGTTTGGTTGTTCCCCGAAATAAGTTTGGTGACAAATATTTGTATTTCGGTAACCATACCGCTCACGCCTTGCGCTTCAATCACATCGCCAACGCGAAAGGGTTTAAAAAGAATAATCAACACGCCCCCGGCTAAATTGGCCAACGACCCTTGAAGTGACATCCCAATGGCTAAGCCTGCTGCCCCGAGAATAGCTACAAAAGAAGTAGTTTCAATACCAAGGCGAGAAATAAAGGTTACAAAAAGTAAAGCCCGCAGTCCCCACAACAGGCAACTCGATAGAAACTCAGCCAAAGTGACTTCCATCTCTTTTCGGGCCATGATTTTCTTGGCCAAACGGGTGATAAAACGGATGGCATAGAGTCCTAAAACCAATACAACTATAGACGAAACTAGGCGAGGGGCATAGTCAATCAGTACGTTGTAAAATTCAATAGAGTAATCTTTTACAGATGAAACATAAAGTGCTCCCACTGTACGCATGGTGTTAAATATTTTTTAGGTTGATAATCTCCTGCTCGGTAAGCGGTCGGAAAAATCCACGGGGTAAGTTCTTTTTTGTCAATCCTGCAAACGAAACGCGATCTACTTTGAGTACATCGTATTTTAAGGCTTCAAAAAGTGCCCGTACCACTTTAACATTGGCGGTGCGGAGTTGAATACCAATTTCAGTTTTGGGTTGGTTTTCGATATAACTAATCTCATCCACGTTTACGCGGTGGCCTTCCAAGGTAATTCCTTTAGCAATCGATTCCAAATCTTCATATTTTAAGTTACGGTCCAAGCTCACTTGGTAGATTTTTGTCGCTTTGGGTTGGGGTTTAGAAAATTTTAAGATCATATCACTATCATTGGTCAATAGCAATAAACCCGTCGTGTTTTTGTCCATGCGACCCACAGGTTGTAATTTAGCACGCGTCACTCCTTTTAAAAGTTCCATAACATTGCGAGAGTTTGCGCTATCATCGCCCGAGGTTGTGAAGTTTTTGGGCTTGTTGATGAGGTAATATTCTTTTTTTTCTGGGCTAACTTCAGTGCCATCAAAATTAACGATATCTCCCGGTTTAACTTTGTACCCCATTTCGGTAATCACTTCCCCATTCACTTTTACGTTTCCAGAGCGAATGTAAATATCGGCATCTCTACGGGAGCAAATCCCTGAGTTGGCAATGTATCGGTTTAAGCGAATCTCATCGGGATTGCTTTTGGGAGCGGGTGCTGCTTTTTTGGGTGCAGCTGTTTTTCGTGGGGGTTTGGACTCCCGATTGAATTTTGAATTTGAAGTCGGTTTTTTACCAGATCGGTTGGAATTCGAACGTTGCATGCACTTACTTTTTGGCAAAGATACTTCTTTTCCCGCGTTATCAGGGTACCGATTAAAAATCAGTAGGGATTACAGGGTATTTATGGTCTAAAATTGCCTCCAGCACTTGTGGATGGGTATTGGTAAAGAAGCGCTGTGACGATGGGGTAGTAGGATTTCGTAGACCCACGGTTTGTTCCAAAACCCGTTGCGTTTGACGTGCTACAGCTTCTCCTGAGTCGATAATAGTGATGTGCGGGGGTAAAATCTTTTGTATTTGTGGAATTAGATAAGGGTAGTGGCTGCATCCTAAAACTAAGTAATCGATGTTGGCGGCGATCATCGGACGTAAATATTGATGTAAAAGGGATTCCATCGTTGGACTATCGATTTGACCATTTTCAATAAGTTCTACCAAACCGTGTCCAATTTGCTCCACAAAAACCACATTTTTATACTGTTGCATGCTTTGGTGAAATAAAGCACTGTTCAAGGTGCCTTGTGTGGCTAAAATTCCAATTTTATGGGTTTGTGAATGCAACGCTGCGGGTTTGATGGCAGGTTCTATTCCGATAAAAGGAACGCTATAGCGTGCGCGTAATTCTTGAATCGCGTTGGTGGTCGCAGTATTGCAAGCGACGACTATGATTTTACATTGGTGGTCTAGTAAAAATTCGGTGTTCTTGCGACTCAAAGCGATGATTTCAGCTTTGGATTTAATCCCGTAGGGAGCGTTTTTGCTATCGGCGAGGTATAGCGTGTCTTCGTGCGGTAAAAGCTTGTGAATGGCTTTCCAAATGGATGTTCCTCCAATTCCCGAATCAAAAAGGCCGATAGGTTGATTATTCTCCATACACAAAGGTATAAAAAAACCCGAAGGGATATCTTCGGGTGGGAGGGTAAAGGGTTTTGATTAAAATCCTAAATCTTTTTTTACGTCAGCGGTAATGTCTGGACCGTCAGCCAAAAGTAAGCTGGATACATCCATCACATATTGGTACCCTTTTGCTTTTCCAACTTTAGAAATAGAAGCTTTAATTTTGTCCACCAAGGGTTTCATTAATTCGCCTTCTTTCTTTTGTAAGTCGTTTTGAGCATTTTCTTGGAAATCGCTGATACGTTTTCCCATATCTTGCATTTCTTGTTGACGTGTTTGGTTAACCGCATCGGATACGGTAGCTACTTCCGCTTCATATTTTTTTGCTTTCGCTTGGTACTCCTCTACTAAAGTTTTGTATTCTTTACTGTAGTTTTCGCCCAATTTTTCCAATTGTTTACGGGCTTCGATCATGGCAGGCATTTTCGACGTAATATCATTGACATCCACATGAGCGGTTTTGGCCTGTGCTTGAGCAGTTTGCATTCCTAATACAGCGACTACGGCTAAAAGGGCATTTTTGAATAGTTTCATCATTTTTTAATTTAATTTAGTGAACAATTTTATTTTAAGGTTTTGCAGTTTTAACACTGTCTTTCGCTTTTTTTGCGGCTTCACGTGCTTCTAACTGTTGTTTGCGTTTTTCTTCGGCTGCTTTTTTACGCTCATCAATAATTCTTTTGCGCTCTTCCAATGATTTGTTGCGTGCTTCATCGCGTTTTTCTTTTTCAGCGGCAGCGGCTTCAGTTTTTTCTTCTTTTTTCTGAGCGGCATTCGAATCTTGAGCAGCAGTTGGTTTGGCAGTATCAGAAACTGTGCCAGTTTTTTTATTGTTTTTTTCTTCTAGTTGTTGTTTGCGTTTTTCATCCGCTTCTTTTTTGCGGGCTTCTGCGGCTGCTTTTTTGTCTTCAATCAATTTTAGACGCGCTGCTTTCCGTTCTTCCATTTGTTTCTGACGCTCCGTCATTTCGGGATTGTCAGCCATCATATCTTCTAATTTTTCTTTAGCTTCCTCTTCTTTGAGTTGCTTTTTGGACATTTGTTGGCGACGCTCAGCCCGGGTCAAAACACTAATAACGCGGTCACTAAGGTCGTGTTTTTTGGCTGCAAAAAGCATTGTTAAATCCGAAGATTTGTCAAATACATAATCGTATTTTCGGGCTTCCGCCAAATCCTGTACGGCATTAAAAACTTGATCTTGGATGGGTTTTACCAAAGTAGCTTTTTGAACGATTAAATCTCCGTTGGGGCCAAATCGCTTTTGTTGGTAGTCGATTAACTCTTTTTCTTGAAAAGCAATTTCTTCTTCGCGCTCTTCGATTAGTTCTTTGGTCAATAAAACGCGTTCCGTTTTTAAGGCTTCTTTCAGCTTAGCAATATCATTTTTTTTGGTTTCAATTTCTTGCTTCCACTTTTCTGCTTTTTGTTCCAACTGATTTTTAGCTTCCGCATAGGAAGGGACTTTGTCTAAGATATATTCCATATCAATATAGCCCACTTTGATCCCACGGGATTGTGCTGAAATAAGTTGTGTGGCGGATAAAAGCACCCAAAAAAGAAGCGAAAATTGTTTTTTCATAACCGTTTGTGTTAGCATAGCCTAAGCAAATATACTAAAATTGTTGTCCAATAATAAAATGGGTCTGCCAACCTCCTTTTTGTGTGGTTCCTGGAATGAAATCGAATCCTTGGGCAAAGTCAATTCCCAACAATCCAAAAGCAGGCATAAACACACGAATACCGAAACCGGCTGACCGCTGTATAGCAAACGGATTAAAGCTTCTAAAATTGTTGAATGAGGCTCCTCCTTCTAAAAAAGTAAGTGCATAAATGGATGCAGCAGCTTTTAAAGTGATAGGATAACGTAATTCTAACGTGAATTTGTTGTAGATACTTCCTCCCACATTAGAGGATAAGGATTGGTTGGGATACCCCCGCAACTGAATGATTTCACGACCATCCAAAGCAAAGTTGGCCAAACCGTCACCTCCAACGAAGAAACGTTCAAAAGGAACAACTCCGCGTTCTTGGTTGTAAGCACCCAAGAAACCAAACTCGGTTAGACTGCGCAATACTAAGTTTCCTTGAATTTTGGTGTAGGCATCGGCTTTGAATTTGATTTTATAGTATTCCAGCCAGTTGAAACGCTTTTGGTCAACTTTAGCTTGATCCACATCAGCTTCTTGGAAAGTGTCCACTCGGGTATACAATCCAGTATTTGGATTTTGAGTTACAAAATCACCCACTGCGGGTAACACATTCACGTTAGGATCCGCGGTCATCGTATTGGGGTCAAATCGTTTTTTGTATTCTGCCTGATTTGGAAGTTCTCCGTAATCCACTCCATTCCATAAAGAATACGGAGGAGAAAATTTCGCATTAATACTAAATTCTGCCCCACGGATTGGGTAAATTGGGTTGATCGCTTTGTTGTTTCGTGTGAGCCCAACACTGAAACCAAAGTTTCTAGAAGTTCCGTTTCCGAAGGTGAAAAGTCCCGTGTTGTAATTATTTAAATTATAATATTGGAAACTTAAATTACCAGAAAGAATAAAAAAGTCATCGGGAATGGTAAGTCGTTTGGCCAAACCAATAGTAACTGAGGTAATGTCAAAGCTTCGTGAGCGGTCAATACTGTTAAATGACCCCGAGAAAAGGTATTGTTTACTTTGCGAAACGGAAGCCGAGAAACTCACCGGTTTTTTTCCACCAAACCAAGGTTCAGAGAATGAAAAACTATAGGTTCTAAAGAAAGTACTTGCTTGTAAACGTAAGGCTAGTTTTTGCCCGTCTCCCATGGGTAAGGGTTTGTAAGCCGATTTCTTAAAAATATTGGCTATCGAAAAGTTGTTGAATGATAGTCCTAGGGTTCCAATGAATCCACCGCCACCATAACCTCCTTGGAGTTCAATCTGACTCGAACCGCGTTCGACCAAGTTATATTCAATGTCGACCGTTCCTGCCGTAGGGTCAACGTTTTTAAATTTTGGGTCGATAGCTTCTGGGTCAAAGAATCCCAATTGTCCAATCTCACGAACCGTTCGAACCAAATCTTCTTTACTGTATTTTTCCCCCGGTTTCGTGCGCAATTCTCGGTAAATTACTTTGTCATTTGTTTTGTCATTACCGACAACCGTGATTTTGTTGAAATACGCAATGGGTCCTTCGACTACGCGAATTTCAAAGTCAATGGAGTCTTTTTCCGTTTTTACTTCTACAGCATTGATCGTAGAAAAAAGGTAACCGTTATTTTGGTATAAGTTAGTGATATCATCACCGTCGGGTTTGCTTTTGTCGGAAATGCGTTTTTCCAATAGCACACCATTGTAAGTATCGCCTTTTTTGATGCCCAGCATACCTGCCAAGGCTTGGTCAGAATAGACAGAATTACCTAAAAACTTAATGTTTCCAAAATAATACTTTCGTCCTTCTTCTACTTTGATATTCAAGGCTAGTTTTTGCTTTTTGGTATCCAGCCATACCGAATCCGAGACAATGCGCGCATCACGGTATCCTTTTTCTTTGTATTTTTCTACAATAGATACCAAATCTTCATTGAATTTACTGCGAATAAATTTGGAGGCTTTGAAAATGCGGATTGGGTTTTGTTGTTTTGTGCCTTTCATGGCCTTGCGCAACTTTTTGTCTGAAAACTTTTCGTTTCCTTCAAAAGTGATGCGATTAATTTTGATTTTATCCCCTTTATCAATTCCCACAATCATATTTACTTGATTGACGGTAGAATCAACGGGAGAAGTCTTTACAGACACCTTAGCATTAAAGTATCCTTCTTTTTTATACTTGTTTTCGAGGTAGTTTCGAGTAGTAGTAATCAAGTTTTCGTTAACAATTTTCCCTTTTGTCAACGCATTTTCTTTGATTAAATCTTCAACTTTATTTTTTTTAACGCCGTTAATTCGAACGTCATTTAGTTTCGGGAGTTCTACAATATTCAACTCCAAATCGATAGTATCGCCACGAATTTCACTAGCATAAAAGTCGATATCACTAAACAAACCAAGTTTCCCTAATTTTTTAATGGCATTACTAATTTGTTCGCCGGGGACCGTAATTTCTTGCCCTTTTTCCAAACCAGAAAAAGTCACTACGGTAAGTTCGTTGTAACTGATTTTCCCAGTAACATTAACGTTTCCTAAAATATATTTTTTCCCTTGGTCGAAAGGAATTCGTTCGGTGTTCTGTGCCTTAAGGGATTGAAACACTCCTAATAGTAGGATAGCGGTCCATAATAAGTAGCTATTTTTCATATTAGGAAGGGTTAATCTGTTCGCTGGTTTTTCCAAATCTGCGTTCTCTTTTTTGATAATTGATAATGGCTTCATACAAATGCTCGTCCGTGAAGTCAGGCCACAATACATCGGTAAAAAACAACTCTGCGTAAGCAATTTGCCACAACAAGAAATTACTGATTCTGTGCTCGCCACTGGTTCTAATTAATAAGTCAACATCGGGTAAATCATGGGTGTAAAGATGTTGATTAATAATGGATTCATCAATAGCCTCAATTGAAATTATACTATTTTTAACTTTGTCGCTGATGTTTTTAACAACTTGAATTAACTCCTCTCGAGAGCCGTAACTTAGGGCTAAAGTGAGGGTCATGTGGTGGTTGTTTTTGGTTTTATCCATCACTTCTAGTAACTCGCTACGCGTCCCTTTGGGCAATAAATCAAGGCATCCAACCGCATTGAGTCGAATGTTATTGGATTGTAAGGTTTTGAGTTCGGTTTTAAGTGATTTAACTAAAAGTTTCATTAACGTTTCAACTTCAATTTTGGGGCGGTTCCAATTTTCGGTTGAAAAAGCATACAACGTGAGGTTTTGTATTCCCAAGCGCGCACAAGTTTCTACGGTAGTTTTTACCGATTTGGTGCCACGCTCATGGCCAAAAGTGCGCAACATACCTTGTTTTTTGGCCCATCTTCCGTTGCCGTCCATAATGATGGCAATGTGCTTGGGTAGATTATCGGTATTTACGTGTTGTAGTAAACTCATAGTTAGTCTGCGCAAAAGCAGGGTTTATTTCCAAAGGTATAGGTTAGGGTTACTCCCGTAAACACATACCAATCATTACTTTCTAAATTGCCATAGCGAAGGGCCGCATACCGGTCGTTTTTGGGCTGACTTCCATCAAGGTTGTCAGAAAACGTGTAACGGGCACCCACTTCAAAGCCCAAAATCCAATGGTCAGCAATATTTGTTTTGATGCCCACAACCATCGGAATGGCAAGCGTTGAACTACTCTTGTCAGTTCTTGTTTCACGATTCACAGTATACAATTCATCATAAAAAGTATACGTTAGTCCCGTGAATACATAGGGCGTGAATTGGCGATCCATTTCATGCAGGTCGAACTCAAAAAAATTGAATTCCATCCCCACAGCCAATTCGCGCACTGAATTTTCAAAGCGATTCCCTCTACGTTGCCGTCCAGGAATATCGGAGTCCAAATCGTTGGCGCTAATTTTTCCCCAATTGAATGCGAAGCGGTAGGAATGACGCGGACTTCTGTTCCACTTATACAAAAATCCAAAAACGGGTTCGTTTGGATTGATATAATTTGTTTTACCTACCTCTCCAATGTAATTTGCTCCCCCTGCAAACACGCCAATTTCATGAATTTGCGCTTGTAATCCAGAAAAAGTTAATACCAATAACGCGATATATATTCGTTTCATCCAATGGAAAATAGCGTGCAAATATAATAATTATCAGTAGTAGATAAACATCCCTTTTGAATAATAAAAATTATATTTTACACGGTTAAACCTTCTTTTTATAACTATTCACTGTTCGAAGGGTTTAACGGCAAAAAGAAGAGTGTAGTGTAATCCAGGTGTTAATTTCGTTTATCTTCTCCCCAAAGGAGTTTGTTGCGAAGGGTTTTTAAAAAACTCTCCTCCTGAATTTCGACCATTTTAATCGTAAAATCATTTTTCCGAATGGTTAGCACATGTTCTTTCGTCAGGGTAATCAAACGGGAATCTAAGGATACTAAAAATTGATCTTCCCTTCCCGAAACCCGTAAGCGAATGGTGGTGTGGTCAGGAATGACTAAGGGACGAGCATTCAAATTGTGAGGTGCAATAGGGGTAATCACCCAGCATTTGGCATCGGGCAATAGCACGGGACCTCCGCAACTTAATGAATAGCCGGTGGTTCCCGTCGGCGTGGCTACAATGAGTCCGTCGGCCCAATAGGAGGTAAGGTATTCATTGTCCAAATGGGTCTCAATAGTAATCATCGAAGTCGTGTCTTTGCGGCTCACCGTTACCTCGTTCATGGCGAAATTTAATGTAGGGATTTTGCCATCGTCGGGTGTGATTTGAAGTTCCAACAAGGTGCGTTCTGAAATGGTATAGTGTCGTTCCAATACCAATTGTAAAAAAGCGTTGATGTTTTCTTTTTGAACTTTAGCCAAAAATCCCAAACGACCTGCATTAATGCCCAAAATCGGAATGCCCAAATCACGAACAAAAGTAGCAGCACGCAAAATTGTTCCGTCGCCTCCGATACTAATCATTAAGTCAAACCCCGATTGTAAATCTTCATACGATGAGAACGTTTTATACGATTTTTTGAGCAATTCATGTTCGTACAATATCTTTAGAAAATCGGCCTCAATGACCAAATCGACTTGATTTTCATTTAAAAAAAGGAAAATATCTCGAATGATAGGACGGGTGTCGTTTTGGTAATACTGTCCAAAGATGGCGATTCTCATATAATTAGATATTCAGAAAGCGATCCAAATACTCAGAGCGTTCTTTCAAATTATTTAAAAACATATCATCATGATGTTCAGAAACAATAGTGTAATTGTACCGTCTGAACGTTTGAATAATGTCATTCATAGGACCGATGGCGATTTTGACCGTGATTTCCACTTGATCGCCTACAACATCCGAGATAAATGCTCCCAGCATTTTTGCATTATTGCTTTCTACAATTTGAGCGATCTGACTCATCGCATAATCGTTCAAGCCTTTTTGGACCACAATGATTCCTCCTTGTTCTTTTAGAAAAGGCGTTTCATGGAAAAACTTGATGATATCTTCCAACTCATAATACCCTAAATAATGGTTGTTTTCATCGTCTAATACGGGAACGATATTGGTGTGATTTTTTGCAAAAACTTCCAAAACATCCAACCACATCATGCTTTTACGGGCAAAAAATCCTTCCAAAACATAGCGGTAGTCCGAAAGTGGCTTGTCCATATCAAACGTCTCAACATCATCGGCAGCAATACAGCCAATATAAATCCCTTCCTGAAGCACAGGGAAATTGGAAAAAGGAACTTCCAAAAAAAAGTCTTGCGCGTCAGCAACGTTTTGTAAACTGTCTAAAGCAGCATAGTCGTTGGTGATGTAATCATTGATGGCAGTCATAGGGAAGGATATTTCATGCAAAATAATCAATTTTTTCGTTCGGGTGTGCCGATTTTAACTTGTATTTTTGCATAATTAATCCACAATTCACATGACAAAACTAAGTGTCAATATCAATAAAATTGCTACGTTGCGAAATGCGCGAGGCGGAAATGTTCCCAATGTTGTTGAAGCGGCTGTTGCCATTCAGCGTTTTGGCGCACAAGGAATAACCATTCATCCAAGACCCGATGAGCGGCATATTCGCTATCAAGATGCCCGAGATTTACGCGGTGTAGTCACTACTGAATTTAATATCGAGGGGAATCCCCAACATAATTTTATCGATTTAGTACTCGAATGCCGCCCCGAACAAGTCACTCTTGTGCCCGATGCTATTGGTGCCATTACGTCCTCTGCCGGTTGGGATACGGTGCGCCATCAATCGTATTTGCAAGAGGTAATCGCTGTATTTAAGGCTCAGGGAATTCGAACTTCAATTTTTGTAGATCCCGATGTGAAAATGATTGAGGGAGCCAAAGCCACAGGTACAGATCGTATTGAATTGTATACCGAAAGTTTTGCCCACCAATACGCTTTGGGGAATGAACACGCCATAGCTCCCTATGCAGCAGCAGCGCAACGAGCTGTAGATTTGGAATTGGGGGTGAATGCAGGACACGATTTAAGTTTGGAGAACATTCGGTTTTTTAAGCAAAATATCCCCGGACTTTTAGAGGTTTCCATTGGGCACGCCTTAATATCAGAAGCCTTGTATTTTGGTCTAGATAATGTAGTGAATATGTACCTTCAAAAATTGAAGTAATACTATTTTTCAGTTCATAATTCATAATTCATAATTCATAACTCATAATTCTAAAAACATGTTGTTCTCCAGGATTGAAGGTGAAGGCAGGCCCTTAATTATTATTCATGGTTTCATGGGAATGTCAGATAATTGGAAGTCGTTTGCACCGCAATACGCATCGTTGGGTTATCAAGTCCATTTGCTCGATTTACGAAACCACGGCCGAAGTTTCCATGCTGACATATTCAATTATGAAGTGATGATGCAAGATGTGATCGCCTACGCCAACGAACATCAATTGAAATCATTTGATACCATCGGACATTCGATGGGCGGAAAGGTGGCCATGTTGTTGGCTGTTCGTCATCCCGAACGGGTACGAAAATTAATTGTGGCCGATATCGGACCCAAATATTACGCACCGCATCATCAAGATATTTTGGCCGGACTCAATGCGGTGGATTTTTCTCTTCAACCCGATCGTGCCCAAGTAGAAGAAATGCTGTTTCCCTTTATCCCTGATTTTGGTACGCGCCAATTTTTGATGAAAAATTTATATTGGAAAACTCCTGGTCAATTGGATTTTCGTTTCAATTTAAAAGTGTTTAATGAAAAGATCGAAGAAGTTGGCGCCGCTTTGCCCGAGCATACGGTTTTTAATCATCCAACGTTATTTTTACGAGGGGGTAATTCGCGCTATATTATCGAGTCCGACTGGGAAGGTATTCAACGTCATTTCCCGCAAGCGGTGTTAGATACAATCCCCAATGTTGGGCATTGGCTTCATGCAGAAAATCCAAAAGCGTTCTTTGAGATTACCGCACGTTTTTTGCAAACATAGAAGGGTAATTTATTGCATAAAAAAAGGCTTCCGTTGGGAAGCCTTTTTATTTGATTCGAAAACTAAATTAGTTTTTGATGAATTTTTTTACAGCTGTACCAGCTTCTGTTTCAAGGTTTACCATGTAAACACCAGCAGATAAATCACCTACGTTAACAGCGATATCAGCAACACCATTTGTATCCAAAGATTTAACAGTTCTACCGTTTAAATCTACAATACGGATAGCGTTTACTAAAGTGTTTTCTGCACTCTTAATGTTTAAAACATTATTTACTGGGTTAGGGAACGTAGAGAAAGCAGAAGATAAAACTTCATTTACACCTAAGTTACCAGAAACTACGATATCATCCACAGACATTGAGTCAGCATCGTTAGCGATGTACTGAAAACGAACGCGAACATCAGCTTGGCCTAGATAAGGCGCCATATCGATAGAGATGTTTAAGGTTTCATAGTCAGTGTAAGGACCGTAATCTTCCTCAACCCACTCGGTAGTCCAAGTAGCACCACCATCTGTTGAAACGCGCGCTAAGATATCTCCATTTGGAAATGGATCTACTTGATACTCGTATCCACATTTGATGTTGAATGTCCAAGTAGCAGAAGAATATCCTACTAAACTGAACGATGGACTTGTTAAGTGTGAATCGTCATCTTGAGCAATCCATCCTTTCGCTGCTGATTTACCTCCAGTAATGTTGAAGGTTGTTTGTCCAGAAGCGTTAAAAATTGTTGTGGTAAAACCCCAAGGACGAGTAGCAACCAATGTTTCTGTTGTCCAACCTGTTGGAGGCCAATCAGTTCCTTGAAAATCCTGTGTAAGGATTTGGCTAAATCCAAAAGAAGAAGCCAACAATGTTAAAGAAAGTAATAGTTTTTTCATGTACATAAATTTATTAATTACAAAGCAAATCTAAGTAATATTATTATTTCTCACAATTTTTTTTACCTTTAAACCTGTTAAAATTTATTGCTTTTATGAAGAAACTTCTTGTGCGTGTGTTAGTTACCGCTCTACTGGTGATGATTATTCCTTATTTTTTGAAGGGAATTGTGGTCGATGCCTTTACAACAGCCTTAACGGTAGCACTGGTTTTAGGGGTATTGAATCTTTTTGTAAAACCCATTTTCGTGCTTTTTACCTTGCCGATAACCGTGTTTAGTTTAGGGCTATTTTTGCTCGTTATCAACGGAATGATGATCATGCTTTGCGATTATTTTGTCGACGGATTTGATGTCAAAAATATCGGTTGGGCAATGCTTTTTAGCATAGTGCTTTCACTCTCGCAGTCACTTGTTTACAGGTTGACCGAACTCAAAAAATAAGACTTTAAAAATCAATAGAATAAAACTTGGACGGGTTGCAGAAAAATTATACTTTTGCAACCCGATTTTATATACTAAAAATTAGTACCATCTCATGAATATTACAAGAAATAATGTGGACGCTTTGAATGCAGTAGTGACTGTAGAAGTGAACAAAAGCGATTATGCAGACAAAGTACAGGAAGTGTTAACCAACTACCGTAAAAATGCTAGCATCCCCGGATTCCGCAAAGGGGCTGTGCCTATGACTTTAATCCAAAAACAATACGGAAAAGCAGTATTGTTGGATGAAGTAAATAAGTTGTTGCAAGAAAGTCTTAACAACTACTTGGTTGAAGAAAAATTAGACATCTTAGGGAATCCACTTCCTAAAGTAACTGAGGATTTCAACTGGGATACCGAAGATTTTAAATTCGAATTCGAATTGGGTCTTGCACCCGAATTCTCCGTGGATTTAGGGGCCAAAACAAGTGTAGTGAAATACAATGTGGTCGCTGATGATACCATGTTAAATGGTCAAATCGCCCGCATCCAAAAACAATACGGAAAAGTAATTGCCAAAGACAAAGTAGAAGAAGGAAATGATGTAGCGGGAATCTTCGCCAACGAAGAGCGCGGCATCAACAACCGTACAACACTTGATTTGGAAGACTTAGCCGACAAAAAAGCAGTAAAAGCAATCTTAGGTAAAAAAGTAGGTGATGTAGTTACCTTAAAAACCAAAGGCCTTTTCAACGACGATCACAAATTAATGGATGTACTCAACATCGGTCATGATGACGTACACGGTTTAGATATCGAAGTGACTTTTACCATTGATGAAGTAATCGGTTATGAGCCCGCAACCTTGGATCAAGAGTTGTTTGATCGATTGTTCGGACCCAAAGCGGTGACCTCTGTAGACGAATTAAAAGCGAAAATTAAAGAAGATGCCGAGCGTCAATTCGCCCAACAAGCCGACCAAAAATTCTTAAACGATGTGACGGAGTTCTTGGTGGAATCCACGAAGTTCGATTTACCCGCTGAATTCTTGAAAAAATGGATTCAAACCACCGGTGAAAACCCAATCTCTGCCGAAGAAGCAGCTACCGAATACGAGCGCTCTGAAAAAGGATTGCGTTACCAATTGATCGAAAGTAAAATCATGAAGGACAACAACCTTCAAATTACCTTCGACGAATTGAAAGACTACACCTCCGGTTTGATCAAGCAACAAATGGCACAATTCGGCCAAATGGATCCTTCCGACGAGGATGTGCAAGGCATCGTGGCCCGCGTCATGTCCAACCAAGATGAGGTACGTCGCTTGTCTGAACAAGTGATGAACCAAAAAATGTTGGATTTGTTCAAAAACAGCGTGAAAGCCAAAACCAAAGAGGTGAACTACGAAGATTTCGTGAAAGCGATGTACGGCGAGTTGAAACACTAATTCAAATAATATTGCTATATTTGAGCGTCAAAGTCTCCTCGATTTTGACGCTTTTTTTTAAATACGTTCTTACGGTTTTTTGGGCAGCATTTCCGGCTTTTGTTTCGGTACCGTTGTGCCGCTCGGTTCTTGTTTGGCTCCTCAGGCGCTTCCTTCGGTCGCACTGCGGTTCCCACAATCATACGACCGCCACTTCCGGTGACCTCCACGGCAATCCGGGCTGCAATTCCCTACAAACCGTCACTTTGGCATTTCTATGAAAAGCGGTACAACCTTTGTACTCCTTTTTGCATCTAGTAAAAAAGAATATTAATTCATTTCATCACAACCTATGAATTTCGGAAAAGAATTTAAAAAATTTGCGACGAAAAAGCACGGGGTCAACAGCCTTTACTACGACAAAATCGTAGCTGGAATGACACCCTATATTATTGAAGAACGTCAATTAAACGTTTCGCAACTCGATGTGTTCTCTCGTTTGATGATGGACCGCATCATCTTTTTGGGCACAGGCGTTGACGATTATGTAGCCAACATTATCCAAGCGCAATTGCTCTTCTTGGAAAGCGTCGATGCTTCCAAAGACATTCAAATCTATATCAACTCCCCAGGCGGTAGCGTGTATGCCGGCTTAGGAATTTACGACACTATGCAGTACGTTAAACCCGACGTGGCCACCATTTGTACGGGTATGGCCGCTTCTATGGGAGCCGTACTCTTATGTGCTGGGGCCGCCGGAAAACGCTCGGCCTTACCGCATTCTCGTGTCATGATTCATCAACCTTCCGGCGGAGCGCAAGGCGTGGCCACCGATATGGAAATCAACTTGAAAGAAATGTTGAAATTGAAAGACGAATTGTACCATATTATTGCCAATCATTCGGGACAATCGTTTGACAAAGTATACAAAGACTCCGAACGTGACTACTGGATGATTGCCGATGAGGCCAAAGAATACGGTATGATCGACGAAGTATTACGCAGATAATTTTTAACAAGCTACTCAGCAACTGAGCCCCAAAGCCTCAACCGCTCACGGGCACAGTTTCTCAGCAGCTCAGCAGCTTACTTATGGCTAAAGAAGTTTTAGAATGTTCTTTTTGCGGACGTAAAAAACCCGAAACGAATTTGTTGATTGCCGGGATTAGCGCACATATTTGTGACCGTTGTATCGAGCAAGCCCATGGTATCGTTTTGGAGGAAATTCGCACCGGAGCAAGTGCCAAATCGGCAGCCGATTTGGTGTTGAAACACCCCAAAGAAATTCGTTCTTTTTTGGATCAATATGTCATTGGTCAAGAACAAACCAAAAAAGTACTTTCCGTAGCGGTCTACAACCACTACAAACGGTTAATGCAACCCCACGCCGCCGATGAAGTGGAAATCGAAAAATCCAACATCATCATGGTCGGACAAACGGGTACAGGGAAAACCTTAGTGGCCAAAACTATAGCCCGTATGTTGGATGTGCCTTTAGCAATTGTCGATGCCACCGTATTGACGGAGGCCGGATATGTAGGGGAAGACGTTGAAAGCATACTCACGCGGTTACTTCAAGCCGCCGATTACGATGTGGCCAAAGCCGAGCGCGGGATTGTTTTCATTGACGAAATTGATAAAATTGCTCGAAAAAGCGACAATCCCTCCATCACTCGCGACGTGTCGGGTGAAGGCGTTCAACAGGCCTTACTCAAATTATTGGAAGGTACTGTGGTCAACGTTCCCCCCAAAGGCGGACGAAAACACCCCGATCAAAAATTTGTGGAGGTCAATACCCAAAACATCTTGTTTATCGCAGGCGGTGCTTTTGACGGTATCGAACGCGTGATTTCTAAACGCTTAAATCGACAAGCCGTTGGGTACAGCAACCAAAAGAAAGAAGCGGTAGATAAAGATAATTTGTTGCAATACATTATCCCTAAAGATTTAAAAGACTTTGGTTTAATTCCCGAAATCATTGGTCGTTTACCGGTCTTAACTCACATGGACCCCCTCGACAAAGCAACCTTACGGGCCATTCTTACCGAACCCAAAAATGCCTTAATCAAACAGTATGAAAAATTGTTTGCCATGGATCATGTGGCTTTAACGGTGACCCATGAAGCGCTCGATTATATCGTTGAAAAAGCATTAGAATACAAATTAGGTGCCCGAGGCTTACGTTCGCTCTGTGAAGCCATTCTCACCGACGCCATGTACGAATTGCCTGGCTCCGACGAGCGAAATCTAGAAATAGACCAAGCCTATGCCGAGCATGCTTTGAATAAAAACTTACTGAAACGATTAGAAATTGCTTCTTAAAAACAAAAAACCCGATCCACCGATCGGGTTTTTTTTACACTAACCTCAAATTTATTTCAGTAAGCCGCCGCCAGAATTTACTTTCTCCGTTTGAATATCGGTGTTTTCTTTCTGAAGTTTTAGATTACCAAAATTATACGTCAACGAAATCCGGAATACACGCGAGTCAATCTTCTCACGGAAACGGGTGTCCAAATTTTCTCCAGCCACCAAAGCATTGATGTTATTTTGATTGAACAAATCCATCGCATGGAGACCAATTTTTAGTTTTTTATCCATAAACTCCTTGTGGAAGGAAATATCAAATTGCTGAATGGGTTTGGTAATGCGGTAGATTTCCCAGTTTCCATTGCCCGGTAAAATGAAATAATTCATCACATTTTTGATGCCCCAAGGCAAAATAATTTGTGCCTGTGCCCCATAATTGAACAAGCCTTCTGTACCGTAAGGCAGCGAAACGCCACGCAACTCCGACTTGATGTAATTCACATTCACAAATATGTAATTCATTTGATCCATGTTGTTCATGCGTTTTTGAAACTCCTCTTTTCCCTTAAAAAAGTAATCCAACGGAATGGGGAAACTCGCAAAAGCACTGAAGGTTCTAAACTCCTCAAACTGACGGAAAGTAGCATTGCTAATGGGTGTGGTGGCATTGGGATCAGCACTGAAAACAAACAAGTTGTTGTCTTTGCTGAGGGTATAATTGGCTCCTAATTGAACAAATTGGAAGGCCGAAAATTTCAGTTCAAAATTGTCCAAGAACGTCGGATTCAACAATGGATTTCCTTGCGACGCATTGAACTGGTCAAAATTGGAACTGTTGTTTGGATTCAGAGCGAAATAATTCGGTTGGTTGATTTTTTTTGAGTACGAGGCCGAAACATTCAATTGATCCGTGAAGGCATAAAGGGCACTTACATTGGGGAAAAGATTTCGATTGGTGAATGTTACTTTCTGCGCTAAAGTGTTCGTCAAACGGTCAATATGGAAGTTTTCGTAGCGTAAACCAGCGGTCAGACTCAATTTTTTAAACTGTTGGCGCGCTTCCACATAAAAGGCCAAGTTGTCTTCGCGATAGTCAAAGGTAATCACGTTGGGGGTTACACTATTTAAAAAGTAGTTTCCATCTTGAACCACCGACAAATAATTGTATTTACCTCCCGTGGAAAGGGTCAACTTCCATTGGGGAATAGGAAAGACAAAATCGTACTTCAAATAATGATTGTTTAAATGGAAAACCGAATTACTCGAATTAGCAAATGTATTCGACGTGGCTAAATCAAAGGCTGATGCTGACGAAATTGGCTTTTGATCCAAGAAATTAGAATAGGCTGTAACATCAAACGAAGATCCAATGGTGTCTAATTTTTGTTTAAACTGCAAACTCAATTCGTGATTGTAGCTTTTGTTTTTAGACAACCCTTCATTGCGGTAATCGATGTTGTCGCCCAACGTGCTGTTTTCGAAACGACTGCGCTCATTGGCCGCATTAACATTGTAATTGAACAATAAATTAGAACGTTCATTAAAGCGGTAATTCGTTCCTCCCCGAAAATAGAAATTGCGGTAAATATTGACCCCAAAATTTTCCTGGTCCAAAAATTTATCGGGCGTAAAAGCAGTAAAGGTTTGGGTGATACGACGGCGATTTTCTCCTTCAATGTAGTTATACCCCGTCATGGTTTGCCAGCTCAATTTACCTGATTTTCCGTTCACCAGCACTTGTGGACTCGGTTTTTGGTATTTGTTGAAGTTGTAATTGATATTAAAACTCGCATTAATTCCCGCTTTGCGTTTTGCATTGGTCACAATATTAATAATTGAACCACTCGCATTGGCATCATAAGAAGCGCCAGGATTGTATATCAATTCTACTTTTTCAATCGCATTGGCGGGCAGTGAACTCAGGTAATTCTGCAAATCGGTTCCCGCCAAAGAAGTTGGTGCTCCATCGATAAAAATACGAACACCCCGACCGTTTAGCGAAATTTCTCCCGTTGGCGAGGTAATCACGCCGGGTAATCTTTTGATAGCATCCAGACTACTGCCGCTACTCACCATCGGGTTATCTTTGATGGAGACTGTCGTTTTATCGGATTCGACTTTAATGTATTTGCGTTTTTGCGCAATAGTTACCTCATCAAGGGTTGTTACCTTGGTTTTGATCGAATCGTTGGCTAGATTTTTTTCGGGATTGTTTGGTTCTTGCGCAAAGGCGCTAAAGCCTACTACGAGCAGTAGGGTGAAATAAGTTGATTTCATGATTGTGATTGATTGATGATGACAAGTAAGACTCTGGTGTCGAAAATTTGTTACACCGCAATCACAAAAAAAAGTTATGAAGGAAGTTGTGCTTTTGAGGAGGGTGCCGATGGAACGTCAATAGTCACACAACGACGGCCATAACATTTCATCCGTTTTGGACCACAGGCCGTAAAACATACTGCCAAAACGAGTAGGATTATTTTTCTCATAAGAAATGTGGTGTTTGTTGTAATCCCAAAAGTTGCTCTAAATAATCCCGTTGGTTGGATAATCGCGGAATTTTGTTTTGTCCCCCCAATTTATTGCGTTCTTTTAGCCAATCGTAGAATAAATTCTCTCGGGCGACATTCACTTTCAACGGGTTTAAGGTCATATTATTGTAGCGTTTGGCTTCGTAATCAGAATTTAACGATTGCAAGGTTTCGTCCAAAAGCTTTGCAAAAGCCTCAATCGACTCGGGTTTTTGAGCAAATTCGATCATCCATTCATGGGCGCCCTTTTCTTTGTCTTGCATAAAAATAGGAGCTACGGTATAATCTTTAATTTCACATTGCAATTGTTTACAGGTTTCGGCCAAAGCGCGATCGGTATTTTCTACCATCAATTCTTCGCCAAACACATTGATGAAATGTTTGGTGCGACCCGAAACGCGAATTCGATAAGGATTCAGGGACGTAAAACGTACGGTATCGCCAATCATATAGCGCCATAAGCCCGAGTTGGTCGTGATGACCACGGCATAGTTTTTATCGCGTTCTACTTCGGCCAACCTTACGATTTTTTGCGCTGAAGTACCAAAAGTGTCCATCGGGATGAATTCATAAAAAATACCATAGTCCAACATCAACAGTAAATCACTGGAAAAATTTTGATCTTGAATGGCAAAAAAGCCTTCGCTCGCATTGTAAATTTCGTAATATTTGAACTCAGCTTTTGGAATTATCTTTTGGTATTGTTCACGATACGGTTCAAAACTAACCCCGCCGTGAAAATAAACTTCCAAATTGGGCCAAAGTTCCAATAAATTCGTTTTTCCTTCTTCGTGCAACATGCGGTTAATCAGCACAAGCATCCATGAGGGAACTCCGGCAAAACTGGTAACATTTTCATTTTTGGTTTCTTGAATAATGGCGGCCAATTTGGTTTCCCATTCGCTCATTAACGAAGTTTTATTACTCGGAGTGCTGCTAAATTCGGCCCAAAGGGGCATGTTTTCAATGAGAATTGCCGATAGGTCTCCGAAATACGTATTGTTGTTGGCATAGATTTGCGAACTGCCTCCAAGGCGTAAACTTTTTCCCAAAAACAACCCCGAATCGGGATTATTATGCAAGTACATGGCCAATAAATCTTTACTGCCTTTATAATGACAATCTTCTAAGGCTTCGTTACTTACGGGGATAAATTTGCTTTTGGCATTGGTCGTTCCGCTCGATTTGGCAAACCACTTAATCGGGGAATGCCAAAAAATGTTTTGATACCCTTTTCGGGTTTCTTCAATCATCGGTTCTAAATCCTCATAGCTGGATACGGGCACCCGATCGATGAAGGTTTGGTAACTTTTTACCGATGCAAAATCATATTTTTTACCCACTACCGTTTCCTCACAATTCCGGATGAGGTTCAATAGCAAATCTTCTTGAACTTCATTGGGGTATTTTAAAAACAACTCAATTTGGTGAATTCGCTGTTTCAACACCCAAGAGGCGATGGAATTGATAATGGGAAATGGCATAAAAAATGGTTTTAAATCACTGTGTTTTAGCCGGAGACAAAAACGATTTCATTTTTAGGTAACCGGCACAATGAAGTGATTAGTATAGCTAGTTAAAAGTACAAAAAAATATGTTTTTGTGATCAAAGAAATGGTGAAAAAGAACAAATTTTATTCCCAAAACATTGTACTTCTTTTATCTTTACGTACAAATAATCTAAATGCAATTCATAATGGCTTACGAAGGTGTATTAACCAAAATGCAAACCGAGTTTCAAGATCCCATTCAATATTATTTGGTTTTTGAAAACAGTTTTTTACACATGAACCAACTTTTGGGGAAGCCTCTTGCCATACACCATACGGGTTACCAATGTTTGCATTGTGGGAAAGCCAAGAAAATTTTTAGACAAGGATTTTGTTACGATTGTTTTATGCAAAGTCCGTCGGCAGGTGATTGGATCATGAAGCCCGAATTGAGTACCGCCCATTTGGATATTGAAGATCGGGATTTGGCATATGAAAAACGAATCCAATTACAACCCCACATTGTTTATTTGGCCCTTTCGAGTGAAGTTAAAGTGGGTGTTACCCGTAAATCGCAAGTGCCTACACGCTGGATTGATCAAGGAGCCGTTCAAGCCCTTCCTATAGTAGAGGTGCCTAATCGCTATTTGGCAGGAATTACCGAAGTAGCGTTGAAACAGTATTTCGCCGATAAAACCAATTGGCAAAAGATGTTGAAAAACGAAGTGCCTGCCGCCGATTTACTCCTCATGCTAACCACATTAGCCGAAAAACTCCCCGAAGAAGTGCGTCCTTATTTTGATCTAAATGCCAACAAGATATGGGAATTACACTATCCCGTATTGCAATACCCTTCCAAAGTGGCAAGTCTTAATTTGGACAAGTCGCCTTTTTATGAAGGAAAACTGGTAGGTGTCAAAGGGCAATATTTAATTTTTGAAGATCAAACGGTGTTTAATGTGCGCACCTATGAAGGCTATGCGGTAAAAATAGAAGTATAAAAAAACGACCAAGGCGATCTTGGTCGTTGTATTTTAAGAAAGAGCGGCAATTTAAAGTCGCACGACACAGCCTAAGTTAAGACTTCCCGCAATATTGCGTACGTCAATCATAGGATTTTTTGAAACATCTGTCATTCCAGAAAACGCTTGATAGTCAATAAGTAATCCGGTACGTTTGTTCAAGAAGATTTTGTACCCAATACCAAATGAGAGTCCGATTTGAGTCCCCTCAACGAATTCTGAAATATCTTCACCACCGGATTTCGCAGAGGTCAATACCCCGCCTGTCAAACCGAAGTTCAAATTCCAAGCCCGACTGGAACCAAAGTGCCAATTGGCATTCACTGGGATTTGAATGTAATTTAATTTTTCATCAAAGCCAAAAACTTCAACGCCCATAGTTTGCGATTGCAATCCCGTACGTATACTCCAGCGGTTGTTAAAATAAAAATCGCCGAGCACACCAAATTGAAGGGTGTTTAAGCCATCAGCACCTGACGTTGAACTATACGTTGACGAATGATACCCGATGTAAGGGGTAAGTTCAACATCGCCGCGAACGCGTTTTTGGGCAGTGGCGCACAATCCTGTGGCAAGTACTGCAATAAGAATGATTTTTTTCATGGTAAAGAATTAGTAATATTAGTGCGAAGATACTATTTCTTTTTACCCAACAACCCTTTTAACAAATCTCCGGCCTTATTTTTTACCGCTTCTTTTGAAGAAGCTTTGGCGGTGTCCCCGGGTTTTGTATTTCGATCGATAATTCGTCCTATCTCGTTTTTCGTTTTGTCGACCAATTTATTCTTTTGTTGTTGTGCCAATCGGTTGGCGAGCGTGGTCGTGGCTGCCTTTAAATCGGTGGTTACTTTGGGGTTAGTAAAATTTCCTGCAATAGTCGCGTTGATAGGAAGTGTACCCAACGCATTGATTTCTGCTGGAGAAAGTTTTGCCAAAAGCGCATTGGCCTCGCGCCCTAAATATTTTGCAGGAACATCAAGGGTCAAACCATAGCGCAGGGTTTGGTCAAAACCGTGTGAACCATTGACGCTTACTTTAATATCTTGGTAGTTTAGGTCAAACGGTTTGAGGGTAACGCGGCCATTTTCAAAATGAAGGGCCGTTTTGAGGTTGTTTAAATTCAGTTTGTTTAAATCAATGAATTTGAGTTGCCCATCCAAGGCTTGTAAGAGTTTGGAGTTGTTCGAATTGACCGTGGTAGACAACAATTGCCCCATCAAATCGCCGTTGAGACTTTTCAGATCAGGTGTCATTTCGGTTGCGTTTAAGGATCCTTTCAACTGTACTTTGGAATTGAATTTTCCATTGATAACGCCTGCAATTGGAGCCACTTTTTTAAACATTTCGAGTTGGGTGAAGGTTTGTGCAATGTCAACTTGGTTTAACCCCAAGTCCATCGCAAAAGTGGGCACTTTCGTTTGCGTTGAAACATCACCATTAAAGGTAATTTGCCCGCCGAAAATGTTTGTTTTTACATTCTCCAGGGTTACTTTTTGATCTTTAATAATTAATTTTCCGGCACAGTTTTTCAACGTTAAATTGTCATACAATACCGTATTGGCTTTGGCAGTGAGTGTACAATCTAAGAAGGCTGGAATTTTAAGCGGTTCTTTGTTTTTTGCAGTCTCGCTTTGGGCCGCTTTTTCGGTAGTCATAAAATCACTATCTGCAATTTGATTGGAGGTCAGGGTAAAGTTGCCTTCCAAGTTTTGGTTGCGGAAGAGGTAGCCATAAAAATTTTCCAGTACACCACTCACGCCCAAATCACTTTTTCCTGTTTTTGCTTTAAATTCTTTCAATACAACACGACTCGGATTGAAAGCAACCAATACTTTACTGATGTCCATTGTTTTACCGCTTTCATCGGTATAACGAAATCCGGTGAGGTCAATTTCCCCTTCGTTTTTGATACGCGCGTAGTCACTTTTTTCTACGGCGGCCATATCAAATTCAGTGCTCACATCAGCTTTGATAATACCCGACAAAGGTTTGTCAACGGCAATAGGGTAGGCTTTTGAAAAATTGGCTAGGTTGACGACCCCTTTTAATTGGGCGTTCACAAGGGCATTTTCAGCGATGTTTTTGAGGGTGGCTTTGGCGTCAAATACATCTTGGTCAACGGCAAACGACAAGCGATTGAGGTTGACATAGGTGTCGTTGACTTGCCCAGTTTCATTTACAATTTTGGTATCAATGTGAATGTTTTTTATGGCTTTGGGCAAGTTGGGATATTGAAATGAAGCGTTGTTTGAGGCAATGGCCACCGAAAATCGGGGAATTGAGGTCTCTGTTAACTGACCTTTGGCAAATCCTTTGATGCTGCATTGTCCCGTTGTTTTTACATTATCGATATTACTACGGTAGGCAGCAGGAATCAATCCGAGGAAATTTTTAAAATCGGAAGTGGGCGTTTCAAACGTCAAGTCATACACTTGGGCTTTTTCCAAAAGCTGAATAAATCCATTGAATTTTAGAGGTAAATCGTTGATTTTGGCTTCGTTCTTTTTAAAGCTGTATTTGCTTTGTTTTAAATCCAAACCCAAAATGGCATCCAAACTCACGGGAATGTTCCGCATATAATTGGCTTTGTCCATCGAAAACGAAACGTTGGTGGATGTGTGGGTATCTAAATCCAAAACATCATTGCTAAAATCGCCTACACCGGTATGTTGGATGCTGTCGAGGACCACCTTCATGTTTGAAGCTTGATCGGTAAAACGAAAGCGGTAATTTTCAATTTCATAGGATTTAATTTTAAAAGACAGCGGTTTGCTTTCTTCGGCAGCTCCTTTTTCATCTGGTTTTTTTAACGCAATATCATAGTTGCCGATACCTTCTTTGTTGAGAATAACATTGATGAGTCCATTTTTTGTCGCAATGGCATCGACTTGCATGGGTTCGGTTTCATCATTGAACAGTTCCATGACCGACAATTTCAAGGCTAAGGATTCAAAAGCGACCAAAGTATCCCCTTCGAAAGGTGCTTTATTAATAATCGCCATTTTCTCGATACTTACCGTTGCTTTTGGGAAATTTCGAAAAAGACTTACCTCGGCATCGGCAAAAGAGACGGTAGCATTGACACTTTCGTTGAGTGCTTTTTCAATACGGGCTTTAATTTGATCTTTGAAAAAATACGGAATTGCAAAAGCCGCTATAAGGAGTACTCCCAACGTGATTCCGGTAATTTTGGCGATTTTCTTCAACATAATAAGTAGTTTTAAAGGGCTTGGCAAAAATCTTGCCTAAAACGAGATAAAACAAAAATAATCTTTTCTAGCGGAGTCTATCGTAAGGGAAATGCTAAAAAAAATAAAAAAAACCGCCTGATGTTAGGCGGTTTATAGGTTATTGAATTTCGAGTTCATAAGGAACGCGTGCCATGACGCCTCGTTGACGAGCCAGCACTTGAATGCGTTGGAATACGGCATAATTTTCAGCTCCCATGGTTTCTTTTAACAACGATTCCCGACTTTGAATGAGTCCCATTTCTTCAAAAAAGGCAAAAACTTCGCGTTCGTATTCAGGAAATTCTTGGGTGCGGTATTTTTTGATTTTAGCCAATTTGGCGGCTTCTGCAAGGGCTTCATCCATCCCGCCAATAGCATCGACCAAACCAATTTTGATCGCATCTGCTCCGCTCCATACGCGTCCTTGGCCAATAGCGTCTACTTGCGCAGGCGTTAGTTTTCGTCCGTCGGCTACTCGTTTGACAAAGGTAGCATAGACACGTTCTACCCCTTCCTGGGTCACGGCTCGGAAACTTTCATCCATAGGGCGAAACGGACTATACCCGTTGGCTTGTGCGTTGGTTTGTACCTGATCAACCGTAAGACCGATACGTTGGCTTAATTCGGCAAAATTGGGAATCACCCCAAAAACACCAATCGATCCTGTAATGGTTGTTTCTTCGGCAAAGATTTTATTTGCATTACATGCGATGTAATACCCTCCTGAAGCGGCATAGTTCCCCATCGAAACGACAACGGGTTTTACCTTCTTGGTGAGTTCTATTTCTCGCCAAATCAAGTCCGAAGTCAAAGCATTCCCCCCTGGACTGTCAACGCGTAATACGATCGCTTTTACATCTTCATCGCGACGAGCGGCGCGAATAGCTCTGCGCATGGCACCATCACCGATGATATTGACGTCGCCTTCCCCTTCTGCAATTTCTCCTTGCGCATAAATCACAGCAATTTTATCGGAACTTTCCAAATCCATCGCCGCTGTTGCATTGGCTTCAGCATAATCCACAATCGAAACCGTATTGTATCCCGTATCTTTTTCTACATCCAGCGCTTTACGAATGACATCGTGGTAATGGTCTTCATAAGTAATGCCATCAATCAAACGGCTGGCTTTGGCCATTTCCGGAGTTCGCGCACCTAAATTATCTGCGATAGCATTCAATTGTTCAATCGAGAGTTTACGACTGGCACTAATGTCTTTCAACATAGAAGTCCAAAGCGATTGAATCAATTGATTGGTTTGTTCACGGTTGGCCTCACTCATTTTTTCCTCCAAAAAGGGCTCTACAGCGCTTTTGTATTTCCCGTGGCGAATTACTTCCATCTTTACACCCGATTTTTCTTGCATGTTTTTAAAGAACATCACTTCAGCTGAAAGTCCTTTAAAATCCAATTCCCCAACCGGATTGATATATACTTTATCGGCCACAGAAGCCAAGTAATAGTCTTTTTGCGAATACACGTCGGCATAAGCGTATACGAATTTCCCTGATTTTTTAAAATCGGTAAGGGCATCCCGCAGGGCTTTGGTTTGTGCCATACCCAGGGCTGAATTGGAATTAATAATCGAAATTCCTTTGATATCCGTATCGCCTTTTGCATACGATAACGCATGGATAATATCCATCAACCCATCATGGTTTTCGGTATATTGTCCGATATCGGTAAAGTTGATTTTCCCCGCATAATCGAGAGAAACTTGAGATAAATCCAGTTCGATGACTGAATTGGATTCCACCGCTACGGTTTCTTCATCCCCCCCAAACAGGGCAGCAATAATGATGAGACCGAAAAACGAAATCATAAAAAACAGAAACAGTCCCACTAAGGTGGCCAACACATTACTTAAAAATCGCATAACTTTTTTTTCTAATTAGTTGTCAAAGCATTGAAAATGTTACGTTTTGTTTTCTTTAATTTTTAAAGAAATAGTTATCAACACAGACGGCAAAAATAAGGTAAACTGACTAACTTTTACTTATTTTGCGCTCCATGAATGCTCAACATACCCTTGTCATCGCTTTAGGTACCAATATGGGGAACAAACCCGAGAATTTGGTGCAATGTGTGGCGCAAATCCATCAGGAGATTGCCACGGTTGTTGCTATTTCCTCGATGTATGAAAGTGATTCTTGGGGATTTGAAAGCGCCTCTTTTTACAATTGTGTGCTAGTGGCGCATTCGTATAAACCGCCTCAAAAATTATTGAAAGCATTTCAACGCTTGGAGCAAACGATGGGACGAAAGGCAAAATCAACTCCGGGGTATCAAGACCGCATCATCGATATTGATATCATCAGTTACGATGAGGAGTGTTTCACAACCGAAACCTTGACCTTGCCCCATCCGCATTTGGCCGATCGTTTGTTTGTATTGCGCCCTTTGCAGGAAGTGCTCCCGTATTGGAAAGACCCACGCACGGGAACTTCGGTAACTGCTTTACTTAATGCATGCTCCGACAAGGGACGATGCGAGCGGGTGGGTTTGATGCCTCAACCCTTAGCAAAAATCACCTTAGACAAGTTTAACTACATTGCCATCGAAGGGAACATCGGTGCTGGGAAAACCACCTTGGCTTCCAAAATTGCTGAGGATTTCAATGGGAAAACGGTTTATGAACGCTTTGCCGACAATCCGTTTTTACCCAAATTTTACAAAGACCAAAGTCGGTACGCTTTTCCGTTAGAAATGTCATTTTTGGCCGATCGCTATCAACAAATTTCCGACGACCTTTCGCAATTTGACTTGTTCAAAGATTTTATCGTAGCCGATTACCACATTTTTAAGTCGCTTATTTTCGCCAAGGTCACGCTAGCCGATGACGAATATCGATTGTACAAAACCCTTTTTGATATCATTTATAAAGAAATGCCTAAGCCTGATTTGTACATTTATTTGTATCAAAATACGGAGCGTTTGTTGGCGAATATCCGTAAGCGGGGGCGCAGTTATGAGCAAGAAATTCCCGCCGATTATTTGGAACGAATCAACAGTGGGTACTTGGATTTTATCAAGACGCAAAAAGGCCTGAATGTATTGGTCATTGATGTTTCTGAACTGGATTTTGTAAAACATCAATCGGACTACGTTTTTATTCTTGATAAAATTCAGGAAAGTTTATCGCTTTAAACTAAAATGGCCCAATTGAGGCGCAGCGGATTCATTTGCTTGAAAGCGAAACCAATAATCATCTGCGGGGGCTAGCTGACCATTGAAAAGGCCATCCCAAGCGGGTGTATTGGCATCCAAGGCTTTTACTATTCTTCCAAAACGGTCAAAAATAACAATAGTGGTTTGGGCATTCCATTCAAGTCCTTTTGGAGTCCATTGATCGTTGATACCATCACCGTTAGGGGTGAAAAAGGAGCTAAAAAAAGTGGCATTAAAAGGATAGACTACCAATCCACAGCCGTGAATTTCACGAACCGTTGCTATATAATTCCCTCCCGTAGGTAACGTAAAAAATGGAGTATCTTGAAAGTTCAAACCGTCAATGCTGTATTCATAATCGCCGGGATTTACCATGAAAAGGCTAACTTCTAAGCCATTAACCAAAACGGAAGCAATTTGAGGAACAAAGTAGGTGTTGACGGTAAAGGTTTTACTGTCCGAGCACCCTTCAGGCGTCGTTACCGTAACGGTGTAGGTTCCCGCTTGGGAAACCGTAATCGCATTGGAAGTACTTCCATTAGACCACACATACGCTCCATTGGGAAATGACACACTAAGGGTACCTGTTTGATTTTCACACCATTCTAAGATTTCGTCATTCCCCAAGTCGGGACTCGGAAACAAGGGTATAGAAATAGGGATGCGTCCGGAGCGACAGCCGTTGTTGTCGGCCTCTACATAATATATGGTTGAATTTGTTAGTGGTGGCGTTGAAAATGTTCCGCCCGTAGCCAAAGCAATTGTCGTGGTAGGGTCGTCATACCAGCGAAGAATCCCCGCCGTAGTGGTGGCGCTCAAAAGTTGCGAATTTCCAGCACAGGCCGTAGTTGTGGGGCCAACCGTGACTATGGGAATATCTCGTATCAAAGCTACCAAAGGCGTTCGGGGGATGTTGGGACAATCAACCAAAGCGGCAAAATAAACCGTTGTTGACGCTAAAACGGGGGTGGTAAATGTCGGTCCTGTAGCCATAGGGGTTCCCCCAGCCGCACTCGTGTACCAGGCAATCGGATTACCAGAAGCATTGACCGAAAGGGTTAAACTTCCCGGACCACAAGATTCCCCCTCGGTGATACTATTGATTTGTACCATATATACCGAGGTGCTCGTAGATAATTGCAGTATGGGATCATTGGGCATCCCTCCAAACTCAACAATATAGCCTTGCGGTTGATAGGGTCCGCTCGCTTCTCCGGTATTGGATAAATCATTCCAAGAGCCGGGAATTCCAACCCCTGGAGCGGTGATGTGTGCATAATCCTCATTTCCCATATTATTGGGTTCTCCTGAATTCCAAAACGCATACGAGAGTAAAGTGCCCATTTCAGGGCCCGACATCCAACGCCATTGTCCCTCGATTTGTTGGTCACTTGCGCCAATCCAGCCAGTGCCTGAAGCTTGATTTCCAGCAAATGTTGCCTCGTCGGCTGAGGTGAGCGTAGCCAAATACCCTTGTAACCCAAAATAGTTGCTGGCCGCAGCCAACGTTAGTGCATCACTCCAGGTAATCCCCACATTGGGTACAAAAAGGTAATAATGCCCCGTAGCGGGGAGATAATTCGCATCACCCACAGCGATGGCGAAGGTGCGTGTTCCTGTGGGTGCAGGGTGGTTGTTTTGATACACAACTCCTAAAATGGCGGCTTGTAATTCGGCATATGTAGGTTGACTCGTAATTCCGGTCAGGGTTAGTTTTCCCGCAGCAGCGTCCCATGAGCTACTGATGTTTGGGTGAACTCCCGTGAGCATTAAAATATCTTGCCCTACGACATAGCCTCCCGAAATTTGCACCGTCACTTGTTGGGTTCCCGTATCATCCGGGTCGATAAATGACATAGCGGTAGCAATGGGTAGGGCCGTACCGGGGCAATAGGCTTGATTCCCTGTAGCTTGTAATATCGGAGCAATATTGGATGTTTGCGCTCCAAGGGTACAACTTAAAAACAAAAAAAGTACGAGTAGGCGACACATACGATTATTGTTTCATTTTTTGAAAAATATCCCAAACCACAATCCCAGCACTTACGGCAATATTGAGTGAATGTTTGGTGCCCAATTGGGGAATTTCGATACAACCCTCGCAGTGTTCAATCGCTTTTTGTGATACACCGTAAACTTCGTTTCCAAAGATTAACGCATAACGTTCGTTGGGTTGTGGGTGAAAGGAATTTAGGAATGTGGCCCCTTCAACTTGCTCGATGGCGTAAATTTTCCAGCCTTCGTGTTGGAGCTTTTCAATCGCGGTTCCCACATCTTTTTGGTATTCCCACGCTACCGTTTCGGTGGCGCCCAAAGCCGTTTTTTGAATTTCTTTATGGGGTGGGGTAGCGGTAATACCACAGAGGTAAATTTTTTCAATCAAAAACGCATCAGCGGTTCGAAAAACAGAACCGATATTGTGGAGACTCCGAATGTCGTCAAGGATAAGAATTACGGGTGTTTTTGCCGCCAATTTAAAGTCGGCTACCGTTTTTCGCTCTAGTTCGTTATTGGCTAATTTTCGCATAGTACAAAAATAAAAAAAGCCCCAGAAAGGAGCTTTTATCGTTTCATAAAGTATTATTAACTTTTTACTGGTGTCGTTCCCTCGGGTTGTGGGGCTTGAAGTACATTTCCTTTGATGGTGAGTACTTTAATTTCATTGCCCACTGCATTGGAACGCACGGTAACATTTTTGGTAAATTGACCTACGCGGTCAGTGGCATAACGAACCCCAATTACGCCGCGTTGTCCGGGCTGAATCGGATCTTTGGGGGTTGTAGGTACTGTACAACCGCAAGAGCCTTGGGCACTTTCAATGATTAAAGGCTTGTTGCCTGTGTTGACAAAAACAAATTCACGATTACCATCGGCATTGTGAGGAATTGTTCCGTAATCAATCGTTTCATTTTCGAAGGTGATTTGCGGACCATCCACTTTTTGAGCCGGTTGTGCAGGTTGAGGTGTTGCCGGTTTTGCATTCGCGTTGGGCGTTTGGGCATGAGCTACTCCCATAATCGACAATACAGCTACTAAAAGTATTTTTTTCATCGTACAATGAATTTAAATTAGACAAGCAAAGCTAACAAAATTTCGTTAACCTCCTGTTTTTTATTCAAATTGTTCGGTGATTCATGCGAACGATTTCTGAAGAAAATAGCTATTTTCGTAGTTCCTAATTTTTAAATGAAAACGAAGTGGCTACAAAAGAGAAAAGTTTCAAAGAAACCCCTTTGATGAAACAATACAACGAAATTAAGTCCAAGTATCCGGACGCCTGTTTGTTGTTTCGCGTAGGTGATTTTTATGAAACTTTTGGGGAGGATGCCATCCGTGCTTCCAAAATATTAGGCATTATTCTAACCAAGCGAGGCAATGGTTCGGCTTCCGAAACGGCGTTGGCAGGATTTCCACATCATTCGCTCAATACCTATTTGCCCAAGTTGGTTAAGGCCGGACTTCGGGTGGCGATTTGCGATCAATTGGAAGATCCGAAAATGACCAAAACCATTGTAAAGCGAGGGGTTACAGAGTTGGTGACTCCGGGAGTCGCGTTAAATGATGAAGTATTGCAAGCAAAATCCAATAACTTTCTTGCAGCGATTCATTTTGGAAAAAAAATACACGGGATAGCCTTTTTGGATGTGTCTACCGGAGAGTTTCTCACCGCCCAAGGCAACGAAGAATATTTGGATAAATTGTTGCAAAACTTTGCTCCTGCAGAGATTTTAGTGCCCAAATACCAGAAAAAGCAATTTTCAGAAACCTTTGGAGAACACTACACCACTTTTTTTCTTGAGGATTGGATTTACAAAGCCGATTATGCGTTTGAAAAATTAACGACCCATTTTCAAACCAATTCTTTAAAAGGTTTTGGGATTGAAGAGGTAACGGAAGGTATAGTAGCTTCGGGAGCCATTCTATATTATTTATCAGAAACGCAGCACCATAAATTACAGCATATTACGCAAATCCAGCGCATAGCCGAGAGTGCCTATGTGTGGATGGATCGTTTTACCATTCGAAATTTAGAATTATACCACAGTTACAATCCCAATGCGGTCACCCTTTTGGACGTAATCGACAAAACGATTTCGCCTATGGGTTCGCGCTTGTTGAAACGATGGTTGGCATTACCACTCAAAGAAATCGCCAAAATTAGAGAACGACACCAAGTGGTTGCCTATTTGCAGAGTCATCCCGAAGTGTTGCAACAAATGCAACGACAAATTCGCTTGATTTCCGACTTGGAGCGGTTAATTTCCAAAGTAGCGACAGGGCGAATCGGACCCAAAGAGTTGGTGGCCTTGAAAGAATCGTTAGATGCGATACTTCCCATTAAAGATTGGGCACTCGCAAGTCCGCAAGAAGCCGTTCGTGTTTTGGGCGATAGCCTGCAGGCTTGTGATGTGTTGCGCGAAAAAATTGCGACCACCTTACAAGCCGAGCCACCCGTTTCTATCGCCAAGGGGAATGCTATACGTGCAGGGGTTCATGAGGAGTTGGATGCCTTACGAAAGATCGCCTATTCGGGGAAGGAGTATTTGGAGGGGATTGAAAAACGCGAATCGGAACGAACAGGGATTAGCTCTTTAAAAATTGCTTTCAACAACGTTTTTGGCTATTACATTGAAGTTCGAAACACCCATAAAGATAAAGTTCCTCACGATTGGATTCGCAAGCAAACCTTGGTCAATGCCGAGCGGTATATTACGGAGGAATTGAAAGAATACGAGACAAAAATATTGGGGGCCGAGGAGAAAATCCAACATATTGAATCCCGTTTGTTTGAAGAGTTAGTGAGTTGGGTGGGGAGTTATATCAAGCCCGTGCAGACCAATGCGCAATTGATCGCCCAATTGGACTGTTTGTTGTCGTTTGCACAAATGGCCGTGGAGCATCATTATGTTTGTCCCGAATTGGACGAATCCTTTGAGTTGGAAATTGTCAACGGGCGTCATCCTGTCATTGAAAAGCAATTGCCAGCGGGGGTGCCTTATGTGGCCAATGATGTGTATCTCGATCGAAACCATCAACAATTAATGATGATAACGGGGCCCAATATGTCGGGAAAATCGGCCATACTGCGGCAAACAGCGCTTTTAGTATTGTTGGCTCAAATGGGAAGTTTTGTCCCCGCTGAACGTTTGCGTATGGGGGTAGTTGACAAGATTTTTACCCGTGTGGGCGCTAGTGACAACATCTCGATGGGCGAATCTACCTTTATGGTTGAAATGAATGAAACGGCTTCTATTTTGAATAATATCTCTGAGCGGAGTTTGGTGCTTTTGGATGAAATTGGACGCGGGACAAGTACTTACGATGGAATTTCGATTGCTTGGGCGATTGCCGAGTATTTACATGAACATCCTTCACGGCCCAAGACTTTATTTGCAACGCATTATCATGAATTGAATGAAATGGGCGAATCTTTTGCACGGATCAAGAATTACAATGTTTCGGTAAAAGAACTCAAAGATACTGTTTTGTTTATGCGTAAGTTGGTAGAGGGCGGGAGTGCCCATAGTTTTGGAATCCATGTGGCAAAAATGGCGGGAATGCCGCAAACAGTGGTACAAAAAGCCCAAAAGATGTTGAAGAAATTAGAAAAGAATCATTCGTCAGAAGTGTTGTTTGATAAAAACCCGGATACCGATTTACAGCTTAGTTTTTTCAATTTGGATGATCCCTTATTGGAGGAGATACGCGAGGAAATTCAACAGTTGGATATAAATACCTTGACGCCCGTGGAGGCATTAATGAAGCTCAACGAAATTAAACGAATGCTAGGACAGTAAGGACAGTTTGGTTATCAAGGGTTTACTGAAGGAGTCTAATTTTTTTCAAATTTTCCCTTGCAAAATACATTTAATGTGTTACATTTGCATCCGCAATCGCAGTTAATGCAGTTGGTTCTAAAGTTTACAGGCGAAAATAGCTCAGTTGGTAGAGCGCAACCTTGCCAAGGTTGAGGTCGCGGGTTCGAACCCCGTTTTTCGCTCAAAATACCAAGGCTCGAGTGGTGGAATTGGTAGACACGCTGGACTTAAAATCCAGTGGGCAGTAATGTCCGTGCGGGTTCAAGTCCCGCCTTGAGTACAAAAGCTCCTTACATCAGTAAGGAGTTTTTTTTTGTATATACGACAGCTTTTATTTTTAAAAACGATAGAAAACAAAAAAGTCCCGAATTCGGGACTTTTTTCTTAACTAGAACGAGGTTCTAATTATTTTTTCTCAGCTGGAGCAGCTGTTTCAGCTTTAGCAGTTGTGTCAGCAGCAGTTGTGTCAGCAGCAGTTGTATCAGCAGCAGCAGTTGTGTCAGCAGCAGTTGTGTCAACAGCAGTTGTGTCAGCAGCAGCAGCGTCAGTGTTTTCTGATTGTTTACAAGATACTACAGTCAAAGCAGCGATTACAGCTAAGCTTAAAAATACTTTTTTCATCTTACTTAATTATAAAAGGTTAATTATTAATTCGGAGCAAAGATATAAATTTTTTTAATCAGAAAAACAATTGTCTCCTTTTTTTTAAAAAATTCGCACTTTGGATTCCGCCATTTACTTATCAAACATCGTGCCAAAGTCTATTTTTTAGACTTTTTATTTTTCGTTTGCGGAGTGATGATTTTCAGCTCTTTAATGATGTTTTGAGCGTTTGCAAATTTATCAATCACAAATAAAATGTACCGTGCATCCACCATAATGTTACGGCAAATCTCGGGCGAATAATAAATATCACTCATCGTACCTTCCCAAACGCGATCAAAATTACAACCGATTAAATTCCCCTCAGCATCGAGCGCGGGACTCCCCGAATTCCCCCCTGTGGTATGATTGGTTGCAATGAAAGCCACAGGCATTTTCCCTTGTTTATTGGCATACGGTCCAAAATCCTTCGCATTGTATAATTGAATCAATTTCTCCGGAACGTCAAATTCGTAATCCCCGGGAATGTATTTTTCCATCACACCCTCCAACGTGGTAAAAGGTTCATAATAAACGCCATCACTGGGTTTGTAGCCCTTAACCTTTCCAAAGGTAACGCGTAAGGTACTGTTGGCATCAGGGAATATGCGCGCTGATTTCGGACTCAATTCGACAATAGCTTTCATGTATTTGCGTTGTGTCGCGGCAATTTTTGCATTCCATTCTTCCCATTTGGGTGCCACCAATTTTAAATACGTTTCCGTAATGGATTTGACCAATTGGTACCCCTTATCTTGACGCATATTGGTCAAAATGGTAGCCGTGTCGCCCTCCAATAATTTTCGAAATCCTTCAAGATTCGTGAGTGCTGAACTGGAATAGATTTCATTGGTTAAGCTTGCTGCATCGACATTCTCCAGTACACTAGGGACAAAAGCCTTTGGCAAACGTTGGGCATACAGCGCGATTAATTGTTCGAAAACAGCTTTGTCAAGTGGGGCATGATAATCTTTGTAAAAAGCATCGATTCCTTTATACAACACATTTTTACGTTCGGTAAACGCTTGCTCTCCTTTGTTTTGATACAATTGCTCCAGTTGCACTAATTTGTAGCCTGTTTGCAATAATTCGGTGTTGCGCAATACCACTTCGGTAAATAAGTCGCGTGCCAATGCATAATCGCGAATTTCAGTGTAGTAGGTTTTAAAATCACCCAATAAATTTCCATTTTCTGCCTGTTTTCCGGCTTTATTGATTTTTTCAGTCAATTCTTTTTCAAACGCTTCTTTGGCAGCAAGGGCATTCGATTTTTTCAAGCCTTTCGTCTCTCCAATCCATTTTTTCCAGTAATTGGCAATACTCGAATTCTTGGAAGCGTATTGAATTTTAATCGCTTGATCTTTGCGCATGAAGCTGTTCTGAATTTTCAAAGCAGCATCTCGCACATCGATTTTGGCCGGATTTAAAGTATTCATGATTTGTTCAACGGCATACGATGGTAAGTATTCTTGCGTACGTCCGGGGTAGCCCATCACCATGGTAAAATCATTTTCACGAATCCCTTTTATGGAGATAGGGAAAAAATGTTTGGGGGTGTAGGGAATGTTCTCTGCGGCATAAGCAGCGGGACGATTGTTTTTGTCGGCATAAATTCGGAATAAAGAGAAATCCCCCGTATGCCGCGGCCAAACCCAGTTGTCGGTATCCGAACCAAATTTTCCAATAGCGCTAGGCGGGGCTCCAACCAAACGAATATCTTTAAACGTTTCGGTTACAAAACGAATGTACTGATTGCCATCATAGAAGGGTTTAATCAAGTTTTCTTGCCAACTCTCTTTGGGTAAGTTTTTGGTTAATTCAGAGAGATTTTGTTGAATTTTTTTCTGTTTTTCCGTTTCATTGGTAATGTTTTCCGTACCCGCAAGTACACTTGAGGTCACATCCTCAATACGCACTACAAACGTAACGACCATGTCGGGGTTGGGTAATTCCTCTTTTAAGCTGTAGGCCCAAAATCCATCGCGCAGGTAATCGTGTGCTACCGAGGAGTGATTTTGAATCGCATCAAAACCACAGTGATGGTTGGTTAAAATGAGTCCTTGATTAGAAATTACTTCAGCCGTACAGCCGCCGTCAAATTGCGGAACGGCATCTTTTAGACTCGATTGGTTGAGGGAGTAAATTTGTTCAGCGGTCAATTTGAGTCCCAAATTTTTCATTTCTGTTTCCCGGTCGCCTTTGAGTAAATGCGGCAACCACATTCCGCCCTGCTGGGCAAGGACTTGAAAACTTAAAAAAAGTACAAAAAATAGAAATTTACATTTTTTCATGCGTCAACGTAGGTTTGTTATTAGAAGTAATGTAGGAAACAATTTGTTCGGTTGCTCCTGTATTTTTTTGGACAAAGGTAGCGCAAAGCTTGCCTTTTTCTTTACGTTCTAGGGTATTTGCAGTCCAAGTATCGAGTATCGTTTTTAATTCCGATTCATTCGAAATACTCACGCAACCTCCCAAATGAACCAGTGCAGTGGCTTCCGCAAAATGATCGTAATGCGGTCCTACCACAATCGGAATACCAAATGTAGCAGGTTCCAAAACATTATGAACACCCGGATAACCAAAACCTCCGCCCACATAAGCGATATCGGCATAGGCGTAAATTTTTGTAAGGAGACCCACTGTATCCACAATCAAAATGGAATAATCCTGCAGGGATAGAGTATCTCGTTGTGAATACCGAACCGAAGGATGCTTCAGTAATGCCTCAAAAGCATCCAGTTGCTCGGATTTAATATTGTGCGGTGCGAGGACAAACTTAAGGTTTTTGGGGGCTTCGTTTATATAGTTTGCCAACAGTTCTTCGTCTTTAGGCCATGAACTCCCAATAACAATAACGGTGGCGTCTTGAGTAAATTCTTCCATAAAATCAAGCGTGTTGTCGCGTTGTAAAACGGTATTCACGCGATCAAAACGCGTATCGCCAGACACTGAAATCGCCTTTATTCCAATGGATTGAAGGAGGGTTTTGGAAAGGTCATTTTGAACAAAAAAATGGCTAAACGTTCGCAAAGCCTTGCGGTAAAATCCGCCATACACTTTAAAGAACACTTGATTGGGTCGAAACACGCCAGAAATTAAATAAGTGGGAATCGCTTGTTGCCGCAATTGGTTTAAGTAATTGGGCCAAAATTCATATTTGATAAAAAAGGCCATTTCAGGTTGCACCGTTTGTAAAAACCGACGGGCATTTTCGGGAGTGTCCAGAGGCAGATATACTGTGAGGTCGGCGACAGGATTATTTTTCCGTACTTCATATCCCGAAGGCGAAAAAAAGGTAAGCACAAAGGTATACTCAGGATATTTTGCTTTCAACGCTTCCATCACAGGAAGTCCTTGCTCATATTCCCCCAAAGATGCGGCGTGAAACCAAAGTGTTTTTTGGTGGCCTTGTAATCCCTTTTCCAAAGTTTGCCATACCGATTTTCTACCCTCTACAAAGCGTTGTAATTTGGCATTAAAACGGGCCAAAAGCGGGAGAATTATCGCCACGAACCGAATGAGTAAGGAGTAAGCAAACCGCATTATTGAAATTTTCTGGGCTAAAATACAAATAAAATGCTGATGATACGTAGCGATTTTTACCCCTTAAGCGATACGAAAAGTAGTCGGATTTTTACGAAAATTTAAAGCGAAAAAGAGAAGGTTGGTCGTAAAGGGCAAGGAGATTTTATGTACTTTTGTTTCGTTTTTAGACCACGTATGAAAAAATTACAAATGGTTGACTTAAAAAGTCAATACGATAAAATAAAGGAGGAAGTTAATGCTTCCATCCAAGAGGTTTTAGATACCACTACCTACATCAACGGTCCCCTAGTACATCAATTTCAAGCCGATTTGGAGGCCTATTTGGGGGTAAAGCACGTTATTCCTTGTGCCAATGGAACCGATGCCTTGCAAATTGCGATGATGGGATTGGGTTTGCAACCGGGCGATGAGGTTATTACGGCCGATTTCACCTTTGCAGCTACCGTGGAAGTCATTGCGTTGTTGCAATTGACCCCTGTTTTGGTGGATGTGGATTTGAATAATATGAATATTTCTTTGGAGCGAATTCGTCAAGCGATAACACCCAAAACCAAAGCGATAGTACCGGTTCACTTGTTTGGTCGTGCAGCCAATATGGATGCGATTATGGACATTGCCAAAGCACATAATTTATTTGTGATTGAAGACAATGCCCAAGCCATTGGTGCCGATTATACGTCAAAAGACGGTTCAAAACGCAAAGTAGGAACCATCGGACATGTAGGGGCTACCTCATTTTTCCCTTCCAAAAATTTAGGATGTTACGGCGATGGTGGGGCGATTTTTACCAACGATGATGCCTTGGCGCATACGTTAAGAGGGATCGTCAATCACGGGATGTATGTGCGATATCATCACGATGTGGTCGGTGTTAATTCGCGATTGGATAGTATTCAAGCGGCCGTGTTGAAAGCAAAGTTACCCCATTTAGATACCTACAATAAAGCGCGTCAAACTGCTGCGCGAAAATACAGTGAGGCGCTAGGTGCAAACCCGAATATTTGGGTTCCTACGATTTGTGACCACTGTGATTGTCATGTGTTTCATCAATATGTGATTCGCATTTTAAATGGGAAACGCGATGCCTTACTTGCGCATTTGCAAGAAAAAGGAATTCCCTGTGCGATTTACTATCCGATTCCGTTGCACCGGCAAAAGGCCTATTTGGATGCGCGTTACCGCGAGGAAGATTTTCCGGTAACCAATCAATTAGTCGATGAAGTTATTGCGTTACCAATGCATACCGAACTCGATGACGAACAGATTCGTTTTATTACTGAAACGATATTGGAATTTATTTAAATCAAAGAAAGCAGATGAAAATTGTTGTCACTGGTGGCTTAGGATTTATTGGGTCACACACCGTTGTAGAATTACAAAATCAAGGGTTTGAAGTTATTGCTTTAGATAATTTATCTAATTCTTCGGTTACCGTTTTGGAGGGAATTGAACGAATTACAGGGAAAAAACCCGTATTCGAACAGATTGATTTGCGCGAGAAAGCAGCGGTGCACGATTTTTTCCAACGGCATAAGGATGTGTCGGGTGTGATTCATTTTGCGGCTAGTAAAGCGGTGGGCGAAAGTGTTGAAAATCCGTTGTTGTATTATGAAAATAATATCAATGCGTTGGTTTATGTATTGCAATCGTTAGCAGCGCTTCCCCAAGCTAATTTTATTTTCAGTTCATCATGCACCGTCTATGGTCAGGCCAAACAGATGCCGATCACTGAGGATGCTTCGGTGCAACCCGCCATTTCACCTTATGGGAATACCAAGCAAATCGGAGAAGAAATTATCACCGATACAGCAAAAGTTACCGGGATCAATGCTATTTTGTTGCGCTATTTCAACCCTATCGGATCGCATCCCACGGCTGAGATTGGAGAGTTACCCTTGGGGGTGCCTCAAAATCTTGTACCGTTCATTACACAAACGGCTATAGGACTTCGCGAAAAACTTTCGGTCTTTGGCGATGATTACCCTACCCCCGACGGAACAGCCATTCGGGATTATATCCATGTAGTCGATTTGGCGAAAGCCCATGTGGTGGCATTGCAACGGTTACTTCAACAAAAAAATATTGAAAAAGTGGAAACCTTCAATTTGGGAACGGGGACTGGAAGCTCGGTTTTGGAGGTAATAAAAACCTTTGAAAAAGTCAGCGGAAAACCTTTAAACTATCAAATTGTAGGACGTCGAGAAGGCGATATTACAGAAGCCTATGCCAATACCCATAAAGCCAATACTGTTTTAGGATGGAAAGCAGAATCTACCTTGGAGGAGGCATTAACTAGTGCTTGGAAGTGGGAGCAACGTATTCGTTCGTAGTAAAAAACTTATTATTATTTTGTATAAACCGTCTTTTAGGCGGTTTTTTTTATGCCACTCTACTTTTCTAAAAGAAATGTTAATTTTTTACGTCTTGGATTTATAAATTTGAACTCATTTCGAAGAACTTAAAGCATCAACCTAATCCAAAAAAATGCAAAATTTTATTTCAAAACAGTATGTGACACGGCGAATGGTAAGCTTATTTTTTAGCATATTTGCCGTTATTTTTTCTTATGGTCAATCTGTGGAGCCGTATGTCATTAAAACCGATATCGGTCGATTTGAGGTACAAGAAACACCGAAGACCAACTTAAAACTGGAGGGCGACACGCCTTTTATGGGGAAGTACTTTCGTTTGGTTCAATTCTATCAACTACCCACTGATGCCGAGCGAAAGACATGGGAGCTACAGGGGTTGCATTTGGTTGATTATGTGTCGGGAAACACCTATTTTGCTGTGATCGACACTTCATTTTCGCTGTCCAATATAGCTTCCAAAATACGTGCACTTCTTACAGTGAGTCGTGGATTCAAATTGGAAACCGATTTACAAGTTAAAGGCATTCCAGCGCATGCTAAAGAAGGGAGTAATTATCGACTTACCTTGAGTTATTACCGCACGTTGAATGGAACAGCGGTGATCAATGCACTTAAAGCAAAAGGGATTCAAGTCGGTACACATAGAGATTATTCGGCACAAATTGATGTTGTAATTCCTGCAGCACAATGGGATGCTGTGATTGATTTGCCCTACATTCAGTTTGTGGGAGCAGTGGAAGAAGCGCCTGTTCGCGAGGAAAATTATAGCCATCGCAATACAACCGGAAGATCAAATTATTTAAATACAGGATTTAACGGTTTAATGTTTAATGGATCGGGTGTTGTTATTGCCATAGGTGAAGACGGATTGCTTTCTAGTTTGATCGATGTCAAAGGGCGAACGCAAGAAGTAGGAACATCAATTGATGTGCAAAGTCATAAAGTAGGTTGTGCCCAAAATGCAGGAGGCGCCGGAAATGAAGATCCCCAGGATCGCAATAATGCATGGGGGGCTACCATTCTTAGTTCAGATGGTTCCCTAAATTATGCAGGATTGTACAATACGCATCAATTGCGGTACACCAATCACTCTTTTGGATTTGCGATTTCGGGAGGGTATGATAGTGCGGCACGAAATCATGATTTGCGAATCGTTGGTTTCCCCAATCATTTGGTAACCTATTCTTCGGGGAATTCGGGAACGGCTGTAGGGTATGCTCCTTATAATTTTGCGGGATGGTCCAATATAACGGGTCAAGTTAAACAAAATAAAAACCATGTTGCCATTGGCGCATTGTCGTCCAACGATGAGATTACTGGATTTAGTAGTCGAGGACCTATGTACGATGGACGAATTATTCCACAAATGGTTATCGAAGGAGCAGAAGGAACCTCGTTTGCAGCACCAAAATTTGTAGGTCAACTGGCGCAAATAGCTCAGGTGTATAAAACAAAGAATGCCGGTAACGAACCGCCTTCATCATTGTTACGTGCTATTTTGATGAATACCTCAGATGATATGGGTAATCCCGGTCCCGATCACATTCATGGCTATGGGAGAACCAATTTACGTCGGGCTTATACATTAATTGATGAGAATCGTTTTTTAAACGGAGCGGTTTCAAACAATCAAGTGGTTACCCATTCCATTTCAGTTCCTGCCAATACCAAGCAAGTTCGTGTAATGATCGTATGGCCCGATGTGGCGGCAGCTGTTAATGCCAATCCCGCGATCGTAAATAATTTAAATCTTTCCCTTCGAAATCCATCCAACGTCGCTTATAATCCTTGGGTTTTGGACACGACTCCCAATCCAGCCAATTTAAGTTTGCCGGCAACACGAGGGATTGATGCCATAAATACTATTGAACAAGTGACGGTGGACGATCCTCAAGCAGGAAATTGGACGGTTGAGATTAATGGCGCCAATGTGCCCTTTGGTCCTCAAACGTACTACCTTGTTTATGAGTTTTTGAGCGACGAGTTAACCATGACGTACCCACTTTACAATGAAAAACTGATAGCAGGTCAAGAATACAATTTACGTTGGGATAGTTATGGGTCAACAGACACTTTTAATTTGTCGTATGAATTAAATAACAGTGGGAATTGGATTTCCATTGTATCGGGGTATGATGCCGCTAAACGAACCTACACCTGGATTGCTCCTCAAGTTAGTGGTGTGGCTTCGGTTCGTTTTCGTGTTCAACGCGGAAGTTTAACATCAACAAGTCAGGTGAATTACATCAGCGGTACTCCTGATAATTTAAGAGTATTTAAAGCGTGTAACGATGTGGTAACCTTAAAATGGTCTCCCGTTACAGGAGCTACTTCGTACAAAGTATATCGATTGGGCGCGCAATATATGGAGGAAGTCACTTCTTCAATTACTTTTCAAGGCAATAGCGCCATTCTCACCGGACAAAGCACCACTACAAATGAATACTATGCTGTGAGTGCTGTTACGGGTACTTTTGAAGGGCAACGTTGTCTAACCATAACCAAAACTCCTGGTGATTTGAATTGTACAGGAGTAAGTTGGACCGGTATCGTTTCAAGCGATTGGTTTGATACCAATAATTGGGCTTCAGGGATGCTTCCTACAGCTTCCGATGCGATACAAATTCCAGCCACAGCTCCAAATCAACCACAAATTAACGGGGCAGGCGCAGTTTGTGCCTCAATTACGATTGATGCTGGAGCGAGTTTAACCATGAACAGCACCACAAACTATACTTTAAATGTCTTTGGCGATTGGATTAACAATGGAAATTTTGTCCGTGGAATCGGAACGGTTGCTTTTGTCAATACAGTAGCCTATCAGGAAATTACCGGTACTTCAACAACGGCCTTTCATTTTCTTCAAGTCAATAAAGGAGTTACGGCTAATGTCGTAGAAGCAACTTCAGTAATCTCCTTGAATGCTCCTGCCAACCCACTTCTATTGACGACAGGGACATTTAAATTGTCTAGTAATTCAGTTATCACTCCCTTTACAAGTTCGTCAACTATTGGTTCAAATGCTGGGTTTTGGTTAAATGGAGGTACGGTTAATTCAGGAAATCTTTCGTTGACGCTCAATCCTGGTTTGTTGCGCATCTCAGCGGGTACATTTAATGTAGGCACAGCGGTGAGTAATTCAATCACTTATTTGAATGGTGGTACCCTAATCCTAGAAGGAGGGGTGCTTAATGTGGCAGGACGAATTGCTCCCAATAGTGGAACCTCTTTTGGAAGTTTTCAGCTCTATGCAGGGGAGGTCAATGTGGGGCTCCAAGGATCGACGAGTACTACCAGAGGACTTTTTGAAATCTCAGGAAACTGCTCCTATCAAGTGACCGGTGGTACAATTACAATTGGCCGCGCAAGTTCAAGTTCAACAGCCGATTATATCAATTTATCCAACAGCAGCATTGTTACTGGAGGAACTGTAAAAATTGGAGGGGCATCTACACCAATAAATCAAACGATTCGCATCAATTCAACTATTCCCTTTTTTGATTTAGAAATCAATGCATTTAATACTCCAACCGCGCAATTAGTTACCAATGCGATCACTGTAAAAAATAATGTTTCCATCATGGGTGGTTCGTTGGCATCCAACAATTTAAATATCTCAATACAAGGAAATTGGTTGAATCATGGGAGTTTTATTTCAGGAAATGCTTCTGTGATTTTCAATGGGTTATTGCCGCAAACTATTTCGGGAACAACGATGACCACGTTTAATAATGTTCAAGTCAATAATCCCACAGGGTTGAGTATTCAAACACCACAAAATGCAAGTGTTAATGGAATCCTACAATTAACCAACGGGGTGATTTCTACAGGTTCAAATGTTTTAGTTATCACACCAAACGGTTCCGTAAATAGAACACTAGGGCATGTTAATGGAAATTTACGTAAGTCTTTTTCTACTACAGCCACAACCCAACTTTTTGAGGTCGGTGATGCTGTTATGGCAAATTACACTCCAGCAAGTTTGACCTTTAATGGGATTACGAATTCGGGCACAATCACCGTTTCCACTGAACCTGCCGATTTCGCTCAAATTAGTTCATCCAGCCTTCAAGTGAATCGCTCTGTGAATCGCAATTGGTCAGTGTCGGGAAGTGGATTGACTTTTTCAAACTATGCCGCGGTACTTACATTTTTAACCACTGATTTAGATGGGTTAACCAATACGGCAGCTTTGCAAGGCGGTGTTTATTCAGGAGTTACTTGGAATTACCCTTCTCCAGGTGTGCGAAATGCAAATTCAACCGAATTAGTAGGAATTACTACTTTAGGGACACTCCAATTGGCTGAAAATTGTGTGGATACAAGTTCGACAGAAAATCAAACGGCCTGCGGAAGCTATACTTGGCCCTTGAATAATGTAACCTATACTACAAGTGGTGTATATACGGTAATCACGCCGCTCTCTAGTGGTTGTTCACATACCACAACGCTAAATTTAACCGTATCCTCCAATGTTACCTATTATCAAGATGCCGATAATGATGGATTTGGAACTAGCGCTGTAACTGCAATTTCATGTACCGGAGCTCCTGTGGGATATGTAGCCAACAATACCGATTGTAACGATGCTAATGCAGCAGTATTTGTAAACGGTACATTCTATGTCGATGCGGATGGTGATGGGTTTGGTGCCTCCACAGCAGCACCTTCAACGGTTTGTGTGGCAAATGTGTCGATGGCACCCTCAGGTTTTTCTGTAAATAATAGCGATTGTGGTGATGCCAATGCTTCCATCCGTCCGGGTGCGGTGGATGTATGTTACGACGGTATCGACAACGACTGTAATGGTAACATCGATAACTTAGGGTTACCAGGAGGTTGTACCCCCATTGTGAGTACAATCCCAACGGCAACCTGTGGTACTGAAGTAGCTTACGGAGGTATCGTGTATTCCAGCTGGGTAACCGGGGCTCAAGGCTACCGTTTCCGTGTGACGGAGGTGAATCCTGCGGATGATACTGAAATTCCAGGGACACAAGTAATTGTGGATATGGTATTGCGTAATTTATACTTACACAATTTATCTAACTATAAGTACAATGCGAAGTTTAAAGTAGAGATTGCAGTACGTTTCAACAATGTATGGCAACCTAACTTCAGCGCCCCCTGTTTCTTGTTGACGCCAACACCTGTTAGTTCCATGATTGGTTGTGGTACTCAAGTAACGGGAATCAATACGCAAATCTTCAGTACTATTGTTCAACGAAGCAACGGTTATCGTTATCGTGTACAACGTTTGGACAGCTCGTTACAGCCTGCTGGCCCTGTTCAGGAAATTACTTCGGGTATCCGTAACTTTACGTTTGCTGCAGTAACTGATTTCCGTTACGATGCAAATTATAGCGTCTCATGTGCAGTGCGTAACACCGACGGTTCGTTCTTGCCTTACGGTCCAAGCTGTACAATTCAAGCACCGAAACATCCCACAACACAAGTTCGTGGGACACAGTGTAACGATTATGCGGTAACCAGCTACAGTGAGCGTATCTTCGCCGATGCGGTTCAGTTTGCCGCACAATACCGTTTCCGTTTATTTAATGAGGCTCAGGTTTATGATTTCGCTATCGATCGTCCTTTGAATAGCTTCCGATTGAGCGAGTTTGTAGGTCTAATTCCCGGGGAAACGTATTCGGTACAAGTAGCGGTACGCATGCCAAATCAACCTGATTTCGGTCCTTACAGCAAAACATGTACTTTGGTTGTTCCATCGATCGCTCGTACGATTGAAGACACATCCGTAACAGGTGTAGCTTTCGATGCGCAGGTATATCCCAATCCATATGCGGAGCAATTCTACTTCAAAGTAGCTACTGCAAGCCAAGCTTCAATCACCATCCAAGTGTATGATATGATGGGACGTGCCATCGAAACGCGTACGGTTAACGCCGATGCAATCGAAAGTACTGAAGTGGGAGCCAATTATCCTTCGGGGGTATACCATGTGATTTTAACACAAGGAACTAACGTGAAAACCCTTCGTGTGGTCAAACGATAAGTAAACCATAAATAATGAAAATCAAAAAGAGGGCCTAAGCCCTCTTTTTTTTACAACTAATTGCCTGTAAATTATTTTTTTACAGCTTCTTTCGCGGCAGTGGTGGCTTTATCAGCGCCCTCTTTCGCAGTTTCTTTGGCTTCTTC
>Ga0209278_1000204_pt1 | contig 62359 bp, 53 predicted proteins | sample JI81BgreenDNA_FD_187504 | JGI IMG/M metagenome (GOLD analysis project Ga0209278, IMG submission 187504) | Wastewater effluent complex algal communities from Wisconsin, to seasonally profile nutrient transformation and Carbon sequestration -... | ecosystem: Engineered > WWTP > Effluent > Algae... | reverse complement strand
CCCGTCAGTTCTTACATCTCTGATGGCCTGAATAGACCCGGTGGTGTTTCTGTAGAATCCGGTAAAATTCAAGGTCGTCCCTTTGATAAAGGTGCTGTAGCCCAATTCATAATTATCAGTCAACTCAGGGTCCAAGGTTGGATTACCTTGAGAAAGCTGCTGAGGATTGGATGCCTCAATGTTTGGGTTCAAGAACCTCAAGGATGGTCTTTGAATCCTTCTGTTGTAGGCAGCTTTGATCATGTTGCCATTTTTGAGCTTTCTACTGGCGTTTAAGCTGGGTACCAAGGTTCCATAAGATGGGATTTCTGCTTCAAACTCAGTTTTGAAATCCGCCTTGATCGTGGTGTACTCGTATCTCAACCCCGGTTTTAAGGTGTAGTTTTTCAAAAACTGAAGCGTGTACGACAAATACCCTGCGGTCACGTTTTGATCATAGCTAAACTCATTGCTCAGCGTAGGATCTTCGGATTCTACAAACTCACCGGTGGCACCTTCAGCCTGGAAGTAGGCAAAATCTGAATATGCTTTTCTGAGGATATTTTTCGCTCCATACTCGATGATTTGGGTTCCCTTTTCATTGATGGGATTTACATAATCTACCTGGATCGTAAACTCCTCATTTTTGCTAGGGTTGAGGTTTTTCAATCGGGAAAGCACCTCTTCCATATCCGCTTCAAACAAGGTATTGGTGAATGAATTCTCTCTGTTGTTTAAAGAGTAGAGCGTTAAGAAGCTCAATTCTTTTCCTCTCTTTTCAAAGGTCTTGGTGTAGTTTAAGCTGACATCCACCGAATTGGAGTTGTCCAACGTGTTGATCTCACGATTTTGCTGAGCTCTCAATACATTATTGAGAAAACTCTGAGTCATGAAGTTTTCTTGCCAGTTTTCGGAGTTTCTGATGCCAAAATTGACCGCGCCGGTGATGAAATTGTACTTGTCTATCTCATAGTCCACACCGAAGTTATAACGACCGAAGATTTCTTGGCGCTTGGTATCTGCAGATTGGATTGTTTTGGTGGTATTGCCACTGACCCCGTTAGTAATCTGCTGATTTTCGAAACTTCCGAGAATATTGTAACCCGCTCTTCCAAATCCACCCAAAGAAAAGCCCAATTTGCCTTTTCTGGCACTTCCTTGAAGTCCGAGATTAGAACCCCTCAATCCCACCCCCGAGTTAATATTCAGCGTCATGCCTTGTAGGTTATTTTTCTTGGTCACGATGTTAATCACACCGGATGTCCCCTCAGCATCAAATCGCGCAGAAGGTGAGGTGATCACCTCCACCGCTTTGATCTCATCGGCAGGAATCTGTCTCAAAGCATCTGCAATAGAAGATGCTGCGATAGCAGATGGTCTGTTGTCGATGAGGACCAGAATATTGGAACTGCCTCTCATGGATACATTTCCATCCAAATCCACGGAGAGCATCGGCACCCTTCTCAAGACGTCGGTGGCGTCACCTCCGGCTGTGGTTTTATCATTTTCTGCTTTGTAGATGGTTCGGTCTACGCGCTCTTCGATGAGTTCGCGCTGTCCCTGTACAGTCACTTCCTGCAAGGCTACGCCTTCGTCTGACATCCCTATTTCACCCAGGTTGATATCTGATTCTAAAGAATTGACATTTACTGTTCTTTTTACAGTTTCGTACCCAAGGAATGTGAGCTGCAACTCGTAGGTACCAGTGGTAAATCCGGTGATGAAAAACACACCCTCACCGTCGGCTACTGCACCTGCTGTGGAAACATCAGTACCCGCTTTATAAAGCGCTGCGGTAGCATATCCCACCGGCTGACCGGTTTTGAGGTCTTTGGCCACACCGATGATGCGAGTGGGTTCTTTTTTCTCCGGAGTCTGTTGGGCCGAGGCAAAACCAAGGGTAAAAATGCTGAAGAGCGTTACTAGATAGATTAATTTTTTCATGGTTTAGTTTTCAAATGAGGGCACTTGCCTATTCGATACCCCAAAGTTGACTGCATTGTTGCTCCCTAAAAAATGTAATAGACCAGCGGGGGGCATTCATCGACAAATCCCTTAAAGCGGGGGTTAAGAATGCTATTTTTTTAAAAATCGGACTTTATAGGCCAAATGATCCTTTTCATGGGCAGGATTGGATTATTGGTAGATTTGATTTGAGGCTGATAAGTAAAATCACTTAGTTTGGGCATTGTAAATCAAACGCATGCCCTCACTCACTCCCAAAAAGAACCTCTCTATTCTGGTACATATACTCGGCTGGATCATGCTTTGTGTGGTGTTGCTGATTCTCTCTCCCCTTTCTTGGCGAATGGGCGAGGTAGAGCTGCCGGTGCAGTTTTGGTGGAAACAGATTTATTTGGTATCGCTTCTGATTGCCATCTTTTACACCAATTCAGGGATCATTGTCCCACGAATTCTCCTCAAGGGCAAAAACTACCTCTACATTCTGGTCATTTTGGCTGGTGCAGTGCTGTTCTATTTGATGATTGTGTACTTCGAGCAGTTTTCGCTCTACTCGGAAAAAATGCATCAGGTTTTTAATCCCGATCGGCCTTTCAATCCAAACAAGCGCTGGGTTCCAGGAGATGTATTTCAGCTGTTGCTTTACCTGATTTCGATTGGTCTCAGTACTTCCGTATCCTTGGTGGAAAAATGGCAAAAAGACGAAGCTAAACGCCGAGAACTCGATCGTCAGCGAATCGACACCGAGCTTTCATACCTTAAAGCCCAAATCAACCCGCACTTTTTCTTCAATACCTTAAATAACATCTATGCACTCACCAATCTGGATGTAAGCAAGGCACAAGAGGCGCTGCTCAAGCTCTCAAGGATGATGCGCTACGTGCTTTATGAAAATCAGAAAAATGAAACCCTCCTCAGCAAGGAGGTAAAATTCATTGAGGATTACATCGAGCTGATGAAAATGAGGCTTTCTCATAAAGTCAAACTCAACATCCAAATCGACGAACCAAAAGACGATTTGGTCATTGCGCCGATGCTGTTTTTGCCTTTCCTGGAAAACTGCTTTAAGCACGGTATCAGCTCTCAGCAGGAAAGTGAAATCGTAATCAAAATGGAAATCATGGGAGAAACGGTTTTTTTTGAAACCAAAAATCACATCTTCCCCATCAATCTGGACAGCCCCGAAGCCAAAGAAAACGGAATTGGACTGGTCAATACCAAACGAAGGTTGAGCTTGATCTACCCTGAAAAACACCGGCTAAAATTTGGTAAAGACGAAACCACTAACCAGTATTGGGTAAACCTTACCATCAATCTGGCATGAAAATCAAATGCGTAGCCATCGATGACGAGCCGCTCGCGCTCGAGCTGCTGACCAAATTTATCCAGCAAACCGCCTTCCTAGACCTAGTCGGAAAATTTTCCAATGCCATCGAAGCCTTGGGATTTATCAATCAGAATGAAGTGCAGCTGGTCTTTATGGACATTCAGATGCCGGACCTCTCAGGAATGGAACTGGCTAGGATTCTCGATGGAAAAAAGAACTCGGACCAGACCCGCATCATCTTTTGCACTGCTTACCATCAGTTTGCGATCGAAGGATACAAGGTAGATGCCTTGGACTACTTGCTTAAACCCTACAGCTACGAGGACTTCCTCAACGCCGCTACCAAGGCTTACCAGTATTTTGATCGCTTGACCAATCAGGAAAGTACCAAACCGGTACTCGAGTCCACTACGCAGCCTGAATATATTTTTCTAAAAGTCGAGTACCAACTCGTCAAAGTGATGCTGCGGGACATTTCCCATGTGGAAGCCTACAAGGACTATGTGAAAGTGCACTTGAAGTCTAAACCGAACCCACTCCTGTCGTTGACCAGCATGAAAAACATGGAGGAATTACTTCCATCAGATAAGTTTATGCGGGTGCATCGTTCCTTTATCGTGGCACTGGATCATATTGATTCGGTTTCCAAAAACGTAATCCAAATCGGCAGTCACCAAATTGCCGTCGGAGACAATTACAAAGATCCGTTTTTGGAGTTTTTGAGCAGGTGGATAAGTTGAGAAATTGAAAAAATTAGAAATTAGACATAAGATGGAAGACGGGAAAATCCAATCCAACTAACCCATCCTATGTAAATTTGGCTTTGGAAAAAAGGTTGGAGTTCTAATCATGTCGTCTATCGTAATTCTGAGATCTTAAATCAAACGACAGCTAATTAAGTTAAATGTCTACTACCTTATTTATCTCATGACTGAATCTCAGAAAACCTACATGCGCCAAGCCATAGCCTTGGCAAAAAACGGGATGCTTGCTGGCAATGGCGGCCCTTTTGGCTGTGTCATCGTCAAAGACGGAGCGATCATCGGCAAAGGCTCCAATATGGTTCTCAAAACCAACGATCCCACAGCCCATGCTGAAGTAGTCGCCATCCGTGAGGCCTGCAAAAATCTGAATCATTTTCAGCTGGAAGGCTGCGAAGTCTACACTTCCTGCGAACCCTGCCCTATGTGTTTGGGCGCCATTTTTTGGGCAAGACCTTCCAAGGTTTATTATGCCTGCACCAAGGAAGACGCTGCTGATGCAGGTTTTGATGATGACTTTATCTATCAGGAAATCGAAATCAAACCCTCCGAAAGAAAAATCCCCATGGAAAATCTGCTGCGAGACGAGAGTTTGGAAGCCTTTGAACTTTGGAAAGAAAAGGGAGATAAGGCGCTGTATTGAAGCAAATTAAGCCTCTAAAATTCATTGACTTAAATTTATAATTAATCCTAATTTTTTCCATAAAATCTTTTTCGAGGTATTTTTCAAACTAAAGAAACTTCAATAATCCTTCCTCGTGTGAACTTTTAATAATTCTTAAAAATCTTTTAACCTCTAAACTTTTCAAAAAATGAATCACATTACCGCACATTACTGCACATTACCGCACATTACCGCAATTACTAATTCTACTCGTAATTGTGCTCTTTTTTTATTCCTGTCAGGAAATAGATCATTCCCCTGACAGCCTAGACAATCCAAATTCCGAAACGAAGGTTGTCCCGCCCACACTGGACCCCTCGGGAAGAGTCAGCTTTGCTAACCTTAATAGCTTTTCGGATTTCTTGGAAAAAAACATCGACAAGCCAATAGAGGAGTTAAGTCTCTTTAATGCCGAATTTGTCTCGCTTCGGGAAAGTAACCTCGCCCTAGCAGCATCCAATCCGGATATGCTTCGGGTATTGGAAGACGATGTGGAAGAGGACTCGATCATCGTGGATGAGTTTACTGCCTCATTGGTCAACGAGAAGCGTGAACTGATGATCGATGGGAAGGTTGTCCGCTACACAGCCTTTGGCACATGGGTGTACCACGATGACTTTACAGCAAGAGTAGAGGAGCTTCTCCCCACTATGACCAACGCGCAAATGGAAGAGATATACGCCACACATGATTTTGCCGAAGATCCTTTCTATGAATTGGAGCCGGGGATATTTCTTTTTGGCACCACCGAGCAAGCAGAAGCCGAAATGGAACTCAAAACGATGGATTATTCCAATGCAGCAATCGCATCTGGAGTAGCTCCAAACCTATTCAACTACTATTATTGTAACAGAACCAGCAACAAAAGAACCTTTACCAACAATCCAAGCCATTGGACTGGTGGTGTGAGAGTCACCGAATACATTTACTTCGAGAGCAACCGAAGAATGAAGGCCAAGGTTTGGACAACCAATTATGGCACCCATTCTACTGGTGGTTATTTCACAAAACTACAGCGTAGAAGACTTGGAGTATGGTGGGCCTCTGAGGCTGATATTGTTTCGCTTTCGGTCAGAGCAAAGACCTATCATCCCGATCCTGTAAATTCGATCTATTTCCCATTCTATTACGAGCCGGGACCGGGAAAAATCGGTACGAGAGAAAGGCCCAATGAAAACAAAGTAAACATTCTTTGGCCGCCTTATACTATGACTTTTGTTATTTCACCTGGCCAGCCGATCACTAAACAATGCAAGCCTGAATATGACTTTTCTCCAGGAACGAATCCAATATCTCCAAGTAAGCCTGTGCCTTGTAAGCCTTTGTGGAAATTTTCCAAGCGGGTCAAAATCAAGGAAAGTGAATCTTGTCATTATATAAGAGAAGGAAGCCGTGAAGGAGAAATTCAGCTATTTGTAAAGGAAAGCGACTAAAAATCTATGGTTATGGATACGAAAAAACAGCTGCTGCTAATTATTCTATTTGTTTCAGGGATTCAAGTCAATCTAGCCCAGGGAAAATTCTCCCTGGGCATCGATGCCGGGTTGCGTGTCGAGAAAGCCGTCTTTGATGATCCCAAAGGCTACCTCTTCCGAGACCTGTGGCCTTCTGGCACAATCGGGCTATCCGGCACCTATGCCTACTCTAAGACCTGGGAGTTTGAAATGGGTGTTTATCGAACGACATTCTTAAATAATATTAGTGCATTTTATCGAGAACCTGGTTTTAGGCCATTTACACGAGTGGGGAATCAAGGAGGGGGAGGTTTTTCTTCTTTGCAGATTCCTTTACGAGCTATTTACGTTACTCCGCTCAAGTACAAAAAGTTTGACCTTCGCTTTTTCGGTGGGGTTACACTTTTCCAGCAGATTGACAATACCACTTGGACAAGAAGTGTTGGATCTGGAACTGAGGTATTTCCTCAACCAGCCCCAGTAATCAAGATGGACTACACCAGTTCGATTGTAAATCGCACCTCGGTGGCATTCGAAATCGGCCCGGAAATCCGATATGATCTTTCCACACGGATTTACCTCGCTTATCGGCTATCCGGTACGATGGGTACTCGGGACATGGTCAGTATCGAAGGCAACTACTTTGTAAGCAATAGCCCTTGGATGGTCCATGACTTTGAGGTCACGCTACGGGGCAGATCCATCAATCACTTCATCAGTCTGCGCTACCGGCTCGGGGAAAAAGTAAGACCGCTTCAAGACTGGGAAAATGAAGACTAAAGCAAACCTCTCCTTGAAAGCACTGATTCTCTTGCTGGTTAGCATGAGTCACCTAGCCTATGCCCAAAAAGGCAACAGCCACCTTTCCGTTGGGTTGGAACTGGGACCTACCCTAAACTGGCAGTCAGGAGACTTTCCCCTTCAGGTAGGGATGCCCCTGAAGGCCTATTTTGGAACCGGCAAAAGAGGACAATTCCTCTTGCGGACCGGCTGGCATCATTTCCCAAATCTGTCCCGTCAGCTCGATCCCGATATCAAAAGCCTGACCCGAACAGCAGTGCCGCTGGCCTTTGGCTACAGGCATAACTTCCCGAAATGGTATATCGAAGGCTCCTTGGGTATAGCCTATGATGTCATTCTGATCAGCTATCTCGACCCGCTCGAGGAGCCGGAAGGGTTTCCCTCCATAGAGCCCCACTATTCCCTTGAAGTGGGGCGAAGGCAAGGAAGGTTTGATTTGGGGGTGTCCTTTTACAATCACGGGACCGCGCCCTTTAACATGACTTTCATCGGAGTGAAATCTCTTTATCGAATCCACTGGTAAGCCCAAAAACGTTCGGCAATGAAAAATCTAATCCTACTTCTCAGCTTATCGCTTCTAACCCTCTCCACTTCCCTCGCCCAAGGAAAGTGGACCTTGGGTCTAGAGGTGGCCAATAGATCGGAATTGAGAAAGTATAAGGACTCCTATCAATACCTATTCAAAGGAACAGGAGGAAGTGCAGCCTTCCCCGTTGGTATGAATCTCGCTTTCCAATATTCCGAACGCTGGAGGTTTGAGTCGGGGATAATCAGTACACCCTACTCCAGAACAGTCGCTGTCTATTACAATGAACCCGGATATACCAGAATTGCAAATAGGCCAGTTTCTTATAGAAACCACATGGCTACTTTGGAAATTCCCTTAAGAATAGTTTACAATACCAACCTGCGATGGAAATCCATTCAGTTTAATGTCATGGGGGGGCTGAATACTTATCTTTTGGCAGAGTCTATCGATTCAAGGGGCAAAGGTGGATTGCCGGCAATCCCAGTTTGGCCCTCAGCTCCAACAAATTTATCGGTGGTATATGAGGATCGAAAACTATCCAAGATCAATTTCAGCTTAGAAGCTGGTGGCGAAGCTATGTGGGACATGGGGAAGCGATTTGTCTTTATCTATCGTTTCTCAGGCCGGATGGGCTTTATTGACATGGTGGAAATGAAAGGAGAATACCTAACAGGTGAAAACCTGTCTGTAAATCCAACCAATAGCTACCCCTTTCGGGTAATCGCCAATGGAAGCGCGCTGCATCATACCTTCAGTCTGAGGTACAGACTGGGCAAAAAAATAGAAAAAGAAAACTGGTGGGAAGATGAAGACTAAACTACTATTGCTATTCATAGCCCTGTGCTATAGCAACTTGGCCACTGCTCAAGAGGAAAAGAGTGAAAAAGCGAGCTTGGAAACCAAGCAGAAAACCAACCCCATGCATGGGAATGGATTCAACTATATCAGCTTTGGATTTGAAATAGGCCCAACGTTGAGTGGTTCGAGTCAGACCTACCCCATTCACTTGGCACTACCGATTAAAGTCTATCTCGGAAGGCAAAAGAAAGGGAGATTCCTTTTCAGAACGGGGCTTCACTATTTTCCAGCCCCTTCTGAAAGATTATCTCCGGATGTTAAAAGTGCCTATCTATCTATCATTCCTTTGGCCATTGGCTACCGAAAAAACATTCAGAACTGGTACATCGAAGGGTCTCTTGGAGCAGCATTAAACATGGGTACTGTGGTATTCAATGACTCTTCCCTAGAAAGTTGGAAGGTAACCTATCGAGAAATCAACTATGGTCTCGAAGTAGGAAGACAAATTGGAGATTGGGATGTCGGAGTGGTAGCTTACAATACCGGACCGATTCCAGCAAACATCGTTTACATGGGAATAAAAACCAGTTATCGAGTAAAATGGTGATGGGTTGGGGAGTGGATAGTTTTGAAAGGCTGAAAGCTGAAAGCTGAAAGCTGAAAGCTGAAATCAGAAATCTGAAGTTAGAAAGCTGAAATTTCCAATGAAATCTGAGAAAATTGGGACTACCTAATCACCTCAAAAAAATGAAAACCCGATCCTCTCAGACCGGGTTTTCATATTTCATACTTTATACTTCAGACTTTACCGTCTTCCCATTCCCGGAGGCACCATACGGCCCAAAGCCTGCTTGGCACCACCCATCTTGTTCATTTGCTTCATCAGTTTGCGCATGTCGTCAAACTGCTTCATGAGGTTATTGACTTCGGTAATTGTTCTTCCCGAACCGTCGGCAATTCGCTTTCTTCTGCGACCGTCGATGATATCCGGATTCTGACGCTCCTTTGGTGTCATACTGCGGATGATCGCTTCGATTGGCTTGAAGGAGTCATCATCGATATCCAAGCCTTTCATTGCTTTGCCCATTCCTGGGATCATACCGATCAGGTCCTTGATGTTCCCCATCTTTTTCACCTGCTCGAGCTGAGAAAGGAAATCGTCAAAGTTGAAGTTGTTCTGACGGATTTTGGCATTGATTCGCTTGGCTTCGTCCTCATCAAAAGACTGCTGCGCACGTTCCACGAGGGAGATCACGTCACCCATGCCGAGGATTCGCTGGGCCATACGATCTGGATGGAAGACGTCGAGGTTTTCCATCTTTTCACCTGTGGAGATGAACTTGATCGGCTTATTCACCACGTGGCGGATAGAAATCGCCGCACCACCACGAGTGTCACCGTCCAACTTGGTCAAGACCACCCCGTCAAAATTCAATCGCTCATCAAAGGTTCTCGCAGTATTTACCGCATCCTGACCCGTCATAGAGTCTACCACAAAGAGCGTCTCAGATGGATTAAGTGCTTTTTTCAGCTCTTCAATTTCCTTCATCATCTGCTCATCTACCGCCAAACGACCCGCTGTATCGACTACTACAGTCTTTTTGCCGGTTTTCTTGGCATAGGCAATGGCATTATTGGCGATCTGAAGGGCGTTTTTGTTTTCCGGCTCGGCATAGACCTCCACACCGATTTGCTCACCGAGCACTTTCAGCTGATCGATCGCCGCAGGTCGGTAGATGTCACAAGCAACCAAAAGGACTTGTCTTCCCTGTCTTTTCAAAAAGCTACCGAGCTTACCTGTGAAGGTGGTCTTACCCGAACCTTGCAAACCTGAAATCAGGATCACAGCTGGGTCTCCGCTGAGTTTGATGTCCACCTTGGAACCACCCATAAGTTTGGTGAGCTCTTCTTGGGTGATTTTTACGAGGAGTTGACCAGGAGAAACAGAGATCAAAACGTCTCGGCCCATGGCCTCATCCTTGATCTTGTCGGTGACTTCCTTGGCTACTTTATAGTTGACGTCGGCATCGATCAAGGCTCTTCTGATCTCCTTTACGGTAGATGCGACGTTGATTTCGGTGATTTTTCCGGTTCCTTTCAGGGTTTTGAAAGCCCGGTCCAGCTTCAAACTTAAATTATCAAACATGCTGCTTTTCGGCTATTTGTCGCAAAAGTAATGAATTTGGGCGTTTGGGAAGGAAAATATGTGGGAAATAAGAAGGAAGACGGGACAACAGAGACGGTAGGATTCTTTAAAAAAATGAATCTATGCTAATCCGTAATTCTGACAGATTGGTTCAAGACTTCAGTCTTGGACTCATAGTGATGCAGTCTTCGGACTGCAACAAGTTATCCAAGTTGGTATGGGCAGTCTAAGACTGCATTTGGTCAAGCACAAGTCTGAAGACTTGCGCTACTTGAGAGTCTTAAAGTCAAAACACGCTTTGGTAAAAAATCTGCGCTAATCAGCGACCTTTTCCGCGATGATCTGCGGGAAATATTTCAAGTGCTTTGAAAAAATCTATCTGTGTCTATCTGTGATTTTGATCCGTGAAAATCTGTGGGAAACAAGCGGAAAGACCGAAGTGGTTGTCCGATGTCGGTGGACCGGTGTCCGAAGTTTCAACTACGATCTTATCAACTGTCAGGCTGAGCGCCTGAGAGTCAAGACTCTTGAATTCGAAATACGCTTTGGTAAAAAATCTGCGCTAATCAGCGACCTTTTTCTGCGTTGGTCTGCGGGAATCCTAAACAAATACTTCATCTGTGCATCTGTGGCAAAACTCCCTTCTCGCTCTTTCCCACGAAATCCCTAATTTGCACCCTGAACGTATCTCACGGCCTGCATGAAACTCCAATTTCAGAAAGACATTCTCCCCCACCTGCTTGGGGTCATCCTATTTTACCTCATCGTCGTCCTGTACTTTTCCCCGATGGTTTTCGATGGCAAAATCATCTTCCAAGGTGACATCCTCCAATGGGAAGGTTCCGCCAAGGAAGTCCTTGACTATCGGGCAGCCACCGGCGAACAAGCACTCTGGACCAACCGCATGTTTGGCGGGATGCCTACTTACTTCATCTCGTTGGAGTTTGCCGGGGATATCACCAACTTGCTGATCTCAGTACTGACCGTCGGTCTTCCCCACCCGATCAACGGATTATTTTTCGGCATGCTGGGGATGTATGTTTTGCTACTCAGCTTCCAAGTCAGACCAATCTTTTCCATCGCAGGAGCGATTGCTTTTTCTTTCAATACCTACAATTTGCTTTCTCTAGAGGCAGGTCACAATGCCAAAATCTGGGCAGTTTGCTTAATTCCTCTTATTCTGGCAGGCATTCATCTGGCTTTTGATCGAAAAAGAATCCTCGGAGCCGCGCTGTTAGCACTTGGACTTTTGCTCCAACTCAAATTCAACCACCTCCAAATCACCTACTACACGCTGATCATTTCGGTGATTTATGTGATCGTTCGATTGGTGTTTGATTGGAAAAAAGAAGGTATCGGCGGACTGTCAAAGACCATCGGATTTTTGGTAATCGGTGCAGTGTTGGCAGTGGGAGGAAATCTCGGAAGACTGGCCACTGCCCTTGAATACAGCCCCTACTCTACCCGAGGAAAAGCCACTTTAGAAACTGCCTCAGCCGGCTTGGACAAAGACTACGCGTTTGGCTGGTCAAATGGAATCATGGAAACATTGACTTTGGTGGTTCCTGACTTTTATGGAGGAGGAAGCAATACGCCTCTTCCAAAAAATTCCGCATCCGAAAAAGCCCTCCGCGGACAAGGCGTAGATGCGGCACAAATCAATGGCTTCGTAAAGGGCGCTCCAACCTATTGGGGTGATCAGCCTTTTACAGGAGGGCCGATCTACGGCAGCGTGATCTTGGTATTCTTGGCGGTTTTGGGGATTTGGGCTGCGCCAAAAGAAAGCCTGATCACCTTTGGCACCATCATCGTACTTTCCCTGATGCTGAGTTGGGGCAAAAACCTGGCTTGGTTCAACTACCTGTTATTTGACATTTTACCGGGTTACAATAAGTTCAGAGCAGTATCCATGGCGCTAGGCATGACGCTGTTTGCAGTTCCCGTGTTGGGAATGATTGCTTTGGAGCGCTTGGCGAAAACCAAAGAACTGAAGCCACTTCTGATCTCCGGAGGAATAGTGGCTGGTTTAACCTTGATTTTGGCAGTGGCAGCCGGAGCGTTTTTCAGATTCGAAGGAGCAGCCGATGCCAATTTTCCAGACTGGCTGGTAACTGCAATGAAAACTGACCGAAAAAGCATGCTTTCTGCCTCGGCTTGGAAAAGTTTTGCCTTTGTAGCCCTTTCGATCGGCCTGATTTATTTCTATCTCAAAGGAAAAATCTCCGAGCTCATCCTTGGCGCAGGACTGATTGCTTTGATCACCATCGATGTGTGGACGATCAACCGTCGCTATTTGAATGAGGAGTCTTTCCAGGCAAATCCCTCCCGTCAGTTTTTCGCTGAGACTCCCGCCGAACAGGCTATCGCCCAAGATAAGGGCTATTTCAGAGTTATTCCTCTCACCGAAGGTCTGACTCAAGGCGCCCGCACCAGTTACCGATTCAACAGTTTGGGAGGATACCATGGCGCCAAACTCCGTCGCTACCAAGACTTGGTGGACAATCGACTTCAGTTTGAATTGCAGGAATTTGTGAAAAAAGCCCAAGAAGGCACCTTTGATTGGGAAGCTACAGGTACGATCAACATGCTCAACACGAAGTACCTGATCGCAGGAAATGAAGCAAATGGCGTATTTGAGAATCCTCAAGCCAACGGCCCTGCGTGGGTTCCGAGTGAAATCGTATCGATCTCCACCAATCAGGAAGAAATGGATCAACTGGCAAAATTGAATACCAAAACCCAAGCGACCTTGAACACCCAAGAATTTGGAGAGGTAAAAGCAGGCGCAGGACAAGTAAATCTGATCAACCAAAGTCCAAACGAACTGAAATACCAGGCAGAAATGACTGAGGGAGGATTGGCGGTATTCTCAGAAATCCATTATCCAACGGGCTGGACTGCCACCATCGACGGGAAAGAAGCTCAAATTCTCCGGGTCAATTACCTGCTGAGAGGTTTGGAAATTCCTCAGGGTTCCCATGAAATTGTCTTTACCTTTGCTCCCAAGAGCTATTATGCCACCAAGATGCCCATGGTTATTTTCCAATACCTGATCGTCTTGGCATTGATTGGAGGAATATTCATCACTTACAAAAAATCCGATGCAGCAGCCTGAGGGTAAAGAAAAAGTCGTCAGCTTCTATGATCAATTTGCAGAAAAGCAGGCAAAAACAGGGATCAATTCCCGTCATTTAAGCATCCTGGACAAAGTGAAGCAAGCCGGATTGCAAGCTAATCACCGCATCTTGGAAGTAGGCTGTGGCATCGGCACCGTTTCTCATCTTTTGGCTACGCAAGTACCCAATGGAAAGGTTTTGGCAGTAGACATTTCTCCGGAAAGTATTGAGAAAGCCAAGGTCCTTTGGAAGGATCAGAAGAACTTGAATTTCGAAGTTTCAGACATGTCTGACTTTGACAAAAAGGGAGAGACCTTCGACTTTTTCGTCTTTCCTGACGTGCTAGAGCACATCCCTGTAGACCAGCATTTTCGGCTTTTCCAGAATATCCAAAAGCATTCCCATGCAGATTCGGTCATCTTCATCCACATTCCAGCCCCAAGGTATCTGCAGTGGATGATCGACAATGAACCCGAGAAACTCCAAGTGATCGATCAGCCTTTGGACTCAGGAGACTTGATCAAAAACATTACGGCCAATGGGTTTTATCTGGAAAAAATGGAAACCTACGGGCTTTTCTTCGAAGAAAAAGACTACCAGTATTTTGTCTTTCGCACTGCCAAACCTTTGCGCAGCTCTACTCCAAAAAGCAAATGGGATGTCCTGAAAGAAAGACTACGAATCCGAATCAAATACGGCCTTACCAAGTAATAATCATCGAAAAACATGAAATGCCCATGAGAAAATGCTTCTCACAAAGGGAAATGATTATCCAGGGCATTCCATCTGACCATTAAAAATCAAATTATAACCAGATGAAAATCAACACCAATACTGTGGTAGGCTTGACCTACGAACTCAAGGTCAGCAAAGAAGAGGACGACATCGAATCGGCGCCTTTCAGTGTGGAAATTCGGGACGAAGAAGATCCTTTTTACTTCCTTTTTGGCATGAGCGGATTGCCTGAAAAGTTTGAAGAACTTCTGGCTGGGAAGGAAGAAGGAGAAGACTTTTCATTTACCCTGACCATGGCAGATGCTTATGGCGAGCCAGACGATGAGTTGATTATTACCTTGCCAAAAGAGCAGTTTTCTGGAGAGCGTGGTTTTTCCCCTGAAATGCTGGAGGAAGGAAATTTTCTGCCTCTGATGGATGAAAACGGCTACAGCATGCAGGCCAAAATCCTGAAAAATCTAGGCGATCAATTGCTTTTGGACTTCAATCATCCTTTGGTAGGGTTTGACCTTCATTTCGAAGGAAATATCATGGAAGTACGTGAAGCTACCAAGGAAGAATTGGCACACGGCCATGTGCATGGGGCTCATGGCGCGCATGATTGAGATAACTGAGATTAGAAACAAGAAGCAAGACCGTTGGGAGATTCCTGACGGTTTTTTTTGCCACTAAGGTCTCGAAGGATTATGTAAAGGACACAAAGAAAAAAATGAAAAGTATCTGGACAAAGCGATGAATTCACCATCTTCTGCCTACTGAGACTATTTACTGAAAACTCAAATCCCTCTTTGTGCTCTCTCATTCTCTCTTCGCGGCCTTTGCGGCTACCTAAGATTTAAGCACCAAGACTTTTTCCTCATTGAATTGCAAATACACCCGATCGCCTACTTGATATTTGCGCAGCGGATCATCCACTTCCCAGATATGCCCTCCTTCTCGAAGTCGGATCAGCAGGGAATTGTAATGCACCAAATACCGCTGCTCCACGACATGGCCCAAGAGTTCGCCTCTAGTTCTAAGTCGCACATCTGCCGGACGGATATAGCTATTGAATCGATCAGGAATCAAATTGATGGGTGAAAAAAGTCTAGCCACGTAGCGGGATTTGGGATGCTCACAGAGGTCTTTGGAATTTCCTTTCTGCACTACTTTCCCCTTTTGCAAAATCAATAACGAGTCAGTCAGACGAAGAGCATCATCCAAATCATGGGTGACAAAAATGACCGTGGTTCCCATTTCTTGGAGGAGTTCTTTCAGTTCAAAAATCAGCTTTCGCTTCTGAATCGCATCCAGGTGACTGAAGGGTTCATCCAAAAGCAATACCTCCGGCTCAACAGCCAAGGCCTGCGCAATGGCCACCTTTTGCTGTTGCCCACCACTGAGTTGACGAGGAAGTCGGTCCTTGTAATTTTCCAATCCCAACTGACTCATAAGCCGGCTGACACGCTGCGCACGATACTTGGCATCGTATTGAAGCAAGGGGCGGCTGATATTTTCCTCTACCGTAGAGTTGGGGAAAAGCTGGTAATCCTGGTGGATGAGCTTGATTTCATCATAGCCTGGAACTAGCTTTTGAGCAGGATTTTCGATGAGCTTTTCTTCCAACCTCACCTCTCCTCCACTCTGTATCATCAGGCCCGAGATCAACCGAAGCAGCGTACTCTTACCAGAGCCACTTTCTCCAACAATGGACAAAAACTCCCCGCGAGCCAGTTCCAGCGAAAAGTCATGCAAAGCCACATGAGAATCGTAGGATTTGGACAGGTGGCGGATGGAGAGGAAGGTCATGATAAACCGTGATTAGGTGACTTCCCAAAAATCGTCAAAAAGAAGTTGAATCCTACATCCAATCTTTTTTCTTAAATAAACTCAAGTAAACAAATTTGTTATATATTAACAGCATATTTACTATATCTGAGATGAGTCTAGCCAGAAAAAAGTTTAATCCAACTTCCTTTTCAGAAAAGAATAAAGCTCCCAAAGGCTGGGTTTTAGAAACTGAAGGGAGAAACTATTCTTGGAAATCTAAGCTAGAGCGAGTGGCTATCAGTCGCGAAGGGGTTCCTTTCAGTGCTTTAGAGGTGCTCGGAAAAAAAATCAATTTACCCATCCGAGATGTGTTGACCATTTTTGAAATTCCCCAAACTACCTACAATAAAAAAAGGCGTGAAAATGCACTACTCGGTGGAAAAGAATCCGAAGCAGTTTTGTTGATCACAGAAATTCTGGATTTTGGGATTGAGGTTTTTAATGGAGAAACTGAAAAATTTCTGCGGTGGTTAAAGAAACCGAACCCCTCCTTAGGTGGCATGTCGCCTGAGAGTTTTTTTGATTCGATCACCGGGATTCAGGAGGTAAAAAACTGTCTGAATAGATTGGAATATGGTAATCTGGCCTAATGCTGGTTTTTCGAATCGAGCGGGAAAAATATCTCAATTCTGCGCTTAGTGGAATTGGGGCTTCACTTTCGGAAGGATTTCGATGGAATAGTCTCTCCACTCGGATGGTGTATACCGCTGAATCTCGAGCCTTGACAATTTTGGAAGTATCAGTTCATTTGGATCTGCAGGAAGATGTTCCTACCGATCGATACCTTATCACACTAGAAATCCCCGATGAAGTTGAAATCTTAGAACTGGACCAAATGGATCTTCCTTTGAACTGGGACGCCAAACCGCCAACTGTCGAAACTCAACTCATTGGAGATGATTTTGTAACTCAGCAAACGGCAGCAGTCTTAAAAGTACCAAATGCAATTGTCCCCGAAGAGTGTAATTACTTGATCAATCCCTTGCATCCTGATGCCCAAAAGATCAAAATAACTACTTCCAAACAGCTGTTATTTGACGCCCGTTTGAAAAAATGAAAGAAAAATCAATTCGTTAGTTCCTCTTTAGTGTTCTTCGGCAAAGATGAATAAACCAAGTCATAACTGTGTCTGGTAAGTTCCAAAATCAAGGGATCTGGAACATTGCCTTGGACACTCACCGAGTTCCACCATTTTTTATTCATGTGATATCCCGGGGTGATTCCCGGATATTGTTCTCTGAGTTCGATGGAGCGTTCGGGGTCGCATTTGAGATTGACATAGTCAAATACCTCAATGTCAACAATGGCAAAAATCTTTCCCCCAATCCGAAAACAAAGTGTATTGGCATCAAAAGGAGTATCCTCAGTCACATGAGGTAAGGCCAAACAAAAATCACGAAAGTATTCGAGTGTCATGAAGTATAGAATTTGGAGCCAAGCTAATGGCTTCAAATTACCAAAATAGCTGACTCAATACGCCAAACAACATCTATCTTTTGTGATTACTCCTCCGATGACTTAAAAGGAATAATGGATATCCGCTTTCTTACCAGTAACTCTTTTAGCAAAATGAAAATGCTTAGAAACGCTGGATTGTGGGATTCTTCGGTCTTCGGTCATCGGTCTCCCGGCCCGATAACCAAAGAAGATAGGCTTACTGGCAGAATAGCGTATAATCAGAAAAGGAATTGTACTGAGGTAAGAATAAAAACGAAAAGAAGATTTACCCAAGAATAATCTTTTCAAATCAAGGATTTTTAAATCTGACAACACCCACAACTATTTGCTGGAAACAACCACCTCTTTTTTTTGTTAGCTTCACAGGTCAAAACCCAAATCCAACAAATCATGAAAAACACCAAACTCTTTTTTCTAGCCTTTGCGCTTTTTGTCACCTCCTCTTTTGCAGCATTTGCGCAACTTCAGCAGCCAGCTTTGAGCCCTGCCGCACACGTTTCTCAGAATGTAGGTTTCACCAAAATCAGTATTGACTACTCTTCTCCAGCAGTAAAAGGTCGTAAGATCTTCGGTGAAATCGAAAAATACGACGTGACTTGGAGAGCAGGAGCTAATGCGCAAACCGTAATCGAATTCAGCACTGCCGTGAGCGTGGGCGGCAAAAATCTGAGAGCCGGAAAATACTCCATCTTTATGACTCCGACAGCATCCGGTGACTGGACTGTACACTTGAATAGCAAGGCTGCGTCAGTTTTCTCCTACATGAAAGACGGCAAAATCGACGAAGAAGCTGTGGCAAAAGATGACGCAGTTGCCTTCAAAGCTACTACCGAAAGAGGTGGATCTACCGAGCGACTTCAGTACCACATCTCTGCCAATGACAACAAAACCGCCATCATCACCATGGCTTGGGAAGGTGTGAAAATTTCTTTCCCAGTAGACACTCAAGTCACTCAGAAAATGGATCAGTTTAAGAATCAGTTCTAATCTGCCAATCTAAAAACATCAAGGCCTGTTCTGAAAAGGACAGGCCTTTTTCTTTGGGTAGAATTAGATTACCTAACTTTGACAGGTTCCATAAAGGAAAAACACTGCTTAAATGCTTTCCAAAGCCAAGTCCCAAAAAACCAAGCGCGCCCAATCTCCAACTGAGGAACTTGCTAATGCCTGGACTCATGGAGTCGGCTTGGTAGCAGGGATCTTTGCGATTCCTTTTTTATTGAATCAGGCTTTTTCAAGCACCAAGGAATGGGCCGTGTTGGGAGCTTTTACGTTTGGGTTGGGCTTGCTGATGGTGTATGGGTTTTCGACAGCCTATCATGCCACAGTCAATTCGGAGAAAAAATCCAAACTTCAAATCATGGATCATGTGTCTATTTATTTTTTGATCGCAGGATCGTACACCCCGATGATCTTGTCTATTCTGAAAAAAGAGACCGCATTGATTTTTTTGGGGATAATTTGGGGCTCAGTACTGGTAGGAACCTTTTTCAAACTCTTTTTCACCGGAAAATTCAAAACACTCTCGGTGATCATCTACCTGACCATGGGTTGGTTGGCAGTCTTTTTTATTCAGGATTTGATTGAAAAAATCTCTTGGGACACGCTGATTTGGATTGGAATTGGCGGGATGAGCTATACGATCGGTGTGTATTTCTATGTAAAAAGTGAAAAACTTTATTACCACGCCATTTGGCATTTGTTTGTGTTAGCCGGTACAAGCGCGCATTTTGTGGCAGTGTATCAATTAGTATAATTCTGGCTGTACTTAGTCATCTTTTCAGAATATTCTTTCGAAAAAACTAATTCCTCCCTTCCGTTTGTCACAATTTAGCCGAGGTTAGCGAAGCATTTTTTATCTTCAATCAACCCACTAACCTCACTATGACTGCACTTTCACCCAAGCCTACCCAGCGATTGGTTTCGCTGGATGTGTATCGCGGATTGACCATGTTTTTGTTGGTAGCCGAAGCGGCCTTGGTTTACGATGCATTTTTGGAGCTTTTTCCAGAGGGACATAGCCTACATCCGCTTTTCCTCCAATTCACCCATCACGAGTGGAATGGACTTCGATTTTGGGATTTGATCCAGCCCTTTTTCATGTTTATCGTCGGTGTTGCGATGCCTTTTTCTTTGAACAAAAGACTGGCACTTTCTGAAGATCGAAGCAAAGTCACCTTGCATATTTTGAAGCGTTGCCTGATCCTTTTCCTGTTTGGTACAGGACTTCATTGTGTGTACTCAGGCAAAATGGTTTTTGAGCTTTGGAATGTACTGACCCAGCTTTCCTTTACGGTTTTGGTCACTTATTTCCTGCTGACTAAAGGATGGAAAGTACAGCTTGGCGTTTCCTTGGGCCTTTTGGCTTTGACTGAAATCCTCTACCGAAGCTACAATCCGGAGGTCCCTTTTGAGCATGGCACCAATTTCGGCAACTCCATTGACCAACTGCTCATGGGCAAAATCAACGGAGGAGGCTGGGTCGCCATCAATGCAATTCCAACAGCTGCGCACACGATCTGGGGCGCGATCTGCGGAAATCTCTTGCTTTCATCGAAGGATTCTACCGAAAAAATCAAAACCATCGCATTTGCCGGATTAGCCGGATTGGTGATTGGATACGGTTTGGATTTGGCCGGAATCACTCCGATTATCAAGCGAATCAGCACGGTTTCTTTTGTGTTTGCTTCGGGTGGATGGGCCTTAGTTGCCTTGGCCTTTTTCTACTGGTGGGTGGATGTGAAGAATCGGAGAAAAGGAATCTTCCCCTTTTTAATCGTTGGTATGAATTCGATTTTCATCTACCTTTTTGCCGAAATGCTGGGCCGATGGATGAATAAAACGGTCGGAATTTTCACCGGCGGAGTCTTCGGCTGGATGGGATTTGGAGAACATGGATTGTTTCTGATCGCTTCCCTTGGAGCCCTAGCTGCGATGTGGGGCTTGTGCTATTTCCTCTATAGAAAGGGGATTTTCTTTAGGATTTAGGAGGCCTTTTCCAGATACTTTGCCAAAAAGGAAATGGAGTAAAGTGGGAAATTCGTCATTCAAGATTCTTTCCTAAAATCCGAAAGGGAAATACGAACCGGAATGGTTTCAGGATAATTCTCGAAAACAACCTTTAGACTTTTAGCCTTTAGGTTCTCCTCCGCCTTTACTTCCAGTGGGATTACGGTTCCTTGATGATGAAGGATAAAATCAAGTTCGGCCACTCCCTTTTCTGCAGACCAATAATACAAGGTATTACCTGCAGTGATCAATTCCTGCATGACAAATTGCTCTGTGAGTGAGCCCTTAAATTCTGTAAAAAGTCTATTGCCTTCCAATATCGAACGAGCATCCAAATCAACCATCGCACCCAAAATGCCCACGTCTAATAAATAGACTTTAAAAGCAGAAAAATCCTCGTACGCTTTCAAAGGCAGTCCGGGTTTACTGACTCGAGAAATTTTATGAATCAAGCCACAGTCTCGAAGCCATTCCATGGCCAGTTCAAAATCTTTGGCGCGAGCCCCCTGACGCAACTGACCAAAGATGAATTTCTTATTTTCCTTTGCCAACTGAGCTGGTATTGAATTCCAGATCATCCGAATCCTGGGTACAACTTCCGTAGGAGCATGTTTGGAAAAATCCTGTTCATAGGCTTCCAAAATCCTTTTTTGAATGACTCTAACTTCTAAAAAATCCTTCTTTTCGGCATAAGTTTTCACCGCCTCGGGCATTCCACCGATGAAGTAATAAGTCCTGAGGTGATAAATCAATTTTTCCCGAAAAGGAGAGATAAGGCGCCAATCCAAGTTAGAAAGTAGATCCGCTAAGAGCTTTTCACCTATTGCTTCCAAAAACTCAGACAACGTAAGCGGATAAAGATCCAAAAACTCGACTTTTCCTACAGGAAAGGAGGTCTGCTGATGAAGGGCAACCCCAAGCAATGAGCCTGCAGCAATGATGTAATAATCTGGCATTAGCTCCTGAAAATACTTCAATGAAGTCAAGGCATCGGGGCATTCCTGAATCTCATCAAAAATCAACAAGCAGTTTTTGGCATCAATGGATTTTCCGTGTTGAATCTCCAAACCCTGAATTATCCGAGCTAGATCCAGTCCCTGTTCGAAAAGAAGTTTGGCAGTTCGGTTTGTCTCAAAGTTGACGTAAACCAAATCTGAAAAGTGCCTGGAGCCAAATTCCCTCATCAACCAGGTTTTCCCTACTTGCCTAGCCCCACGGATAATAAGAGGTTTTCTACCTTCCGCAACTTACCAATCGACCAACTTCTGTATGAGCTTCCTTTCCATTATTCTGATTTTCAGGACAAATAACAGAAGTGTTTACATTTTTTCAAACGAATAAATGTGATTAACCACACTTTTTCAAATGAAAAAATGTAAAAACTAACACTTTTTCAAATGAATACTTCTTTCTTATTAATTTGACTATAGAAATCCAGCCTGAGCATGCAGTCAAAGTGTTTAAGATTTTTGAGTGAAGAAAAGGCGAAAGCAAATTAAATGTAGTAGTAGAAATCCTACCCCCCTCTTTTCCAATTCCTATCTAGTAGGAGAGTATTGAAATTCACATTTGGTGAATATTTACTCATAGGAACGCGTTTCACAGAGGAAATGGGCACATTTCCAAAATCAAACTTCACGTCAATTCCCTTCCATAGTTGAAGCAAGATTCCCAACTCATCATAACCCAAAAAATAGCGGGCAGAAGTGGCACCGGTGAATCTTCCGTTAAACTCATAGATAACCAGTTTCTGGTTTTGGTCTAGTTGGCACTGAATATTCAGAGGGCCTACCCAACCTGCTTTAATAAGCGAATGGATCCAGTTTTGGGCTTGATAAAGAATCGATTCATCCAAACATCGTTTAATTTGAGTGCTCACACCTTGCTTCATCAAGTGAGTGGTCACCACATACCCACCAAGCTGTCCATTAGGACCAATAGAGGCCTGAACGGAAATTTTTGTTTCCTCGAAGGAATGAAAAAGAGGTATCCCTTGGATTTTAATTCCCTCTAGATAATCAGCGATTTTTGTAGGACTTCCAAGATATTCCTGAATAATGTAGTTTTTCAACCCGATAAATGCCCTGAGTTGATTTTCTTCGGTGATTAAAAAAACTCCTCGGGAGGCAAAGCCCATTTTGGGCTTTGCGATTAATGGGTAACCAACTGCCATTGCAAAATTCAAGATGGATGGCTCTTCATCTTCAGAGGAAATTGTTTTCGCAAACGGTAATCCAAGGCTTTCTGATAGTTTGTAGCTTTTCCATTTATCCAAAAAAGATTCGGCTACAGGAATTGATCCACTCAAAATCGAATTTGGAGTCAGTTGATCATTATTAGCTTTCCATTTGGCTAAAAAATAAACATCTTCATCTCTACAGGGAATGACAAAGTCAGGTTGAATTTCGGAAATTAGTTTTGAAAAAAACTCAAGGAATTCTGACTCTTGGCTTCCGAGTTCTGGGGAAAGATAGACCTCATCAAATTCAAATAAGGACGGTTCCTCTGGTACACTATTTAAAGCAATTAAATAGAAGTTTTCTCTACTCGTTTCAAAAACATCAAGTAAGTTTCTACCCACAAGACTTCCACCCGAAAGCAGGACTATCTTCGTCTTTGACATTTCTTTATAAGCTTTTATAAAAATCCTTAAAATGGATATGATCGTTTAACCCAAGTGCATTCAGCGCATTTCTATAAAGCAACTTTGGTAAAAACTCCTCTTCAAAGGGTAGTTTCTTGAAATTTTCTACGAAAGGCTTGATGGGAGTCAAGGGAAAAGCCGTTCCAAATAGAAATTTGTCAGAAAATCCTTCAAAATTCTTATTGATGGCTCGCATCCAGTCCTCATGGCCCAAATGCCAAAGGTAACCCTCTGGACTAAGCCAGACATTTTCCCTTCTCATAGCGGTTACAATAGCCTCTCGCACGTAGGGATAACAGCCGTGTGCGCAAATTATTCTCAGGTAAGGAAACTTCTCTGCTACTTGCTCGATATGGTGGGGATGGGCGTATTGTACATACTTCCCTCCTTTCAATCCCGACGTCTGTATAATTACTGTGCAATTCAATTCTTGAAGAATTTGATAGACATCATCCAAACACGAATCTGACGGGTCACAACCAGGCGCCCTTCCCGGTTCAATACCGAAAATCTTAATTCCGAGAACATAGAAACAATGCTGAATCTCCTCGATGCTGTTATGAAAAGAATTACTCACATCGATTCCACCACAAGCAAGAAACTTTCTTGGATTTCTTTTTTGAATTTCGGCAAGTTCTTCATTTGAAGTGGTTCGGTCAGCAAATGTGTATTTCCCAAGATTTGCCCCTGGGTTAAACCCTGACGCAGAGACCGCAGTAGTAACTCCTGCTTCTTCTATTTCCTGAAAAAACGCTTCTTCCGTTCCTTGCTCCAGAGATTTGATCAAGTGAAGTCTCCCACTTTTTTGCAACTGCTTACGATAATACTCTGCAGATTTACCTCCTGTAAACCTGCACCTCACATCAATTATCACCCTATTTTATATTTTAAAAATGCGTTTAAAACTATTACTCATTTTTGTGACTTCTTTAGCATGTTGATAAAATTTCTTCTTGTGAAATAAAAAACACTCCTAATAAACACAAATTTACTGCGATGTACATATCTATAAAGGTACCAATTAACCTGCCAAAGCTTTTTTCTTTTCTCTCTTGCTGATAACTTCCGGAGAGATCCTTTTGGGTTGAACCTATAAAATGAAAAAATTTCAGGACACTGAATGATACGACCTTTCCCCTTGTAAAAACTAAAAATCACCAAATCCAAACCAGGACAAAGGATTGCTGCTTTATTATTGACAAATTCCTCCATGTGATTCCTTAGCATCCAAGACGATACATGGCCTATGTAATAGGTGAGCTTCAACTCCTTAGACCCAAGCAATTTCACCTTTTCAGGCCAATCTACTTGAAGTGTAGGTTCGTTGTTTTCCACCACTGTCCTTCCAATACACATCGATGATTCAGGATAATTTATAAAATAATCTACTTGAATCTGAAGCTTGTTTTCATTCAACCAATAATCATCTCCATCACAAATGCACACAAATTTACCTCTCGCACTCTTATACAATTCAAGATGATTTTTCCTCCCAACTTTCTTCCCATTTCGGACCATCTTTTCATTAGGATCTCTAAGAAACAGTCGGATTTTGTCTTGATTTTCCTTAGCAAAGGCCTTACAAATCTCCCTCGTACCGTCTGTACTACCATCCTCGCCCACTAAAATCTCATAAGGGAAATTGGTTTTTTGGCTAAGAATACTTGTCAAACATTCAGAAATGTATGGTGCGTGTTCAAATGTTGGTACACACACAGAAACTACCGGTTCAATCTGATTGATTTCCTTACTCTCGCCTAAATACTCCATGTATTTGATTTTATTCTAATGTTAGATCGTTATTCAGTTTCGAAAATATTTGCTCTAAAGAATCGAATAACCGACACATCAATCCTAAATTGAATCAAAAACTGTCCGAATCGACATCTTTGATAAACTGGATCACACCTGGAAAAAAGTGCTCAGGATCATCGTATTGGCTCAAGTGGCTGCCATTGGGGCAAAGTAAAAACCGTCCATTCGCCACTTCTTTGGACATCCATTCCATGTGCTTCGGATCCATGGTATCATGAGTAGCTCCTACAACCAAAGTAGGGACGGTGATCTTTTTCAACTGCTTTTTGATATCCCAACCTTTAAGGCTAGCTCCTGGAGTGATTCCAAACTCGCTGTAGCCCTGCATAAAAACATACACATTAGGGTTGACCTGTGACATCATGCGGTTAATTTCTTCCGGCCATTCAGCCGGTGGTCTACGCAGGACGTGCTGAGGGTAATGATGCTTGCCAAGCAACTCCATGTAACGGGGATTTTCGAAATCCCCTTTTCGCTCGATTTCCATGACTTCGGCAAAGACCTCCTTGGGCATCTGAGGCCCGAGGACTTTCTTGGCATAGTTCTCATATTCATCGAGACTGGACATCATGTTACAGATGATCAAGCCTTTGAGCTTGTCCTGATGCTTTAAGGCGTATTCCATGCTTAGCATCCCTCCCCAAGACTGTCCAAGGAGATAAAAATTATCCTTGTTCAATCCCAAAGCTGTCCGCACCTGCTCTACTTCGTCCACAAACCGCTCAATGGTCCAAAGAGTAGAATCGTCTGGTTGATCGGAATGCGCTGAACCCAACTGATCGTACCAAAAAAACTCGATTCCTTCCTGAGGTAAATAGTCCTTGAAGTTGGCATATTGCTCATGAGTCATGCCCGGCCCACCATGGAGCAACAAGACTTTCATGGTAGGATTATCCCCTACCCGTCTGGTAAACACCTTGAATTCCCCTTTGGGAGTCTGGATTGGGATCATGCGCACACCTTCTTCCAAAGCTACCTCCAAAGAGTCGGTCTGGACTTCTTCGGTTTGAGTTTGTGATTGACAGGAGATCAGCATCCCCGCCACAGCAATAAACAAGCAATAGAGTTTATTCATGGTTCCTGGTTTTTGGACGAGGTCAAATTAGGAGAAAGATGGCTGGGATTCAAGGCACATCGGTTGGGATTAACTTTCCAAAATAGAAAAGGCCCAAACCTTCCGATTTGGGCCCTTTCAGCTTTCATATTTTTAGATTTCAGCCTTTCAAACTTTCTCTACCCACTCCACGCCGGTGTCTTTCCAAGCGCGGTCACGAGCTGAATCCAGCACAGCTTCGCATACTTTCTGTGTTTCAAAAGCATCCCTGAAAGTTGGATGGCAAGGTTCTCCAGACTGAAGGCTATAGAAGAAGTCCGCCACTTGATGAATGAAAGAATGCTCATATCCAATCGAAGTTCCCGGAATCCACCAACGATGCATGTAAGGATGATCTCCATCTGTAATGTGAATGGATCTCCAGCCTCTCACTTTTCCCTCGTCACTGTGATCGAAGTATTCAAGGCGGTTCATATCATGCAAATCCCAACGAATCGACGCATGCTCGCCATTGATCTCTAAAGTATAAAGCGCCTTGTGACCACGGGCATATCGGGTAGCTTCGAAAAGACCAAGGGATCCGTTGTCGAAATGGCAATGGAAAATACAGGCATCATCGATTCCTACAGCCTGCTTTTGGCCAGTACCTTGGTGAACGCGCTCTTTTACAAAGGTCTCTGTCACGGCAGATACATCTTTGATACCTCCATTGATCCACATCGCCGTGTCTACGCAGTGCGCGAGCAAGTCGCCTGTTACGCCCGAACCAGCTGATTCCACATCCAATCTCCAGGTTCCATCTCCACCTTGCGGAAGATCCGGATTGATCGTCCAGTCTTGAAGGAAGTTGGCTCTGTAGTGGAAAATTTTACCCAGCTTGCCAGAGGACACAATGTTTTTAGCCAAAGTCACGGCAGGAATCCTTCTGTAATTGTACCAAACGGTGTTTTTCACGCCAGCTTCTTCGACTGCCTTTAGCATGCCTTCAGCCTCGGCCACAGTTCTTGCCAATGGCTTTTCACAGAGGATCATTTTTCCTGCTTTTGCTGCCGCAATCGCGATTTCAGCATGGGTATCATTTGGCGTACAGATGTCCACTGCATCGATATCATCCCTTTCGATGATTTTTCTCCAGTCCGTCTCATAGGAGGCGTAGCCCCAACGCTCCATAAATGCTTTGGCATTGGGTTCTCTTCTGGAGCAGCAGGCTTGAAGGACCGGAACATATTCGTATTCAGGGAAAAAGTCAGCCAAACGCTTATAGCCATTGGTATGGATTCGGCCCATCAGCCCTGTGCCGATCAGACCTACTCGGATTTGTTTTTTATTACTCATGATTTAATGATTTAAAGATTGGAAAATTGAAAGATTGGAAATTAGAGTTTCAAGGTTGGAAAGTGATAAAGTTGTAAGGCTTACGCTTCTACTACATCAATTTCCAAAATTGACTTCAATACTATCTTAAACCCCGTATTTCGTAAATCGAACTTCGTATTTCAAAAGCCGTGTGCTTCACGCACCTTGACCATCGCAGCGAGGATGTCATTCCAAGTCTGCTGATTTCCCATTACAGCATTTGGAAACATGCAGCCATCCCAGCAAATGTGAGTCATTGCCTTGGTCAGATTACCATTACCATCTCTCAACCAGTAGCCTGCATCGTGAGCGATATCCAGCAATCCATTTGGATCGGTGGCTTGGCAATGGCGACCTGTCTTGTCATGCGAACCCGAACCGAAAACGGAACCGTCATTTTGGGCTACGTGGAAGTCGATGGTCCAAGGGCGAAGGGCGTCAGTCACGGTTTTCAAAGCAGCTTTGATTACTTCGCGATCCTTCAGATCAGCATCTATAGGAAGGATTCGATGCTCAGGAGCATTGTATCCCATCGTATAGAGGAAGGTGTGAGACATGTCTGCTTGGAAGCCTACATTCTTTCGATCTGTCATTTCTAACAGCTCGACCATGTGCTTCCAGCTGTGCATGCCACCCCAGCAGATCTCTCCCTCAGCAGCCAGTCTTTCCCCAAATCCAGCAGCTACATCTGCCGCTTCCTGAAAGGTCTGAGCTATCAACTTGGAATTTGCCAATGGATCTTTTGCCCAGTCAGAAACTCCGGCAGCAGAATCAATTCGGACAATTCCGTAATCACGCACACCAAGCTCCTTCAGCTTTTGGCCAAATTCACAAGACTTGCGCACCATCTCGACAAAAGTTTTACGCTGATCTGTGGTACCCATTGCCGAACCAGCCCAGATAGGTGCCACTAGTGAACCAACCTTAAGGTTGTGCTTTGCCACTTTATCCGCCAGTCTTTTTGGCTCATCCGGATCATCCAAGTTGAAATGGGGTTCCAAAAGACCCACATCGATTCCGTCAAATTTGACTCCGTTGACTTCGGCAGCAGCTGTCATGGAAAGAAGGGTATCAAAGGGAATTACCGGTTCTGAATCCGGTCCTTTTCCTACTAAGCCAGGCCAAGTGGCATTGTGGAGTTTGGGAAAATTGTTCATGGTTTAGGAGTTATTGGGTTATAAGTTATTGAGTATTTATTTCGTCAACGGTCAACCGTCCACGGACCACAGCAAAACGGTTGACTGTCGACCGTGGAGTGTTGACTAAGAAATTTTCAAATCCGGATTTCTCGGACCGAAGTGCTTCAGCATCACGATTGGGTCAGTTTTGGAAAGGTTGGTGATTTTCACACCTGCTTTTGCAGCATCTTCTGACACGAAGTATTCATCGTGAGTCAATTGGCCAAATCGGATCAAAGCTGGTGTCTCGATATCCCACACACCCATTTTGCCATAGCCTTGCATCATGATCATACCGTAGGCTGCAGCATCTTTGATTACCACAGTTTGGCCTGGGAACACGGTCAATTCTTTGGCGCTATAGTCATGTGATCTGTAGCAAATCCAGTTTTCATGATAGCCAGCTGCGTTCATTTCTGCCACCGAATGAACAGGCTTAGGCTCCATGTAGTGGTTGTCCATGAGGTTAGGGTTCACGTTTAGGTCCCAATCGATCATTTCCACTAGCAATTCATAATCACCCCATCGGTTTTTTGGAGTTGCATTCCAGAGCAACTCCTCCGGGATAATCGCCTCGTTTACCAACGACTGATACATCGCGAAAATGTCAGAAGCCTTTTGAGGCTCATAAGTACAGAGTGAGCCCGGAGCGTGAAGCATTCCCGGAGGCACATCCCAACCTGTACCCGGCTGGAGTCGGAAGGCCTGAGAGTAATTCGTGATTTTGTTATCGCCTTTGGTGAAGTTTTTCAAACAATCCAAGATCGTCTCTTTACTGGTACCCGGAGCGATTCCAAAGAAGGTGTAAGGAAAATCTCCCCCATGATTATTGACTTGAGGAGGAAAATAGTAGGCTTCCGGCTTTCCGTTTTGGTTGGTCAGCTTACCAAATTCATCTGAAGGGTGAATGTGGTGAGGTAATGGCCCCATATTGTCAAAAAACTTGGAATACATCGGCCAAGACTTGTACTGATCCCAAAGTCTGCTTCCAATAATGGCCGCGCCTAATTCATCGATGGCATCTTTCAAAAGGAAAAGCTCCGTTTTGCCACCTTCCTCAAAAGCGATATGACTCAATCCTTCATTTTTGGAGGTCAAAGGGCCATTTTCTGCTGGAGTCGTAGATGAAAACCAGCGCTCATCAATCCCTCCACGCATACCTCCGAAGGAGTAATAATCATCCGGGTGAAGTTTGATTCGTCTTCCGGGCACGCAAAATGAACGGGGTACCCAAGTCGGTGTCAGTCTTAAAATGCCTTCGCCCTGTTCCAGGGCCTTTTTTGCTAAACTCATCGTATTGGTTATTAGGTTATTGAGTTATTTGTTTTGTTCGATGTTCTTTATTCAGTGTTCGAGGTTCAACATTAGAAATGTTCAAGGTTCGAAGTTCTTGGTTCAAGATTTCCATTTTAGAAAAAGGTCGTAAATCTCAAATTTCAAATCTCAAACTTGGAATTCTCTGGCCTTATCTCCTGTCAATACTTCCAAAAGCAAATCGTAGGTTCTGCTTTCTCCGGGTTCTAAAAGGATCAAAGTACCATTTTCCCTTGCAGCAGCCTGACCAATTGGTGGATGGGAAGCAGGCTCTAGCGCCGTCACATATTCATTTTTTCCCCAATGCTGCCAATTGATCAGCCAAGGCATTTGGGTTTTGGAGAAAGAAATCTTGAGTGCTAGTCCAAGTTGGTCATTGGCATAGCCGCAAATCACTTGATCCTTTGCATCGGCTTTTGGATCAATAAATGCCACATCTTCTCCAAATCCTGCATGCTCATCCATGGGAGGTGCGCATCGGGTAAATTCGTACTCTCGGTTGAATTCGGTATTGTTGGCATCGGTAGCTTTTGGCTTTTTCTCGCCTTGCCAAATGATCCGAGAACCGTCGTCAATCAGCGGCCAACCGCAATTGATATGATAGAGGATCATGTGAGGTGCAGGTGCATTTCCACGATTGGTCACGGTGTCTTTGATTCGGATTTCAGGAGAACCGATGGTCCCTGAAATGGATCGATGCATTTCCAGACTTGGCCCAAACGTGGTGGTTTCCCTTACTTTTGCGACGATTTCAAAGCCTAAATTTCCCGTGAAAATATCCGGCTGCTTGATCGAGATCAGTTCTGCAGGTGTATTGGAATAGTTACCATGAAGCCCTCTGGAGCCGCTTTCATCTGTGTTTGGCGGACCTGCATTGGAAAGTCCACAGGTAGTCAACAGCCCTCCGCCGAAAGTTCTCAACCAGTCAATTCCCTGATTGGAAAAAGGCTGGGGAGCCGTCAATCCGGCATGCGAAATCCAGGCTAGGCTATGCTCATTGTGGAAGGCATCCAAGATGTCCATCCCTCTGTCCAGCACCAACTTGTAGCGTAGGCCTGTTCCGGTATTGATCCAAGCGATACGAACTCCACGACCTGGACCATTGTCCACAATAGAGGTTTCGATTCCTCCCAACTGATGGGAATTGGAGAGTTTGTGCTTCCAGTTTGCAGGATTTCCGAGGGTCATTTTGGGTTTGATAATGAAAAGGTAACCTATAAAAAAGCCTTTCTGAGACTGTCCTGCCCTATATGGGTGGTCTGGAAAAGCGGGAAAGGAAATTAGCTAAAAAGACAAGGAAGATTTTGCCTTTTATAAAAAATTGAGTGAAAAATATTCTTTTCAAACAACTGCCTATACACATGACGTTTATCCAATAGTTTTATCAAGCACTTTTTCTTTTGCCTTCGAAGATGTCACATAGATGTCATATGAAGTCTATTTTGGATAAATGAAAGAAACTAGACCTTTGGCCTGTGAACCTCGGAACTCAATTACGCAAAATCAGAAAAAATTTGGGTTGGACTCAATCCGAACTAGCCGCAAAGTGTGGTGTAACCCTTAGAACAATTCAAAGAATTGAGAAGGGAGAAGTAACTCCCAGTGCCTATACCTTAGGAAGGTTAAAGCAAGAATTGGGAACTGATTTTTCGGAGTTAAGAGAAGAAGGGATCACATCAAGTGTATTTTCCAATTTTAATTTAAACCAAACCATGCAAGCATTACTATCTCTTCTCTTCAGCAAAACTTTCCAAAAAACAGCCATCATTTTAGCTGGCTTAGGTACGATTGGATTTGGGTTGAGTAAATCGGACTTTTTAACAACTGAACCCGGCCCTTCCCGCATGGTTTCAGTGGAAACGATCAATTGTGGTTCTGATTCGGAGTGTGATATTTTATTGACTGTGAAAAACCCTGAGGGTGAACTACTTTTTGAAAAAATCTATGGTGGAAGCAGTTACGACAAAGCAAGCCAAGTAATTCAGGCACCTGATGGAGGTTATTTAATATTGGGTTCTACCAGTTCCTTTGGAAATGGAAACTATGACATTTTACTTATCAAAACCGATGAAAAAGGATTGACGATTTGGGAAAAAACGTATGGAGGATTTTTCAATGAGTATGGAGAAGAATTAGCATTGACCCCGTCAAGCAAATCTGTCACTATACTGGGAACTCAACAACTTTGTACCACACCTAATGTATCAGAATCCTGCATTCAAGAAAGATGGAGGTTTGAGATTGATCTGGATGGAAATTTTAAGAGCTAAAAAAAAGGCCCAAATCTCTTTGCGCCTCTTTGCTTTATTAACCAATTAACTACTATAACTTTTTCAACTGGATATTTTTGAACATCACTTTCATCGGTGGTCCTACGTGAACCTGAAATCCCATCAAGCCTTTCAGCATCCGGTTTTTGGCATCATCATCAGTAACCTCACTCATCAGGGTTCCATTGACATAATGCTTCAGGAGATTGCCTTTAGCCACGATATGGATGGTATTCCAGTCTCCTTTTTTGATCAGATTTCCCAGTTCGGCTCGATCTCCAAGTTCCTCCACGAGGTTTAGCCCTTTCCAGGCATTTCGTTCTACAAACCCACGAGTTTCTGAGATTGAATCGGGCTGAGACGTGATGCGGGTTTTCTGTCCTCTATAAGCCAAGGTAGTACGCTTTCGCTCCTCATAGTTTTGGCCAGTGTAGCGGTTGCCGCCATCAATATCAGCCTGATAGCCGCGAAGGGCATAAGGAACTTCGGTAAACCGATCACTACGGTATTGCACTCCGGAATTTCCTGCTTCAGAAATCCAATAGTCCAATTTGAGCTCAAAATCTCCTAGTTCTCCACCTTTCCAAATGATGAAGGTATTGTTTTTCAAAACGGTTTCAGGAGTGATCTCACCTACAATTGCGCCGTCTTTTACGGACCAATACACAGGATCATATTCCCAGCCTTCCAGACTTTTCCCATCGAAAATGGGATTAAAGTCTGCCTGAAGCTCCTCCTTTTCTGCAGGAGTCTGGCAAGTCAAGTTGAACCAAGCTACCGTGGCCAAAGCGGCCACGGCAATAAGGGTTTTATTTGAAATTAAGGAAATCATTTCAGAGCAGTAGGTTGCTTGTACACAGGATGATCTGCATTACCTCCTGAGATCAGGTAGGCCATAAGATCCTTTAGTTCCTCTTCATTCAGACGGTTTATTAGTCCACCCATCATGATGGAAACCTCTGCATTTTTCTTCAACACTACCGTGCTTTTCGCTACTGTTTTGATATCATTTGGAGCAAATGGATTCTGAGAGATGTAATAATTCTGAGCATCCTCATCGTTCAATTTACCCACAATAGATCCACCGGCCTTAAGCTCCAATACCGTTGCATGGTACTGATCGGAGATGGTTTCGCTTGGGTTGATGGTTGCTACAAGGATATCTTTAGGAGAGAATCGGGTTCCTAATTGGCTCAAATCCGGGCCAATAGCCCCCCCTTCACCTTGCATCGTATGGCAAGACTGGCATAGGGTAGCGGCATACATCGCTTTACCTTTTACCAAATCACGTCCAACTAAATTAGCTACCAAAGGTTCTGCTTCCTCCACTGTCCAACGACGGCCAGGACCTTCTGGCTGAACCCCAGTATTTGCGATGTCATTTCCGCTTGCAGTCAAAAGTTTACCACCTGACATTTCATCGTACTTCTCAAAATCAGCTTTGTCCACGGAAGCCAGCGCCATCTTTCTGGCGCGATCCAGGAAGCCAACATAGCTTCGGCCACCTTTGTAAGCAGTCAAGGCATTATTGATCCATTTGAAGTATTCCTCACGCTGAGCTGGAGTCCAACCTTGGTCTGCACCACCCAAAACGGTGGCATAGAACGTTGCCTGAGCCGGTGGTACATTGGCAAGCATGTTAGCAATGTCCAAACCGTACTGAGGATTTCGGAAAATCAAATCCGAAGAGGAAGTAAAGGTCTTTTGATAGTCAGGATCGTCTTTGGCAGTCTTGAGCAACGCCAAGGTTTTTTCTACTGCTGTAGGCGCGTCTAAATGAGCCATCAATATGGAAAGCGAACGATCCAACAAGTTGTCATTGGCAGGGAAATTAGGATCTAAGTAGGCCACCAATTGTTGTTTCACTGGCTCGGCACCTTTGTCATAGCGGTAAAGAATCACCTCAATCGTACGAAGGATGTCTTGTTTTTCTTTGGCAGATAGTGCCTTAAAATCCACCTGCATCAAACTGGTGAGCATCGCAGCGGCATCTGCATCGGTGGCATGGTGCGCAAGGGCAAGAATTGCGTGAATCTTTTTACCAGGGTCAGTCTCTGCTATGGCTTTGGCCTTCCAAGAATCAACTGGCTGATGTTCCAACACAATACGTGCAGCATATTGCACGTAGCGATCAGCATGTCCTAGCTGCGCCCAAGCTTTCTCTAATCCTTCCGCAGGAGCTCCAGCTTTGTGGTATTGCTCCAATTCTCTTCGAAGTTTGGCTTCTTGTGGAAGATCAGCCTCAGTAAGTGGCTTATATTCATCCAATTCGCCTTTGTATGTCACTCGATAGAGATCTGATTCCAACCGTCTACCTCCTGTGGCAAAATAAAACGCTCCATCAGGACCGATGGTCCCGTCTGTCAAAGGAAGCGGAGAACCTGAAATAAACTCCTCAGCTGTGGCATCATAGGTCGCCCCGTTGGGAGTCAGGTGGATTGCATAGATAATCCCGAAGCTCCAGTCAAATGCATAAAGCGCTTTTTTGTATTTGCTTGGGAAGTTGGCTTTAAATCCAAACATCGCATTAGTGGGGGAACCCTGACCGATGTTAAGTACTGCCGGAAGGTTGTCCGGATAGTTAGGAGACCACTTGGAGTTGCCTGTTCTCCAGCCAAACTCCGAGCCGCTGGTAGCATGATTGATACGGGTAGGACGATACCAAGGCATCCCAAAATCCCATTCCATGTCTGCATCGTAAGCGAAGATGTCCCCTACTTCATTGTAGTCGAAGTCAAAGGCATTTCTGAAACCCGCTGAGATTAGTTCCCAATCAGTGCCTTCAGGATTGATTCGAGCAATCCAACCTCCGGGAGCCATTCGGTCATTGGCATGGCCTCTTGGATCCTTGATCAATGGGAAAAGATTATCCTCTTGCCATACGCGAGGCAAACGATACGAATTCATTTCCGGCACATCCACATGGTTACCTGCAATAAGGTAAATCCCCTTTCCATCAGGGGTTACCCTCATGGAGTGCGGACCATGTTCACCTTGTTGACCTTTTAGCTCACGGATTTGAGTAATGGTTTCAAACTGATCATCACCGTCTAAATCCTGAATTCGATACAGGCCTGTTGGCTGGCTAAATTTCTCATTCGGATTATGGTTTACCATCACATAAAGTGAATTGAAGGCATAGAGTAGGCCTTGAGCATATCCCATTCCCACCAATGAATCTGGCACATTGCCTACAATCAATTTTTCGACTTTCGGTTTTACCGTGGAATCCGCGCCAATTGGGGGCAATTCCAAGCGGTATAAAAACCCATATTGATCGGAAGTAATCATACGGCCCTTGTCGTCAAAGGTCATGGCTACCCACGAACCTTGGTCATTCTCACCTGGGCTGTAAAGCAATTCAGCCACAAAGCCATCGGGGAGTTTAAGCTTATCAATTTTAGGGTTTCCGGTAAGCTGCCGGACTTCTTCTTTCTTTGCACACGCCAGAAGTACTGACGCTATCAAGGCAAAGAAGAATAGGTGTTTTACAGTGCTTTTGAGGAACATATTATTTTGGATTTAAAGCGCTTTTGAAAATTCTGTTTTAAGAGAATTCAATATGAGAAGTTCTTTTAGGGAAAGAAAGCCACTCATGAAGGCTATTTACTTTTTGTCAAGATTTTAACTGTCCTGCTATTTCAGGTTTGATAAAAAATAACCCAACACCTTCACTTTTTTAAAAAAGGAGATGTCGGGCTATTTCAAATCAAGAAAACCAACTTAAAAGAAAGGACTGATCTCAGATTCTGCGGCAGGATAAGGATAGAATTTATCCAAGTTTGTGAAAACGTTGTTTCGTGGTACTGCACCCGGAATCGGTGGAAAATAGTAGTCCAACGGATTGGCTACTATTCGTTGGCCATAAGGAACAATGATTTCCTGAATCCGATCTGTTCTCATTATGTCAAACCATCTTTTATTTTCAAATGCAAGTTCCACTCGTCTTTCTTTGAAAATAGCTTCTCTTACTTGGGCTTGACCCGCAGCTGTAGAAGCTGCCAAACCTGCTCGAGATCTAACCTGATTCATCAATGCTAGAGCCTCGCCTGATTTTCCTTGCTCATTAAGCGCCTCTGCCTGTAGGAGGAGAACTTCAGCATAGCGATAGACTGGCCAATTTACCCCATGGTTATTGTGCTGTGCGTGGTTGTCCTGGAACTTTCTGATGATCGGAGTCAGCTTATTGGGACCTGGTCTTCCCGAAACGGTAATGGTCATAATTGACGCATCTTTTCTGAGGTCACCTGGTTCATAAGCAGCAATGATATCTGGCGTAGGAATATTATTCCCCTGACCATCAAGAGGCTGAGGATTTCCGGTATTAAATAAGGCCCGGACTTCGGCTACAGTCAAAGGGTAAGGCAAATGCTGGTAAAGGAATGTACCCTGAAGACCGTCTGGGCCTTCGCGAAACTGGATCTCAAACACCGATTCAGCATTGTTTTTATTGGTGGAATTTTTTGGGAAAGCCATCGCATAAGAAGGCATCAGCGAGTATTGGCCTGAGGAAATGACAGGTGCCAAAACCTGCTCTGCATCAGACCATCTCTTACGATAGATGAAGACATCTCCCAAAAGGGTTCTTGCTGCACCCTGAGTAACCCGGCCGGGAAGCTGAGTAGACTTTTGAGGAAGCAAGGGAATGGCGTCGGTCAAATCTCTGATGATTTGGTCAAAAACTGCTGCCTCTTCAGACAGTGGAAGGGAAGAGCCATCTCTGCCAGGAACGGGATTTAAGTGTAAAGGAACTTTTCCGAAATACCTTACCAAATGGAAGTAGGAAAAAGCACGAAGGAAAAGCGCCTGACCTTTTACATTGTTTTTAGAGTCCTGATTAAACTCTATCTCATCGATAGGGGCAAGAACTTGGTTTGCTCTTGCAATGATAAGATAAAGCCCTCGCCAGGCCGCAAGCACGTTTGTATTGGGTGTGGTCCCATTACTCACAGGTACTGAAAAGTCCGCTAGGTTTTCGGTGTTTTCCACGGCACCAAACAATACATTTCTCATATAGAATGTATTGTCAGAGTGCAATTCACCCAAAGTCCATGCTGGACCATTATAATATGCTCTAAGCGGAGCATAAGCACCATTTACTGCCTGAATGAAATCATTTTCTGTTTTAAAGAAAGTCGCTGAGCTCAATTGGGTTTCGGGCACAATAGTCAAGAAATCATCACAGCTCGTGAATGACATCAGCAGGACTAGAAGTATTATGCTATATTTTTTCATTTTTTTTCAGTTTAAGGAAGTCTACAACTACAGAGTCGCTCTGATTAAAAATTGATATTGGCTCCAAAGGTGATGGTACGAGGCACAGGATAGGGTCCCAAATCAATTCCGGGGCTAAGATTACCTCCATCACCCTGACCATTGTTTTGCATACTCACTTCGGGATTTTGACCTCCCCAGTAGTTGGTAAATACCAGCACATTCTGCGCAGATGCATAGATTCTAGCTGATCTGATTGCCTTAGGAAGTTTGGTGAAAGTATAACCCAGAGTGATGTTTCTTATCGTAAAGAAAGAGGCATCCCACACGAAGTTGCTGTTTGGCCAGTCACGCTCGATACCGGTCACGTTACCGCCACCGACTGTTGTACCAAAAATTCCTTCTCCAGGATTCGATGGGCTTCTGAATCGATCACCTGCTCTTCTTACCATATTAAATACCCCATCCAAATTGGCAGTAGAGAATAAGTGTCTCATGTATAAGTCCTGTCCCTGAGAACCTGAACCTACGATGCTCATGTCCCAGTTTTTCCAGTTAAAGTTGTTGGTAATCCCGTAAGTAAAGTCAGGGAAAGGGTTTCCGATGATCTGACGATCATCCCGATCTCCGCCAAAGGTAATGACGCCATCCCCGTTAAAATCTTCCAGCTTGATGCTACCGACTGTAGATCTTCCCGGGATTATTGGAGAATTTGCCAAATCCTGCTCATTGGCATAGTTACCGAGCTTTTTCAAACCATAAAATTGAGCAAATGGCTTCCCTACTTGTGTAATATGAAAATCTCCGTAGACTCTGTCAATTCCTTCTGCAAGTGAAATGACTCTATTCCTGTTGAAAGATAAGTTGGCATTGACAGTCCATCTGAATGCTCCTGTAGTGGGTACGGCATTGATCTGAAATTCATGACCCCAAAATTTGATCTCACCGATGTTGTCGTTGAAATTGGTGAAACCCGATTCCTGCGGAATTTGTACTGCAAATAGGAGATTAGTGGTATTCTTGACAAAATAATCATAGTTGAAAGTGACTCTGTCATCCCAAAAACCTAAGTCAAAACCCACATCCATCTGAGCGGTAGTTTCCCATCCGAGGTTTGGATTATCCAGTGAAGTAACAGCCGCGCCCGGCGTAAGTGTATTCCCAAAAGCCACGTTGACCGTATTGTTGATCAATGCATATTGGGTATAGTTACCGATGTTGTTGTTACCTGTGACACCGTAGCTAGATCTAAGCTTTGCAAAGGAAATGGTTGGATTTCCTTTTAAGAACTCTTCATCCGAAAGTACCCAACCGACGGAGGTCGACGGGAATATACCCCAACGATTGTTTACCCCAAAACGTGAGGAACCGTCCCCTCTAGCTGATGCTGTGAAGAGGTATTTCCCTTTGTAGCTGTAGGTTAATCGAGAAAACACAGAAGTGAGGCTCCATTCCTGCACTTGGTTAAAAGTTCCTCCTCTGTTGATATTTACTGCTGCCTGGGAAGTTAGGATTCTGTCATCTGCATAGGTGTCTGCCTGAATCCTGTATTGATCCAATCGAAATCTCTGATTGGAAAAACCCGCCAACACCTCAAAGGTGTGATCCTTAATAGTATTTCTGTAGGTTGCAATGTTTTCGTTCAACCAAGAAATGTTATTGTTGGTCTCTCGGATAGAGGAAGCAATTGTAGGAATCGCCACGTTGATTGAAGAGGTTGCCGTCGATGGATTGGAGAAAAAGAATCTCGAATTGTTCAATTCCACATTGAATGTGGATTTGAATGAAAAGTTCTTGATCGGCTTCCATTCTACATAAGAGTTTGCCAAAAGATTCAATCTTGTAGTTTCGTTGGTAAGTTCTTTAGCAGATCTTACCCAGTTTGGATAAGCGAAAATGTTTCCAGTCTCAGCCGGAAAGCGGTTAAATAAAGTAAGTTCACCATTCTCATCACGTATAGGCATGACCGGCCAAGTATGCAAGGCATTAAAAATAATTCCTGTACCCCGTGTACCGTCTGTTCTTGGTGTATTGTCAAATACATAATTCGGAGCAACATTGACACCAATATTTATTTTTTCAGATAGCTGATAATCAGTATTTAAACGAAGCGAAAATCTTTTGAAATCAGTATTTACAACTACGCCTTTTTGATCAAAAATACCCACTACCGCAGAGGTGTTGACCCGCTCCTTATTGGAAGTCAGAGTCAAGTTATAGCTGGAAATAGGAGCGGTCTGCAAGAGTGCGTCGTACCAGTCATTGTTTTGATCACGGTATTGGGCTGGATTTTGAAAAACAGATGGCACCGGTCTTCCTGCATCTTCATAGTATTCTTTTTTAAACTGGGCAAATTCCTCAGCATTCATCATTTCAAGACGGCCCCTCATCGGCACCTTCTGGAAACCGGTAAATACATTCAGGTTTACATTGGTCTGCCCGGCCTTTCCCCTTTTCGTAGTAATCAAAACTACCCCATTGGCTGCTCTTGATCCATAGAGGGAGGTAGACGCTGCATCCTTTAATACAGAAATATCTTCAATTTCGTCCGGGTTGATGGTGTTGATATCGCCAGTGATCGGAAATCCATCCACTACATATAATGGCTCACTTCCACCGGACACAGATAGCTGTCCTCTTATCCTTACCTGCATACCTCGGCCAGGCTGACCGGTTGTTTGGTTGATTTGGACACCCGCCAATCTGCCTTGCAGCTTCTGGGCTATGGTGGATACTGGCATATCCCTGAGTTCAGCCCCACCTATAGACTGAATTGCCCCTGTAACTTCTTTTTTGATTTGGCTACCATAACCGACCACGACTACTTCAGAGAGATCGGAAGTAGATAGCGCCAAGTTGATCGTGTAAGTAGTCTGACCGCCTATAATTGGAACTTCTTTGGTCGTGTATCCTACAAAACTTACAACTAGGACGTCGCCGACAGCAGCATCAAGTGAAAAGTTACCATCAATATCGGTAACAGTTCCCCTTTGAGTGCCTTTGATACTAACTAAGGCTCCGGGTACTGCCTCGCCCTCCGAGGTAACGACCCCCTTGACTGTCTGGGCCTGTCCAAAACTCATTTGGCTTATGCAAAACATAAGCAATAAAAATCCGAAAAGCCGGACTTTTATCTTTGATAGATAGTGGTTATTCATATGGTTGGGTTTAAAGTAATTGTATGAATTCTGATTAAATATCAAAATCATACCCGTCCCTCCTATCCTGTTGAATCCTGCATAATATTCAGAAAATCAGCACATAAACAGCAGGACACAACAGGATACCACCACCCAAACCATGTGATTAATAAGTATACCCCAACAAAATAACCACCGCAAAAAATGTCATTAAAATTCAGGACGGAACAGGACACAGAATACTATTTTTCTACATCAACAGAACAATAAATCATTTAGCCTAAATACAATAAACACGGTATAAAAAACATTGAATATTGTATCCATTCTGTTTATACTTAAGGGATATTATTTCTAAGCATTTATGAACAAATTGATTTCAGCTCAGTCCTTATTATTCATTTTTCTTCTAGTGGGTGTTTTGTCTGGAGGCTGTACTCCCGAAAAAACACTGGAAATCCGAAAAGGATCCAAAATTACCCTTGTGGGAAATAACCTTGGCTCCAGGATGATGGAGTATGGACTTTTTGAAACTGAGATGCACATGAGGTATCCGGATAGCACATTATTCATCCGTAACCTTTGTGATCCGGGAGATACACCCGGATTCAGACCAAGATCTGCTTCCAATGACCCTTGGGCTTTTCCTGGAGCAGAAGAGTATCAAGATGAATATGGTACTCGTTCGGATTCTCAAGGGTTCCTCGAAAAACCCGATCAGTGGCTGACTCGACTTCAGGCAGATATTGTTATCGGTTTTTTCGGCTTCAATGAATCTTTCCAAGGACCTGAAAAACTCCAAAACTTCAAGGATGAACTTGAAGCTTGGATCATTCATTCCAAATCCCAGAAATACAACGGCAAATCGGCCCCTCAACTTGCCTTGGTCTCTCCTATTTCTTTCGAAGACTTGAGCGAAATCAAGGATGTACCGAATGGGAAAAAAGAAAACGAAAACCTCTCCCTTTATACCAACGCCATGGCGGAGGCAGCAAAAAAGCATGACATTGTGTTTGTCAATGCTTTTGAGCCCAGTAAAGATTGGTATGAGGAAAGTGAAGAACCGCTGACAATTGATGGTTCGCAACTCAATGAAGCTGGGTATGCCAAGCTGGCCGAATTGTTGGCTGACAAACTCTTTGGAAAAACAGAAAAGACAGCCGAAGCTAACCGTGACTTGATTCACCAAGCAGTGATGGAGAAAAACTGGTTTTGGCATAATGACTACAAAATCCCCAACGGAGTCCACGTGTATGGTCGTCGCTACGATCCGTTTGGACCAGACAATTACCCCTTCGAAATTGAGAAAATCCGTCAGATGACGGCAATCAGAGACACCGCCATCTGGGAAGCTAATGTGGGTAAAGTCAAAGACCTCGCAGCGGCAGATGCCAAAACAAGGTCTCTTCCCGAAGTAAAAACAAACTACAATCCAGAAGCAAATGGCAGTTTAGAATATAAATACGGAGAAGATGCATTAAAAACCCTCAAGGTACCTGAAGGCTACAAAGTAGACCTTTTTGCCTCTGAAAAGGAATTCCCAGACCTAGCCAATCCAGTCCAAATGTCCTTTGACAACAAGGGCCGACTCTGGGTAGCCACTATGCCTAGCTATCCGCATTATAAGCCGGGAGACTCGCGTCCAGCGGATAAGCTGATCATCCTCGAGGACACTAATAATGACGGAAAGGCGGACAAGCAAACCACCTTTGCCGATGACCTCCACATTCCGGTAGGTTTTGAAATCGCTCCCGAAGGCGTTTATGTGTCTCAGGGCACCAATTTGATTTTGCTGATCGATGAGAATAAGGATGACAAGGCCGACCGAAAAGAAATCCTCCTAAGTGGGTTTGATGACCATGACACCCACCATGCGATTTCGGCATTCACCACAGACGAAAGCGGTGCGATCTACATGGCTGAAGGTGTCTTTTTGCACACGAATGTCGAGACTTCCTATGGGCCTGTTCGCGCGACAAATGGTGGCTTTTACCGCTATGAGCCCAAGCGTCACAAATTGGAGCGAGTCAACCAAGTCAGCATCCCTAACCCTTGGGGCATTGCCTTTGACGAGTGGGGACAAAACTTCTACGCCGAAACCTCCGGTCCAAACGTCAACTGGATGCTTCCCGGATCTACCCTTCCTCGTTATGGAAACGGGAACTTCAAAGGACCTAACCTGATCGAAAAAGATCACATGGTAAGACCGACTTCTGGATTGGAATTTATCTCCAGCAGACACTTTCCCGAGGACATCCAAGGAGATCTGATCATCAATAATACCATCGGCTTCTTGGGTACCAAGCAACATCAGATGTTTGATGATACGGTAGGATTTACGACCAAATGGAGACAGGACTTGGTCGTGTCTTCGGACCGAAATTTCCGCCCGGTGGATATGGAGATTGCTCCAGACGGCTCACTATACATCGTAGACTGGCACAACATCCTGATCGGTCACATGCAGCACAATGCCCGAGATCCACTCCGGGATCATGTCCATGGGCGGATCTACCGAGTGACCTATCCTTCCAGACCTTTGGTTACTCCAGCCAAAATTGATGGAGCGAGCATCTCCGAATTGCTAGAAAATCTTAAGCTTCCTGAATACAGATCCAGATATCGCTCTCGTCGTGAATTGAGAGGCAGAGATGCCGCAGAGGTGACCGCAGCAGTAGAAAAATGGGTAGCTGGATTGGATAAAAATGATCCTCAATACGAGCATCACCGACTAGAAGCCCTTTGGGTGACTTGGGGTGCTAACAAAGTCAACCAACCTTTACTTAAGGAACTTCTTAAGTCATCAGATCATCGTGTTCGTGCAGCTGCTACGCGGGTAGTCCGATACACAGGCCACCAAGTAAAAGATCAGTCAGAACTCCTCATGGCCTCTGCCAAGGATCCTCATGGCCGAGTTCGAATGGAAGCCATAGCAGCAGCCTCTTGGCTGCCTAGAGAAATCGGAACTCCAATTTTGGCTGAAGCGGAAAAACAACCAAAAGACAATACCTGGATTCCTCGTACGCTCGAAACAGCCGTTGCGCACCTGAATGGGCTTTCTGTCCAGCAGAAAAAAGAGGAGGACATCAAGTCTTCACTTACCGGTTCGGATCGTGAGCTCTTCGTACTCGGAAAAGAAATCTACGCCAGAGAAGGTTTCTGCGGAACCTGCCATCAGATGGACGGGGGCGGGTTGACCGCATCCCAGTTCCCTCCATTGAGAGGCACGCCTTGGGTGACCGGCAGTCCGGAGCGACTGATTAAGATCGTACTCAAAGGCATCATGGGCCCAATCGAAGTAGCTGGTAGAGAGTATCCCGGTCAAGTGCCGATGACTCCGTATGAAGGAATGCTCAACGACACGGAGATTGCAGCAGTCCTGACCTATGTGAGAAATTCCTTTGGCAACCAAGCCTCGCCGATCTCCCCGGATCTGGTCAAGGCGGTGCGTGAGGAAGTGAAAGGCAAGCAAGGCTTCTGGAGCCCGACAGAGCTGTTGAAGATGCATCCGATGGAGAAGTAAGGTTCGACGTTCGTCGTTCCATGTTTGTTACCAACTTCGATGTTCGAAATTCATCATTCGATATTCGTTATTGAAGTATTGGTTATAAGTTATTGGTGGCATGGTTTTAGAAACTGTGCCACCAATCGCTTTTTAAATCATCTAGTGAAATCAGGTTTGAGGCTACTCTGCCTGTCGTAAACTTGTGCTGAGCTTATCGAAGCATCTAAAATCGTAAACCGTAAATTATGAAACCCATTTTAACCATTGTCCTATTCGCAATCTCCTCGGTTTCATTCGCTCAATCCAAAAACCTTCGGTTCGAGAAACAGCTAATCGCCTATGAAAGCTATGAGTCGGTGGGGATCCTGGATGTAGACAAAGACGGGGTTTCGGATTTGGTCTCCGGAAGCTACTGGTACAAAGGTCCCGGATTTCTGGATCGGCAGCTGATCGGTCAGGTCAAGCGATATGGCGAGTACTATGAGGATTTTGCCACGATCCCAATGGATGTCAACGGGGACGGAAATATGGATATCATCACCGGAGGCTGGTTTGAAGGAAAACTGATCTGGAAGGAAAATCCCGGTAAAAACGGGGAATGGAAAGAACATCTCATCGCTGAAACTGGAAATATTGAAACCATCCGCGCCTGGGACATGGACGGAGACGGCACCTTGGAAATCGTCCCCAATACCCCAAGAAAACCCTTGGCATTCTACAAATGGGTCGCCCCCAATCAGTTTGAAAAATATGCCGTATTCGAGACCCAAGGCCATGGACTCGGCTTCGGTGATATCAACGGAGACGGTTGGGGAGATCTGGTCAGCAGTTATGGCTGGTATGAGGCCCCTGCCGACCTGAGGTATGGGGAGTGGACTTTTCACCCCACCTTCGAGCTGGGTGATGTGAGCGTACCCATCATCGTGACCGACCTGACCGGAGATGGACTGAATGATCTGATTATGGGCAACGGGCACAATTACGGCCTTTTCTGGATGGAGCAAAAGCGGGATGCAGAAGGTAAAATCACCTTTACGAAGCACGACATCGATCCCTACCATGCGCAATACCACGTGTTGGAATGGGTGGACTTGGACGGTGACGGCAAAAACGAACTGATTACCGGCAAGCGTTACCGCGCACACAACGGCAAAGACCCCGGAGAACTGGATGACATTGGGCTCTATTATTTCAAATGGGATGGAAAGACCTTTGTCAAAAATGTGATCAGCTATGGACCATTTGGAGAAGGAAAAGGTACCGGACTTTACTTTTCTACTGGAGACCTAAACCAAGACGGTAAGATTGATATCGCCGTGGCAGGAAAAGATGGCTTGGTGGTGTTTTTTCAGAAATAAACTGGGTCAGAAGTAACTTCATCATATCATGACCCTTTCCGAAGCATATAATAGATTCAATTCCGGTGAGGTAATCCCTCCAACTGATCCTGCATTCGCGGTGGTCATGCCAATTGTAAATGATACCCTTCGGCTGATCGGAAAACTCAATGCAGGAGGAGATATCGCAGAAGCAAGGGCAATCCTTAGTCAAATCTTTGATCAGGAAGTGGATGAAAGTACCACCGTATTTCCACCGTTCACTACGAATTTTGGAAGGTTTACGAAAATCGGAAAGCGAGTTTTCATCAATCATGGATGTTCATTCCTAGACTTGGGGGGCATCAAAATTGAGGATGAGGTGCTGATCGGTCCCCAAGTGAAGCTTGTGACTGAAAATCATCCGCTCGACCCGGAGAGTCGAAAAGGGCTGATCACTAAGCCTATTTTGATCAAGAGAAATGCCTGGATTGGCGCCGGAGCGACGATTCTACCCGGTGTGACGGTGGGAGAAAATGCCGTAGTAGCAGCCGGCGCGGTGGTTTCCAAAGACGTACCTGCCAACACCGTGGTGGGTGGGATTCCTGCAAAGCTGATCAAATCAATTGGATAGGAATTGGACCCAAAACAACCTTAAATACAGGTTTACTGAGATCTTTTCACCTGAAATCGAGCTTGACCACTTTGGTGTCATACAGAGGAATGATAATCTGTCATGCGAAGAATCCAACTGACCATCAAAAGCACAAAAAATAAGCAGATGAAATACCCATGAGAAAACCTTCTCACAAAGGGAAATTATTGTCTAAGGCATTCTATGTGGCAAATGAAAATCAAATTATAATCACATGAAAACCTATCTAATAGTCTTTGCCCTGGTTATAAGCATGCTTGTCGGAGCGATCACACTCTCCGGCAATTCCTCCCACTTCAAGCATCTCTTTTCTCCCAGTCCATCACCAAATGACATGACACCCACTGCAACTACACTCCAGGTTAGGGTAGGAAGCGCATCCTTCACTGCTATCGTTCAAAACAATGAAACGACTAAAGCTTGGCTGGCCCAGCTGCCTTTATCACTGGAAATGGAAGACCTCAATCGAAACGAAAAATTCTCCAAACTCCCCAAAAGTCTACCTACCGAGCCCATAAACCCCGGCACTATTCAGCGTGGGGATATTCTTCTTTGGGGAAATCAGACAGTGGTCATCTTTTACGAAACGTTTTCCACCTCTTATTCCTACACCCGGTTGGGGAAAATTGAAAATACCGCAGGACTAAAGGAGGCTCTTGGTCAGGGTTCTGTGAGAGTCCTATTTTCAAGAGAGTAGGCTTACTTAGTTCAGGGTATCATACCTTGCAGGACATTTTGGGATCCTCCACAAAGGAAGTCCGGCTAGAATTTATCTATCGGTTAGTTTGTCCTGATTAATTAGATTTGTCCATCGCATTTACCGCAGATGATCCGTCCCTTCTTGTCATTCCTTTTATTGGCCTGTTTCCTACTCTACCAATTCGGGTATGTGTTGCTGTGCTTTTGGATGCCAAAGGCCATTCAAAACCATTGGGAAGAGCAGATTTGGAGCGAAAAACTGGAAACTACCTCCAAAGTATACATCAGTATTCCTTTCGCAAAGCCTTATGGACAGGATCAACAGGAGTATCAGGTGGCCAACTTTCCAATCGAATGGAATGGTAAATCCCACCGGGTTCTCTACCAGCAATACCGAAATGACTCCCTTCACCTGATTGCCGTATCGGATGAAATGCAAGAGCGATTTTTGACCCAACTCAATACCTGGATCAACTCAGTAAACTCAAAGGATATTCAGGATGAGCTCCCTCCCTTGCAAAAACTTCTCCTGAAGTCATTTATCAAAGACTGTATCCCACTCCAGGAGCAAAGCTTGGATCCAAATTTTCAAATTGCCCTATTGGATGATGATCCTTTCACCCCATACTTTTTGAGGCTTTCCATCGGAAAAACACCTCCTATCCAAGTGCCTCCACAAGACTTTTTGGTCTGATAAATCAGGGAGGCCTCTTTTCCTCCTGCTTTTTTTCCTATCAAACTATCTAAACCATGAACATCAGGTACATCCTTTGGCTGTGCTTTGCCTTGGCCTACATCGATACGGTCCGGGGACAAGACACACTCCAAACTATACAGCTCCTTGAATACCAAATCAAGGAATTAAGACTGAGCAATCCTATCAATCCCCTGCCCAATATAAACCGGGACTTTCTGGTGGGTGGGAGAAAATCCGAAGTCATCTCTCTCACACACTTGCCTGCTAATCTGGCAGAAAAAACAGGGCGGCAGATTTTTGCCAAGATCCCCTCGGCCTTTGTCTACGACATGGATGGGCCGGGCAATCAGATCAATCTATCCGTCAGGGGCCTAGATGGTCATCGGAGCTGGGAATTCAACGTCAGGCAAAGTGGCATCGTGCTCAACTCCGACATGTACGGTTATCCGGCAAGCCACTATTCTATGCCTCTGGAGGCCGTGGACCGGATCGAAATCATCCGGGGAACTGCAGCATTACAGTACGGACAGCAGTTTGGAGGAATGATCAACTACGTTTTAAAACAGCCCGAAGCAGGTGATCCCTTCACCCTGGAAAACATCAGTGCCGTGGGTTCTTTTGGGCTATTGGCAAACTATACCTCCATCGGGGGTAATCAGGGGAAATTCACCTACTTCGGATATTTCCAGAAACGAAGCTCGGATGGCTACCGGGAGGGGGCCAACTCGGACTCCGATGCGCAACACCTCGGAATGACCTATGCTTTTTCCCCCCGATGGAAAGCCAAGGCTGAACTCTCCAGAAGCACCTATACTTACAAAATTCCCGGACCTCTCACTGATCAACAGTTTGCATCCAATCCAAGGCAAGCTACACGGACCCGAAACTTCTACAGCCCGGAAATCTTCATCCCTGCGCTGAGTTTGGAAGGGAAGCTTGGCACACAAACCTCCCTGATCACTACCCTGAGCGGGATATACGGAGGCAGGTCAGTCGTGAGTTTTGATGCACTGGCCAATGTCCCCGACTTGATCAATCCCGCCACAGGTACTTATGCCCACCGAAATGTGGACATCGATGACTACCATTCGCGTACGGCTGAAATCCGCCTCCTGCATCAGTACCTGCTGGCCAAACTTCCCGCTAACTTGTCTGTCTCTACCCGCTATTTCAACAACTCCTTTGACCGGAGACAGCGGGGCAAAGGCACTACAGGATTAGACTTTGACCTGAGTGTAGAGGGGGATTTTCTCCGGGATGTCAATCTGAAAAGTGAAAGTGCCGCTCTGGCAATCGAAAACCAAGTTTTTCTCAGCCCACAGTTTTCCATCTCCCCAGGAATCCGAATCGAGCGGGGCAGCTCCATCATGAGCGGAAGGATCGATTACCTCGAGGCCGAGCAGGTACCCCAAAAGATCGAATACGACTTTTTGACCCTTGGCATCCATTCCGCATATCAGATCAAGGACCAAGTGCGGGTCTATGCGGGCATCTCTCAGGCCAACCGGCCGATCCTGTTCCAAGACCTGATTCCCGGTTCTCCACTTGCGCTGATCAGTCCTGACTTGGAAAACACCTTCGGATACAATGCTGAGCTGGGACTGGAAAACCGAGCCCACTCCAAGCTGACCTATCACCTGACGCTTTTTCAAACCCTTATCGGCAATCGGGTAGGCAATATCCTCGTCTTGCAGGATGGGAAAACATTTACCCAAAAAGCAAACATTGGAGACAGTCAGACCACCGGCCTTGAGTTACTTTTGGATTGGCAGTTTTTTACTTCCAAAAATCTGAGCCTATCTGCCTACACCTCCAGCAGCTGGATGGATGCCCGCTACCTCAACGGTCAGATCGCTTCCCCGGATGGCAATCAAGAGCTTCGTGGCAACCGAGTCGAAGCCGTGCCCGAATGGATCAGCAGAAACGGTCTCAGCGCTTCCCTGGGCAGTATGGAAGTGATGATTCAGCATCAGTTTGTAAGCCAAAGCTTCTCCGATGCACTCAATACGCGGACCCCTCCCTCGAGTGGAGCAGTAGGCATCGTCCCGGCCTATCACATCTGGGACCTTCAGGGTGCATACCGATTTGGAAATCTGATCCTTCGGGCCTCCCTGCAAAATGTCTTTGACAAAAGCTACTTTACCCGCCGACCTCTGATGTATCCGGGACCGGGTATCTGGCCTTCGGATGGTCGGGGACTGGTAGTTTCACTAGGGTTTAAGCTCTAGCACATGCTCTTCACCTACAAAAGAAACAGGTCCCTGAGTTCGATGATTTCAGTCAGGTTCAGGGCTGTTTCTTTGGGAAAAAATAGTATGAAGTTTTTGACTTCTTGGTTGAGATCCAAAAAACGGAAAAACCTCATTTCCCAGTTGATTAGCCCAATCGGGTCTTGCTTCCAGAATAGTTCCCACAGGGCAGGATACTCAGGAAAATAGATCGTAGAGATTTGAGTGGTTTCAATCTTTTTCCAGTGGGCCGACTTACGCTACTTCTGATCTTTTCCATTCACTCAATTGGGCTTTTTGCTGTAAAAAGTCCAGACAAACCCCGCATCCTCATCAGCACCGACATCGGGGGCACCGATCCGGACGACAATCAAAGCTTGACACACCTGCTGATGTATAGCGATAGGTTTAACATTGAAGGACTAGTCTCCTCTCCTTCCTATGGCAATGGCAGCACCTCGGAGATTTTTCGGATGATTGATCTGTACCAACTGGACCTTCCCAAATTGGAGAAGCACCAATCGGGCTTCGCCTCTCCCGACTATTTGAGGTCAGTGACCAAGCAGGGACGAAAAGGAAACGCGCCTTTCTCTGGCTTTACTTCCTCCACCGAAGGTTCGGATTGGATCATTCGCTGCGCAAAAAAAGAAGATCAGCGACCCCTTTGGGTGCTCGTGTGGGGAGGATTGGAAGACCTCGCCCAAGCCCTCCACGATGCTCCAGAAATCCAGGAGAATATCCGCGTCTATTGGATCGGCGGCCCCAACAAAAAGTGGAGCGCCAATGCCTATGCCTACATCGCCGCCAATTTTCCCAAGCTCTGGATGATCGAAGTCAACTCGAGTTACTATGGCTTTTTCTCCAACAATCAACAGCCTGATGTGATCAAGACCACCGATTACTACCAACAGCACATCAAGGGTGCCGGACATTTGGGTGAGGATTTCAAAAGCTATTATGGTGGCGAAATCAAAATGGGCGATACCCCTTCACTACTCTACCTGATGCAGGGCAATCCGGATGATCCTACCGGTGAAAGTTGGGGAGGAAGCTTTGAACCGATATCCAGAAGTGCGCGCGTAGTCTTTGACAGGATGACCACCCTTGCAGATACAGTTGCCTTTTGCACCGTAATTGAATTCCGCCTCAAAGGCCCTGAAATCAACGTTCCGGCTGATTCGGCGGTCTTTTGGATGGAGGTACCCTATGGTAATTCCAAGCAGATTTGGCCAGGCTACTACCTCGGAAATGGCAACTATGCGATCAACTATGCGCCCAAACAAGCCGAAATCCTGCGCTATCAGATCAGTTCAAAAATCCCCGGCTTCCCAACCCAAGCAGGAGAATTGGTGGTCAGCAATCGATGGCCGGGCAAGCCAAACGACACCGACTACCTGCTCGGACCAAACTGGTACAGCGACTCCTCCGATCCCGAGCGCTACGACGGCAAACTCCAAGGCGGAAAAACCATCCTGAAATGGAGAAATGAGGTTTTGACAGATTGGGCGAAGCGCTGGGAGTGGTTGAGAGTTGAGTGATTCATTGGAATAGCGGAACTTGAAACTATCCAATCGACTCAAATAGGTTTACTTAGGTATTCAAAAGCTGGAACCAATTCGATCACTTTCCCTTTTTCTTCAAATCGATCTCGCTGATTTTCAGTCACAATTATCCCATAGTCCAGATTGAAAAAATCCATGGCTTGGATCAGACCGGCATATTCCCTGGCAAAATTTTCATCCGAAATATGGTAACACACCTGAATGGCATGGGTCACCTTCCCCTTCTGCGATACCACAAAATCACATTCACCCTTGTCATTAAAATAATGGATGGACGTGAAGTGCCGTCGGAGATGAAGATAAATCAGGTTTTCTAGCTTTCTGCCAAGATTTTCAGAAAAGGAAGGCGAAATGGCTGTGACAATTCCCAGGTCCATGGCATAGACTTTTTTAGGATTACGATTTTGAGCTTTGAGCGAATAGCTAAACTGAGGCACAAAATCCATCAAATAGGCATCCTGAAAAAAGGAGAAAAAGTCCAAAATCGTGGCTGCGGATTTGATTCCAAACATGCCGATGAGCCGATTGGCGGAAGTTGGCACTCCCAAATTGCTCAGTAAATAAAGCGCAAGCTGTTTTAAAGAAGCCACATCTCTGATTCCATGACGAACGGCGATGTCTTTCACCAAAATATCATCGAGAAGACTGGTGATGACTAACTCATTTCTGCTTTTTACAAACTCCGGTATGCCTCCAAATCTCAAATACTGTCCAAGAGATTCGGCTGACAAATCAGTAGACATATAGGAGACAAATTCCTGATAGGAAAAAGGAAACAACTCCATGGACAACTGTCTTCCCGTCAGGTGAGTCCCAAATTCTTTGCTGAGCAAGGTGGCATTCGATCCGGTCACGAACACAAAAAAGCCTTCTCGTAAAAGTTGATTGACAAATATTTCCCACTTTTCCACCAACTGGATTTCATCAAAAAAGACTACCTGAAGAGCTCTATGCTTTAACTCCGCATAAAGTCGTGAAAAATCACTGGGCTCAAACCCAATAAGTCGAATATCTTCAAAATTTAGATAAACTGCCTTTTGAAATTGTTGCTTCATCAACTGAAGTAATAGCGTGCTCTTTCCACATCGTCTCAACCCTGTGATGATGGTGGCATAATTCGCCAAAACCGGGATTTCTGATAATTTTTCTCGAACAAGCCCCGGATCTTTTGCCAAGAAGTACTCCTGTTGCGAATCTATAACTTCTGAAATTTCTTCCTGTCTGAGCATAAGGGCCACTATTTTTCAATGCAAATGTAAGACATTATTAATTACCAATAAAAGATTTTATTCATTTGTAATGTAAGACATAGCATTTTCTCAATAACCTTCTGCTGGATTCCCAAGATCAAAAAATCAAAAAACATTTTTCAACAAATATTTATTGTTTTTCAATAAATATTTACCGAGGTTTGAGACATTAAATTCAAACACTATGAATACGCTGAAATCTCAATGGAAAGAAAAATGGGTCAATCAGCCCTCCCTGATGCTGATTACCGTAGTCATCTGGGCAATCTTTATCGGACTCTGCATTCAGGCAGGCGCCTTGCTTTTCACCTTTATCTACAGCCTGTTTAGGCCGATCGTAGCCCAAGACCTCTTCGAAGGACTCAATCTGTCTGCTTTGCTGGAGGCAAATCCCTGGTATTATGGCGGGGTGATCTCCATCGTGCTCTACATCATGGGCCAAAAGGCCTACCTTTTTTACCTCATGATCCGGGTTTTTCTTAAAATCAACTTGGTCCAGCCCTTTAGCAAAGAGGTATCCCAACTCATCTCGTCTATCAGCTATGTGGCCTTTCAGATCGGAGTAGCGATCATGATAGCTTCAGGCATTTTCAAAGGAATGGGAAAAAGAGGCTATGACCTAGATGGATTACCTCAGCTGGTTGGCAATGGCTTTGAGTTTTTGCTGATGGCGGCACTTCTGATCGCTATTGGAATCATCTTCAAACGAGGGGTGGAAATCCAGGCTGAAAATGAGTTGACCGTTTAAAAACAGAAGTACATCAAAAAGATTCTTGCAAAATGAAAATAACTAAAATCTTACTGTGGATCGCATTCATTGGTTTGGCCTTGAGTATGATCGCTTTTGGCATTTTTGGTGTCATTCTTTTCAAGACCGGATTCAATGCCCAAGAGGAGGAGAAAAGCAGTTTGGAAGGAGTAGGCTCGAAAAGCAGAACCGTAACGTTTAAACTGCCAATGAACATGGAGGCTGAATATTACCTGCGGATAAAGGACGGCATAGTCCTGGTGGATGCCTACTTCCTCAAAATCGAGAAAAAATACATCCCCAAAGATTTCTTGACCCAATCCGACATTCCAGAAAGTGATTATCCAAAAGTGATGAAAGGGAATCTCTATTCCATGCCTGAGTCAGAAAGCTACCTGTTCATTAAAACCCCATTTTCCACCATCGAGAGCGCACTTACCATTTGGAAAGCTTACGCCATGTTGGCCTTTTCCTTTCTGATAATCGCTATTTATTTAACAATCAAATTTCTGCGGAACTGCAACAAGGACCTTTTCTTTATTGCTCAAAACTCAAGTTATCTCAGGACAATTTCCTATTTGGCAATCGGATATAGCCTCATGGACTATGCCGTCCAATGGCTGATCTACCGAGAAATAAACTCCAAACTGGAGGATTCCTTTGGCTTCTCTTTGAACTCCAATCTTGAGTTTAACTGGAACTATCTCATATTTTCACTCTTCTTGGTGATGATAGCTCAGGCATTTACCGAAGGCACCAAGCTCAAAGAGGAACAATCCCTAACCATCTAAACCATGCCGATCATTGTAAATCTCGACGTCATGATGGCCAAGCGGAAAATGTCCCTCAACGAGCTTTCTGAAAAGGTGGATATCACCCTTTCCAACCTCTCCATCCTCAAAACCGGAAAAGCCAAAGCCATCCGATTCAGCACTTTGGAAGCTATCTGCCAAGCGCTAGATTGTCAACCGGGAGATATTTTGGAGTTTCGAGAGGAGTAAAAAGTATGTTTTTGGTTATTGCAAAAAAAGATTGACCTCCCCATTTAATCAGGAAAATTACAGTCTCAATTGATCGATCACTTTATCCAAAACCTTGGACAAAGAATCTTCAACAGACTCCTTATCGGTAAAAATATGAACCAATGGAGCTATCGGAGGCTCATAGGGAGCGTCTATTCCTGTAAAATTCCGGATGATTCCAGCACGCGCCTTTTGATAGAGCCCCTTCACATCACGTTGCTCACAGACTTCAAGTGGGCAATCGACAAAAACCTCCAAGAAGTTATCCTCACCCACGAGTTGGGAAATCATTTTCCGATCTGCATGATAGGGAGAAATAAATGCTGAAATCACTACCAATCCCGATTCCAACATCAGCTTGGCTACTTCTCCGATTCGTCGCATATTCTCTACCCGGTCTTCCTGCGAAAAACCCAAATCCTTGTTTAACCCACTCCTGATTCCATCACCATCCAAAACACTCGTCAGGTAGCCCTTTTCAAATAACCGAACCTCCAACTGATTGGCTAGCGTAGATTTTCCTGACCCTGATAGTCCCGTAAACCAAATAAGTTTGGGGACTTGCCCTAATCGATTGACTTTTAATTCTTTGGTAATTTTGTATGCTACAGGGTGTACATGTGTCGCTTGCTGAGAATCAATAATCATAGAAATTATAAATACTGAGGATAAGTTGGACTTTTAATAAAGCCAATTTAATTTAAATAATTACACCGAAAACAGCGCATACAGCGGTGGTAAGTTTCATCGATTGCTTTACGAAAATGAGCTTTTGAGAACCAAATCCTAGGGCGCTTTAGCATCAAAAATCCAATCAGGAGCTCAACCCTACAGGCAGATTACCCAAACCTATGAATCCTCAAGTCGATCTTTTCCTCCTCGAAGGCTGCATTCGCTGCCCAAAAGGAGCCACTCCAGCCTGCAAAGTCCACCGATGGACGCCCATTCTAGAGCAAATCAGGCAATTCCTCCTCGAAACAGAGCTCATTGAAGAGCGCAAATGGGGAATGCCCACCTATACTCTGAATGGAAAAAATGTCATCATGCTTGGCGTATTCAATGACTCCTGCGTGCTCAGCTTCCTGAAAGGAATCCTGATTGAAGACCAGGAATCACTTTTGGAATTTCCCGGAGCTAATTCCCAACAGGCAAAAATGATGAGATTTACAAAGCCGGAACAAGTAGTCGAGCGGACCAAAGCCATAAAGAATTACATTCGACAAGCCATCGATTTTGAGAAAAAGGGCACCAAAGTAGAAGCTCCCCGACAGACAGGACTGGAAATCCCTCAGGAACTCACCGAAAAATTCAAAGAGCATAGCGGTCTAGAGCAGGCCTTCTTTGCGCTGACACCGGGAAGGCAGCGCGGGTATCTCATTCATTTCACAGGTGCCAAACAATCAGCAACACGGCTGAGCAGAATTGAAAAATGCGTCTCAAAAATTCTGGAAGGAAAAGGAATGATGGACTGATTTCTGCTACTCATTGGTCAAACAAAGAGCTTATCAACTTGGGTCGTACGATAGTTTTTTCTAACTTATATAGATGAAAATTTTTTTTACACTAATCCATCTCAACTCCACCCCCCCGGTTTACCTGAATTTCAGTTTGGGATGGATTTTTTGGAGCGAGCGGCTGATAGACTTTCCATTTAGCAATGACACTCGGCAGTTGATAAAGGCACCGTTGGCAAGGATTTTCGCCAGTACCGAAAGACTCAAAAAAGAGTATTCTCTTAATGAGGAAAAACGGGCGCATTTGATCGAAAAAATTAAACCTTCAGCCGAAGAACTGGATTTACAGATCGTGAAAATCTTTCAAAAAATGCAGTTTTAAGATAGACATTTGACCTTTTAGACCAATAATTCATTCAATTTTTAATATCAAAAAACTATGAGCAAACAACGATGGATAGAAAAAGGATATGAATCAGCCGCGCTGTCAGGTCTTGACTCCTTGAAAATCGAACACCTCGCAAAACTGGTGAGCATCAGCAAATCTTCCTTCTATCACCATTTCGCTGACCTGGAAGTGTTTGAACAGGAACTCTTAAACCACCACCTCCAACAAGCGGAACTGATCGCCCAAAAAGAGAAAAAAGCCAAACGGATAGATCCCGAACTTATCCAAATACTTTTGGACCACCCCATAGATCTGCTGTTTCACAGACAGCTTCGGTTTCATCGAAACAGGCCGGCTTTCAACCTCACGGTGGAAAAAGCGGAACAACTCATCGGGGAAGACCTGCTCGAGCTGTGGATCAAGGATGTGAAAATCTCCATGACCAAAAAACAACTTCAGGGTATTTTTTCACTCGCAATGGAAAATTTTTACCTGCAACTTCTTCCCGAAAACATCACCAAAGATTGGCTAAGCGGCTACTTTTCGCAACTGAGAAAAATAGCTTCCGACGTCGCTTAGATTGTTCGTGGCCGTCTAAAAATCTTGCCGATTGACCATTATCTATGTGAACCTATTTATTTCAAGTCACATGAACAATTGGCAAACACCCCGCTTTCACCAAAAGTATCTCAAATTTACCGCCTTGGTTATCGGAGCATTTGGCCCGATTTTCTTTTTGGGTAGCATGCTGTCCACCTCAGAACCTGCACGATGGACCATGGATTTATTGGGTTGGCCACTGGATGGCATGCAGAGCTATACAGACCCCACTACCCGATTTCTATCCGCACTCACGGGAGGTTTTCTCCTAGGCTGGGCAGTGACAATCTGGTGCCTGCAAAAATGGGTCTACCCCATTGCTCCTGAGGGTATACGCAAATCCGTAGTCATTGGCATCCTCGCTTGGTTTGTCCTGGATAGCACGGGATCCTACCTCTCCGGCAATCCTTCCAATGTATTCTTCAACGTGCTGGTCCTGCTCATCGCCGTCGGTCCACTCTGGTGGCCTGCCAAATCTTGAGGACTGATCCGGGAAAAAGTAGGCAGTTTGGAAAGTCAGAGGGCTAAAGTCTGAAAGCTGAAAAAGTAGGAACTTATTCTCAGCGTCCTTTGCGACTCTGCGGTGAATAGTTCTTTGTGTGCTCTCCTTAAACCTCCGTGTCCTTGGCGGTTTAAAAAAATCACTGCGACTGCTTACTGACCACTTATTCTCAGCGTCCTTTGCGACTCTGCGGTGAATTATCTTTGTGCGCTCTCCTTAAACCTCCGTGTCCTTGGCGGTTAAAAAATTACTGTGACTGCTTACTGACCACTTATTCTCAGCGTCCTTTGCGACTCTGCGGTGAATTATCTTTGTGCGCTCTCTTCAAACCTCCGTGTCCTTGGCGGCTAAAAAAATCACTGCGACTGCTTTCTGACCACTTATTCTCAGCGTCTTTTGCGACTCCGAGTTGAACAGTTCTTTGTGCGCTCTCTTTAAACCTCCGTGCCCTTGGCGGTTTAAAAAACTCCGATCACAAACCGCACATACCGCGTCATCGGATGCACCCCATTGTCCTTTACCTCAGCAATCACATGAAGCTGTCCCGCGGCTTGTGGATCCAAAGCCACCTCTACTTGGTTTCCTGAGGCGCTAAGCTTGGCCTCCCCGGTGTAGGTTCCCACTTCCTTGTAAATCCAAAATTTCGTCTCCAACAGATCCCCATCGGGATCGCTAGTTTGCACTTCTAGAGTCACTTTTTCTCCGGATTTGGCGGAAAGCCGGGTCGCTCCCACCGCCTTCACCACCGGAGGATGATTGGCATCGGCATAGTCCACCACGCACCAGTCAGCCCGCGCAGCAAAGTCCTGCTGAATGGCCTCTATCCAACGGATTTGGGGATAAGTCGCATCAAGCGTATCAGTATAGGGATTGTAATCGAGGACCGTTTGCCCGTCTTCCCATCGGTTGGGCTGCTCGGCGGACTGTACCAAGCGACCACCCCAACCGCCCCATTGGGGTTGATTGAGGTTATCCAAGCCCACATCGATCAGGTGAAGATAGGCGGGAGAATCCCCTTCGGAAATAAAGTCATAGATCCCAAAGCTGCCCCATTGTGCATTGACCAGCTTGGTAGGATCGCCATGGATGTGCTCGTCATCTCCGGCCTGTACCTGCCCATCTCCATAGCTGTAGTATTGCTTCAGCAGTGGGCCGTGGTTGTTGATGATTTCTTCCCCAATAAACTTCCCCTCAAAGAGGTAGTGCTGAGATTCTGGAACCGCCCGCTTCCAAGGGTAAGCAAAGCACCAAAACTGACTCGAATTGTAGTAAATCTTCAGATCCGGCCAGTTCGGAGCGATGTACTTGCGATAGGTCGCGTCCTGATCGAGGATGGCGTAGATAATTGCCTTGTCAATGACTTTTTGATAGATACTTTTCCACTCCGGAGTGCCTTTGTATTGATCTTCGATGGACTTCAGCGCGCGGGCGATGGTATTCGTCCCACCCCAGACTTGGAGATAGATCGGCTCCATGTCATCGTCCAGCAACTTGGCTTTGATAAAGTCCGACCCCTCCGTATCCACTGCCATTTCTCCCTCAAAGTCGATATTTCCTACCCGAACCACTGAGCGTAGATAGTCCGCCGTAGGAAAGCCCTCCGCATGCTGACTCAGCTTGGGATACACAGAATCATAGGCATCCAAGAGCGGATTCATCCACTCCACCCCCGGCCAACGCAAGTCCGTCTTGGCCCCATACATCGTCTTGGTCATCTCCATCTCCGAGGTAAAAAGCGTCCCCTTTCCATCGCCCTTGTAATGCCACATGCTGGAGGAGTAAATCAAACCCTCGATCCGAAATTCATTGGCATAAAGCAGCATGCGGATAAAGGAATCCACATCATCGATCTCCCCGTCGGTGGTGACGATGGTGCGGGGCTTTTTAGCTTCGGGAGTCGATTCGGTGAGGGTTTCCGGCTTGGGTTGGCAGGCAAAAAGAAAAGCAACAGCCAACAGGGCAAAGAGAGATTTCATAGGTTTGGGTGTTTGAGTTGGGGAAAATAAGAAAACGCTGTGAATTATCTACTTCAGATCAACTAAGGTTTGGAGAAGTGGGTGGGTTGGGGTATTTTGAAGAAGATTTGGAAGAAAATTCCCCTTAAAAGAAAAACCTAACTCAAATTAGTGTTTTGCAATGCAACACAGAATGTAAAAGCCAAATTTTTAAGATGACAAACCCATTATCTCTATCATTTCTAGACACAACAGATGTACAAAATAAATCTTAACGTTGCCTCTCGAGGCCTTTATCTACTCCATTATTTTGGTTCCATGATCGTGGCAATGATTTTGATAATCCCAGTATTCAAGCTTGTAGATGATTTTAATAAACTTGTTTTCGTTTTCATTTTTGGCGCAACTTGGTTCATGGTAAGTCGATTTACTAAGAAAATCCCCAAAGGGCAGGTGGAACTTGAAATTAAGAAAGAGGGAATTCAAGTTAGTTGGCAAAAACAGTTTCTATTACATAACAAAAAAGACCACCTAATTGAGTGGCAAAATATCAAAGACTACATGTTCCAACCTGAACAACACTTCGATCTTTTAAGAATTCGAACTAAGGACAATAAGAAATATAAATTCTCGATGATGGAAGGAAATAGCAGCTTTCCATTTTTCTTCAATAAACTGGAAGAGGTCATTGAATCCAAATCATCTAATGATTCAATTGAAATAAAACGAGCTAAAAATATTTATGAAAGCAATTATGGTCTGATATCGGCAATATTAATGGGATTAGTAATAATAGCTGGAGTAATTGCATTTATCTTCATTAAACCAAAAGGGAATTCAAGTCCGAATTATGGACTATTGATTGCATCCCTAGCAGGTGGGACTTTCTTTATTATACAAGTTATAAGCTATCGAAAGAAAAACGGTAACCAATAACAGCTATAGCACTTATGATAGGGTAAAATCCCACCTGAGCATAGATTCTTCTTTCAATCTATGAAGTTCAGATTGGGGCTGGTTGGGATAAGCGAATGCCATCGGGAACGATTCCAGCCTTATATCTTTCCAGATTTGTAATCACCTTGCTTGGAATCGAAGAGCTGACAGAAAAAATCAAGAATTGGAAGCCTGACTATTCAAAGGTTTCTTTGTCCTTGAAATCAGGCCGAAAAGTGGCAAATATTGGCTTTTTGGGCTACTTTAGGATCACAAACAGAACAGAAAATTCAAGTTCATTCTTGAACTCCATTCAGTTAATAAATCACCAAAACCACCTATACGGCTCTGAAATGACCTTTTCTTTAAATATGAATGGTTTTTTCCCGGTCTGACTTTGGGGTCAAGCATAAAAAACGACACGCATAGATGAAAGCAACATTTTTAGGACACGGACTTGGGAAAGGAGACAAATTCAATGTTGGTAAACAAATTGCGATTTCGTTAACGGACAACAAGTATTATGTTTTTAACGGTTTCGTTGCCTTTGCTGCTGTTTCAGGTGTTTTGACTATTCTAAAAAGTTTAAAATCAGCTTCTCTAAATTATAATCAAGTACGCTTTTTTATTGGAGTTGATAATATGGGGACTTCTAAAGAGGCTCTTGAACTTTTATTAAAAGAAAACATAGAAACATACATTTATCACGACAAAAAAGAAAATGTAACATACCATCCTAAATTATACATTTTTGAAGGAGTAAGATTTACAAGAATTATTATTGGTTCTTCTAACCTTACCAATTCAGGCATAAAAACGAACATTGAAGCTTCTGTTCAAATTGACTTTAGAACCAAAACCGACAAACAAGGTGAAAAACTACTAAATGAAATAAAATCAGATTTTTCAGACCTACTCAATTTAAGTTCAAATAAAGTATCAAGACTAACAATAGAACTAATTGAAAAGCTTGTAGATGAAAATCTTATCTACTCTCAAAGAAAACTTGGAGGCATTATAAAAGAGAGGAAAAATAATGACGGACAGAACACTGAAAAGAATGACTCCATAGATGTGCCTGACTTTGATATTAATTCCGGCATTGAGCAAGACGATACCAATAACAAACAGAGAAAAATCAATTTCACAGGTCGTGAGTATGAGATTTTTGACGGAATGCTTGCTCGTTATGTTTTACACACTAAGAATGAAAGTCCAAGCGGAGTAATAAGTAACAACACAGACGACAGAGAGCTTTACAATTGGTATCGTAGAATGACTGATTATTTTACAAATAACGAGTTGCCTGATGAAGTGTTTGAAAGATTGTTAGAAGTTGATTTTCCATTTGGTGACGGAAAGGAAAGAAGAAGATTAATGATTTGGAATAATAGGTTTGAAGAACTCTTGACCTATAAAAATAATGTGACACCAAATGAAAAGTACACACACGTTCCACAGTTTAAAGACAAATCCAATAAGTATTACCAATTAGGAACTTGGTGTGCTACGCAGAAGCAAAGACGTAAAGGCAACTATCCCCCTGAATGGACAGAATACGAAGAGGAAAAAATGGCTTCAATAAATTTTTTATGGGAAGTTCCAAATATGGGAAGCAGACCTAAGGATGATGAATGGATGGATAATTTAGCCGGGCTCGAAGAATATTACAATGATAAAAGTAATTATAAGACTATTCCTCTTCAATCAACAAAAATAGGTAAATGGGTTAATGACCAAATGACTCTCAAACTAAATGGAAGTAGAGGTAAAGTGAAAAAGTTTCTTTCACCTATAAGGGAAGAAATGCTTGGAGATTTGCTTTTGAGAAATGGTGTTGAATGGGAATGGGAAAAACAAAAACATAGAGAAAGTGTCGAAGAAACAATCAAATTTTGGAAAGAAATAGAACTTTTTGAAAATCAACCACAAAACAATGTTACTGAATCTCAAAAGGAGTTAATTAAAGGTTACAGAGAAAAAGTATCTCAACTAAGACATAGAAGCAAGAAATGGCATAATGAAAAAAGTAAATGGAAACTTGAAATTTTAGACCAAGCAGGTTTTTCATATCCAAAACTAAATGAAACAGAAAATGAATAATCGAATGCCAGTCCCCCCCACCTAAGCGTAGATTCTTCTTTCAATCTATGAAGTTCAGATTGGGGCTGGGTGGGATCCTCGATATTCTTATGGATCAGACAAGGCTCATGATATAGTTTTTTTCATATTTCCTGTTGTCACGGATTAAGGCAAAAATTGTATTGATCAGTTTAGCTCTTACTGCATTGATCACGGTCATTTTGTTC
>Ga0209278_1000203_pt1 | contig 62546 bp, 49 predicted proteins | sample JI81BgreenDNA_FD_187504 | JGI IMG/M metagenome (GOLD analysis project Ga0209278, IMG submission 187504) | Wastewater effluent complex algal communities from Wisconsin, to seasonally profile nutrient transformation and Carbon sequestration -... | ecosystem: Engineered > WWTP > Effluent > Algae... | reverse complement strand
GCAAAACGTGTGTGACTTGAACAACAATCAACGGATTGTTGGTGCTTTAAAACAGATGAGAGTAGGTCTCTCGGTGACGATTTTTAGGAATAGTTACCAAACCACCTTATGCTGCGTTTATAGTAAACTTGAGCGTGGTGAGCGATAAGGAAAAACGGAGATAAGAATCTTTGTAGGTGCGAATACTATGAGCTGAACGCAAGTGAACCAATGATGAAGCCTCGTAAGCGCAAAAGACGATGTCAAAAATGGGTAGTTACGTTTGTATCCATGACAAAGTGTACCGGAAACCTAACTACTGGGTACACGGCATCCGGGGTTAAGTTGGCAGGACAGGTATTCAGGCTGTTTTAAGGAACAAGTGAACTCTATATCGCTCTGTAAAACTCGTCAGTTGAGGGGGGAAGCAGACAACGAGGATGTGGTTGAGATATAGGGGGCAGACTTAGTCGTAGTAGTGATGAAGTTCTTGTAATGGGGATGGAGCGAAGGGCTAGGCATGTTGAGTTTACATAACAATTTACAACCGTAAAAGGAATGATTGATTATTATGAAACAAAGTCACAGCCAATTACCAAAGTAATGGTTTGGCAGGCTTTCAAGGCAGTAAAGAGTAACAAAGGCAGCGGAGGCATAGACAATATGAGTCTGGAAGACTTAGAGAGAAATAAGTCCAAGGAACTATATAAGCTATGGAATCGACTTGCCTCAGGCTCCTATTTCCCAAAGCCAGTCAGACAAGTTGCTATACCCAAAAAAGGAGGAGGAGAACGCAAGTTAGGAATCCCAACTGTATTGGATAGAGTAGCACAACAAGTAGTGAAACGCCACTTGGAAAGAATAGTAGAACCTAAGTTCCATCACAGCTCATTTGGTTATCGTCCTAATAAGGATGCACATCAAGCACTCGAACAAGCCAATCGCAATACGTATAATCACGATTTTGCCATTGACCTTGATATTAAAGGGTTTTTCGATAACATTGACCATGATTTGATGATGAAAGCGGTAAAGCACTATTGTCAAGAAAAGTGGGTTCTGATGTATGTTGATCGATGGTTGAAAGCAGGTATCATGCAACAAGATGGAATTCAGGCAGCCACATTAGCAGGAACTCCTCAAGGAGGGGTCATTAGTCCGCTATTGGCTAACATATATCTACATGTGGTTTTAGACAACTGGATGTTAAAAACACATCCAGAGAAACCATTTGAAAGGTATGCAGATGATATCGTTGTACATTGTAAGACGGAAAGACAGGCTCTGTATATGCTCAAGCAGATACAGAAACGAATGTCTGAATGTAAATTACAATTGCACCCTGAGAAAACAAAGATTATTAATGTCAGGGGGTATTCCGAAACGAAGTACCCCAAGGGCTATGATTTTCTGGGATTCACTATTAGACCTAGTTCTTACAAGCATCCGAACAAAGAAGAAGTTAAGACCATTCCCAGTTTATTTGTGAGTCGCAAGGCAAAGAAAGCAATCTTAGCCAAGTTCAGCGAAATGCAAATACACAAGAAGCGAAAATCATTGGAAGAAGTGGCAAAGGAAGTTAATCCCATCATTAGAGGAATAATAAACTACTACCATAAATTCAGGAAAAGCGATATGAGGGAGGTATGGTGGCAACTCAACATAAGACTACTCAAATGGGTAAAATGGGAGAAAGCCCTGTACAAGAAAGCAAGTCTCCAGTATTTGCGCACGAAGTACAAAGAAATCCCCAATTTATTCGCACATTGGAAATTGGTATGTCCATGAAAATAGAGATATTTGAAGTGACCGAACAACATGAAGAGCCGTGTGAAGGGAGACTTTCACGCACGGTTCTGTGGGAAGGTAGGGGTGAGACTCCCCTGCTTGACCCGATTATGCCTCATGAAGGAAGAAACGACCAACCTTCGAAAAGAAAATCTCCTTGTACATCAAAATTTTCTAGTGATGAATAAGTGGTCTCTTAATCCAATAGTGAGTAATAACTTTTGACAATTTTTAACCATCAAAAATTTAGCGGTATAGAACTCAACTACCACAAATCCATGACGTGTATTATGATTAAAAAGTAGATATACCAAGATTCAAAATAGATAGCCCCATATCACTTGGTCAGTAGCTACCCAAATCAACAATCAAAAATACATCATCGAGGACAGCAATGAAGGCAGAAACTTCTTACCCATCGGAGAGATAGCAAGCGATGGTTATTACCAACGAAACAAAACGCTATGAGTATATCCATACCTCCCCATCCATAGGAATCAACTACTACCGCATCAAACAAGTGGACTACAATGGATAGTACAGCTACAGCGATATAGCAAGCGTGAGATATGATGGAGATGGTGAAACCAACATATATCCCAATCCTGCGACATCAGGAATGACCATCACGATGTCAGAATCTACAACGCTCCAAATCATGGGTGTGTACGGCAGATTACTCAAAATACAGGACATCTCTAAAGGCCAAAACACCATAAATCTCTCAGAACTTCCCACCGGAATCCTTATCTTTGTGGTCGGATATCAGAGATATAAGGTTTTGAAGAAGTAAAATATGGATATAGAAAGATATGAAATACAAACCAGTATAAAGTCAAGATATTTTGAATTTATATCTAGTGGCATCAATGGAAGCATAGTAAAGGTAGTCAAGTATACACCTTTAAAATATGATACCAATGTTTTTAACCTTGGATTTGGTGACAAAAACAGCGAAACAGGTGATTTAGATGATTCAGTAACCACCAACAATGGAGATACCGATAAAGTGCTTGCTACTGTTGCATACACGATTTATGAATTTTTCGAAGAATTTCCTGATGCTATTGTATATATAAGTGGTGTAACACCTAGTAGAACAAGACTTTATCAAATCAACATTTCAAAATTCTTTGACCAAATTTCCAATGATTTTGAGGTACTCGGGGAACTAGAAGAAGGATTTGAACGTTTTAAGAAGAACGTAAATTATTTAGGATTTGCAATAAAACAGAAGTAAATATGTCAACAAAATTAGTAAATAAGAAATTTGAAGGAAATGCTGTTTACAATCCAGCACTTGATAAATTTGAAAACATTGACCCATTTCCCTCAAAAACCGCAATGGTAGAAGAAAGATTAAAAGGACGAGACATAAGAGCTGAAATAGAAGTAGCTCTAAAAAAAGAAAGAAGCACGAAGCCATAACACAGGCTTTGATGAATATGCCGCCCTATACTTCGACTTCGATCATTAACACGGGACGGCTCCATCGCTCATACTCACCGTTTGACTTTCGGAAAACAATTTCTAAAATCTTCGCATTAGTACGGATTTCAAAATCTGCAACTCAGTCAAACTTGCCCCCGCCGCTAAATCCATCTGGTGCTTCTCCCTAACTAATGATATCCCGGGAAAGGCGTTTGAATCTAAGATATCTTCAAATATTAAGTCGGAAATCGACCCAATCCACCCTACCCTAACGAATGGCAAAGAAAACACTTATCATCATCTTTCAACCAGATAGATAAAAGTAGAAATTTTGGTACCACGGAGCTATCACAAACACCATATCAAAACCGTTCTCATATTGGCAAAACTTCCTCATATGATACTACGAAAGATAATCCTGCTTACCTTATGTATTTCGACATGGGTTCAAGTAGATGGACAAAAGGTATTCAAGTTGAGCATCGATACAGAATTGGATCTCCACAAAAACTTCGGGGCGATCAATACGTACGACGAGATTACCGATGGATATTCTCCTACTAGCCTAAGAAAAGCTATTGGCCTATCCCTCGCCTACCACAACCTAGGGATCCGCATTCGAAGATTCGACTTTGATCTCCAAAGTGATGGATTTCTGCAGCCAATTGAACTACTTCGGGCTTCCTATGATCAATTCGCTCGACCATTTAGTGGTTTTGGAGGGTCATATCGTTCATACGGCTATGAATTCGATGGCCATTCCATCGGCATTTTCAAGGTATTTCAAACCAAGTATTTTGATTTAGAAATCTTCGCAGATTATGGCAACTATCAAGTAAAACCAAGAGGTGGTGTTAATGAAAATTTGCTCTTTTCCTTTCGTTACAATACTGAAGAAGACTTTGCATCCAGACATTGGGCAGTTTACAATGGTGGGCACTTTTGGAGTGGAGGGGCCAATGTAGTCAAGAATATTTGGAAAGGGATCCACTTATTTGCTGGTCTAAGCTACAGACATGGTGCTTTTGAATACATCTATAGAGAAACTATCCGTGATGATCTATTTCCGGAGAACAACCTGAATGCGGAGAATATATTTAAGAAAAAATTTGAATCTATAGGATTCTTAGCGGGGATAAAGTACGTATTTATCCTTAGTTAACCCAGTCGACTAACCTATCCGCAAAATTGAGAGATCGGTATAATTTCCAATCATAAAGACCCTACAACAAAAAAGGAGCAGATATTGTCTGCTCCTTTTTACCTAAAAATGGTTTTTCTATCTTATTTTTTGGTTCTTTTCGTCTTGAAAAGCTCCGCTATCTCCTTCTCTTTTAGGAATCCGAGATCGAGAAATACAGACATCACGAACTTTCGGATATCCTGATAATCCCTAGCTCGCTTGTCTTTGAACTTCGCTAAGCACTTGTATATGAAAACCATGCTCAAGTCCTTGATCGATTGGTTAAACTTCTCGTTGCTAAAGATGCCGATATAGATGGTGATGATCTTATTGATCTCAAAATAATCTTGGTAGGCTTCTACCTCAAGATTTGGAATCAAACGAGCGAAGTAACCCAGCACACTTAGTCGCAGACACTCATTCTGGAGCGACATCCCCGTATGAGAATCGTAGTATGCTCTTACAATGTCTATAGCATCGGTATGTACGACGCCTAAGCCGTGTAGGGCATTTACAGTTTGAAAGTATGTAGTTACCTCCTTATTTGAGAATTTTGCTAAGTACGCGTGCATTCTCTGTTCGTGGTATGGAAGGATGGTGACTGCTTCATCTTGGTACAATCCGTCGTATATTTCAAAGAAAATACCAGCAAAATCTTCATGCTTACCATTAAAATACTCTAAGACATCCACAAATTTGGTTTGGGTAGCCTCGTCAAGGTCATAGTAAAGCCCGATCACAATCACCAGCTCAACGATCTGGCGAGAATGACCAAGTCGAGATTTTTCTAACATTTGATCAATGTAAGGAATCAGACTAGTGTTGTCAAAACCGTGAACAGAACGATAGATCAAAAACTTCTTTAGAACATTGAATTCAGTGATAGCCTCCAAGTCCGTATTTGGAAATCTTGCACTTTGGAAGTTGATACTTGAAAATTGGCGACTATAGCTATCGAAGAATAGCCTTCTTTGCTTAATATCGCGGTACTTTTCATTTTTTTGACTGGATAAAAAGCTTTTTATCTTCTTATTGGATATCTGTTCGATCAGATTTGAAATCCAAATATCGCTACTCAAAGCGAATCCCACCTGAACCGATTGACCTATTCTCTTGCGTATCAACTCGAAATTTGCAGATTCGCAAATAGTCAGCAGCACTTGTTTGAAGTGGTCTTGGGGTTTTACGTATTTGCAAGCATGGTCTACCTCGCCCCGAAGAATGGAGTAGCCCAATATTTTAGGAAGATATAATCCTTCGAACTCTGAATCAAACATGGCTTTTTCGAGCTCTTCTAGCTGAAGTGGGTTGTAATACGCCACATACTCGTATAGCTCATGAATCATGGGCTCGAATGCATCCTGAAGTTCTTTATAAACTGCTTCATCCTCCTCATCGAGGTAGCGCTCGAGGATTTCAGAGCTTTGAATATTTTGTTTTATGAGGTCTAACTGACCAAGGTAACGCGGATCTAAAGTTTCCATCTTTTTTAATTTTAGTAGGCCTTAATAAAGGAGAACCTGATAAAACAACGTTTTACCAGGTTCTTAATTTCTCCAAACTTATATCTAACTAACGTTAGATTCCCGTAAATATTATTCCTCTTCGTTTGTCGTATCGACTCTGAATGCATTTAGCTCTTCAGCGGCAGCAGGTTTCACTTTTTCAACCTTTATACCTACACCAGCCACTTTATCATTGAACGCTTTTTGCTCAGCTGTCTTTTGCTCGATTCTTTTCGCAATTCTAGCTTCCTTATTTTCGATCCAAGTATTGAGTTGAGCATCTGCCTGATCTGTGCTTAGTGCACCTTTTTTCACACCTCTCATCAAGTGCTTCTTCAAAAGTACACCTTTGAATCTAAGGATCGCACGGACTGTATCCGTAGGCTGAGCACCTTTAGTCAACCAGTCATAAGCCTTTTCTCTATCAAGCTCGATGGTCGCTGGTGAAGTGAGCGGATTGTAAGATCCGATTTTTTCAATGAATTTTCCGTCTCTTGGAGACCGAGCATCCGCTACCACGATGTGATAGTAGGCTGCTTTTTTTCTACCCCTTCGGGCAAGTCGCATTTTTACTGCCATTTAAGTTAAAATTTAATTATGATAAACAAACCAAATCACCTTGATTAACAAGCACCTGGTTTTTAACGAGCGCAAAAGTAAGACTATTTTTTGATATATGTCTATTTTAGAAGTAAAATTTTGCACCTAAGCTTGGTAGGATCGGCAACTGGTTCACTCTTCTATAGTCAAGTCTGTCAAAATAGAAAATGTTCTCGCGGTCATACGCATTCGTAATGCTGAACACCAATTCGAGACCAGATTTTTTTGAAAACTCAAATTTCTTCGTCATCGAAACGTCTAGTCTGTGATAATAAGGTAGCCTTCCCCCATTTCTGACATCTGAGTACACGATCCCTAAGTTGTCCGGATTTTCAGTCACATAGTCTGTAAATACTCCACCTCCGAAGTTGATATCATTGAAAAATCCTCTCGTCTGTGTAAATGGAAATCCTGAGCCAAAATTCCACCTTGCACTGACTTGCCATGATCCATCTTCGTCCAAATCAAGCGTGGCTAAAAGATTGGCATTGTGTCTTCTATCGAAAACAGTGAAGTATTCTTGCTTTCCATCAAATCTATTGACGAAACCATACGAGTAGGTCGCCCAAAGGTACAGTCCTCGTTGTTCGTACTTGGCAGAAAGATCAATACCATAAGCTTTACCCGTTTCCTTTGCGTAGTTAGGATCTGTAGGGAGTAGCTTATTTCTATTTACGACGATCAGCTGTGGGAAGTCCTTGAGGTAACCCTCTAAGTTGAACTGCAAATTGTCCCCTAAATCGTATTCAAATCCCCCTACAAGATGCCTTGATCTTTGTAATCGACTTGTCAATTCTGTTCCATCAAAGTCTAGCACTCTCGATTCTGGACCAGTGAGGAATCCAAAAAACAAATTGACTACATCTCTTTCTGTATCCGTACTTAGAATGTTTTGAGTGTAGATACCTGCGGCACCTTTGAATCTAAGCCTATTGGTAATATTATACTTTATTCCCAATCTTGGCTCTGGTGATACTTCTGATTGTGAAGCGTAGTAAATACCCCGAATGGATGGCTCAATAACCAAATTCCCAAAGACCTGTCTATACTTTACGAATACTGCTAGTTCGGTGGTGTTCTGTACTTCATTGAGCGTCAAGCCAAATGGATTGGTAAAATTAAAATCAGTCTTTATACTTCTAAGGTCAAATCCATATTTGACTTCATTGTTATCACCAAAAATCGTGAAATCGAAGTTTGCACCAAACTCTCTTGTAGCACTTTCTCTAGGATTGCCATCGCTTTCTATGATTCCGATTTTGTAATTGGATACGCCCGCAGTACCAGAAATCAAAATATCGCTGCCTTCTGGAACCAAACTAAAATTAGCTCCTACCCCACTATTATCCCAACCAATTCGCGCAACAGATGGATTATCATAGTCATCTGAGAAGTTAAAACCGAAGATATTTACCTTACTGCCATTGCTATTGACCAAGGATACTTTACCGTATAAATCTTGAAATGCAAATGGCAGATTATTAGCTGTAGAATCTACTGCATACTTATATAGTGTCTGAGATGTTCGATCAATTAATGATTTTTTTCCGGTAAGAATGAAAGACGTACTTCCTTTCCCTTCTTCAAATTTTGAAAGTGGACCCTCCAACAGGATTTTGCCCATAAATGGGCTCACGGATGCAAAACCACTGAGGTTTTTCTTATCACCCTCTCTAGTTTTGATGTCGACGATGGCAGAAATCCTCCCACCATGCTCCGCATTGAATCCTCCTGAAAGAACATCAGCCTTTCGGATTACCTCTGTCTCGAATACTGAATAAAATCCCAAAGAGTGGAAGGGATTGTAAATATTCAAGCCATCGAGCAAGATTTTGTTTTGCACCGGAGCACCACCTCTGATAAATATCTGCCCTCCTTGATCGCCCGTACTGATGACCCCTGGCAGTACTTGCAGATATTGCGCAATATCTGAATCACCACCTACCGAAGGAAGTGCCTTGATTTGCTTAGCAGTGACAGAGATCTGTGATACTTGGACTTCTACACGAGACGACTGTCGCTGAGCAGAGATATCGATTGCCCCAAGTTGAACTCCACTTTCTTTTAGGTACATGGACTTATTCAAAATTTGACCTGGTTTCAACGTGATTTCTACCCGTGCGGTATCATATCCGATATAGGTCGCTACAAGCGTGTAGGTCCCTGGAGGTACATTTGTCAGATTATAGAATCCGTTAAAATCAGAATTGGTACCTAGTGTGGATTTATCTAAATACACCGTACTATAAATGACTGGTTCTCCAGTCTCGATATCATAGACGTAGCCTCTCACTGTGGCATTTTGTCCATAACCTTGAATGGATCCAAAAAATGAATGAAGTATGACGAAGCACACTCCAACAAAAAACTTATGGTTCATACGAAGCCCCTATTTAAATTTACTACTACAAAAAGATGCATGGCCGATTGTCCACCATCAAATTTAAAAAGAAGCAAATGTAACCATTAAATCTATTTATGATAGAGAAAAAGTGTCGTTCAAGTACATATAAGACTAAAAATCATTAAAAAACTTTTTGGCTTGTCTCATCCAATTGTCTTTCACGCCAGGATTATCAATAAGATTTCCTTCAAGATCATCAAAGGCATTTTTATACAATTTGAGCTCCCAAGCGGGATCGCGTTTTTCGCCATAAGCGGTGGAATGAAGGAGTTCGAAGTCATTTGGGGCTAGGGATGGATTGTAGAACAAAAACCTTACGTTGGTCTGGTTTGTACGTTCACAATTTGCATAATACCAAATTTGATAAGGCGGTGTATTGGGTTCATCATCGATCTGAATCATTTTATTCGGCTTGCCAAATCTAAGATAGATATACCCCATATCAGTTTGAAATCCGTTGCCCACATTGTTATAAAATGCTTTGTCTACAGCTTTGGCTACTTCAAGATATGCTTTGTAAGATCCCTCCGGATCATGCGGATAATTTTCTTTGAAGAAAGTGAAAAGAAAGAACTTTTTGGCTGGCAGTTTGGCTCTTTCGATGACGTAAGTTAGGGTAGATGTCAAATTTGCATCGACGATCGGAACCAAACTGCGCAAGGCATACTGGACCGTTGCAGAATCGATAGACTGAACAAAGCTATTGAGTACCTCGCCGTTAAAATTGGCTGCAAATGACAGGTCTGCTTTGCCATTACGGATTAGAATTTCCTTTTTCTTTTCGTAGGCGACTTCTTTATTGAGCCGAATAAAGCTTATTCTTAGTTCATATTTTTGAGAGATGAGTTGACTCGCATCCAAATTGAGGAGAAGCACCTTTTGACCATCCTTCCTCATTCGCTTGAACCTTTTTATTTCAAATTGGTCAGTTTTTGGTTCTCCCAAGGAAGGCACCAAAGAATAGGATAATACAAACTCGTCTTCGGGGATCAACCGTTCTATACCATAAATTTCGAAAGCAAAATGGAGGATGTGTGGGTCTGAGATCAGTGTGTTGAATGCCAGTGGCTCTACGAAAATACCAAATTTTTCGAGACCAGTACCTGGATCATTACTTACTTTTGAGAAAAACGGAATATCACTGATTACATCGAGATCAGACTTTGGAACCAGCAGTTCTGCTTCAAAAACTCTGGTAGTATCATTGGCGTCTTTTACCTTTACGTAGAGTTTGTGATTGGTGTCAGTTATTTGAAAGATTTGCTCATCGATCAAATCCACATTTTTACTTACCAATGGACTATTCAGCCTCAGCTTTTTATAGTCAATGATCTGATCATCCCTTTTCCAAAGCAACAAAACATCGGCTGATTGGGTAAATGTTCCTTCCTCGGTGGATTTGATAAATTGAGTAAGACCATCCCCCATGACCCTTAGTGTGACCTCTGCATATTGAACCTTCTCGTTCTTAAATTGATTAGTCGATACCGATACCCTCAACTTCTGCCCCTGTGCCTGAGACATCACACCCATGAAGAGGAAAAGGAAGCAACAAATTCGATTGTATACAAACAACTTTTCGATCATTTCCACTAATATATGCTTTATTTTTCAAAATTTCTCAAACCCAAAGATATGATTTTTGGACTACACAATAGGAATAGAAGCAAGATACAGTAGAAAATTGGTTTTGAAAGCACTACTTGTCTCTAGCCAAGGTCATTTCTATGTAAAAGTACCCCATCGCTCCAGCTAGCTCAATAGTATCTGTACGGTGATTAATCACGTGCAATTTGATATCCTCCTTTCCTGATATCTGAATTGTATTCTCAACTAAATCGTAGGTCCAATCTTGATCACTGGCCAATATATTACTAAAAATTTGCTTGTTTTCTTCGAAGGTGATATATCCAGAATCCAATGATTTAGTAGGTTTATGGTTTCTCTTCGCATCGATGATATTCCAAGAACCCGTGAGATTCTTTTGTTCAATTGGTTTTACTGAATCACCGCAACCCGCAACCAAACATAATGACAGCAGTAAACCAATATTCAATCCAAAAAACAACCCTCTTTTTCTTAATACAGTCATAATATACTTTTCAAAGTACAGTACCTTTGGTCCAACATAGAGCAGGAATCAAGCCCCCCTACCAATATAGCGCAACCAATATCATTTGCTGCGAGTAGGAAGTTTTGATCCTTTTCATCAATCTTCTGACAGGGTAAAGGTAGGAAAAATGTAAGAAATTTCAAATCAAGCAAAAAACTCCTGTTCTTACTTTCTCTCAATTCTCCAAGTAGAATTATCCGCCTCCTTTCCCAAATCTTGAATATGACGACAAATGATCGTAACTTTGCACATTATAAAAATAGGTTACTTTGAAAATTGTTGCAAAAACCATTACTGGCCTGGAGCAAGTATTGGCTAAAGAGATAGAATCCTTAGGAGGAATAAATGTAGAAACCATCAATAGAGCTGTGACCTACGAGGGCGACCTGAAGGTACTGTATGCTAGTAATCACCTTCTGCGTACAGCTCTACGGGTGATGATCCCAATTTTCGAATGCCGCATCAAGGATGAACAAGACTTATATGATGCCATCTACCAAATACCTTGGGAAGAAGTTTTTCACGTGAAGCAAACATTTGCCACTTCTGCAACGGTAAGTTCTACCCTATTTACCCATTCACAGTATGTAGCACTCAAGACCAAGGACGCCATTGCAGATCGATTTAGAGCAAAATTTGACGACAAACGTCCCTATGTCAATACCCTCAACCCCGATATTGCCATCAATGTGCATATCAATTACGATCGACTCACTGTATCTCTGGATAGCTCGGGGCAGTCTCTACATAAACGCGACTATCGAGTACAAACTCTAGAAGCTCCAATCAATGAGGTACTTGCAGCAGGCATGATTCTACTTTCTGAGTGGGACCTAGAGCAGCCACTGATCGACCCTATGTGCGGATCAGGTACCATCCCCATCGAAGCTTGCAAAATCAAGTACAACATTCCACCACAAAGCCCTAATCGTCGCTATGCATTTCAAAATTGGGGTGCGTATGATGAAGCCCTTTGGCATTCGGTGATCGAAGAGGCCGATAAAAAAATCAAGCCCAAGGATACTAGGATAAACATCTTCGGATATGATAAGCAGCTCAGCGCTGTTCGGTATGCAGGCATCAATGCAAAAGAAGCTGGTGTGGAAGATGCAATTGAATTCCATCGCATGGACTTTTTCAAATTTCCAAAAACTAGCAATGCTCTGATCATTTTCAATCCACCCTACGACGAAAGAATAAAAGTGGACGATGTGTATGCATTCTACAAAACCATTGGAGATAAGCTAAAAACGGATTTCTTGGATTGTCAGGCTTGGGTTATCTCAGGCAATAAGGAAGCACTCCTGAATTTAGGTCTGCGGCCTTCCAAAAGAGTTCAGCTTATGAACGGTGCCCTACCAGCACCTTACTATAAATATGAAATATATGAAGGAACGAGGAGAAAATTTGAAAAAACTTTGGCTGGCTAGTTTTCTGTTGATCAATTGCTTTTCCTTTGGTTTTGGTCAACAACTATCTCATGCCAATCGTCATGACCTGAAGCCTAGGATTTCTTTGAACCATATGGAAGTTAATACTCTAAAGGGTATTAAGTTTAGTCATGGATATCATACCACCGCTTTCTTTTGTAAGCTAGAGGATGCATGGTCCAATGCCGCATCGGTCAATTTCCGTTTTCGCCTAGGCAGTCTCGAATATGTCAATTACCTCGAAAAATATACTGGACTAAACGAAGGTCAGCGAAATAAGGAAGCTCTCAGAAGCAGTCTTCTAAAATGAATCGGGGAGTTTTCTTACGAAGCACCTACTCTTAATCTATTTACAGTTTTCGGTCCAGGGTCATTGTTTGTTATATCTCGTAAAGATCCCAAAGATCCTAGGTTACGGTGGCAAAAAAAAGAGGGAATTTTGATGCAAGTTCACCAAAATTCCCTCTTTAATTTTTAAATCTTACGCCCTGATTCAGCCCAGTCAAGAAAGAACCACCAAATCAAAATAGATAATTAGTCAATATAAAAACCACTAAGTCCAGAAGAGGTAAGAAGTCCATGTTTGGTAGTATATTGCTCGATGCTTTCTAAGTGCATAAGCGTGCGTACTTCATTGATTTTATCCACCATCGATTTTGGAAGTTTGGCCTCATTGGCTGGTCTTTTGCCGAAAGCCCGGGCGATGAGTATACCAGTTTTGTACGGATCATTTTGAAGATCAATCCAGTAGGCTGCTTTCTGTGGTGCCAACTTACCATCCGTTACTGCTTGGGTCAAAATACCTCGGAGGTCAGTTTTCTTTTTATCACTGGATCTTTTTGTTACATGATCCACGATCAGTTCATCAAAAATCGTCTTGCCTGAAAAGTCTACTGCTCCAATCTCGAATTCGCTGACGAATCCTTCTTCTTTTACGAGATTTACCCATTCTTCAAATGCCTCATCAAATTGCCTGTCATTGATGGCTGTAGCAAATTTTGCCTGGTATCTTTTCGCGATTTTATTGGACTTGCTCAGTAATTCTTTGTCGATAGAGCCCGTGGGACAATTTTGCTTAGAAAAAAATGCAGCCCATCTTGGATCGTCTGACATTGACTTAAATCTTTCGATCTCCTCAAATTTTCTTTGAGGGATACATTTATCAGCCATCATGGGCAGAATCTGAAAAAAACGCTCCTGATTATCCAACTCTGCTGCTATGGATAGTGCATTGAAAATATCTTTGGTAAATGCCTCACCACTGATAAATAAAGCTCTCTGATAGGTCTCCAAAGCCTCTGGATACTTCTTCTGCACGAGAAGATGCTCCGCCCGATTAATTTCAAATTGGTAAGTTTCGATCTTGGAGACTTGGGCTGTGACCACTAGATTAAATAATCCACAGACTACGACTAATAAAAGTTTAGACATACGTTTTGAGTTTTGCTTATTGAGTACCTACTATAATAGATCAGAGTTCGTCTTGCTCTGACGGGACAAATATAGAGCATTTTTATTATATGTAGCTAATTCGTAAGTTTTTTTTTCGCAAGTGTAAGATTATGGTTTTGAATACGGTGAACAATAGGTGGGGCAGGTCACTGGATCATGATTGGATGGTAATTGAAGAATGAAAGGAGACAGACCGAGCAGAAAATGAATTAAAATCACCTTGAAATAAGATCACGCCATATATTCCCAAGCCGATACATAGCATTCGTGCGTATCCACGTGTGCAAGAAGCGATCCAAACAGACTATCATTCCCTATGGTACTGCTATCTCCTACCACCACGAGTTTTTTCATAGCACGGGTCATAGCCACATTCAATCGCCTTGGGTCTTTTAAAAAACCAATCTCCGATTTTGGATTGGATCGCACCAAAGATATATAAATCAGTGCCCGCTCTTGTCCCTGAAATCCGTCAATCGTATCAACTTCTACTTGAAGGGTGTGAAGCTGGGGGTCCTCCCCTATTCGCTCTCGGATAAATCGCACTTGCTCAGCATATGGACTGATAATGGCGATGGAAGAACCCACGATTTTCTCGTAATTCTCAAGTAGATGCTCCCGTATGATAAAATACTCTCCGTCGTTTGCATAACTCTTATGCTGATTATTGAATCGCTCCTCAAATCCTGTTCCAGCAGTATCTATGAAAATGAAAGGCTTGGCATCTTCGCCAAATCTACGTTCTGCCACTTCATCAGCTGACTTCAATTTTCCTCCATAAAACATTTCATTGGAAAATCTAAGGATGTGGGTATTCATCCGATACTGGGTATCAAGCAAATAACTATGGGCTATCCTATCAGTGAGCCGATCCAAGAGCGTCTCCTCCAATCCAAGTTTTGCAGCATCTTTACTTTTTACTGTTGGGGGCAATTGTTTGTGATCACCGGCCATGATTAGTCTTTCCGCTTTGAGTATGGCGTTCCAGCATTCTGGTTCCAAAGCCTGTGATGCTTCGTCTATAATGAGGGTTTTGAACTTACGACCTTCAAGAATGGAATGACTGCATCCGATCAACGTAGAAAGTACTACCCTAGATTCATTGATGATTTTGTCAGTGAGGCGATCTTCAAGGTCATTTGCCCATTTGCGGAGTTCCTTTGCAGTTTGGTAAAGATGGGCACGCTCCATCCTGTCCTCTGATGTAAAACTCCTCTTGAATTGCTTGGCAGACCTTTTGGCTTCTTCAGCTTGAATTTTCACTTTTTTGATGTGCTGCCATTCTGGATGGTTCCTCAGTTTTTCTTCGATGGTTAGTTCGAGGATGTCATCATCGATCCTAGATATATTTCCGACTCGAAGCACTGGTATTCCTTTCTGATGGAGGGAGGAAGCAAGGAGGTCCACTGCATTATTGGACGAAGCACAGATCAAAATGCTTTTTTCAGTCTTGAGTAGTAGTTGCGTAAGTGCGATCAAGGTAGTCGTCTTTCCTGTGCCTGGAGGTCCATGAATGATGGCAACCTGCTTAGCGGCGGCAGCACCTTTTACCGCTAGAATCTGGCTGGGATTTAGGTTCGGATGGGAAAAATGTTGGATGTGTTCATTGGTCTCTTCGGCTTCGAGGGCCGCACCTGAAAGAATTCCATCACGCAGCTCTTTCAATATACCTTGTCCCAAATTAGCGACGGCCTGAAGTGCGGTAGTCATGACTTGGTAGCTTCGCTCGTCCTGGATCAATTCCAGACTCATGGGGCCATCAGCTTTCACTTCGTCAAACATGATATCGTCATTCCGCATGAGAATCCGAATCACATTTTGCTTGACAGCAGAGACCGAACCTTTGAAGAGCGAGACCTCTTTTTGGTACGGAACCCGGAGAGCAGCGCTCATTCCTACTTTGAATTTGTGCGGTGTATCTACCTGACCGGTCCTTTCGAGTTCGACTTCCACACATTCACCGATGGTATAGTATTTTCTAAGAATTTTCACAGGATGCCAAGCCCAACCTTCGCTTACACGCTTGTGGATAGACTCCTTAGCAAGGACTTCTTTGAAATAGGCTGCTTCAGACTTACGTTCCGCATCGACCGCGGACAAAAGTTGTAAAATTCTATTCTTCTGCTCCATCATAATTCGCAGAACCTAACAAGTTTGGATGGAATTGGTTGAAAAAAAATGTTCCCCCCAATTGTCAAGGTAGATTTTGCCAGCCAAAGTAATCTATTTCGAATAATACTTTTCCTTTATCCAAAAAGAAACTTTGACCAGCGCTAAAAGTGCGGGTACCTCAATCAATGGCCCTACCACTCCTACGAATGCTTGATCAGAAGCGATACCAAAAACTGAAATCGCCACCGCAATCGCAAGTTCAAAGTTATTTCCAGCTGCTGTGAATGCTACCGCAGTTGATTTTTCATAGGTTCCACCCCTAACTTTACTGATAAAAAACCCAATGCCGAACATTAGTAAAAAGTAAATCAAAAGAGGAACTCCCACCAATAAAACCTGGTGTGGTAAGCTCAAAATCAGACCACCTTTCAGTGAAAACATCAACACAATCGTAAAAAGTAATGCTATTAAAGTAAAGGGAGAAAGCCTAGGTATAAATGTCTTGTCGTACCAATTTACCCCTTTTTGTGATATCAAAATTCTTCTGGTCAAAAATCCAAGCAAAAAAGGTATACCTAAGTAAATACTGACACTTTCCGCCACATCAAGAATACTTAGATCGATGGCACTCCCTCGCAGACCAAATACCGGTGGCAGCCAAGTAATAAAAAACCAAGCGTAGAAGGCATAGACGAAAACCTGAAAAATACTATTCAGTGCTACCAGTCCAGCTGCAAAATCTGAATGCCCTTCTGCCAAATCATTCCAAACTAGTACCATAGCAATACACCGAGCCAGCCCAATAAGTATTACCCCCGTCATTAAATCAGGATACTCGCTTAGAAACAAAACGGACAAGCCAAACATCAGAAAAGGGCCGATAACCCAATTAAGCAAAATAGAAACCATCACCAATCTCCCCTCCTTAAGTACCGATGGCAATAAAGCATAGTTGACTTTTGCCAAGGGTGGATACATCATAATGATAAGCCCTATCGCCATTGGAATATTGGTAGATCCAATAGATAACGAATCTATCATATGACTCACGGAAGGAAAAAAATGACCTATGGCCGTACCAAGAGCCATTGCTAAAAATATCCAAAGAGTCAAATTTTTATCAATAAGGCTGAGTCCCTTAGTTTGGTTCTTTCCCATTTATTGGAAGGCTTTATATGATTTGATTACTTTTTTACTGCTGAAAAAACTCTATACATGACCATGGCGATTTCATTGCTTTTCTCAAGGTACTTAGTCGATTCTTCGGGTGTGCCATCTGAAAATTTTGGATCGACGAACGGCAAGGATATGCGCTGTGCTGCAGCTTCAATATATGGGCAGGCTTCATCTGCTTGTGTGCAGGTCATGACGGCAAGCAAATCGGCTTTGGGATTTATTGGGGAACTGATCGTCTTTGAAAAACCTAACATTACGGGCATTGCTTCTCCAATCCTTATGGCATAGATGGGATTTGGTCCTTCTCGAAGTACGTCGACCACTGCCCCACTGTGCTCCATACTTCGAATGACGGATGGATACACAGCTGTCTCCTCTGTTCCAGCAGAATAGCTACCGAGAATCGGAATTTGAAAATACGTAGCCATCACATAAGCCCAATACTGGCTCAGGTGACTTCGTCGGCTATTGTGGGTACAAACGAACAAAAGGCTCACGCCCTTCTCCTTCCAAACATGATCGCTTAAGGCCTTGGTAAACGATGCCTCATTTGGGTGCTCTACATAGTTTTTTGATGCTTCACCAATCTGGCGGACCGTTTGAAGCAATTTTGTATTCAATACTTCCATCATCCATACCTTAACAGCATCCTGAACCAGGCGTACAAACATTGCCCTTGGTCAAATCGCCGAGTGAAATAAACTTTTTGGTTACGGGAATACCACACTTATCTTGCGCCAGACAATCAGTAGCTAAAGCTTCTAAGCAAAAATCTTCCCCATCAAATCTTAACCCATACCGCTCTATAGTGGCTCCCTGGTATTCCACCTCGATTTCTGCATCTGGCAATTCTAAATGACGTTCAGAAATTTCGATGATGGAAACAAGTTTTTCTGGATGAAGACGATGATCATAGTCATTGGCACTCCACAGCTGAAAATTTACTTTTGATTCCGAGCGAACGGTCCCTCCACAATCGATAAATTTTTTGTTGACAGCCCCCACCTCGGTCACGTGAAAATGTGGCTCCACATATTGACCATTCGGTAGTTTAAATCGAATCGTCTCTAATCCCTTCAGAGATTCTTTTACTTCTTTAAGATACATGTACAAATTATTTTAAAATGAATTAACAACACTGGATGTGGGCTTTGAAATCTTGATTTAAAAAATCAGAAAGTAGGACGGACATACTTTTCCACTGCTCAAAATCAATGCAGTAACACACACTGGTCCCTTGTATTTCACCTTTAATTAGCCCTGCCAATTTTAATTCTTTGAGGTGTTGCGAAACTGTTGGTTGAGCAAGTCCTATTTCGCGGACCAATTCATTCCCGACACATGATTTCGCATGTATTAGGTATCGTAGTATAGCTATACGAGCTGGATGTGCTAGAAGCCTGGCTAAATTTGCGATTTGATTGTCCTCATCGGAAAACAGCTCTGATTTGGTAAGTCCCATTTCATTTGTTTATTGCAATATTACAATATACAGAACAAAAAAGTTTCAGTACTTCCTAATAAAATCAAAAAAAGTTTGCAGTCGAATTTTTTCCTGAGAACGCTCCACAGATGCATTTGAGGAAAAACGTAAAACAATACATCATTCAATGCTAAAGTTTATATATTTGCATCGATTTTGATATGATGAAAATCCTTACGGCAGAACGACATACTCAACCCCAATACCTGACAAATCGAATAGTCATTCTAGCTACTAGCAAGCAATATTTTGGTTCTAAAGGATTTCGAAAAAACGATTAGCAAAAAATAAAATAGTATGGTTTCGACAGCCCAAACTACGCTGGAAACAGCAAAAAAACTAGGAGTAACTGAGGAAGAATTCCAGCGCATTCACGAAATCTTGGGCAGAAACCCGAATTTCACGGAGCTGAGCATCTTTTCTGTAATGTGGAGTGAGCATTGCTCCTATAAAAATTCCATCAAGTACCTAAAAACGCTACCCAGAGAGGGCGACTGCCTTCTTGTAGGTGCTGGAGAGGAAAATGCTGGTCTCGTAGACATCGGTGACGGATTGGGCTGTGCATTCAAAATCGAATCACACAATCACCCTTCTGCCATCGAGCCATTCCAGGGTGCAGCTACTGGTGTAGGAGGAATCCATCGGGATATATTTACGATGGGGGCAAGACCAATCGCGGCGCTGAATTCTCTTAGATTTGGTGACCCTACTTTGGATCATACCAAGAAACTCGTCAAAGGGGTCGTGGGCGGTATTGGCCATTACGGCAATTGCCTCGGAATACCCACCGTGGCTGGAGAGACCTATTTTGATAGCTGCTACAATCAAAATATTCTAGTCAATGCCATGTCCGTAGGCATCGTCAAAAAAGGCGAAACCTGCTCTGCTGTGGCAGATGGTGTAGGCAATCCGGTTTTCATCGTAGGATCCGCTACAGGAAAAGACGGAATCCACGGTGCCACCTTTGCATCCGCAGACCTCACCGAAGACAGTGCACAGGACCTTCCAGCTGTCCAAGTGGGTGACCCCTTCCAAGAAAAACTCCTTCTCGAAGCCAGCCTAGAAGCGATCAAAACTGGCGCTTTGGTAGGTATGCAAGATATGGGTGCGGCGGGTATCACCTGCTCCACCTCCGAGATGAGTGCGAAATCTGGCACCGGTATGATCATCGACCTCGATAAAGTACCAACCCGACAGGCCAATATGCAAGCTTTCGAGATTTTGCTATCTGAAAGCCAGGAGCGTATGCTAATCGTCGCCGAAAAAGGCCGTGAACAGGAACTCATCGATGTTTTTGACAAATGGGATCTTGAATGCTGCCAAATCGGTACAGTGACGGATACTGGCAGACTTCACTACTATAAAGATGGCGAACTCGTGGCTGATGTCCCCGCACATGATCTGGTCCTAGGAGGCGGAGCACCAGTATATGACCGTCCGTACGCACAGCCGGACTACATCGATCAGTTGGTACACCTGACTCCTAATCTGATAGCAGAACCAAAAGATTACCAAGCTACTGCCAAAAATCTAGCTTCTTCTCCAAATCTGGTTTCAAGAAGGTGGATTTATAATCAGTATGACTCTATGGTCCAAATCAATACCCTCACGACCAATACCAGAAGCGATGCAGCAGTCATCCGAGTCAAAGAAAATGGCAAAGCATTAGCGGTATCTGTGGATTGCAATAGCTCCTACGTGTACGCAGATCCCTACAAGGGAGCCATGATCGCTGTAGCAGAGTCCGCTAGAAACATCGTTTGTTCTGGAGGAACCCCTTTGGCAATAACGAATAACTTGAATTTTGGTAATCCATACAATACAGGAGTTTATTGGCAATTTGTCAAATCGATTGAAGGTATGGGCGCCGCCTGCAGGAAATTCAACACACCTGTGACAGGAGGAAATGTTAGTTTCTATAACCAATCCGTATTTGCAGATCGAACAGAACCTATCCAACCGACACCGACCATCGGAATGTTGGGATTGATCAATGACTTAGATCGTATCACCAGCCTTTCATTCAAAAAAGCTGGAGACCTCATTTACCTGATCGGAACTCCCAGAGAAGATATCAATCAGTCCGAATATGCGAGATTCGTCTTAAACAGAAAAGATAGTGTCGCACCATATTTTGATCTCGAAGAAGAGTTCGCACTACAGCAGACCCTTCAAGCCTTGATTGGTGAAAAAATGGGAATATCTCTGCACGATGTTTCAGAAGGAGGAATTTTCCATACTGTGTTGGAGTCTTGTTTTGAGCATCAACTAGGCGCAGAGATCAATAATCCGACAGAAATTCGAAATGACTTTTTCCTATTCGGAGAGTCTGCTTCTCGGGTGATTGCTTCTGTAGATTATGGGAAGCAAGTGGCTTTCGAAGCATTTTTGTCAGAAGCGGGATGTCCCTTCCTCCATATTGGAGAAGTTACGGCAGGCACCCTACATTTTTGCGGTCAAAACTATGGCGAGATCCAGACATGGCACACCATTCATGACCAAACCCTAAGTAAATTAATTGAAAATTAGTGATCATATGTTAAAAACGAATTTTTTATATCTAAGCCTCTTTTTGTGCACCCTCTTAGCTGCATGTGGAGCTTCGAGTGGCACCACTATCCAAGGTACCATTGCCAATGGAAGCGAACTGAACGTATTTTTGGACCAAGTGGTAGGTTTCAATGGCAATGACCAAATCATCACCAGTCAAAAAATCGATAGTGACAATACTTTCAAGATCAATATTCCAGAAGGATTGAAGACGGGTATTTACAAACTGCGAATAGGACAAAAGAGCATCGAACTTGTGATTGAAGGGACGGAGAAGATAATAGAAGTCAATGCTGACCTGAACACAATTCAAAATCTGGAATACACCCTCACAGGATCGCCGATGACAGAAAACTACATGAATACGCTGAAATCAATGATCAAGCGAGAAATCGACGTCACGAAATTACAAGCTATGGCAGAAGTAGAGGCTGATCCCCTGGTAGCATTTATGATTGCTACGAGAGTGTTCAATTTTAGAGAAGAGTTCGCAGGTGTACACAGAAAGGTAGCTGACCGTCTGAAGGCTTCTAAATATGCTACCCTAGGCTGGGTGGGTGAGTATGATGGAATCGCAGCACAGCTCGAAAAACAATATGCCAGAACGCTATCTACGCAAAAAATCCAAGTCGGAATGGCTGCACCCGAAATAGCCTTGCCTGGTCCAGATGGAAAAATCAGAAAATTATCTGACTATAAAGGTAAGGTCGTATTGATCGATTTTTGGGCTAGCTGGTGTGGTCCATGCCGAAAAGCTAATCCTAAAGTGGTAGAAATCTATAAAAAATATAAGAGCAAGGGATTCGATGTATTTAGTGTATCTCTTGATGGTGTGGATAGCCGCTCACGTCAGATGATGGGCAATGACGAAAGCCAAATCGCAATCGCCACTGCACAACAAAAAGAACGGTGGGTTGGTGCAATCCAGGCGGACAACCTTATTTGGGATGGACACGTCAGTGATCTTAAAAAATGGGAAGCAGCTCCCGCAGCAGAATACGGTGTGACCAGCATTCCAAAAACCTTTCTCCTTGATCGAGAAGGAAAAATATTCGCCCTCGATCCAAGAAATGATCTTGAAGAACAAGTCATCAAAGCGCTGAATCTCTAGAATCAGCAGGATACTAATAAAAGAAAAGCCCAAGTCTGAAATACGACTTGGGCTTTTTTTTTCTGTTCAGTTTTTAATCAGAACGCGTATTGGTGGGAGATTTCAGATATAAATGAAATGAATAAACATTTTCAAATTTCATGGACTTTTTCGATGTCCAGAAATCTCATTGACTTCAAAAGCCAAAACACTAATACCCACCATAGATAGACTTCACAAAAGGTCCATTGAGGAAAATTTCGCTGTCTATCTGACTCTGCAGTACCACGCCTTTCATATTTCCCTGAAGCATCATGTAGGCCATTTCACAAAGTGGAGCAGCGGTCGTTGTTTGGATAGCTCTTAGCATTTGGTTTCCTACCTTCGAAGGCAGGATCTTGTAGGCCTTCTCCTTTCTGCGCAGTCTCCCTTGGCTATCTTTTCCTTGTACAGCGGCATAGACGATCACAAAATCATCCTCCACAGAAGCGATTTGATCTAGCATAATTTTCTCTAAGCTCTGTATTTTGTTTGCCTCATGTTGTAAGGTCTGAAGAGTAGACTCAACCCATGCGTAGTGCTTCGGATGGCGAAGTGTTTTGTAATGGAGATTTTTTACTTTTCCGGCGAAGGCGTCAGGTAAATCTGCAGCACCACCGGAAGTAAAATTATCTTCATATACCTCACCGTCAATTACAATCTCTTCACATCGAGAAAGTGCTGGGACTAGCTGCTTTTGGAAATCGACTACCACTTCGGCATCCTTCAGATATTCCGTGGCAACACCGATAGGACTCCAAGTAAATGCATAGAAATGTGGTGAGGGAGCATGCATCGATAGTGCTCCTACTTTCATAGCCATTTCATCGACGATCTCTACACCAAAATCACGAGAAAACTCCTTGTACAGTTGGCATGCCAAAATATTGATAAATCCTGGTGCCAGCCCTGTCTGAAGGACAAATGCGGTATCCGCACCTTCAGCTATTTTCTGAATCTCTTGAGTTTCTGCTACGTATTCGGTCAGATTGGCATAGTGGCAGCCAAACTTTTTGGCCAATCGAGCCAATCTTGGAGCCTGACTACCTGGGAGACAGTCTAATATAATCTGACATGATTCGAGTGCGGACACCAGCGTTGGATCTGTATCATCATCAGTCATCACTACTCCATGAATAGACACAGGCTTGGTAGCGCCATGCTGGATAAATGCGGTAGAATTCTGGATGGCTGTGGTGGAGATATCACCTAGATATAATGTAACATTTAAAAATTCACTTTCAGCGAGAATCAGTGCAGCCGCTTGGCCGATACCGCCTGCTCCTGCAATAAAAATATTGGCTTTCATAAAACGAAATGGTTAAGGTTGTTGATTAGAAGCCGCAAAGGTAAGCTTTTTTTGGAATCGAAAGATATACCAATTATTAGCAAACGGTTAAGTCAATTCTAGTGCTCCTTTGCTCACCTATGCTCTTCTCTCCAAATAATTTAGCACCTTTTACCTTCTAATCATTTCTTCCTGCCGACCAAAAATTGAAGAGGAATCAAAAGCCGACTCGACCATGCATTTTCGGAATGATCAGCACCCTCGAAGACTTTTTCTTGAAACTGAATTTTATCCGGGTGCTGTTCTAGAAGACGTATCAACCTTTTGTGGTGACGGATATACTCTGCATCCAATCCCACATCTCCTGTATCAAAATAAAATTTAAATTTTCGCTTCGCTGGACTTTTCTTTACCTGAGCCTCAAAAAACTTAAAAAAACTATTGGGAACAAGGTCATCATCAAATGAAAAAGTCCCAGGCCAATGTGTCGAAAGACAAGCTGCACCCTTAAAAAAGTCAGGGTTTTGGAGGTGACCATACCACGAAATCAATCCTCCCATGCTTGCTCCCAACAGATACTTTGGTCCTCGATGTTCCTGAATCTTTAGGGAGTCGATGATCGTTTTCGTAAGCTTCACCTTCAGAAAATGAAGGTAGGCATCGCTTTGAATGGTCCCACTGAAGATGGGTTCTCCCGCTTTTCGCTTAGAAGCATATACCTTTGCCTGATCATCATAGGACATACTTCGAAATGGCGCCTCCGGAAAATACTGGCGATGCCGATCCATGCCACCATTGTAAATGGCGATCGCTAAAAATGGACGCAACAACCCATTGCGAATACCTTGCTGGCCCACCCGATCGAGTTTCCAAGACTGCTTATTCCAAGACTTCGATTCGTCAAAAAGCATTTGCCCATCATGAAAATAAATCCAAGGCAAGGTATCTACTTGATAATCTCCTGCTGGTAGCCAAAGCTCTATTCGTAGTCCTTTTATCTTATCATCACCGATTTCACCTAAGTCGATGAGCCTGCCTTCTTGTACCTTCGTGGATTGAGAAAGGCCGCGATTATTTTCTGCTGAAAAAGTAAGCATACAGAGGATCAAAACAAAAAATGTAACAGATCTAACCATCGGATCTTAATTTAATTCTTCACGAGATTTATCAAGGATTCGGAGATATTCCCAAAGTCGTAACTCGGTCAGGAGGCCAACTGAAAATTCTAGGGCAGCCATAAACACAATGGGTACGCAGGTCCCGATAAGCAAAGGCTTGTAGCTGGTAAATACCCCGAAAAAGGCTATAAGACTGACTAGGACAAACGTCCATAGGTACCGCCTTCGATTTAGTTTTTTCTTTAGCAAACGATATTCGGTATAGGTTTTTTCATCCTGAAGAACCTCGATGGAGACTGACTTCAATTGTATGAAAAATTGAAATCGGCTTTTGTACACAAAAATCATGACACAGCCCTTCCCTAATGAGAAGAACGACAATACCGCCATCCCTATAGCTAGATAAAAGAAACCAATCTTCGTGGTGAAAACAAATAGTAAGATAGATATGGCACCCATCAATACACTATTGAGCAAGTAAAATGCCCCTGCCCAAAGGTCACCTTTGTATAGGATTGTCGCCTTATCTATCATGGTATTTGACTGTAATTATTTTAAAAAATCAGGAGATTCTGTCGCAATAATTTTCTCGATCACAGCTTTATCTGCAACTTTTGGTAGGGTTACTTTTAATTTTGGCTCTACCTCCATGGCCTTTTTGATTGCAAAAATAGCTTCTTTATTCCTTGCCCATGATCGGCGAGCTATCCCGTTGTTGACATCCCAATGAAGCATGGAGGCTATATTGGCGGAGGACTGCTCAGAGCCATCGATGACCATCCCAAAGCCACCATTGATCACCTCACCCCAGCCTACGCCGCCACCATTATGCAAACTGATCCACGTAGCCCCACGAAATGCATCGCCCACAAAATTATGTACCGCCATATCCGCTGTAAAACTAGAACCATCGTAAATATTGCTGGTCTCTCTATATGGACTATCCGTGCCGCTTACGTCGTGGTGGTCTCTCCCCAGAACAATGGGGGCCGAAATCGTACCCGCAGCGATGGCTTCATTGAAGGCTTGGGCAATTCGGATTCTTCCCTCCGCATCGGCATATAAGATCCTCGCCATAGATCCTACCACGGGTATATTGATATCAGCATTCTCTATCCAATTAATATTGTCCGCAAGCTGGCCTTTGACTTCTGGAGGAGCCTCTTGGTACATTTGCCGGAGTACACCTAGAGCAATTCGATCCGAGGTAGATAAATCTTCCAGCAAACCAGAGGTACATACCCATCTAAATGGCCCAAATCCGTAATCAAAGCACATAGGTCCCATGATATCCTCCACGTATGATGGGTATTTGAATTTCAGCCGATCATCATCCGCCCAAATATCCGCGTCTGCCAATGCTGCTTCCTTCAGAAAGGCATTCCCATAATCCCAGAAGTACATACCACGGGCATTCATGGTATTTATAGCTTGAACATGTCGTCGCAAAGTAGCTCGAATTTCTTCGATAAATTTTGTTTTGTTCTGCACCAATAGTTCTTTTGCCTCTTCGAAGCTGTACCCTTGTGGACAGTATCCTAGGTCATCTATATTGTGTAATGAAGTCTGATCAGAGCCCAAATCTACGGGCACGCTGTGTTCTACAAGGTGTTCCCAAAGGTCGACGATATTTCCCTGATAGACAAGGGCTATAGCTTCTTTATTTATTTTGGCCGCCATCATTCGCTCTCGGATCGCATCCAAATCGGTAAAGACATTTTCCTTCAGGATGTAGCCATCAGTCAATCTTTGCTTCACGGCATCAGGATCGATTTCTGCAATGACACCTACTGCACCAGTGACTATGGCCGCCAATGCCTGCGCCCCAGACATACCACCCAGTCCAGATGTAAGATATATGATGCCCTTTAGATTATCTGAGCCAAGCCCCTTCAGACGGCCGGCATTCATGAGGGTGATCGTAGTGCCGTGGACAATTCCTTGTGGACCTATATACATAAAAGATCCAGCCGTCATCTGGCCGTAGGAAGTCACACCAAGCGCATTATAGCGATTCCAATCATGTTTGGTGCTGTGATTAGGGATCATCATTCCATTTGTCACCACGACACGTGGCGCATTGGCATGACTTGGGAAGAGTCCGAGGGGATGTCCGCTATAAAGTACCAAAGTCTGCTCATCGGTCATTTCAGAAAGATACTGCATGGTCAGCAGATACTGCGCCCAGTTTTGAAAGACGGCACCATTCCCGCCATAGGTGATTAGCTCATGAGGATATTTGGCCACTTTGGGGTCCAGATTATTCTGAATCATTAGCATGATCCCAGCTGCCTGTCGAGACTGCGCAGGATATTCGTCGATGGGACGAGCATGCATGGCATAATCGGGTCTAAATCTGTGCATATAGATTCGACCCCATGTAATCAATTCTTCCAAAAACTCTTTCGCTAATACCTCATGCCATTCCTCTGGAAAATACCGAAGTGCATTTTGCAAGGCGAGTATCGTATCTCGCTCACTGAGTACACCTCTTATATTGCGTTTTGGTACATGTGCTACACTATAGTCAATCCCGCGATGATTGGGTAAGGTATCCGGTATACCTTTGCGGATGCTAAGCTGAAAATCAGAAGTTGTGATCATTTACAGTTTCATTTTGATAGAATGCAAAGGTAAATAATATTCTTCAGACCCATTACCAAGAGAAATCCCAAGTTTTACGAATAAGAATCCGGAAAGTGTCGTACAAAACACAGAATGCACTATCTAGATACATTCAATATTTTATCTTTGCGAGGTATAAATTATTTTCAAATTTTTGATCAATTAGATTCATGAATCGACTCTTACTTTTTTTGTTTTGCTCACTTTCTATATTTCACGCATTTGGGCAAGAAAATCTCAATATTAGATTACTTTCAAATGTACAGATGGGAGAAAACAGCAGTGACATTTGGGGCTTTGTAGATGATGCGGGTATTGAATATGCCGTCATTGGTACAAGGACCTCTACACGAATTTACTCCTTAGAAGACCCTAGAAACCCAATAGAAAGATACCGGGTCCCAGGTGCAGCCTCTATATGGAGAGATATCAAGTACTACAACAAACACTTGTATGCCACTACTGACCAAGGCCGAGATGGGTTACTGATTATCGACGTTTCTGGTGCACCTGAAAACTATACCCACACTTTTTGGAAGCCGAGTTTGACCATCAATGGTGCAACCGACTCCCTTCACCGTGTACACAATCTCTACATCGACGAAAAAGGATTTTGCTATCTCGCTGGTCATAACATCAGCAGAAGAGGCGTCATGATTCTAGACCTCAAACAAGATCCAAAAAATCCAGAACTTGTTGGGGCTGCAGATCTTTTCTACTCACATGATGCATTCACGAGAGGCGATACGCTCTATTCTTCTGAATTAAATAATGGCCTCGCAATCTATGATGTCTCTGATAAAGCAAATGTCCGCGAAATCGGAAGAGCTACTACTTCAAATAATTTTACCCACAATGCATGGTTATCTGCGGATGGTAAATATGTCTACACCACAGACGAAGTTGCATTCGGATATGTGGATGCCTACGATATTTCTGACCTGCCCAATATCAAATTTTTGGACAAATTTCGATCTCCAGAGACCCTCAGCAAAAGGGTAATCCCTCATAATACGCACTATCACCAAGGCTTCAATGTCGTGAGCTGGTACACTGACGGGCTAGTGGTTTTTGATTCCTCAAGACCTGACAATCTTATCAAGACTGCCTGCTATGACACCTACGACAATGCATTAGAGGCAAATCTACCACAAAATGGAAACTGGTTTGAAGGCTGTTGGGGTGCATATCCCTATTTACCTTCAGGCATCTTATTGGGATCAGATATCAATACCGGCCTATATGTGGTCGATATCGATTATGTACGAGCATGTTGGCTCGAAGGAAGCGTCTTTTATACAGACCTTAGCGGAAATCGGATCAATCTAAGAGACGCAACAGTGCGAATCAATTCTAACCAATTGGCAACCAGCCAAACCGATATCATGGGTGCATTCAAAACGGGGCTTGCGACCGCTGGAACATATGAGGTGGTGGTATCTCACCCTAATTTCAATGAAAAAACCGTCACTGTAATCCTTACCAATGGTGAACTGACCGAGGTAGAAATCGAACTAGAGGCCTCATACATCACGGGAAGTGTTGTGAACGTAAATGGAACAAGTCTTTCGGAAGTACAGATCGGCGTGACCAACTTAGAAACAAACACGGTCACCAACATTTCAAATAATCCTGATGGAACCTTCACGATTCCAGTTGCCCCAGGTAGCAAATACGATCTATATTTTGGAAAATGGGGATACAAACACGAAGCATTTAATTCTGTATCTGTGGAGAATTCAGGAATTACAGTCACTTTAGAGGAGGGGTATCAAGACGACTTTTTTGCAGATCTGGGCTGGACGGTAGCTGCTCAAGCAGCACGTGGCAACTGGACAAGGGCACAGCCTATCGGTACGATCTTCAATGGTGATCTCTGCAACCCCGATGCGGACGTAGATGGAGATATTGGTAATTTTGCATTCGTCACTGGAAATGGCGGTGGTGAGCCTGGGTTTGATGACCTAGATGAAGGTATCACAAGACTGACCTCACCTGCGATGGACTGGACAGATTGGGATAAAGCATTCGTCAATTACCACACTTGGTTTTATAATGCAGGTGGTAATTCTACACCAAACGATACCATGAAGGTGTACTTGAGTAATGGTGCCCAACAAATACTTTTGGAAACCATCCGAAGCTCCAGTACTGAATGGAGTGAATTAAAGACAGTAGAGATTGAGAAGGATGGAAGCATCATCTTTACAGATAATATGAGACTGATCTTTACTGCTTCAGATTTCAATCCTGGGCACTTGGTGGAGGCAGGTGTTGATGCGATAAGTGTAATTGGTGAAATAACCAATAGCACATCGAATCCTGCAAATACATCATTTTTGATGGTGCCAAACCCTGCAAAAGATCAGGTACAGATCTTGACATCTGATACTGAATTCACACTTGAAATTATTGATGCTTATGGAAGAATTGTTAGAAAAATCAATGACCAAAAAATCATCAACACACAACAGTTCGAAAGTGGAATTTACTTCGTAAAATATAGCAACGACCAAAGGTCAACGACCAAAAAATTAGTCATCATCGAGTAATCGACAGACAATTTTTGACGATAATGAGCCTCTGGTATTTCATATATCAGAGGCTTTTTTGTGTCAACAAGCCACGGTACATCAATCTAGTAAAGCTCCAACAAAAGTTTCTTTCCACTATACTCAATGATCACAAATTAAGCCCCATAGTGGTCAAATCCAATAATAGCCATGAAAAATTACATGGACTCAAAAAAAAACAAGCATAGACCATCACAAATTCTGACCAAATAGCGTTATCTTGCAAAGTAAAAACTAAAGTATATGAATTCTAAAATTAAATTGGCATTTTTTTTTAGCTTGCTCCTATTCATTAGCTCCTGCGAAAAACCGAAGTCACCACAATTTATCCTACTCCTAGACATCATAGGCTCCGGCAAATACAGTAATGCAAGTATTTCAGTGAGTGATTTACAAATAATTTCGCCTAGTGATGAGGGCGGATTAGGAGGGAGCCATATCCAACACTGGGATGGTTGGGAAGATAGAATCTCCCTGCAATCAGATACGACTTTGCTAGTGCTCGATAAGCCCCATTGGGAACTTGAAGTTCTCGGTGTGACACCTTACTTCAATATCAAACTTTTTGAAGATGCTAAGCGGATTGATGTGTGTGCTCCGTATATAGAACTCTTCGCACTTCCACAACCAATAAAAACAAGAAATGAGGCAACCTATGAGTTTAGAATAAAATTGGATTTTGACAAAGCTGTATATTTGGATGGAACCCAATACAAACTCGACTGGAGCAAGTTAGAAGTACAAGTCAAGGAATTGTGACCCCCTTAAGTCAACCGATAGAACTGAATAGGATAAGGTAATTCAAAAAATATTTGGAAAAACAAATTTTATCCTAACTTTGGCGTGGAGACTTGCAGCTCCTTACCATTGAAAAAATAGATAAAGTTTGCCATGCAAAAAATATTCTTTACCATCAGCTTGCTACTCATGACCGTACTAACAGCGCAGAGCCAGATCTCACGTATAGAACCTCCTTTTTGGTGGGAAAACATGAAAACCAACCAAATTCAGCTCTGTCTGTATGGCAAAAATATCCAAAATGCAGAAATCAGATCGTCCCAGCTAAAAATCAAGGACATCACCAAGACTGAAAATCCGAACTACCTATTTGTCACCTTGGACCTAAGTCAGACGCCCGCTGGAAAATATTCCTTAGAATATCGACTATCGGATACGAAATACACCACAGTCCCCTTTGATATTCTGGAGCGAAGGCCTGATTCTCAAAACAGAAAAGGATTCGATGCCAGTGATGTCATCTACCTCTTGATGCCCGACCGCTTCGCCAATGGTAATGCCAAAAATGACCAAGCTATCGATATGAAAGAAAAGACAGATCGGAGTAAATCAGGCGGAAGGCACGGCGGTGACATTGCTGGAATCATCAATAATCTAGATTATCTCTCTGACCTAGGTGCCACCGCCATCTGGGGTACCCCACTCTGCGAGGACAATGACGCCACCTACTCCTACCACGGCTACGCCCAGTCCAATGTATACCGCATAGACCCACGTTACGGTACCAATGAAGACTACAGAAAGCTTGGACAGGAACTGCACAAACGAGATATGAAACTCATCATGGACTATGTGACCAATCATTGGGGATTAGAACATTGGATGATCAAGGATCTGCCTACTTATGAATGGATACACCAGTTTCCAGGGTATGCGCAAACCAACTATCGGATGACGACCCAGTTTGATCCCAATGCCTCCAAAATAGATGCTAAAATGTGTATGGACGGCTGGTTTGTGCCCACGATGCCAGACCTAAATCAGAACAATCCGCTACTTTTGCAATATCTGATTCAAAATGCCATTTGGTGGGTAGAATATGCAGACCTAGATGGATTCAGGGTGGACACATACTCCTACTGCGATAAGGATGGAATATCCACTTGGACCAAAGCCATCATGGATGAATACCCAAATTTCAACATCGTGGGTGAAGTATGGATGCACGACCAAGCTCAAATCGCCTACTGGCAAAAAGACAGCAAAATCGGCGCCATCCAAAATTACAACAGCTACCTACCCAGTGTCATGGATTTCACCCTTCACGATGCCATCCTGCTTGCATTCGGCGAAAAGAAATCAACTTGGTTTGATGGAATGATCAAGGTGTACGAAAACTTCTGCAATGACTTCCTATACCCCAACCCGAATAACCTGCTGATCTTTGCAGAAAACCACGATACCCGCCGAATCCACGAAGTATATGGACATGATGTACAGACCTACAAGCTCATCCTAAGTTTGCTGGCGACGACACGAGGTATACCGCAGCTATATTACGGGACAGAAATCGGCATGGGCGGTGATAAAAACCTTGGAGACGGCGATATCCGCCAAGATTTTCCTGGAGGATGGCCCGACGATCCGCAAAATGCTTTCCTGGAATCGGGCAGAACAGAAACACAACGTACGTATTTCGACCTTACGAAAAAAGCCTTCAGCTGGAGGAAAAATGCAAAAGCCGTACACGAAGGTAAACTCCTTCATTATCTACCTGAAGAGAATGTATATGTCTACTTCCGCATTCTAGGCGAAGATCGGATCATGACCATCATCAACAACAGCGAAAGTGCTCAAACCATCAAAATGGATAGATTTTCAGAAGGCCTTGGCACATCTACCTCCGGAAAGGACATCTGGACAGAGCAAACGATAAATTTATCTAAGGAAATCACAATCTCTGGCAGAGATGCGTATATTTTAGAGCTGTAGGGCATTTTAGGACGACACCGAAGCCAACAAAAAAGCAAAATTAAAAATATGACTCAGGACAATAAAATGTTTACCATAGACCAAATTCACGAAGCATTCGGTAAATGTAAAAGTGGTGCAGACTTTCCGCAATTTGTTCAAGACCTAAAGGCTCTCGGTGTGACACATTACGACAATTATGTTACAGACGGTCGAACGGTTTATTACGGAATAGATAATTTTACCATTAACGGAGAACCAAAATATCCGGCTTTGACTATCAATACTGACAGTTCAGCAGACAAATTAAACCATTCAATTTCTATTCATCAGCAGGGACAGACAGACTATCCGACCTTTTGCAATCAAGCAGCTGACGCAGGAGTGGAAAAATGGACGACACACATGATAGAAATGACAGTTACTTATCTAGATAAAAAGGGAAATAAATTGACAATTGAACCAATTCCGCAACCGTAATGGAAATAAAATCAGGGTATAACAGCACCTACCCGTAAGTGAAGATATCTAACTTCAATGAAAGTGAAGTTCTAACTCAAAGTTCTGTACTTTTATGTAGGTTCAGTGCTAAAAATCCACATCTGTGTGTAGTCGCGAAACGACGTAGGAAGTGTAAAAAATTCTTAGTTTTGATTACAAAAGTTGAGCCATATGGATTTCAAGACATTCATTTTTATTCTAATTAGTGCTATCGCATTTTCTGCAAATGCACAAAATCAAGTGGAGACAGAAGACAAAGTCAATTTGTATTGGCAACCAAATGTTGAAATCGATTATGCTCATTTTCAATCAGAGTCTGATGCGGATTGCATGAGGTACAATGAAAAATATGGGTTAAAAATGTCTGCCAACATCCAACTTAAAGGCATCGTAGATATTCCAAAATCCCATTTATCAAAAAAGGTTAAAAAGCGAACAGGAAACGATAAAGTCTATTTGGCTCCTGTATTCTGCAAGCATTGTTCCTGCATGCTTTCGAAAGATTCTGTTGAATTAGAAGTTTATCAATTATTATTCGATGTAGCTGAAATGTGTGCAAGAGGTGCGAGAAAGGAGCTACTCCAAACTCAGGAACAAATGAACATTAACAATGTGAATACCATGTTCTTTACGACAATAAGAAATAAATGGGACGAAAGAATGCGGGGAACTTGGGCATCAATCTATCAGGATGTTTTAATTCAAAAAAAAGACGGTTCGTACTTAGAATGGAGAAAAATGGTTGATGAGCTTTTGAAAGAAAACAAAGACTATGCAACTCAACCAAATGAGATCAAGAGATTAATTCTTGGAGAGCCGATTGAGAAGGACTATGTGCAAGCAGAATCGATCATTGGCGATTTGAAACAGAATGAAGAAGACAAAAAATAACATTGAAAATGCTAGCGGATAAGGCATCAGACAATACTTTTTACTACCCCACCTCAAATATATTCTGATCATCGCATTTGAATATCCGAGCGGGAAACTTTTCGATGAGGCGGTAGTCATGCGTGGCTAGGATCATGGCAGAATGATTTTGTTTTGACACACGATTCAGGAGATAAAGGATCTCATCACTCGTCTCAGGGTCAAGATTACCAGTTGGTTCATCGGCGATGATGAGCTGGGGCTTATTGATGATGGCACGAGCGATAGCCAGTCGTTGTTGCTCACCGCCGGAGAGCTGATGTACTTTGTGATTGAAGTATTTGATAAGGCCCACATCATTGAGCACTTCTTCTACCCGCTGCCGGATGGCTGCCTTGTCCCGCCAATCCGTAGCAACGAGGACGAAACTAAGATTGCTTGCCACGCTCCACTTGTGAAAAAGATTGAAATCCTGAAAAATCATTCCCAAAGACCGTCTTAAATCTGGAAGTTGGTCCCTTTTGATGGTCCTCAGATCATAATCTAAGACTTTGGCACTGCCCTCTTTGATAGGAATAGCTCCATAAATAGCTTTCAGCAGAGAAGACTTACCACTCCCGGATTTTCCGACCAAATAGCAGGTCTCTGCCTTCGCAAGCTCAAAATTGATATTTTTCAATACCAAATGGTATTCCTGCTCGATGCTTACATTCTTAATATCAATTACCAAAGGTGTGCTCACTTGCTTTCGATTTTGTCATAATCCGACTACAAAGGTAATAAATATGACCGAAAATCATCATATCTATCTTTTGGCCATACTATCTAAGTCGCAAATATGCTGAATTTCCCTGAAAACAAACTAGGTTCTCTAAACCTTCCAAGGAGCTGCTTGTTTGAAAGACATGATAAAAAGATGCTTTATCCAATTCCAATTAAGGTATTGGCTTGCATTGACATAATCACAAAATTATTACCATGAAAATATACACGTTAAAAAAAGTACAGACCCTACCAATCACCATGGAGCAGGCATGGGAGTTCTTCTCCACTCCAAAGAATCTTCAGACCATTACACCACCTTATATGGGATTCAAGATCCTATCCGACCTCGGTGATGGAAAAATGTATCCGGGCCAAATCATCAACTACATCGTGACGCCCGTGCTCGGTATTCCGATGCGCTGGACAACGGAGATAACCCACGTAGATCACATGCGCTATTTTGTGGATGAGCAGCGATTCGGACCATATGCTATGTGGCACCACCAGCACTGGTTTCGTGAGGTCCCAGAAGGTGTAGAGATGACCGATATCGTGGACTACGCCATTCCATTCGGCTACCTAGGTCGCATTGCCCAAAGTCTATTCGTAAAGTCCAAATTGGAAGAAATCTTCGAGTACAGGTTTAAAACCGTAGAGAAGATGTTTAACCAAAAGCGTTGATAATCGTCAGGAAATCTGCCGACTTCAGGGATGCACCGCCCACGAGACCACCGTCTACATCAGGCTGAGCAAAAAGTGAAGCAGCGTTTCCGGCATTGACGCTTCCTCCATACAAGATAGATACATTGACCGCAGCCTGCTCACCGATGTGCAGCTTCACGGCTTCTCGGATGGCGTGGTGCATTTCTTGTGCTTGTTCTGGCGAGGCAGTCTCTCCTGTACCGATGGCCCAAATTGGTTCGTAGGCAATGACAAATTTTCCGAATTCATCTTTGAACTTGAATACTGTATTGATAAGTTGATTTACCACATAGGCTACATGGTCGCCTGACTTTCGGATATCAAGTGATTCACCACAGCAAAAGATGGGCGTGATGCCTTGGTCTATAGCGAGTCTTAGCTTAGCCGTTAGTTGATCATCCGTCTCGTGGAAATATTCTCTACGTTCGCTATGTCCAATAAGAGTATAATTGCAGCCCACGGAATTAAGCATAGAAGCAGAAATCTCTCCTGTATAGGCACCTGAAGGAAGGTGGTGGATATTTTGGGCTGAGACCCAAGTTTGAGGCGTACCTCCTACCCTACCTACTAGCTCTGTAATGTAAAGTGAGGGCACTGCAAAAATCGTTAGAACATCAGATGCTCTTTCTCCTGCCAACACCTCATCGACCAAAGTGATGGCTTCGGAATGTCCAAGATTCATTTTCCAATTCCCAGCTACTATTTTTTTGCGCATGTCTTGTTTGGTTAAATTTTGGATGCAATATCGTAGTTTTTGTGATTTATTCAGGATTCAGGCTGAAAAATAGTTGGTTTTTCTAATCAATTATCTAATTTTGAGCAGCAATTAAGAGTATAGCATGGATCATATTTTAACAGAAATCATACAAAATGTCATGGTCATTCGACTGGACAGACCTGAAAAATTCAATAGTTTCATCAGGCCGATGGCACTCCGATTTCAGGAAGAACTGACACATGCCGCAGAGGATGACGATATCCGAGCAGTCATGATCATTGGAGTGGGCAAGGCATTTTGTGCGGGACAAGATCTGGCAGAGGCTATCCAGATAGACGGTCCGGGCTTAAGTCGCATCGTGTCCGAACACTACAATCCTATTATTCATGCCATTGTCCATCATCCGAAGCCGATCGTCGCTGCGGTCAATGGTGTAGCCGCCGGAGCTGGGGCCAATATAGCTTTGGCCTGTGATATCGTCCTTGCTTCGGAGCAAGCGAGTTTTATCCAGGCATTTTCGAAAATAGGACTCATCCCAGATAGTGGAGGTACTTATTTCCTGCCTAAATTGGTAGGACGGCAGAAAGCCCTTGGTATGATGATGTTTGGCGATAAAATCGATGCTCACACTGCGGATAGTCTTGGAATGGTGTACAAAGTACTGCCTGCTGAAAATTTTGAATCTGCTGCCTTGGAATATGCACATACCTTGGCTAGCCTACCGACCAAGGCCCTGCATTGGACAAAAGTAGCAGTCAACCAAGGGTTTCTTCAAGACCTCGACACCCAGTTGGCTCTCGAAGATAAGCTCCAGACCCAAGCTGGACAGACCCACGACTACCAAGAAGGAGTACAAGCATTCCTCGAAAAAAGAAAACCAAACTTTAAGGGTAATTAACCGCTCCTAGAAATTTACGAATTAATACAAACTTTAGAAATGTATCAAGCATCAGCCCATATAGGCCCCACCAAATATCAATGTCTCGTCACTTGGCGAAATGGTCAAATCCTAACGGATGAGCCACCTGAACTCGGCGGGACGGATTCTGGTCCTGACCCCATGAGTTTACTTTTAGCTTCCCTTGCGAGCTGTACTCTCATTACACTTCGAATGTATATAGACCAGAAGCAATGGGATATTCCAGAACTAAGCATCGATATCATACTTCAACAAAATAAAGAAAACGGATTAGAATCTACATTCCTAAGGACGATCCACGTACCAGATTCAGTGACGGAAGAACAGAAAAAAAGGATAGAAAGTATCGCCCACAAATGTCCGGTATCTAAGTTATTGGCCGCTGACATTCGGCTGGAGGTCACGGTTCCGTAAGATATTTCTACTTTTTTCGGAACAATAATACGTATTGGTACTCTAGCATACTTTGCGAGGAAATGACAAGCTCCATCCCAAAATTTTCCATGAGATCAATGAGTTCTTCTGGCTCTACTCGTTCGTCAAGCGGTGGAGCGTAAACAGGTAAAATTTCACATTTGAAGTCCACAAGCAGGAGTTCTCCACCTTTTTTTATTCCTTTGACCAAACGACGCATGAAGATTTCGCGGGATTTGATGTAATTGATGGTATTGACCATGAGGGCTTTATCTAATTCGCCATCTGCGATCTTGGGATCTTGATCGGTGTTATTGCGAATTTGTATTCTAGATTTGAATTCGTTTGACAAATTTTGTTTAAAGAGCTCTATCATTTCGGTCATGGCTGGATCAATATCCACAGCTAAAACATTCGCACCTTTCATCGCTAGCCGAAAGGTAAAATATCCCGTTCCTGAACCAATGTCACCAACTTTGAGCCCTTGAATATCACCAAGAAGATCTACGACCTCTTTCGGTTTCTGCCATTCTTCCCTATTCTTATACTCTTTGGATAAGTTTTCAAAATTATTTACACCTAGATCATCGATAACGTTCTCTTGGTAAGGTGCTTCAAAAAGGTAACACGAGGAAAACACTCCGAGAAAAAAGCATACGAGAAAAATTCTTGAACCTTGCCTAAACATGCTGCAAAAATAGCAAAACAAAACACATTTTAAAAAAATAGATTGGTAGTATGGAAAAATACGGCATAAGCCATATCTTTGACGAATACTTACCAATAATTGCAATCTATGAACGCATCTAATTGCCTGAATTTTGTAACACTTCTATTTTTCATTGTCACATTCCTACCTTCTGCTGCGATCGCACAGCGGATGACTCCATATCCGTACACAGAGCAAAATAAAGAGCCGGATTGGATTAAGTACTTGTACCAAGATCAGACAGATCCAGAGCTTGTCATAAAATCCTATAATTCTTACTACGAAACCCATTCATTTCAAAAAAATGGACATACCCAGAATTATAAAAAATGGCTTCGAAGTTTTGCTCGAACTGATCAGCGTACTCCCACAGAGAATCGCCAATACCTCCAACAAATACAGCAAAATAAATCAACAAATAGAAATACTTCTCAATGGTCATCCATAGGCCCCTATGACTGGGATCATGACGCTGCTGGTAGAAGTTATGCCCCTGGATCTGCCCATGTATATACTGTAGAACAAAGTATCAGCAATCCAGACATCTTATATGCAGGTACCGCAACTGCTGGCCTTTGGAAATCATCTGATCGCGGACTCAGTTGGCAAGCACTCACAGACCAATGGCTTCAAAGCACAGTCTATGCTATTGAAATAGACCACACCAACCCACAAATCGTGTATGCCAGTCTTCAAAATTCCATTTACAAAAGTACAAATGGAGGAATCACTTTTTCTCCGACCGGAGATGCTTCTTTTCAAAACTTAAATCTAGACACCCGTGATATACGAATGCACCCCACAAATAACAGCATTTTACTTGCTTGTACTGATGGAGGACTCTATCGTACTACAAATGCGGGAGGCACATGGTCACAGATCGTATCCGGAGATTTTCAAGAAATAGAGTTTCATCCTACGACTCCCAGCGTGGTATATGCAGTACGAACCCAAGGAAATGGTACTCAATTCTTTAGATCAACCAATACGGGAGCAAGCTTCACACAGCAATCAGGAGGCTGGCCCGTACCCGCATCCGGAGCCGAACAACTCCGAACTGAAATCAGTGTATCCCCAGCAAATCCCAACGCAGTGTATGCACATTGTAGCGGAGAAGCAAATGGCGGAAGTGGACTATACGGTGTGTATGTGAGTACCAATCAAGGAAGCAACTGGACATTTCGGTGCTGTGGACCTCAGCCGGCTGGTCCACCTTCCGCAAGTAACCAAAACCTAATGGGTTGGGACGATCAGGGGCTTGACGATGGAGGCCAGTATTATTATGATATGGCATTTGCCGTATCTCCAACCAATGCAGATACCATCTTACTCGCAGGTGTCAATCTGTGGGTCTCTGGAAATGGAGGCACTAGCTTTACCTGCCCAGCCAAATGGTCGCATTCCTATAAACCAAATTATGTCCATGCCGATATTCACGACATACATTATTATAACCACACGAGAGAGATATGGGTAGCTTGTGATGGGGGTATCTTCTATTCTAATGACAATGGAGTAAATTTTCAAAGGAGAAATGTGGGGATCTTAGGGACTGACTTTTGGGGATATGGCCAGGGTTGGTGGTATGGTGATGTGATGCTCGGCGGAGCCTACCACAATGGTACTATGCTCAGAGAAGAAAATGTATACATCAATGATTGGATCTGTACAGATGGTGGCGATGGTACTATGGGATTCGTCAATCATGGGATAGATCGTCAAGTGTATAGCCAGTATGATATTAAGACCTTAAGGGGAAATCGTACACTTGCACCCCAAACAAGAACCTTTCAGAATAAGCCAAACAATACCTATATCATCGGAGCATCTAGCGATTTACTAATTGATCCTAGGTATTATACACATTGGATTTCGGGAAGTGGTTCGAAATTATTCAAAACGGAGGATAATGGGTATTCTTTCCGCGAAGTCTATGATTTCGGAGTTGATCTCGGCTCGATGGACCAATCATGGTCAGACCCCAATGTGATGTACGTATGCACTTGGCCTTCATGGTGGGCTACCAAAGAAATATATCGTACTACGGATGGAGGAGCCACATGGACAAATATTACACCTCCGAGCTCGCAAACGAATGGAAACACCTGGATTCCCTATGATATTGCTGTGGATCATTCGGATCCCATGACCATCTACATAGCTCGAACTTCTATGTACGATAGCAATGTAAATGGCGTATCCGCATATAAATCTACAAATGGCGGACAAACATGGACAAATATAAGTGGCTCTGGACTTAATGGACATTCACCCACCAATATCGTACACCAAAGAGGCACCGATGGCGGAATATATATTGGGACTAGAAGAGCAGTTTTCTACAAGAACAACAATATGAGCGATTGGGAATTATTCAATACTAATCTGCCGGCCCAAACCCATAGCACAAGGGTAGAACCATATTACCGAAAAGAAAAAATTCGGAATGCTACCAACCGATCCGTGTGGGAAAGTCCGCTCTACGAACCTAGTGAACCACAAGTACAAATAAGTGCCAATACGAGTACAATTTACTGTATTCAGGATACAGCCTACTTTGTAGACCATAGTATTCTAGCCGAGAGTGGTGCCACTTGGTCTTGGGACTTTCATGGAGGTATTGCCGACCAAACGAATATTCGAAATCCAAAAGTACTGTATCCCAATCCGGGATTTTATGATGTGAGCCTCACCATTACCGATCAAAACGGTTCGGACACAAAAACTTTCCTTAATTTCATAAGGGTAAAAGATGAATGCAAGGTAGACACCGTACCTGGAAGGTCACTCGTACTACAGGATAATGCCTCCTATGTTCAGACACCTTCGTTTCAGCTGACCACAAATACCTTCACCGTCACAGCGTGGGTTAAGCCAGATGGAACTCAACCAGAATATTCTGCAATCTTCATGAGCGACGGTACGGCAGCAGGCTTAAACTTTCGAGCCAATAATGTATTGGCTTATCACTGGCCGGGCGGTCAGTGGTGGTGGAATAGCAATCTTACCGTACCAGCCAATGAATGGAGCTATGTCGCTATGGTTGTCACCCCATCAGGAATCACCCTCTATGTAAATGGCATTGGGGCAACCCACAACTTTTCTGTACCAATGGCCTCCATAAATCAAGCGAAAATCGGAAGTTATTTAGGATGGGAAAGCAGAAATTTCAAGGGAGAAATTGATGAAGTGAGTGTTTGGAATCGAGCACTTACTCGAGACGAAATCAGATTAAATAGACACCTGACAAAAAAGCCATTAGACGAAAATCAAATGACTGCATACTACCAGTTCAATGGGGACATCAATTATGCGTATGAGTCCGCCTCTGGAAAGCATGGATTATATTTTGGAAATAGTCAACGCCGAAAGTCCCAGGCTCCCATTGGAAAGGGAAAATCAGCTAAAGCAAATATAACAAATAGTGGGCTCCAGACTATTTCAGGTGCTGACTTTCAGATAGAATATCTTAATCCACAACCAAACGGTGAAATTGTAGTAAGTCATCTTTTGGTTGAACCTGATACGCTCACGCTACCTGGAATTTCCTTAGGTCATGGATATTGGATCATAAATAATTACGGAAGCAACCAAAATCCTGGACAAATTCAAAGAGTAAATCTTCAAAATATTGCTTCTATTAGCGAAGAAATGGGACTTTGGCAAAACTACCATTTGGGATTCCGATTAGAAAATGATGGAGGTGTTCCATGGAGATCACTACAAGTCACAAACTATGAAGCAGTAGCTGGCCAAAAAGGCGACCTCCAAGCGAACGGTATTTCTAGTATCAATAGAGCAATCCAACTAAAGGCACATCGGCCAACCAGTCCTTTGGGTTCTCCTGACATTATTTTGAGTTCTAACAATAACAATGCACAACGAGAGGCAGGAGAGAGTATAAGTTTTTCTTTACAATCTCCAAATCAGGGTTTGGGTGTACCCGTACTGACACAATCCGATCTCGAAGCTCATAATGCCCCTACCGCAGGTGCTTTGGCATATCATGAAGAGCTCAAATCACTCGTTTATTACGATGGTAGCCAGTGGAAACAAATCAGAACATCACCAGAAGAAAATCAGTCAACCAACCAAAATCAACCTATCAAATATGTTGGCATAGGTCATGAAGGACACCCAAGTGCAATCCTCTCCGCTATAGGAGGTTTTTTCCAGTTTGGTCAAATTAGTGAAACTCTTTTCCCGCAAATCAAGTATTACACTGCTGGAATGGTATTTTATCATGATACACGACAGAAGCTGTATTTCTATGATGGTACGGATTGGCTCTCCGCTTGCACACAAAGCATCACTATCAATCACCAATCTTCATCACCTACTCACCAAGAAGGAATTTATGTAGGTTTGGGCCAAAAAGATATAAGTATGAGCCTTCAAATAGATTCACCACATAAATTGATGCAGCTACCAGCGCTCAATTTGGAGCAGGTATACGACCCTAGTGTGGGATTATTGATCTTTGATGTTGACAGAAAGAAACCCATGACCTTTGATGGAGTCAAATGGTCAAGTGTTTGTTTGAGCAATGAGCCTTAGAGCCATGGATGTATGATTTCACTCGATCGTCGACCTGAGTAGCAATTTGATCTATTTTATATGCTTTTTGAAGCCATGTAGCTTACCTTTACGAATAATTTTTTAAAATTGATTCCATCAAAAGCAGATACTGAGAAAAAGCACCCAAAATCGTGGAAAGATTTGGTTCCACATGTGCTCTTTTGGATGATACTCATCCTCAGTCTCTCTTTTTTTAGAAAGTCAGACGATAGCTTCCTCCAAAGCTTTCTGATCGAGATCGTCAATATCGGCTTTTACGCGGCCATGGTTTATGTAAATATCTATTACCTTTTCCCTACCTACATTCGCAACAAAAACCTATTGCCCCATCTTGGCACCCTAGTCCTTGCAGCCGCAATCTTGACTCCGCTGAAAACGATGACTTTATTTCTGACCAGCCCCAACAATCCAGATATTCAGCAGTATTATTTAGAGAATCAATACTTCATCTTTTTATCGACCTTATTCGTAGGAATAGGATCATCCATCTATGCTGCACTCTCAGATTGGATCAAAGGCCAACAGGAGCGCCAAGAACTTACCCACAGAACGCTCCAATCTGAGCTGAATTTCCTCAAGTCACAAATCAATCCCCACTTTCTATTCAATACACTAAATAGCCTTTATGCACTCACCCTGAAAAAATCTGACGAGGCTCCTGAGATTGTACTGAGATTGTCAGAAATGATGCGCTATATGTTGTACGATTGTAACGAAAAGGTAGTACCCCTACTCAAGGAAGTCAATTACATCACCAACTATCTAGAATTAGAGAAAATAAGGCATGGTAAAAAAATGCAGGTAGAGCTCAACATCGAAGGAGAAGCCAGAAACCAAGTCATTGCGCCCCTACTCTTCATCCCATTTATAGAAAACAGCTTCAAACACGGCCTCAGCCACCATATAAATGAAGGATTTGTACACATAAATTTGAAAATATCCCAAGATGAAGTATATTTGGAGGTGCAAAACAGTAAATCACCACATATTCCTCAACAACTGACGAAAAAAAGTGGAGGTATCGGTCTTAAAAATGTACAGCGACGACTCAACATCCTTTACCCTAACCAATACAACTTGGATATCGTAGATGGACCTGATGACTATACAGTCAATCTCTATGTAAAACTAATCGAAAATCAAACGACATGAGCAAAATTAAGACAATCATTGTAGACGATGAGCCCTTGGCACTAGAAATCCTAGAAACCTTCATCGCAAAAATGCCAAATTTGGAGCTCGTAGCTAGATGCGAAAATGCATTTGAGGCCAACGAAGTCCTAAAGACTCAAGCTGTGGATCTAATGTTTTTGGATATCCAAATGCCACAAATCAATGGTGTGGAGTTTTTGAAATCGCTACAAAATCCTCCATGTGTAATATTCACCACTGCCTATCCAGATTATGCCATGGAAGGATTTGAACTAAATATCGTAGACTATTTGCTCAAACCGATCTCAGTAGATCGATTCATGAAGGCAATAAATAAAGTGGACGAAAAACTTAAGCTAAAAAAAGGTTCGGAAACAGTCTCCGTACACTCAAATGGAGAAGAGCAAAATCAAGAATACTTCTTCGTAAAGGCAGATAAGAAACTAGTAAAAATCAACTTTAATGAGATAGTCTACATCGAAGGACTTAAAGACTATGTCATTATTAAACTTGAAAATACCCGCGTCATTACTTTACAGACTATGAAAAGTTTGGAAGATAAACTTCCAGATACCAACTTCAAGAGGATACATCGGTCATTTATTGTCAATATCAAAAAGATTGTCTCAATCGATAGTAACAATGTCGAAATCAAAGAGGCTGACAAACTCAAGCAACTTCCCATCGGCAAAAACTATAAGGACGAATTGCTAGAAATGATCAACGAAAAAAAAATATAGATTCCACTATCCTTAGTCGGTGCCTTTCATCCTTGCTACATGGTAAAGGAAAGGGACAAAATTATTGGTCGCTTCATCTATCAAAGTTATTTCGGATAGACTCAAATAAAGTTCGGATTCGCTATCATTTCGTACAAATGGATCTATAACATTCGAATATTCCGCCCATACCTGATAAAATAAGAAAGGTGAAAGGATATAAATCCCCTCACCCTTTTTGCTATGTAAAACACTGAAGCCGCTTAGCCTTAGTCTGAATTGTTTGGATAATTCTGCAAATTTGAAATTTCGAAAGACTAATTGCTTTTGATTCGCTCTAGAATACCACCATTATCTATGACGACCTCTGCATCCATAAATCCACGATTGATGGCTTTAATCTTTGCAGCATTTGCCTCTTCCATGTTATTGAAACCACCAAGAACGAATATCGTCCATCCACCTTTTGTCCACTGCTCTATCTTACCTATATCGCTGACTTTTTTATTGTCAAACCAAATCGGATCTTCGTATGAAGCCAACCTTACTTTGTAAGAAAGATCGTAATTTTTAGAATTAGTTTTGTATTCAAAATTTCCTGGAATGCGCTCATTGGCAAGTGGTTCCGTGATTTTATCATGTTTAGAAAGAGCCAATTCCAAACCTGAAGCATCCAAGAAATCAAGAATAATGAATGCATCAGAAAATCCGCTCGCTTTCACTTCTTGGAGAACTGCCTCAGCTTGGTATCTCTCTTGAAAATAACCCAACCTAATTTTGATCAATCCATTTACATTGACTTTATAGACATTGCCATGTTTTAGCAGACTTTGATACCGAGCCATACCGATATTTGGATTTGAAAAACTAGCCAACTGAATGAAAAATACACCCATTTTACTGGTGAAAATCTCTTCGAATGCAACCCTTCTGGCACCTTCTAGGCTAATGAAGTTGTTCATTGATTTTGCTTCTCTATTCAATATAGGCAATTCATAAGCCTTTGGCTGAAGAGAAGATGATTCCACAACTTCAGCTTCTTCATTTGCTTGGACAACAGGCTGTTTTTCTAAAATAGTGATCTGCTTTTGTGATACTACGGTCGGGCTTGGGTAAGTCTCCAATGTGGATTTTTTCTCACTTACCAACGTAGGAACATTAAAATTATCTTCAATCAAAACTGCTTGAGGAACCTCAGAAGTATTCGAAACCGCCGCAATCTGCACTTCTGACCCCTTCGGATCTACTACTGTGTAGATATCAAATCCTCCACGACCACCAATCCGATTGCTAGAAAAGTAAAGCACATTTGATTTTGGGTCAAAATATGGGTACAAATCATCACCAGAAGAGTTAACTCCATTGCCCAAATTGACCGGCTGAGAAAATCCGCTTGTAACGGTAGAAGATGATCTAAAAAGATCAAAACCACCAAGACCTAAGTGAAAATTAGAGGCAAAGTACAAATCATTTTGGTGAATGGAAGGAGCCAACTCATCTCCTGGGGTATTGACTTGAGGGCCGAGGTTCTCAGGTTTTGACCAAGAAAGCCCATTAAATCTTGATACATACAGATCAAAACCACCTTGTCCACCTTTTCTATTGGATGCAAAATAAAGTACATCGCCCTCGGGATTCAAGTACGGATCTAAATTTGCCACACCTATTTCGTTAAATTCGAATGAACGTTCATCCTGGTATTTTAATCCATCATAGTAAGTAAAGAAAATAGAACCTTCAGGCAATAGATTAGGTAAAATGGAACCATTGACCTTGTCATTTTTTACAAATACGCACAGACCAGTCTTGGCACAGCTCAGACAACCAGCATTGGACTTTGTCTGTAGTTCAGACACCAAAAGATCGATCTTTTTGGTACCAAGTTGATTTTTTACGAGGATATGATTTGAGTTCGACACATTGTTGTGTTGAGAAAAGTTTTTGGTATCAAAGCTTGTAAAAACCAAGAAACCTTTGATTACTCTTGGAGCTACCTCAGAAAATTTAGAATTAAAGATACTAGGCTGTGCATAGGTTGGAGCCTGTGCAGATAAATCAACTGCAAATGCACATTTGTCCATGTAATATTTGGCCAAGTCTTTATTAATTGCCGCAAAACGCTCAAACTCTTTCTGCGCATCTCCATACCTCGCTACCTTCATCAGTTCTTTTCCGAAATCCAAACGGAATGTTTCTTGATTTGGATTGGCTACTGCCACCTTATTGTACCAATTGATCGCTGCTAGCGGATTACCGAGAGCCGCGTAACATTTTGCGATTTTTAGAGGCAGCTCACTATTCCCTTCATGATTTTGGTAAGCCTTCATATAAGACTCCATCGCAAGGTGTGGCATTCCCAACAACATTTGCTTGTCACCAATCTGAAGATTTGTTTGTGTGATCCCCTTGAAACTGAAGAGAATACAGAGTAACAAGATCAAGTTAGTCGTTTGTTTCTTATTCATGACTCCAACGTTTTATGCATTTAAAAAAGCAAAATTATGAATAAGTTTGAATTTGTGTGCAAAATGTATTATTTTTTTTTGTAATATGTAAAAAATAGTGGTTTTCGCTGATAAAAAAAGTGCGTTTGCTTGCGTCCCATTGTCGCTAAGAGAAATCAAATTTCCAAATATTATCTCAGTTGTAGTGCTAGCCGACAAATAATTTTGCATCCAATAGCGACGCGTTTTCTCTTTTCATCGTACATTTGATCTTAAGAATTGGTTCAAACAACTTCACATGAGCAAATACATCATCCTTCCGATCTTCCTTCTTTGCTGCTTCGTTTCATCTGTCCATGCACAAGACCTTGGTTTCGTCAAGGGGGAGTACTTAATTTCAGTCGATTCTAAGAGAGATGCAAGCATTGTTCAAAAGCACTTTGCAGGAATAGGCGGTCAAAAATCAATCCCTTCCCTCAAACAGATCGCTTTTCAGCCGATGCATGTGTATTTACTGAATTTTGACACCTTAGTTTGGGAGGATCTTGAAATTTCGGAAGCTTTGCACTCGCTATCCGTTGTAAACCATTTTCAGCGAAATAAGGTACTGAGTCTCCGGACTACGCCAGATGATCCTCTTTTCCCAAATCAGTGGCAATATATCAATACAGGTCAGGGAGGAGGAACCCCTGGTGTGGATATTGATATGGACCTTGCTTGGGATATTACGACCGGGGGTGTTACTGCACAGGGAGACACCATTGTTATCTGTGTGGTAGATGACGGAATAGATCCAGCTCATGAAGATATGGCCGAAAACATATGGTTCAATAAAGGTGAAATCCCAAATGATGGCATCGACAATGACGAAAATGGTTACGTAGACGACTACCTTGGCTGGAATGTAGAGGCCCAAAATGACAACATTTCTGGAAATGGAAGCCATGGTACACCAGTAGCTGGTATCGTAGGAGCTAAAGGCAACAATGGAATAGGCGTGGCGGGTGTGAACTGGAATGTAAAACTTATGATCGTCGACTATGGCCGCACTACGGAGGCCAACGCCATTGGATCCTACGCATACGCCTACACCATGCGCAAGATGTACAACGAAACCAATGGAGAAAAAGGTGCTTTTGTAGTGGCGACCAATTCAAGCTGGGGAATAGATCGCGGACGTCCAGAGGATGCACCATTGTGGTGTGCTTTCTATGATGCCCTTGGTGAAGTAGGAATCCTGAGCTGTGGAGCCACGGCCAATGCTCCTTTCAATGTAGATATCATTGGTGATCTACCCACGGCTTGCGAAAGTGATTACCTTATTTCCGTCACGAATTTGAATCGGAATGGCGGCAAGGTATCCGCTGCAGGTTTTGGAAGAAAAACTATCGATCTCGGTGCATTTGGAGAAGGTACGTATACTGTTCGAACCCAAAATCGCTATGGCAGTTTTGGTGGAACATCTGGAGCTACTCCACATGTTGCAGGTGTCATCGGTCTGATCTATGCCAGCCCATGTCCATCAATTATCCAACTTGCAAAGTCCAATCCCGCAGATGCTGCACTTTTGATCAAGAATATCATTCTCGACAATACAGTAGAAACACCTAGTCTTCGAGATCTGACCACGACCAATGGAAGGCTGAATGCATTTAGAGCACTGAATGCAGCGAACACATTGTGTACTGATTGCTCCAAGGAAATCATCGTTAGACATGACGCAGAGGGGGCTAGGGATCAAAAAATCAACATTATCAGTCAAAGTACAAATGCGGAAGTATTTATTAGATATAGACCTGAAAATGTGATCGCATGGGATACGATACCACTCGAGGGGAATGAAGTTGTCCTAAAGGATTTACGTCTATGTACTTTTTATGAATATCAAATTGCAGTAGTATGCCCAGACTCCATCACATCACTCCGATTTGGATTTAGCCGATACTTCGAGTCCTCAGGATGTTGTACTATTCCCTCTATCCAATTTGAAACTACAGAAGATTCTATCAACATTCAACCCGTGGGCCTTTCCGATGGTGAATGGATAAAGATGGAGTATAGGGTTTTAGGAACCAATGACTGGCTGATTACCAACTTCAACCAGTACACCAATTTGGCGAACTTGGAAAACTGTGCTATCTACGAATATAGACTCTCAAAATCTTGTACCATATATGATGTAAATTCGAGTACTACCGATGTCCAAACCTTCGTTGGTCCTTGTGGTAGCTGCTCATCCAGTAGTTTCTGTCCCATTGTCAATGTAGAAAATGTAGATGAGTGGATCGCTCGGGTAAAAATTGGGGATCTAGATCACGAATCCGGCGCCGAGCCAAACTCATACGCCATCCGTCTTTCATCAGACTTACCGAAATTTTACCCATATGGAACTTATAATTTCGAACTCGTCCCAGGATTTGCATCCAATGTATTTGCAGAATACTGGAGAATTTATCTGGATCTAAATGGAGATGGTGTTTTTTCTAACGACGAATTACTCTACGACAATGAAGAAGGAAGTCGAGAACCAATCAAAGGGACCATCGAGATACCCGCAAACGCTAAGCCGGGCATCAGCAGGCTTCGAGTCCTTATGTCCTTTGATCGATTGGTAGGTCCATGTAGTTCTTCTACCTACCGATATGGAGAGACCGAAGATTTCTGTGTAGAAATAGGTGAAAATCAAAGACCGTGTCCTCCTGTCACGACCCTCGCTGTACTAGACTCAACTCAGACGAGTGCTATAATCCAGCTAGGAGAATCTGAGGAAGGCACACAGGGTTTTGTCATTCAATACCGAGAAAAAAATATGGGCAACTTTCTTGAAATTACCTCCGAGAATAATATCATTAATCTCTCGAATCTTAGTTTTTGTACCACTTATGAGGCTATTGCCATTCGAACATGCGAAGTGATCAATTCTACGCCAAGTGCAAGATTTGAATTTGAAACATCTTGTATCAACAGTGTCAATGAGTCGCTGCAAACAAAACTATCTTGGTATCCAAACCCAACACAGAACATCATAACCGCTTCCTATATCGATCAGAGCCCAGTGCAGTATGAAATCATTTCTACGGATGGTCAGAAAATTTTGAAAGGTCAGCTCGTCTCGAAGGGTGATGTCCTAAGTGTATCGGTAGATCAGTTGATCCCAGGTGTGTACGTGATTATTGTACAAACCCAGTTCGGTACCACTGCATCTAGATTCGTGAAGCTGTAGAATTTTATTATCACAATTAATATGGAGTATTATCTTTCGGACATCGTTGAAGGGGATCAGATCTATATTTTTCGTGGACTGTCTCACCCTATGGTGATATCATACTATGGGGTCTCCTATCACAGCTTTGATGAAACCAAGGAACAAATGGTCTTTTTCCAAGACTTAGAAAGAAATAGAACTGGAAAGTGGTGGGCCATCAGATCTAATTTAAATCACAGTTTTGTCGGTGCCATTGGATTCAACGACTACCAGACCAATCACGAAAAAATAGAGGTAGGATTCTGGTTACTTCCAGAGTATTGGGGCAAGAGAATTATACCAAGGGTCCTACCCATAGCAGAGAAGGAAATCAGAAACCTTTATCAAATCCACCGTATAGAAGCAGTGGTCGAAACAGAAAATTTAGCTTCGATACGAACCTTAGACAAATGTGGCTATATCTTGGAGGGTACTTTGCGTGATGCAGAGCGAAAGAATGATCGATTTATTTCACTCAGCGTATTCGGAAAGCTATTCTGATTTAGATTTTAATGGCCTAGGTACCCCAATCAAACTTGAGATCATCAGAGATTAAAGTATATTTACACTCGTCGCTTAGTTAATAATAGCTAAAAAATTCCTATGTAAATAGTAGAAAAATTGTGCTGATCAAATGATCTTTGACCTTGAATGAGTTTGGAATTTACATCAACGCATCATTCCTTAATCGATCTTTCCGTCTCCTTTGAGAATTTTTGTGACCTCCTCAACAGAAAGCTTTGAATACTTAGCTATGCTTTCAATGGGAAATTTGTCCTCATATAGCGCTAACACGACTTCGATTTTTCCCTTTTGTATTCCTTCTTATCTTCCTTCTTGTTTTAATTGGGCGTATGTGGTCATGACTTCTTCTTTGATGGTGGTAGGAATTGGTGCGATTTCTACGATTTTTTTGAATTCACTTTTGTCAATACCCGAGGTATATAAAATGTAAACGAAGGTCTTTTGTAAAAAGTTTCTATCGATAAGTTCAGTTCCAAAGATAGATAAGATCTTCATCATATCCTCTTCAAATTTGTCGGGATCATTTGGGTGTTTCTGTGCGATCAGCGACATGGCCATCATGGAGTTTTTCATTCCGACCAAGGTTTCATTGGGTACGCTGTGCAGCGGGATGAAGATGTGGTGGATTGTCGGCAAATAATGCTTGATATCTTCGGGGTAGGATGCGAATAGGTCTGCTAGGTTAGGTACTTCCCATTTTCTCTTACCTTGGTAGTAGATGATGGGCAAGATCGGTTTGAAAGGCTTTTTGGATACCACACATTTGTGATAGTGAGCGAAAAGATAGTAACCCACATGAATCAAGGCATGCTTATCTGGGGCACTCTTATGCTCGAAAAGTAAGGCAATGTCGAGCGGTTTTTCCGCCTGACCTTTCAGCGGAACTTCGAAGACGAGATCCGAGAAGTATTCGCCCAGCTGCTCATCCATGTAGAATTCTTGGAGGACGACGAGGGCATCGAGCTTGAGTTCTTTTCGGAGCGCTTCCGGGAGCAGGATCTCCATGGAGGCAGCCGCACGCTTGGGATCGGAGAAGGACTCTCGCACATATTTATCATGGATGTTGTTTGTTGTCTTGCGCAGGAGAGATGGGGTTTTGGATATAAAGGAAATTTTGATCTAGTTAAAAAAAGTTAGGGGTCATGCGAAATATTTGTAATGGATCTTTGGTCAAAAATTATTGATCAGTACATGTGGCTCAAACTTGTGCTATAAATCCTAGTCAGATACTGAAGTACAGATCAGAAACTTACACCAACAGTAGGGGAAAAAAGGCAGATCGTTTGAAAACCAATCTGCCCTTTAGAATACTCTTTTATGCATATAGCGGAAATCGCTCCATATAGCTATTGACTTCATTTAGCACAGATTTGATGGAGGTCTCGTCTTGTACATTTGCAAGTACGCGATCTATCCATTCTACCACTTGTAGGCAATCTGCTTCCTTGAATCCTCGGGTAGTTACTGCCGCTGTACCTATTCGAATACCCGAGGTCACGAATGCCGAGCGACTATCGAATGGTACCATATTTTTGTTGATGGTGATATCTGCCTGGATAAGGGCGTTCTCTGCTTGCTTTCCATTGAGATCCGGATGCTTGGATCTGAGATCGATCAGCATAAGGTGATTATCTGTTCCACCAGAAATCACACCATAACCTCGCTCCACAAATGCTTGACTCATTACTGCCGCATTGGCTTTAACCTGCTGCATATAGGCTTTGAAGCTTGGATCCAGAATCTCGCCAAATGCCACAGCTTTCGCCGCGATCACGTGCTCGAGCGGCCCACCCTGCATACCAGGGAATACGCCACTGTTAAGGATTTGAGACATTGGGATCAATTCCCCTTTTTTGGTGGTTCTTCCCCACGGATTGTCAAAATCCTTTCCCATCATGATGATACCACCACGCGGACCACGCAGCGTTTTATGCGTTGTAGATGTGATGATATGGCAGTGCGGCACCGGATTATTGAGTAGACCAGCTGCGATCATACCCGCTGGGTGTGCAATATCCGCCAAAAGTATGGCCCCAACTTCATCAGCGATGGCTCTGAACCTTGCATAGTCCCAATCTCGAGAATAGGCAGATGCACCACAAATGATTAGTTTAGGTTTTACCTCCTTGGCCTTCGCTTCGACCTTATCCATGTCAATCAATCCAGTATCAGGCTCCACACCATAGAAATTGGCTTGATAGACCAATCCAGAATAATTCACAGGGCTACCGTGAGAAAGGTGACCTCCATGCGAAAGGTCGAAACCCAAAATCGGATCACCTGCCTGAAGACATGCAAGAAATACGGCAGCATTGGCCTGAGCTCCGGAGTGTGGCTGCACATTGGCATACTCCACCCCAAAGACTTGTTTGAGGCGATCGATGGCCAATTGTTCCACCTGATCGACGACTTCACAACCTCCATAGTACCGCTTGCCGGGGTAACCCTCAGCATATTTGTTGGTCAGACAGCTTCCCATCGCCGACATGACTGCTTGACTAGTAAAATTTTCAGAAGCAATGAGTTCTACTCCACGTCTTTGTCTTTCGAGCTCTTCGTGTATTAAATTAAATACCTGATGATCCATTATTTTTTATTTTGTCACAAATATACGGTTTCCACCGTAAAAAAGTAATGAAGAAATCTCACAGTTTTTCGGATCTCTGGATTATGCGTAAGCTTCTAAAAAGTCCCACTTATCCGCATCAAAAAGCCCTTGGTCACTAATTTTGAGCTTCGGAATGACCAAAAGTGCCATGAATGAGAGTGTCATAAATGGTGCTCGAAGACTACATCCCATTTCTTTGGTCAATCGATCCAATCTTTGATATGCTGAAGCTACGACCTCTGCTGACTGATCACTCATCAGTCCCGCTATGGGCAATGCAAGATTGTGTGTTTGTCCATTATGGTGAACCGCAAGTCCTCCTTTGTTTTGAAGCAATGTAAAAATCACGGACTCAAGTGCAGCATCATCTGTTCCTACCGCAATGATATTGTGCGAATCATGGGCTACTGTACTAGCGATGGCCCCAGATTTCAACCCAAACCCATGAATAAATGCCTTGGAGATGGGAGCCGTCCGGTATCTATTGACCACACATATTTTTAGATAGTCTTTCTTCAAATCAGAAACAAACAATCCATTTTCAATAGGTAGCGTATCCATAATCGACTCTGTGATCAAGGCTCCATCAATGGCTTTGATGATCGGCATTGGCTGATCCTTAGCAGGTAAAGCTAATTCGCTAAAATTAGCAGTTGACACATTGAATTGATTGATGATACGAGGCTGGTAATTATTTGATGACACAATCTTTCCCGATTGAAATGCTTGCTTCCCATCGATATAGACCTCCATAACTTCAAAGCGATCCAAATCCTTTACCATGATAAAATCCGCTGGATCCCCCACCCTTAGCGTACCTACTTTCATACCATAATGATCTACGGGATTGATACAGGCCATAGTCAAGACGTCCATCAAATCGTACCCCCAGCTAAGAGCTCTGACCACCAACTGATCTATGTGACCTAAAATCAAGTCATCAGGATGCTTATCATCGCTACAAAACATCATTCGGTCTGCATATTCCCCAATCAGTGAATGAAGTGCATCAAAATTTTTAGCAGCAGAGCCTTCTCGAATCAGGATCTTCATGCCATGATCCAATTTAAATCGAGCCTCCTCATAGCTAAAGCACTCATGATCGGTATCGATACCCGCCTGGATATACCTTTCGGCATCAGGACCTGTCAGGCCGGGTGCATGACCATCCACTGGCTTACCAAGGCGTGCTGCCGCTGCAATCATCTCTAAAAGTGAAGGGTCTCCCATCAACACACCTGGATAATTCATCACTTCAGAAAGATAGTATATATCGGGATTCTCAAGCAATAAAGAGACATCACCAGCACTGAGAATGGCTCCTGCTGTTTCGAATTGGGTGGCTGGCACGCAGGAAGGTGCTCCAAAATGAATTTTCACCAAAGCATTCTTCGCATCCTCGATCATATAGTGGACACCCTCCAGCCCGCAAACATTGGCGATCTCATGGGGATCTGAAATAGTCCCAACCGTACCAAACCTTATGGCCGCTTCCGAAAAAGCAGTTGGTGTAAGCATGCTGCTCTCGATATGAATGTGGGCATCAACAAATCCAGGCATGATATAGACCTTCGGCGCCTCCTGGTTAGGAAGAATTTCTGCTATTCTACCATCTTCGATCACGAGGCTCCCTGGAAAAATCTTTCGGTTTCTGACATCCACTATCTGACCTGAAATCTTCATACGCTTGTTTACTTTTGAATATGTATATTATTGAAAGTCAGAGAATTGAATTTAGCTCATCCAATCGTTACAGCGGTACACCGACCACAAACCTCCAGCTGTCACCAACCTCTGATTTTCCATATACCAGATCCACTCTAAAGATTTTGAATTTCCCAAAACCAAGTTTATCAAAGCCGAGTGCTATTTCTTGGTGTCGTAGGGCATCCCCCGTGTACAGAAGCTTGTAACTCCAGATCATATTGAGCCCTAGCTTATTAAATCCGGGTATCCGATCTGTCAGAAATCCCTTGAAATCATGGCTGAGGTGTACTTGCAAATAATCTTGGGTGGTACTATATGCGTAATACGGCATGTTCAAAAACTGCTCTGTATACCGCGTTGGGTTCCCCAAAAAAGTCTGATTTCCCGAAAAATGGAAATAATCCACAACTGGAATATTCCCAGGACGTGAGACATTGGAACCATACTCAGCAAAAAAATTGAAAGTCCCATATGCGCCCATTTTCTTCTCCCAAGTGCTAGAAAGCTCCATGCTGGTGAAGGGATTCGATTCTCCATCTGCTTGGAAGGCATGCCTAGCACGAAGCCGGAAAATGGGATTTTGATTATCTAACTTGATGACCCGATGAGGATATCGTATAATTTTTTGGCCGGGTCTCCATGTAAAATTTATCGCAGCAATCTGGGCAGTGTGGGTGCGCCAAGCAGGAACGTTTTCTGAAAAAGGAAAAAAAATGTCATTGCTTGTGTATTGCCTTGTCTGTCTGAAAAAATAGCTGTAATCACTATTATTAACCAACGCCGTACGTTCGGCCCATTCCATCGAAGCATTGATGGTAAGTGATGGAGACAAATCATGTCGAACTCCTATTTCTACAAAGCGACGTTGAAATAATTTCATAAAATTTTTCCGCTCCAACAAGGATACGATGTTATTGACAAAAGCGCTGATCGCATCTGGCTGAAATTGGCGGACCTCTTCTCCAGCACGGATTCGAAAGTTTGTATTGGAGGTACTATTCAGTTTGTAATTGACACCGAGGACCCCACGAAGTCGTTTCTCTGCAAAGCCATACTCCAGATTACCATTTATGGTGAGTCGCTTGGTCCAAAATTCATCAAATCGCTTATCAAATTCGGCACCCAACTCCATGGTCGTCCCTTGTACGGTATTAAACTGTATTTTAGATAGTGGAGAACTAAGATCCAAAGACCATTTTTCTTTGGATTTGCGGTAGGTATAGCCAAAAAGGACATTTCCAAAAGTAAACTTATTCCTTTCGCGATCCACACTATCTAGGTAGGCAGGATCCTGTCTGACCATCTTCAGACTGTCTTTTTTTTCGTAGTCACGTTCCTCCTCAGAGGTCAGCGGCAGCGGCCGGATTTGCTCCCAATAATCTTCAGACTTGGTATTGGCCTCTTGGCCGACGATCATGACTTCTTTGCCAAAAAATTTCTTCGGGATAGGCGAGAAATCATAATTACTGTACACCGCAGAGAATACCCCTCGAAGTTTGAATCCAAAACCTGACATCTTGAATAAAATCGTATTACCTATGAGTACGCCCGCAGCTACTTTATCTACATTTAGGTATTGCTGCTTGATAAAAACACTGTCTACGAATGTGATTTGTGTTGCTTCTTTTGTCACAAAAAGATCTACACTCTGAATCCTCCAAGTATCATCTTCGATATAGATGACACCAGAAAATCCGGGTAGTGCTTTATTTTTTGGTGTCAATTCTATTTTATTGATCATACGACCCGCATCACCAATATTCACGCCCACTAGTTTGTATTTGTAAAAACCCAAGGCATTATCCGCTATTGGTGAGACGATGCTTCTATTTAGTTCCACAGAATTATTGTAGAAATTGATATCCATTTGGCTGGCACTGTTGAAGCTATAACCCCGATCAGAACCACTAACCTTCGAAGAGATCATTTCCTCTTTTCGGTTATCTTTACTTACATACCATTTGGAAAGGGATTCTGATAAATAGACGATCCCCTGTCGGTTGCTATCCAAAGCTCCTCCGAGATCGCCCAACTTCTGACCCATGATTTCCGTCGGTGCATCGAGCAATTTCTGCTGTCCTTTGATGTACACATCACACTGAAAATCTGTTGCATTGGACAAATATTTCTTACGCATCTTCTGCGCATTTCGTATGATTTTGTAGGCGGGGTCTTCCGCATCGGCCGAAATAACGAGCTCAGTCATCTGATAGTTTTGACTTTTGAGAACGACATCTTTATTGATTTTACTTGAAGTCGTGGCCGTGATTTCTATCGTTTGAGTTTCATATCCGATAAATTGAAAAGAAATTTTCTGCTTTCCAGAGGGAATAGGCAGTTTATACCGACCATCCAAATTAGAACTCGTGCCCTGACTAGTGCCTTGGACATACACATTGACAAAAGCCAAGGGCTCACCAGCCTCATCCGTAATGGTGCCTGATAATTCTTGGGCAAAAAGACCTTGGAGCCCAAAAAAAAATAAACCTATGATCAATAGCTGTACCCTCCAAAAAGCATGAAAAAAGTCTACCATTAACGACTTGAAGATTGAATGACAAAGGATAAAAATCTTCATACAATTCAATTTTCGAGGGCTAGGTGCTCATTCTGAATGGCTTTCAATGCCTTAATCTCTAATATCGGATCCTTAGCTTTGAAGACACTGCTGCCTGCCACCAGTATATCTGCACCAGCCTTGATGAGGGCTTCAGCATTTTGCCTACCTACCCCACCATCTATTTCGATCAAAGCTGGGCTATTGATTTGATCCCGCATATCCCGAAGTTTTTTAGTTTTCAGTAAGGTCTGATAAATAAACTTTTGCCCGCCAAAGCCTGGATTTACAGACATCAGTACCACCATATCCAAGATCTCAAGTACATCCTCTAATTGGTGAACGGAGGTATGTGGATTGAGTGCCACTCCAGCTTTGATGCCGTAGGATTTTATCTGCTGAATGACTCTGTGTAAGTGCCTACAAGCTTCGATATGCACAGATATGTACGTGGCGCCTGCATCAACGAAATCTTTAATATAGCGCTCCGGCTCCTCGATCATGAGATGTACATCCAATGGTTTCGTGGAAAGTGATCCCATGGTTTTTACGATATCTTGGCCAAAGGAAATATTTGGTACGAACCGTCCGTCCATCACATCTACATGTAGAAAATCCGCTTCTGACTGATTGATCATAGCGATCTCATCTGCCAATCGTCCGAAATCTGCTGCTAATATTGAAGGTGCTATCCTTGCCATGTGCTTATTTTTATTCTTTGCCCAAAATTACGAAAAATATAGTATTTCTAGCCTATACCTTTCTAAAAGACACGAGCGTAAAACAATCAGGACTTTCTACAGTTTAATAACAAATCTTACACCACATGTTCGGATTATTCAAAAAGAAATCAGAGAAAGAAAAGCTATCGGAGCAATACAGAAAGTTAATGGAGGAATCATATCGATGGTCCACCTCTGACAGAACAAAAAGTGATCAAATACGGGTAGAAGCAGAGGAAATCCTAAAGAAGATTGAATCTCTCCCTGATTAATCCTTGGTAGATTTCATAATACCTTCCAGCAAAGTAGGATCCATGTCAAAGACTTTGGGTCTGGATTTATAAACGAATTCTTCAAGCAAAGCGGTTTGAACAGGCTCGCCGGGCTGGTAGTGTTCTTGATAATGTCCAGCTGCCAGTTTTTGGCGGAAGGCTTCGTAAAGTGTGACTGCCACTGCCACGGAAATGTTGAGGCTATTAGTCATGCCGATCTGGGGAATGACGAAATTTCCATCACAAATCTCCAGCATTTCATCGGAGACACCATCGTGTTCATTACCAAACACCAAGGCCATAGACTCCGTAAAATCCATTTGGAATAGTTCTCTGGACTCGATGGAAAGGTGGGTGGTGAATATTTTTTTGTATTTCTGCCGGACCGTCGCCAAGCACGTCTCTACATCCTCGAAATAGTGAATGTGCAACCATTTACTAGCTCCTCGGGAGGCTGTCTTTCCTTTAAACTCTTCAGCCTGCTGCTGCCCACGGCTATTGATCACGAAAATCTCCTGTATGCCCACACTATCACAAGACCGAAGTATGGCTCCTATATTGTGTACATCATGCACATTCTCAAGGATTACCGTGAGATCATACTGTCGACATGCGACGACTTTTTTGAATTTTTCGAGTCTTTCTTCGCTAATCATCCTTACATTTTTCGGAATCGTCCCTGCTGAAAGCCGATGACATCCAGATATTTATTCTCATAAAAATCAAAGGAGGTCTTTCCTTCATTCGCACCTTCCTCGCGTTCGTTGCGGCGAATGATGTAGGAAGACTGAAGGTAGTCAAACTGGAGGCCTTCGATCTTTTCCAAAAAATCCGGCCCATGGGCAGTCAGCTGTGATATTAAGAAAAAGATTTTATCGTAACCTTCGATGGCGTCTTTGGTCGGAAGCGTAAAGAAGCGCTCATAGTATCTAGAGGTAAAGTTTTGGATGGTCCCACTACCCTCTTCTACAAATTCAGATAAGACAATCCGAAGATTTAATGCTCGGTAGAATTCCGTGTCTATTTTATCACTTTCTATCAGCATGGGCATTCCGTACACTATGACCTCTCGACCCATTTTTTCACTATTGAGCTTTCGAAACACATTGTACACAAAATTTTCATCCCCAAATGAATAGTGCGGTACAATGAAGACAGTTTTTCCGGCATCAAAGGCCTTTTTGAAATTTTGCTTACCCACAGCCAAGGAGTCCTCTCTTAAGTAATGTACCATGATCGGCTGACCACCTGAATTGTTTGTATGAATTTTGGCTTTTTCCTGAATGAAATTGAACCAAGCTTTCTCACTAGTTGTATTTCTACCGAGAATACAAATGGAGGACGAACCGTGGTTATGAAGAGCATGATCGATCATTCTTGCGAAATGCTCTCTCAAATTTGGCCTCATCTGTAAATAGTTGGGATTGTCCGTTGTGATTTTTGTACTGGTGTACCACGGAGAAACTACGGTCACCTTATTGGCTTGTCCCCAATCGATCAATTGCTTCAGCTGATCCTTGTCATTCGGTCCCAAGATCATATCCACCTCATCAAAGGTTTTGTCGAATTTGATGGGTTTTCCACTATCCCGAAAGACGAATTTAACACCATATCCTTGATCCGAAAGATCTCGCAAGGCCATTCTGATTCCCGCGTAATAGTGAAGAAAACGCTCATCTTCACTACCAGAGCCTACGTACTGGTCTGCCTGAAGTGGAAGAAAACACAATACTTTATAGTTTTTTTGTGGCAGATTAGTCTCTTCCTTTGGTATTTCCACAATAGGTTTGGGTGGGACAATGGTGTCTCTGACCACTGGAGTTTGTGGGGGAGAAGAGGGCGCCTCGTCCTTTTTCACCACGATCTGCTGTGGCACTTTGGGTGTTTGGGTATGGGGATTTTGGGCCACGGTCTGCTTCGTACCTCCACATGAAATGAAAAGGATCATCATCCAAGCCAATGCCCAGATGATTTTATTCCCACTCAATCGTGGCAGGCGGTTTGGTACTAATGTCATATACGACTCGGTTTATTCCTTTTACTTGGTTGATTATTTCACTGGATACTTCCGCTAGAAACTCGTGAGGGAGTTTGGACCATTCGGCCGTCATCCCATCTACAGAATTGACAGAACGAAGAGCGATGGTAAATTCGTACGTACGCTCATCACCCATGACGCCGACTGACTGAACGGGTAGAAGGATTGCTCCAGCCTGCCATACCTGGTCGTAAAGTCCGAAAGTCTTCAACTTGTTGATGAAAATGGCATCTGCTTCTTGGCAGAGTTTTACTTTTTCAGCAGTGACCTCGCCAAGGACGCGAATCGAAAGTCCAGGACCCGGGAAAGGATGCCTTCCGATCAATGACTCTGGCAAACCTAGACTTCGTCCTACATTTCGGACCTCATCTTTGAATAGCATTCGAAGTGGTTCAATGATCTTGAGTTTAAGCACATCTGGAAGTCCGCCAACATTATGGTGGCTTTTGATGGTCACAGACGGCCCGTGAACGGACACAGACTCAATGACATCCGGGTAAATGGTTCCTTGGCCCAACCATTGGATATCCTTTAGCTTAGAAGCCTCCGCCTCGAATACTTCTATAAATGTACGACCCACGGCCTTTCGTTTTTTCTCCGGATCTGTCAGACCTGCTAATGCATGTAAGAAAGCCTCACTCGCATCTACGCCGATGACATGTAAGCCTTGGCCTTGGTAAGATTCCATCACCTGGTGAAATTCATCTTTGCGGAGCAAGCCATTATCGAGAAATACACAAGTCAGTCGATCGCCTATGGCTCGGTGTATCAAGGCGGCAGCAACACTGGAGTCTACCCCACCCGATAAGCCCATCAACACATGTTCATCGCCTACGGTCTGCTTGATTTGATCTACCGCCATATCGATAAATACCTCTGGGGTCCAAGTGCTCTTGATACCCGCTACTTCGAATAGAAAATTAGCCAACATTTTCCCACCATCCACGCTATGAGTCACCTCTGGGTGAAACTGAAAGCAATACATCGGAAAGCCTTCGAACTCATTTTTTGTCCTGTAGGCAGCCACTGGAATATCATTGGTCTTAGCGATCACCTCGAAATCCGATGGTACTACCTCCACCGAATCCCCATGCGACATCCATACTTGGGAGTCCCCATAGATGCCAGCAAATACCGGATCGTCTTCGTGGAGGATCTCCAACTTTGCCTTCCCATATTCTCTTTTCTCGGATCGGAGCACCTTTCCTCCCAGCTGATGAGCAGTGAGCTGAGCCCCATAGCACACGCCAAGAAGCGGAAACCGACCGACCAAGGCCTTCACATCAAGGTGAAGTGCATTCGAGTCAAGCACAGAAAAAGGGCTACCGGAGAGAATGATGGCTTTCACATCTGATAGGTCCGCAGGGATTTTATTATAAGGAAAAATTTCGCAGTACACATGGAGCTCTCTCAATCTGCGAGCAATCAGCTGCGTGTATTGAGAACCAAAGTCTAAAATGATCACTTTCTCGTTCATGGCACAAAAGTACAAAAAATCCTATTTCCACAGACCTTCTGTCATATTACAAATTTCGAATGGTCAATTACGAATTGTCAATTACGAATTACGCATTATCAATTGTCAATTGTCAATTGTCAATTAATAATCATCTCACCACGCTAAGCTTCTGTGCACTGGCACGGCCCTGCTCATCGATATAGCGTACATAGTACAGTCCTGGCTCCGCTAGCTCCAGACGGCAGCTGCGCTCCTGATCCAGCACGCGGCGGTAC
>Ga0209278_1000201_pt1 | contig 63256 bp, 86 predicted proteins | sample JI81BgreenDNA_FD_187504 | JGI IMG/M metagenome (GOLD analysis project Ga0209278, IMG submission 187504) | Wastewater effluent complex algal communities from Wisconsin, to seasonally profile nutrient transformation and Carbon sequestration -... | ecosystem: Engineered > WWTP > Effluent > Algae... | reverse complement strand
CGCCAGTTCGGCAACATCGTCGGCCACGTGACCGGCGTGGCCGACATGAGCAGCCTGTCGTCGTGGACGGCGCAGCAGTTCGACCCGGCGCTGAACTGGGGCGACGTGGAGTGGATCAAGAAGCGCTGGGGCGGCAAGCTCATTCTCAAGGGGATCATGGAGCCGGAGGACGCGCGGCTGGCCGTGGCCTCGGGCGCGGACGCGCTGATCGTGAGCAACCACGGCGGGCGCCAGCTTGACGGCGCGCCCAGCAGCATCGAGGCGCTGCCGGCGATCGTGGACGCGGTGGGCTCTGGCATCGAAGTCCACATGGACGGCGGTATCCGCAGCGGGCAGGACGTGCTCAAGGCGCGGGCGCTCGGCGCGCGCGGCACCTACATCGGCCGCGCCATGCTCTATGGCCTCGGGGCGATGGGCGAGGCCGGCGTGACGCGGGCGCTGGAGATCCTGCACAAGGAGCTCGACATCACCATGGCCTTCTGTGGTCACACCCAGATTGACACGGTGGACAAGTCGATCCTGCTGCCTGGCACCTACCCGACCTGAGGCGTGGCGGCCGACGCGCCGCTATTCTCGCCGGCGTGACCCCGCCGCCGCGCCGCATCGCCCACCTCGACATGGACGCGTTCTACGCGTCGGTCGAGCTGCGCCGGTACCCGCAGCTGCGCGGGCTGCCGCTGGTGATTGGCGGTGGCCGGCGGCGCGAGGACGCGCTGTTTGAGCGGCTGCGCGCGGCCTTCCCCGACCGGGCGTGGGGCCCGGACTCGCTGGACCGCATTCCGGTCGACTTCTTTCCGCGGCTGCGCGACTACGTGGGCCGTGGCGTGGCCACCACCGCCACCTACGAAGCCCGGGCCTTCGGCGTGGGCTCGGCGATGGGGCTGATGAAGGCGGCCCGGCTGTGTCCGGAGGCGGTGCTGCTGCCGGTGGATTTCGACGAGGTCAAGCGCATCTCCCGCACCTTCAAGCGGGTGATCACCGACATCGCGCCGGTGATGGAGGACCGCGGCGTGGACGAGGTGTACATCGACTTCACCGAGGTGCCGGGCGGGCAGCGCGAGGGCGGTCGCGTGCTGGCTCGCCTCATCCAGAAGAGCATCGCCGAGGCCACCGGCCTGACCTGCTCGATCGGCGTGGCGCCCAACAAGCTGCTGGCCAAGATGGCCAGCGAGTTCAACAAACCCAACGGCATCAGCATCGTCCAGCCGGACGACCTCGCCCCCCGCATCTGGCCGCTGCCCTGCCGCAAGATCAACGGCGTGGGCCCCAAGGCGGACGCGAAGCTGCAGACCCATGGCATCACCACGATCGGTGAACTGGCGGCGCGGGACCGCGACTGGCTGATCGCCACCTTCGGCCGCAGCCACGGCGCCTGGCTGCACGACGCGGCCTGGGGCCGGGACGACCGGCCGGTGGTGACCGAGAGCGAGCCGGTCGGCCTGAGCCGGGAGACCACGTTCGACCGCGACCTGCACGCGGTGCGCGACCGGGAGGCGCTGGGGGCGATCTTCACCCGGCTGTGCGAGCAGGTCGCCGCGGACCTCGCGCGCAAGGGCTACGAGGGTCGCACCATCGGCATCAAGCTGACCTACGACAACTTCGAGAAGGTCACGCGCGACCTCACCCTGCCCACGCCGACGGCGGACGCGGCGGCGATCCGCCGCGCGGCCGGGCAGTGCCTGAAGCGGGTCGACCTGTCGCGGCGCCTGCGGTTGCTGGGCGTGCGGGTGGCCAAGCTCAGCCGGCCCGGCGATCCCGCCGCCGCGGCGCCGACAACCCCGGCCACCGACCGGTTGTTCTGACCGCGGTTTGACGGGCGCTGACGGGAAACTTACAGTCACCGCTCCACCCTCCTGGAGCGCGCCATGTCCACGACACCGCCCCCCCGCGTCACGCTGGCCGAGCTGCAGCGCATCAAGCAGTGGCATGTCGACCACCGCGAGGAGCGCCCGCTGGAGTACCACCTGTTCGACGGCGTGCTGACGCTGTGGCTGATGGGCTGGCTGGGCTGGTTGCCGTCGGCCGTGCTGCAGGTGGTGTGGGCGGTGCCGCTGTGCGTGGCCGGCATGGTGTTGCCCCACCTGTACGTGCGCTGGCGGGCGCGGGCCCACGCGGCGCAGCGTCTCAGGTGCGACTGGCTGGCGACGCCGGCCTCATCACAATGACCGCATGAACGACACCGCCCTCACCTGCTTCCACCTGTCCGTCGGCGCCGACCACGTGGCGCACCTGGTGCTCGACCGCCCGCAGGCGATGAACACCATGAACCCCACGTTCTGGCGCGAGCTCGACGACGTGCTCGCCCGCTTGCACCGCGACGGTACCGCGCGTGCGCTGGTGATCAGCAGCACCGGCAAGCACTTCAGCGCCGGCATGGCGCTGGAGACCTTCGGCGGCGCGATCACGATGGACGACCAGAGCCCCGAGGGCCGGGCCGCGATCTTCGACCTGCTCAGCGACATGCAGGCCACGTTCACGCGGCTGGAGCAGTTGCGCATCCCGGTGATCTGCGCCATCCAGGGCGGCTGCATCGGCGGCGCGGTGGACATGGTGAGCGCGGCCTGCATCCGCTACGCCAGCGCCGACGCCTTCTTCTGCATCCAGGAAATCAACATCGGCATGGTGGCCGACGTGGGCACGCTGCAGCGCCTGCCCAAGCTCATCCCCTTCGCGCTGGTGAAAGAGCTTGCCTACACCGGCCGGCGCATGACCGCCGGGCGCGCGCTGGCCAGCGGTCTGGTCAACGAGGTGTTTGAAACCCACGCAGCCACCGTGGAGGCCGCGCTGCAGTGCGCGCGGGAGATCGCCGCCAAGCCGCCGGTGGCGATCTGGGGCACCAAGCAGGCCGTCACCTACGCCCGCGACCACAGCGTGGAAGACAGCCTGCGGCAGATGGGCTGGCTGCAGGGCGCCATCTGGAGCAACGCCCACGTGCGCGAGGCCATCGCGGCCATGAAGGACAAGCGCCCCGGGGACTTCACCCCGCTGGCGCCGCTGCAGTCCTTCCAATCGCTGGGCTGATACGGCGGCCGCGCTCAGGCGGCTGACGCGGCGCGCCAGGCCAGCAGCGCCACCGACGCGCCCAGCAAGGCCCACGACCCACCGCGCACCACCCGCGCCTCGTACCACGGCCGGTGCACCGCCGGCTGCACGATCAGCACCCAGGCCGCCACGAGCGCCAGTTGCGCCAGCTCAATCCCCAGGTTGAAGCCCAGCAGCGCCCAGGGCAGCAGCGCGGGCGACGCCCCGGCCTCGCGCAGCAGACCGACAAAGCCCAGGCCATGCACCAGCCCAAACACCAGCGCCAGCGCGGCGTTGGGCAGGCGGCGCACCGGGTACAGGTTGAGCAGCGCGGTCGCGCCGATCGACACCACGATCATCGTCTCCACCCATGGGCCGCCCACGCGCAGCCAGCCCAGCGTGGCCAGCCCGAGCGTGATCGAGTGCCCCACGGTGAAGGCGGTGACGGCCGCCAGCAGCCCCCGCCATTCGGGCGGGCGCCCGGCGTTCCACGCGCGCCCCGGCAGACGCAGGGCCAGGTGCAGCGGCAGCACGAGCGCCAGCAGGAAGGCGATGTGGTCAGGCCCCTGCAACAGGTGGGCCGCACCGAGCCACACATGATCGACCACCGTGTCGAGGCGCCCCTGCGCCTGCGCCGCGGCGGCGAAAGCGTGGGACTCGCCGGGCGCCAGCGTGGCCAGCACCGGCTGGCCCGCGCGCTCGCCCGACAGGAGCAGGCGGTGGCTGGTGTCGGTGGTGGCGAACAGGCGGTAGTCGAGCCGGCGCACCGCGTCGGCGCCGGCGCAGGGCCAGGTGGCCTCGGCCACCCAGTAGGTGCCATCGCTGCGCCGCTCCAGGCCGGCGAAACGCCAGTCGGCGTGGCACGCAGCGCCGCGCTCGTCCAGCCAGCGCAGGTCGCGCGCGAGCAGGCCGTGCACGGCGGTCTCGGCCGCGCGCACCTCGCCCCAGGTGACGCGGCCATCGGCGTTGGCATCCAGGGCAACCGCCTGGTCGAGGTCCTTGAGCGCCACCGCGATCCGCGCCCCTTCGGGCGCCAGCGCGAGGTAGGCGTCACTGCCCTTGTGGGCCCAGGCGGGCGCCAGCGCGCCCGCGCCCAGCACCAGCCCGGCGATCCACCGCCGGGCGCGGGCCCACGCGGTCACGACGCCACCCGCAGGCGCACGTCGCGCAGTCCGGCGGCCGCGAGTTGCTCGCGCCACGCGGCCAGCCGATCGATCTGCCGGGTGCGCCGGGCGCTCTCCAGCGCGATCCACCAATCGATCGGCTCTTTTTGCAGCGTGAGATTGCGCTCGGCCCAGCGCAGGGCGGCGCGGGGATCGTCCTGCAGCCACAGGGCCATGAGGCCAAACTCGCGCGCGTGGGGCGTGAGGTCCTCGCCGCGACGTTCCAGGCCGCGCTGGCGGTCGAGGAGGGCCACGAGGGCGGTCTGCCAGCGCGCGTCACCGCGCTGGCGCCAGGCCGCAGCCCGGCGCAACAGCACCGCATCGGTCTCGGGCTGATCGGCCAGCGCCTGCAGCGCGGCATCGGGCTGTTGCCCGCGCAGGCGCAGATCGGCCAGGGCCAGGGCGGTGTAGAGGTCGGGGGCGGCGCGCAGGCTGTCCTGGTAGCGCGCGGCGGCGCCGCGGTCGTCGCCCTGGCGCTCCAGATGCTCGCCCCAGAGCGAATGCACCCAGGCCAGCGAGCCGGGATCGGGCGCGGCCGCGGCCAGCGCGGCCCAGTCGCGGGCGGTGTCGTCGCCGCGCAGGCTGCGCAGTTCCAGCGCGCAGGCGCGGGCGTGGAAGCCGGCGCCGGCGCGCGCCACCCCCGCGCACGCGCGCAGGGCTTCGTCGTAGCGGGCCTGCAGGCGCTGCAGGGTGGCCAGCGTGAGCCAGGCCTGCGCGTTCAAGGGATCGACGCTCAGGGCCTGCTGCAAGCGCACGGCGGCGGCGTCGAAGGCGTGTTGGCCCTGCAGCACGGTGGCTTGCAGGACCAGCAGATCGGCCGGGGCCCGGGGGTCGTCCCACCAGGCGCCGAGGGCCGCGCGGGCGCGGCCCCAGTAGCGCGCGTCGCCGGTGCGGCGCGCGGTCTCGATGGCCTCACGCGCCAGCGCCGCCGCCAGGGGGGCGGCGGGGCGCGCGAGGGCGTCGGGGGTCGCGGGGGTGGCGGCAGGCCGCAGGCGCGTGACCTGCGGCAACACCTCCACCACCGCGTCGTCGGGTCCGGCGGGCACCGGCATGACGGTGGCCTGCGCGGCAGCGACCCCCAGGGCCAGCAGCAGACCGATCCTGCGCGGTGCCCCCGGCATCACAGATCCCTCGGCTCGGCGGTGTCGCTGATCGCGGGCTGGACCGTGCCCAGGCTCAGCGGCTCACCGGTGTCGGTGGTGATGAGTCCGAGGGCAAAGGCCAGCAGCGCGTCCACGCTGTTGCCGATGGCGGCCGGCACCGCGGTGAGCGGTGCGGCCGTGACCGGACCGCCATCGCCACCGCCGCCGCAACCGGCCAGCAGGCCGGCGCTCAGCAGCACCGCGGCGCACCACCGGGCGGTGCGGGTCGGGCGTTCGGCCGGCGTCATTGGGCACCTCCGGCGCCGGGGATCGGCGTGTTCAGGTACGGGAAGCCCGACAGCAGCGGCACCACGGCCTGGTCCACGGCGTCGTGCAGGCGGAAGGCAGTCTGGCCCAGGGGCACCGCGGAGGGACGGCAGGCGGCGCCGAAGCCCAGCGCGTTGTTATCGCCGTTGGCCATGCACAGGCCACCCATCACCGCCACCAGCGAGATGTCGACCACGTCATCCTTGGGCCGGCGGCCGTTCGGATAACCGGCGTTGTCGTTGCCGCCGGCCAGGATGTTGCCCACGATGCCCAGGCGGTTCTGCTCGGCGAACGGCACCGCCGGGATGGCGGTGTTCAGGCGCAGCATCTCCGAGGCCACCACGCCCGCCGGCTGGTTCACGTTGGGAATGCCGGTGAGGAAGGTCGTGACCAGATCGGTGCGCGGGAAGTTGGTCGGCGCGGTGCCAGGCAGGTTCAGCGCAATCTCCAGCAGCGCCGGCAGCGTGGGGTTGGTCACGTAGGTGGCGAACTGGCCGTCGCTGCGCGGCTTGCTGGCGTTGAAGCGGTTCTTGTCGGGCAGGCCGATGACGACCTCGTTGACCAGGGGCATGCCCAGGCGGGAGACCTGCGTCCAGGCGCCACCGGCGCGCTCGGCGCTCTGCAGGCCGCTGCCGGGCGCGCCGTCGATCAGGCGCACCTGCCGCAGGCTGGCGGTCGTCCAGCCGCCGATGACCGGGGCGTTGGGGCCGCTGGTCAGGCAGCTGATCGGCACTTCCAGCGCCAGGGTGGTGACGTTCTTGTCGCCGATGGTGTTGGGGGCGGCGTTGATCAGCGCGGGGTTGGTGATCACATCGACCGGCGCATTCACGAGGTCGAAGATCGTGCCCAGGTTGACCGCGAACGGGTCCTGGCGCTGGCCCACGAACACGCGCGACGGCGTGCTGCAACCCGGCAGGTTGACCGAGTAGACGTGCTGCGCGGCATAGGCCGCGTAGTCCGGGAAGGTCTTGGTGCCGATGTGGTCAAACGGCTTCTTGAAGGTGCCCACGTTCACCGCCGCGCTGCTGCGCTCGCCGCGCCGCACGCTCAGGGTGAAGTTCTGCTGCACGTTGAGCGCCGCGTCGCTGCCGGCGGTCACGACGCCCGCCTGGCTCAGCGGAATCGGCACGTTCACGCCACCGATCGGCAGTGTCACACCGGCGTTGTTGTTGGCCAGCCGGTTGTCAAAGCGAAAGCCGAAGGTGATGTCTTCGCGGGCGTCGCCGTTGTTGTCGATGTGGATCTCGTACAGGGCGTTCGGATCCATCAGGAAGTAGTTCGGACCGCCGTACGGGTCCTGGAGCGGTTGGTAGTTCGCGATCAGCGTCACGAAGCCGCTGCGACCGGACTCGTAGCTGCGGAACATGTAGAAGTCGGTCGCGTCCACCTTGGGGCTGGTGGTGATGAAGGGGGCCTCGCGGTGGCTGGAAGCCAGGGCCGCAGTGGCCATGAGCATCCCCACGCAAGCGCCCACCAGGGCACGGGGTTTCACTAACATCGGAGGTCTCCACGGGCATTGACGGCAACAGCGCCGTGTCCCAGTTACGCGACCGGTGTCGCGGCGGATTCAACCCCGATGAAAATCTTCCACAACCCCGACCACGCCGCCCACGCCGGGCGGGTGGAAATGTTCCGCGGCCAGCTGGTCGCTGCCCACGAAGTGCCCGCGCGGCTCGACCACGTGCTGGCCGAACTCCAGCGACGCCCGCTCGGGCCCATGGCGCCGCCGGCGGTGGACGACGCGGCGCTCGACCGCGCGCTCGCTGCGGTGCACGACCCCGCCTACCTGGATTTCCTGCGCGGCGCGTGGGAGGAATGGGTGGCGCTCGACCCGGCCAACGTGGGGCGCGACGCCCTGCCCTCGGTGTGGCCGCTGCCCGCGCGCCACGGCTTTCGCACCGACGCCCTGCCGCGCCATTTCGCCGCCCGGCTGGGCCGCTTCGGTTTCGACGCGGGCACGCCCTTGACCGCCGGCAGCTGGCGCGCGTCGCGCACCGGAGCGGCGTGCGCGCTGGCCGCGGCACAGGCCGTGCTGGCCGGCGCGCGCAGCGCCTTTGCGCTCACCCGCCCACCCGGCCACCACGCCGGCCCCGATTACTTCGGCGGCTATTGCTTCCTGAACAACGCCGCGGTCGCCGCGCAGGCGCTGCGCGATGGCGGCTGTGCGCGCGTGGCCGTGCTGGACATCGACTACCACCACGGCAACGGCACGCAGACCATCTTCTACGAGCGGGCCGACGTCTTCACCGCGTCGCTGCACGGCGACCCGGACACCGAGTACCCGTTTTTCCTCGGCCGCGCCGACGAGCGGGGCGCCGGCGAGGGCGAAGGCTTCAACCTCAACCGGCCCCTGCCGCGCGGCACCGGCGCTGCCGCGTGGCGCGCCGCGCTCGACGAGGCCCTGGACGCGGTGGCCCGCTTCGACCCGCAGGCCCTCGTCGTGCCGCTGGGCGTGGACACCTTTGAGGGCGACCCGATCTCTGGCTTTGCGCTGCGCAGCAGCGACTACCCCGGCATCGGCGCAGCCCTGGCGGGCCTGGGCCTGCCCTCGGTGTTCACCTTCGAGGGTGGCTACGCGGTGGCCGAGGTGGGCGTGAACGCGGTCAACGTCCTCGAGGGCTTTGCGCGCGGGGTCTGACGCGGCTGCCTGGCGCGGCGCGTGCGGTCTGTCACACGGCTGTCGCGTGGCTGAATCTGCGCGGCGCGGCGGCGCGTAAGCGCAGGGTGAGGTCCTCATGTCCCTTTCCCCCACCACCGCGTGCGGCGCTGCGCGCGCGGGCACAATGCGCGCATGCGAGCCGACCCGGACCACACCCTGATCGCCCTGCTCGACCGCGTCGCGCGGCGCGACGAGGCGGCGCTGCGCCAGCTCTACGACCTGACGTCCGGGCGGTTGATGGGCGTGTCGATGCGCATCGTGGGCAAGACCGAGTGGGCCGAAGACTGTCTGCAGGACACCTTCGTGCAGGTATGGCGCACCGCGGGCGACTACCGCGCCACGCTGAGCCCGCCCATGGCATGGCTGGGCCTGATTGCGCGCAGCCGCTCGCTCGATTTCCTGCGCCGGCGGCAGGCCGAACGCGGTCATCTCACCGACGAGCTCGACGACGCGATGGCCGACACGCTGGCCAGCGACGAACCCACCCCGCAGGACTTGAGCGAAGCCAGCCAGCAGGCCGTGGCGCTGCAGCAGTGCCTGTCCCGGCTGGAGTTCAAACAGCGCCAGGTGGTCAGCCTGGCCTACCTGCGCGACCTCAGTCACAGCGAGCTGGCCGAACAGCTCAGCCTGCCGCTGGGCACCGTGAAAACCTGGATCCGCCGCGGTCTGGAGCAACTGCGCACGTGCATGGCGCGGCTGGCCTGAAGGGGTACGCATGAACATCGCCCGTCACCCCGAACTGCTGGACCGCCTTGCCGCCGCGTACGCCCTCGGCACGCTGCGGGGAGGCGCCCGGCGCCGCTTTGAATCGCTCGCCCGCGAACTGCCGGAGGTGCGCGCGGCGGCGCTGCTGTGGCAGGGTCGTGTGTCGGCGCTCACCGAGGTGCAAGCGCCGGTGGCACCCGCGCCGGCCGTGTGGACGCGCATCGCCAACCTGGTGCGCGCCGACGACGATGCGCAGCGCATGGCCGCGGCGCGCGGCCCAGCGGCGACGGCGCTGCCCTGGTGGCAGCGCCTGGGCTGGTGGCAAGGCGCCACGGCCGCGGGGTCCTTGGCCGCGGTGCTCGCGTTCACCACCGCCAGCGCCCTGCGCAGCGACCTGAGTGCCGAGCGCCAGCAGGTCGCGGCCCTGCAGGGCTCGCTCGGCCAGGCGCAGGCCGCCCTGTCGGCGCGAGACACCGAGGTGTCCGCGCTCCAGCAGGAACTGGCGCGTGCGCCGCGCGTGGAATATGTGGCGGTGCTGAACGACCAGAAGGCCAGCCCCGCGCTGCTCATCACCTTCGACCCGGCCAACAACCGGCTCCATGTGCAGCGCGTGGGCGGCTACGAGGAAGCACCGGACAAGTCGCTGCAGCTGTGGGCGCTGCCGCCGGGCGCAGCGCCGCGCTCGCTGGGCGTGCTCAACCGCGAGCGGCTGCTGCAATTGGCCGCCGACCGCAGCGCGGTGGCCGAAGTGCCGGCGCTGGCGATCAGCCTGGAGCCGCAAGGCGGCGTGCCGAGCGAACGCGGCCCCACCGGCCCGGTGTTGTTCAGCGGCGCCCTGATCCAGAAGCAGCTGTGACCGGCGCGCCCGCGCGGGCATGAAAAAACCGGCCAGCGGCCGGTTTTTTCGGGGGGCGGACGGCGCTCAGTAGCGCGGGCCGTTGCTGCGGTAACCACCGCCGCTGCCGCCTTCTTTGGGGCGCGAGATGTTGACCACGATCTGGCGACCGTCGACCGACTGGCCGTGCAGACCGTCGATGGCGGCTTGTGCTTCAGCGGGGCTGGACATCTCGACGAAGCCGAAGCCTTTGGAGCGACCGCTGTCGCGGTCGATCATCACCTTGGCGGACGCAACCTGGCCGTAGGCGGCGAAGTTGTGGCGCAGGGAATCGTCATTGACGGAATAGGGCAGGTTGCCCACGTACAGTTTGCTGCTCATGGTTGAGCCTTTCGAGTGTGTGGCGCGCGCCGCCCGGAGTTCGGGGATGCACCACGAGAGAAGGCGGTGAGCGGCGTGAGCCGCCTCGCCTGGAGAAGACGGCGGACCGGCAAAGGCCCGACCGTCAGGGATCGTCGGCCGAAGGGGCCGGCCAGTCACTGGCAAGCGCGCGATGCTACGCGGCCCGGGCGGAATCACCTAATCATTTCGTGAGAATCGCCGTCGGCGCGACCAACGGTCGCCCGCGCCGGGCGGGGCTCACTGCCGCGCGGTGCGCACGTTGGCCGGGGGCTGCTGCGGGTGGCTGCTGCGCCAGGGGTTGATGTCGAGGCCGCCGCGGCGCGTGTAGCGCGCGTACACGCTGAGCTTGGCCGGCTTGCAGCGGCGCCAGATGTCCATGTAGATGCGCTCGACGCACTGCTCATGGAATTCGTTGTGGTTGCGAAAGCTCACCAGGTAGCGCAGCAGGCCGGCCTGGTCGATCTGGGGCCCGCTGTAGCGGATCTGCACGCTGCCCCAATCGGGCTGGCCGGTGACGAGGCAGTTGCTCTTGAGCAGGTGGCTGACCAGCGTCTCTTCCACGGGTTTCTCGTCGAGCGCGGCGCTCAGCAGCTCGGGCGCGGGCTGGTAGTCGGTGCACTCCACATCGAGGCGGTCGATGCTCAGGCCGTCGAGTTCGTGGATGGGTTCGGCGTCGAAGGCCTCGGGCGTGAGCAGGCGCACGCCCACGCCCGCCCGCACGGGCCCGCCGGCCCAGATGGCCGCGCTGAGGTCGCGCTTCAGGCAGTCTCGCACGGCGTCGGCGCTGGCGAAAGGCGTGTTGTTGAAGCTGTTGAGGTAGAGCTTGAAGGACTTGCTCTCCACGATGTGGGTGCTCTCGGCGGGCACGGTCACGTGGGCGATTGCCACCTGCGGCTTGCCCCGCGGGTTGAGCCAGGACAGTTCAAAGGCGGTCCACAGGTCGCAGCCGATGAAGGGGATCGGGCCGTCGATGCCGATCTCGGCCCGCTTGGTCTGGCGCGGCAAGGGGTAAAGCTGGCCCGGGTCGTAGCGGTCGACGTAGGCGCTGGCCTTGCCAAGCTGGGAGTTTTCGGGGGTGTGGTCGGTCATGCGAAGGTGCGCTCGCGCAGCCATTTGGTGGCGACCCACTTCTCGCCTTCCAGCACCGGCGCGCCGCCGTGCAGGGTCCGGGTGGCGGGGTGGGGCCGGTCGTAGCTGAAGAACACAGCGTGGCCGCGCACCGGCGCCACCTCCAGCCCGATGTCGGGGAAGGTGGTGCCGCCGCCGCGGGTGGGCTCGTTGAGGTACATCACCAGCGTGGCCACACGCTGGCCGCCGCGCTTGAGGATGGTGGGGGTGCCGGGCTCGGCCGGGTCAAAGTAGTCGTAGTGGGGCTTGTACTCGGCGCCGGGCCGGTAGTGCAGCACCTGGATGCCTTCGCCGTGGTCCACCGGCCACCCCACCAGGCGCGCGATGCGGGCTTCCACGCGGGCCACTTCGGGCGTCTGGCCGCGGGCAAAGAACATGCCGTCGCTGGTCCGGTCGGGGTTGAGTTCCTCGCCGCCGGTCTTGGTCTGCACGGTGCGCGAACGCGCCAGGTGCGGGCGCGCCTGATCGATGATCGCCTCGCACTCGTCGGCCGACAGCAAGCCGCCGAGCACCACCACGCGCGGGTGTTTCACGCTGGCCACGATCTCCACCCAACGGTCGCCGGCGTCGATGCGGCGTGGCGAACCCGCGAGGTCGATGGTGGGCAGGCGCGCCACCGCCGCGGGTTCGGCCAGGGCTGCCGGCAGGGTCAGCGGCTGCGCGGGCGCGATCGATTTGAGGTGGTCCGAGAGCGTGGTTTCGAGCGCGGCGATGGCGGTGTCTTCGTCCCAGCCGGCGCTGCGCATGGCCGCCAGCACCTGGTCTGGCGCGAAACCGGCCGTGGCCTGCTCGATGATCCAGCGACGCAGTTCGGGGGTGACAGTCTGGGGCACGGGCTGCCGCGGCTCAGGGCCGCGCCTCACGGCGAAACACCAGCCGGTCGGGCTCCGACACCTCAGCCACGTAGCGGTAGCCCTCGAGGTCGAAGTCGCGCAGCCGCTCCGGCGTGGCCGCGCGGTGCAGGACCGCCCAGCGCACCATGAGGCCGCGCGCGCGTTTGGCCATGAAGCTGATCACCTTGTAGCCCGCGGCCTTGCGCTCCTCAAACACACACTGCACCACCCGCGGCTGCAGGACCTTGAGGTCCACGGCCTTGAAGTATTCCTCGCTGGCGAGGTTGACGACCACCGGGGTGGCGTCGGCGCGGGCGCGCTCGTTGAGGTACTCGGCGATGCGGCTGCCCCAGAACTGGTACAGGTTGCTGCCGTGGGCGGTGGTCAGGCGCGTGCCCATTTCCAGCCGGTACGGCTGCATCCAGTCCAGCGGACGCAGCACGCCGTACAGCCCGCTGAGGATGCACAGGTGTTGCTGCAGCCAGTCCAGCTCCTGGGCGCTGAGCGATCGGGCGTCCAGGCCACCGTAGACATCGCCATCGAAGGCGAGGACCGCCTGCTTGCTGTTGGCCGCGGTGAACTTAGGGCGCCAGGCCTCGTACCGCGCCACGTTCAGCGCGGCGAGCGTGTCCGACAGGTCCATCAGCGCGGCGACGTCCTGCGGCGACTTCTGGCGCAGCACGCCAACCAGTTCCTCGGCCTGCGGCACGAACATCGGCTGCGTGTGCGCGACGACGTGGGGCGGCGTGTCGTAGTCGAGGGCCTTGGCGGGCGAGAGAAGAAAAATCATGGCGGCGTTCGCACCCGACAAAGGGGCTTCCCAACGAAGCCCCGATTATCGCGAAGCGCCGCCGCGCGCCCGGCCTCAGCGCAGATCGCCCGCCAGGCTGGCGAGGGTTTCCGCAGGAATCATCACGTGCGATGGGTAATGGGTGTGATCGCAGCCCAGCTTGACCGCCGCCCCCGCGCGCACGGCGGCGATCATCGGGGGGCTGAACTCGAAACGCACGAAGTGCACGGCCGAGGTCTTGAAGGCGTTGTCGCGGTCGAGGTCTTCGTCGGCAATGGCGTACACCCGGGCGTGGCCCTCGACCTCGACAAACAGCCGGTCTTCCACGCCGATGAGCCGTGCCAGCTCGCGCTTGCGTTCGTTGACATCGGCGTATTCGATGAGCATCGTGGCCTTCCAGTTGGTGCCGTCCGGCACCAGCGGCGCGTAGGCCTCGACCTCGTGTTCGATGCCCTCTTCCTCAAATATCTTCTCCACCCGCAGCATTTCCTGGATCTGGTAACGGATGGTCATTTCGCTCTCGAACTGCAGGTTGATGTGCTCGCCGAGCATCACGCTGCGCAGCTTGCGGTGGGCGATGACCTCCGCCTTGTGGGCTTTGCGCCACTTGCTGTAGGCCTCCAGGGTCATCAGGTTGTCGGGGGTGATGTGGCCGGTGAGTTGCATGGAAGTCTCCGGGAAAGGGAGTGGAGCGATGGGGGGCTTGGGCGCGCCTGCGCGGGAGGCCTCAGCGCAGGCCGTACGCCCGGGCCACGAGACTCAGCGGGTGCTGCAGCTCCGGCGCGCCGAGGCCATTGACCTCAAACCCCTGCGCGATGTGGTGCCCGCCCAGGGGGCAATCGGAGCTGATGAAGTCCGGCGGCGTGCCGTCCTTCATGGTGGCCATGGCCTTGAACACCGGCTTGCCGATCTTCATGGCCTGCTGGTGGTAGGCCTTTTTCACGCCGAAGGTGCCCGCGTGGCCGCTGCAACGCTCGATGCTGTTGACTGTGGTGCCCGGGATCATCTTCAGCATTTCCTCGGTCTTGCGGCCGATGTTCTGCACCCGGCCATGGCAGGGGATCTGGTAGCTGACCTTGCCCAGCGGCTGCGGGAACTCGGTCTTCAGCAACCCGTCGCGCTTGCGCGCCATGAGGTACTCGAACGGGTCCCACATGGCCTCCTTCACGCGCTGGGTGTCCGCGTCGTGGGGAAACATCAGCGGCAGCTCCTGCTTGAACATCAGCGCGCAGCTGGGCACCGGCGCGAGGATCGCGAAGCCGTCCTTGGCGTAGCGGGCCAGCACCGGGATGTTGGCCTCCTGGGCCGCCTGCACCGAATCGAGATCGCCCAGCTCCAGCTTGGGCATGCCGCAGCACTGCTCTTTCTCAACGATCGTGTACGGGATGTCGTTGTGGTCGAGGATCTTGAGCAGGTCCAGGCCGATCCCCGGCTCGTTGTAGTTGATGTAGCAGGTGCTGAAGATCGCCACCTTGCCCGGCGTTTTCTCGCCGTCGACCACCGCGGTGGCGCGGGCGTCGGGGGCTTGCGAACGAAATCGCTTGGTGGCGAGTTCAGGCAGCCAGGCGTTCTTGTCCACGCCCAGGTGCTTTTCCATCAGCGACCGGCCGGCGGCGCTGTGGTTCACCGCATTGGCGACCTGCACCACCACCGGAATGCCGGCAAACATGCCGTGCTTGTCGGTGGAGGCCAGGAATTGCTCGGCCGCGCCGACCTCGCCTTTCTTGAACTTGATGGCCTTGGCCCGCAGCATGGTGTGCGGGAAGTCGAGGTTCCACTCGTGCGGCGGCGTGTACGGACACTTGGTCATGTAGCACAGGTCGCACATGTAGCACTGGTCGACCACCTTCCAATAGTCCTTCTTGTCGACGCCATCGACCTCCATCGTCGAGCTCTCGTCGACGAGGTCGAACAAGGTCGGAAAAGATCCGCAGAGGCTCACGCAGCGGCGGCAGCCGTGGCAGATGTCGAAGATGCGCTCCAGCTCGACGTACAGCTTGCCCTCGTCCCAAAAGTCGGGGTTCTTCCAGTCGAGCGGGTGGCGGGTGGGCGCTTCCAGGTTGCCTTCGCGGGCCATGGCTTGTCTCCGTCTGTGCGGGTTTTGTTCGTGAGGCGCGGTGATCGGGCGCGGCAGAACGGGCGCACCCGCTCTGCCGCGCGGCCCCTGGGGGCGAGGCTGGCGTCAGTCCACCAGCTCGTTCAGGGCCTTCTGGTAGCGGTTGGCGTGCGAGCGCTCGGCCTTGGCGAGGGTCTCAAACCAGTCGGCGATTTCGTCAAAGCCCTCTTCACGCGCGGTCTTGGCCATGCCCGGGTACATGTCGGTGTACTCGTGGGTTTCGCCGGCCACGGCCGATTCGAGGTTCTGGCGGGTGGAGCCGATGGGCAGGCCGGTAGCGGGATCGCCGGCGGCTTCCAGGAACTCCAGGTGACCGTGCGCGTGGCCGGTTTCGCCTTCGGCGGTGGAGCGGAACAGGGCCGCCACATCGTTCTGGCCTTCCACGTCGGCCTTGTTGGCGAAGTAGAGGTAACGGCGGTTGGCCTGCGATTCGCCGGCGAACGCTTCCTTCAGGCACTGCTCGGTCTTCGAGCCCTTGAGTTGCGGCATGGTCATCTCCTGTGTCGTGGGTTGAGGAATGCACGTCGCCCAGCCCCGGAAGCAGCGCAGCCGGCGCCTGGGACGCCAAAACATTACCGCGGCCTAGAGTCGCGCGTCTAATTGGCGAGCGCTATGCGAGGGATTGGCACCGCCTATGGGTCGGCAGTGCCAGATATCAGCGCCCCACAACCCGACCGGCCATCGAATTACGTTTGAGTGAATGCGTTTCGCTATGGTAAATTCTTCGCTCTTCTCAGGAGACCCGCATGACGCCCGCCGCCCACGCCACGCTGCCCCCGCCGGCCCCGGTGCAACAGCTCCACCACTACGCCTACCGGGCGCGCGACGCCGAAGAAACGCGCCGCTTCTACGAAGACATCCTGGGCCTGCCGCTGTATCACATCATCCAGAGCGACTACGTGCCCAGCACCGGCGAGTACTGCCCCTACACGCACTTCTTCTTCCGCCTGCAGGACGGCTCCTTCATCGCGTTCTTTGACCTCGGCGACGACGAGGCGGCCCTGCCCAGCCCGAACACGCCGAAATGGGTCAACCACATCAGCTTTCGCGTCAACACCGTCGCCGAACTGGAGAACACCAAGGCCCGCCTGCAAGCGCACGGCATCGAGGTGCTGGGTGTGACCGACCACCACATCTTCCAGAGCATCTATTTCTTCGATCCCAACGGCATCCGCCTGGAGTTGACCGCGCAGCTGGCCGATGAATTCCAGATGCTGGAGGAAAGCAAAACCGCCCACGCCCGCCTCGCCGAGTGGAACGCGCGCAAGGAGCAGTGGCGCCGGGAGCGGGCCGCCGGCCTGAGCGCGGCGCCGCTCAAGCCCCAGCAAAACGACCGCCCGGAAGTGGCCGCCCGCGCCGCGGCCGCGCGCTGAGCACAGAGGCCGCGATGAGCTACCGGGACACCGCCCACACCAACGGCTACGAATTCACGCAGGGCACGGGCTACGCGCTGCCGGAATACCCGTTTGTGGAGCCACCCGAACTGCGCGACGGCCGACCCGCCCGCCACCCCATCGTGATCGTGGGGGCCGGCATCACCGGGCTCACCCTGGCCTGCTCGCTCGCGCGACTGGGCGTGGCGGCGGTGCTGGTCGACGAGGACAACACCGTCGGCGTGAAAGGCGCGTCCTCGCGCGGGATCTGCTACACGCAGAAGTCGCTCGAAATCTTTGACCGCCTCGGCATTTACGAACGCATCGCGGCCAAGGGCATCCGCTGGAGCGTCGGGCGGACCTTCGCCGGCGAGGACGAGGTCTACCGCTTCGATCTGCGCGACCAGGGCGGCTTCGGCCTGTCGGCGCAGCCGCCCTTCATCAACATCCAGCAGTTCTACATCGAGGGCTTCCTCGTCGAGCGCATCCTGGAACTCGGCCATGTGGACATCCGCTGGAAGAACCGCCTGGTGGCCTTCGAACAGGACGATCGCGTGGCCACGCTGACGCTGGAGACGCCCGCGGGGCGGTACACGATCCAGGCCGACCACGTGATCGACGCCACCGGCTCCGCCAGCCCGCTGCGCAAGTGGCTGCAGGTGCCGTTCGACAGCAAGCGCGGTGATGACCGGTGGTGCATCGCGGATGTGCGCTTCGGCACGCGGCCGCCCCTGGAGCGCCACACCTGGATTGAGGCCCCGTTCAACGAAAACCGCGCGGTCTGGCAACACCTGATGGCCGACGACGTCTGGCGCATCGACTACCAGATGGCTCCCGACAGCGACCCGGCCTATGTGAGCCGGGAGGACGTGGTGCGCGAACGTCTGGAGCGCCAGTTTGGCCGCGGCGTGGAGGTGGACATCGTGTGGGTCGGGCCGTACGCCTACCGCAGCGAGTGCGTGCACGCCATGCGCCACCAGCGGGTCTTCTTCATGGGCGACTCCGCCAAGATCGTCAGCCCCTTCGGCGCGCGCGGCGGCAACACCGGCGTGGCCGATGCCGACAACCTGGCCTGGAAGCTCGCCGCGGTGTGGCGGGGCCATGCGGGGCCGGCGCTGCTGGAGAGCTACCACGACGAGCGTCTGGAGGCGGCGCGCGAAAACGTGCGCGTGACCAACCGCACCGCGCGCTTCCTGCGGCCCGCCGACGGCGTGGAACGCCGCTTCCGGGAGGCGGCGATCGCGCTGGCCAAGCGCCACCCGTTTGCCCGTCCCCTGATCAACACCGGACGCATGGCGGTGGCCAACCACTACCGGCACTCCCGCGTGTGCGACGACAGCCCCGGGTCCGGGCAGTCCACGCAGAACGTGGCGCTGCGGTGGCTTGACGGCCGAGTGGGCCGGCTCAACGACCTGCTGGGCTGGGCCGGCACCGACCTGCTGTTGCTGGTCTTCGGCCCGCTCGCGACCGCTCCACGGCGGCGCGTGCGCGACCTCGCCGCCGCGGCCCCGCTGCGTGCGGTCCAGGTGCTGGACCGCCACAGCGCGCCCCAGGTCCTGGAAGCCGTGCGGGACCCGGCCGGCCACCTGCGCCAGACCACCGCCGCGCCGGCGGGAGGCTGGGCGCTGGTCCGGCCCGACGGCTACATCGCGGCCACCGGCCCCGCGGTGGACACCGACCTGGTGCGGTCGGTCGCGCGGGCCCTGGCCCTGGAGGAGCAAAGCGCATGACCCCGTTCACCGACCAGCCCCGCTGGACCGACGCCGACGGCTTCTACGAAGCCTTGCTCGACGCCCACGCCGGCCTTGACCGCGAAGCCAGTGAAGCCCTGAATGCGCGACTGATCCTCGTGCTGGCCAACCAGATTGGCGACGCCGGGGTCTTGCGCGACTGTCTGCAGATCGCCCAGGAAGCCGGACCAGCCCCGGGCCGCTGAGCCCGCCGCGGCGGGTCGCCGCGTAAAATCGCGCTCCCTCCTGACACCCCACGACGGCATCCTGCGGGATGCCGTCGCCACGCTGGCGCCCCCATGTCCGACACGATGCAACAGCCCGGCCTCGCGGCCCTCGCCAAGTCCTTCGATCCCGCCCCCATCGAGGCGCACTGGGGCCCCGAGTGGGAACGCCGCGGCCTCGGTCGTGCGGGTTACCGCGGCACGGGCGAGGCCCGCGCGGGCGCGCCCGGCTTCGCCATCCAGCTGCCACCGCCCAACGTGACCGGCACGCTGCACATGGGCCATGCCTTCAACCAGACCATCATGGACAGCCTCACGCGCTACCACCGCATGATGGGCGCGAACACCGTGTGGGTGCCGGGCACCGACCACGCCGGCATCGCCACGCAGATCGTGGTGGAGCGCCAGCTGCAGGAGCAAGGCATCAGCCGCCACGACCTTGGCCGCGAGGCGTTCACGCAGAAGGTCTGGGCCTGGAAGGAAAAGAGCGGCAACACCATCACCACGCAGATGCGCCGCATGGGCGACAGCGTGGACTGGGGCCGTGAGTACTTCACCATGGACGACAAGCTCTCCGGCGTGGTGACCGAGACTTTCGTGCGCCTGTACGAACAAGGGCTGATCTACCGCGGCAAACGCCTGGTCAACTGGGACCCGGTGCTCAAGACCGCGGTCAGCGACCTGGAAGTGGAAAGCGAAGAGGAAGACGGCTTCCTCTGGCACATCCGCTACCCGCTGGCCGACGGCTCGGGTTCGGTGGTCGTGGCCACCACGCGGCCGGAAACCATGCTGGGCGACACCGCGGTGATGGTGCACCCCGAAGACGAACGCTACACCGCCATCGTCGGCAAGAAGGTGAAGCTGCCGCTGAGTGACCGCGAGATCCCGGTCATCGCCGACGATTACGTCGACCGCGCCTTCGGTACCGGGGTGGTGAAGGTGACCCCCGCGCACGACCACAACGACTACGCGGTGGGGCAGCGCCACGGCCTGCCCACGATCGGCGTGCTCGCGCTGGACGCGACCATCAACGAGCATGCGCCGGCTCGGTACCAGGGTCTGGACCGCTTCGCCGCGCGCAAGGCGGTGGTCGCCGACCTTGACGCCCAAGGGCTGCTGGTCGAGACCAAGAAGCACAAACTGATGGTGCCCCGCTGCGCCCGGACCGGCCAGGTGGTGGAGCCGATGCTCACCGACCAATGGTTCGTGGCCATGACCCAGGTCAGCGAGCAGGACCCCACCGGCAAGAGCATCGCGCAGAAGGCCATCGACGCGGTGCAGTCCGGCGAAGTCAGGTTTGTGCCGGAGAACTGGGTCAACACCTACAACCAGTGGATGAACAACATCCAGGACTGGTGCATCAGCCGTCAGCTCTGGTGGGGTCATCAGATCCCCGCCTGGTACGACGAGGACGGCCGCGTCTACGTCGCGCGCACCGAAGCGGACGCCCAGTTGCAGGCGCCGGGCAAAACGCTGACTCGCGACCCCGACGTGCTCGACACCTGGTACTCGTCAGCGCTGGTGCCCTTCAGCACGATGGGCTGGCCGGCGCAGGGCGCGGCGCCGACGGACGACTACAACCTCTACCTGCCCAGCACGGTGCTGGTCACGGGCTACGACATCATCTTCTTCTGGGTCGCCCGGATGATCATGATGACCACCCACTTCACCGGCCGCGTCCCGTTCCGCCACGTCTACATCCACGGCCTGGTGCGCGACGCGCAAGGCCGCAAGATGAGCAAGAGCGAAGGCAATGTGCTCGACCCGGTGGACCTGATCGACGGCATCGACCTGCCCGCGCTGCTGGACAAGCGCACCACCGGCCTGCGCAAGCCCGAGACCGCGCCGCGCGTGCGCAAGGACACCGAGAAGGAATTCCCGGACGGCATCCCGGCCTACGGCGCCGACGCCCTGCGCTTCACCTTTGCCGCGCTGGCCACGCTGGGCCGCAGCATCAATTTCGACAGCAAACGCTGCGAGGGCTACCGCAACTTCTGCAACAAGCTCTGGAACGCCACGCGCTTCGTGCTCATGAACTGCGAGGGCCACGACTGCGGCCTGAAGGAACACACCAAGGACGAGTGTGCTGTCGGACAACCCTTCCACGGGTATCTCAGCTTCAGCCAGGCCGACCGCTGGATCGCCTCGGCGCTGCAGCGTGTGGAAGCCGATGTCGCCAAAGGATTTACCGAGTACCGCCTCGACCACGTGGCCAATGCGATCTACGACTTCGTGTGGAACGAGTTCTGCGACTGGTATCTGGAGATCGCCAAGGTGCAGATCCAGACGGGTGATGCCGCGCAGCAGCGCGCCACGCGCCGCACCCTGATCCGCACGCTGGAGACCGTGCTGCGGCTGGCCCATCCGGTGATTCCCTTCATCACCGAAGAGCTCTGGCAAAAGGTCGCCCCGGTGGCGGGCCGGGCCGGCCCGTCGGTCAGTGTGGCGGCTTACCCGGTGGCCCAGCCCGATCGCATCGACCCAGCGGCGGAGGCCCACGTGGCGCGGCTGAAATCGCTGGTCGACGCCTGCCGCGGTCTGCGCGGCGAACTGGGCACGTCCCCCGCCACGCGGCTGCCGCTGTACGCGGTGGGCGATGCCGCGTTCATGCGCGCGGCCGCCCCGGTCCTGCAAGCCCTGGCCAAACTCAGCGAGGTCCGCGTGTTTGACGACGAAGCCAGCTGGGCCGCGGCGGCGCAGGCCGCACCAGTGGCGGTGGTGGGCGATGTCCGGCTCTGCCTGTTCGTGGAGATCGACGTGGCCGCCGAAAAAGCGCGTCTGACCAAGGAAGTGGCTCGCCTGCAGGGCGAGATCGCCAAGGCCCAGGGCAAGCTCGGCAACGAATCGTTCGTGGCGCGCGCCCCCGCGGCGGTGATTGAACAGGAGCGGGAGCGCCTCGCGGCGTTCAGCGCCACCCTGGACAAAGTGACGGCCCAACTCGCGCGGCTCGGCTGATCCGACCATGCCGGTCCAGGCCGGCTCGGCGCGCGGTCAGCGGAAGGTCAGGGACGCATCGCCATCGCCCGCCAGGGGGATGGCGATGACGCGGGCCCTTGCACCGACTCGTCGAAGTCGAGCGAGTCCAGCAGCGACAGCTCACCCATGGCGCTGTCGCGCCGCGCGTCATTGGGCGACAGGGTTTCGTGCATACGGTGCACGATGTACCAGCTCGAGCGCAGCTTGGCCTCGCGCGTGTGGGCACCCAGGCGCGGCGTCAGGTGGAGGTTCGGAATGCCATGCAGGGGCGACCCCGGTGCAGCGAACTGCGCGTTCGCGCCGTCGAGCAAGCAGGCGTCGATGCGACCGTCGCACAGGGCCAGCGCCAGCGCCTCCGGGTCGAACAAGGCCCCACGGCTCACGCCCACCCACAGCTGACCCGGCTTGCAGTGATTGAGCAGACGCTCGTTGATCCAGCCCTTGAAGCGCGAGGCGTAGACCATCTGCAGCGAGATCGCATCCGACTGCGCCAGCAGGTCCTGCGCCGACACGGGCTCCACGTCGAGCTTCTTCCACAAATCCGCGGCGTGGTGGACGGCAGGGTCGTAACCCAGCACGCGCACCCCCATCGCGCGCAACATGGGCGCCAGTGTGTGGGCCACCGGCGCCAGCCCCAGCAAGCCAACGGTGCTGCCGCCCAGCTCCCGTCCCATGCGCACCTGAGACAGGGTGCGCCCCAGCAGTGCACTGACCATGCCGCGCCGGTACAGCATCAACAGGCCATAGAGCAGGTACTCCGCGTTGGCGCGCACCGTCGCACTGCGCGCCTGGAGGACCCGCACCTGACGGCGGGAACACGCTTCCAGGTCGGTGTTGTCGGTGGAGATCTGCAGGCGCGCCAGCACCTCGAGCTTCGGTGCGTGCTCCAGAAACTCCCGGGACACCACGACATGGGACGGCAGGAGCAGCCCGCGCACCGGGGCGATCGCCGCCTTCAGGGTCGGCAGATCGTCGGCCAGTTCCGGCTGGTAGACCACCTGGTAGCGCTCCTGCAGCCACGCCAGGGCTTCGGGCACAAGGGGGTCGACCAGCAGGATGTCCATCGGTCCGGCGGTCGAGGCGCGCATCAGGCGAGGTTCATCGGCGCTTGAGCACCGAAATGTGTTCGCCGTTGACCGTCTCCTGCAGCACCAGCACGTTGCCGGTCTGCTTGGCGAAGGCCTGGAAATCGCGCACGGAGCCCGCGTCGGTGGCCGTCACGCGCAGCGTCTGGCCGCTGAGCATCTCGGCCAGCGCCTTCTTTGCCTTGAGGATGGGCAGCGGACAGTTCAGGCCGCGGGCGTCCAGTTCTTTGTCGACGGTGATCATGGCGTTGCTACAAATGGTTGCAATATTCTACGCAGCCCCGGGACGCGGCTGATCTTCCCAGAACACGGGTTCGTGACCTTGGGCACGGAGCCACGAGGCCAGCGCCAGCCCGGTGCCCTGGCGCCAGCATTTCACCTGCGCCGGTTCGAAAAAACGGGCCTCCGCCAACTCCGGCGACAAGCGCACGTCGCCGGTGACCAGCGCGTGGTAGGTGATGATGACCTGATTCATGCGCTGGAAGTCGTGCACGCCGACCAGCGCCAGCGTGTGGGTGACCAAGCCGGTCTCCTCGGCGATTTCCCGACGAATGCCCTCCTCGGGCGTCTCGCCGGCTTCCATGAACCCGGTGATGAGGCCAAAAAACCGGCCCGGCCAGGCCGCGTTGCGCGCCAGCAGGATCTGGCCGTCGCGCTGCACGATGGCAGCCAGCACCGGCGTCGGATTGTTCCAGTGCGTATGTCCGCAGGCCGGACAGCGCAGACGGCGCACATCCCCACCGTCCTCGGTCTGCACGATCCACGCCAGCGGCGTGGCGCACTGGCTGCAGAAGCGGGGTTCGCTGACCACGGCGTCAGGCCGGGAACACGCCGGTGGACAAATAGCGGTCGCCCCGGTCACAGACGATGAACACGATCACCGCGTTCTCCACCTGCTGGGCGAGCTGCTGGGCCACCCAGCAAGCGCCGGCCGCCGAGATGCCCGCAAAGATGCCTTCTTCGCGGGCCAGGCGGCGCGCCATCTCCTCGGCGGCGTCCTGCGTCACGTACACCAGTTCGTCGACCGCTTTGGGGTCATAAATGCGCGGCAGGTACTCCTGCGGCCACTTGCGGATGCCGGGAATCCGGGAGCCCTCGCTGGGCTGCGCGCCCACGATGCGGATGGCCGGGTTTTTTTCCTTCAGATAGCGGGACACCCCGGTGATGGTCCCGGTGGTGCCCATCGCACTGACAAAGTGCGTGACGCGTCCGGCGGTCTGCTCCCAGATTTCAGGGCCGGTCGTCTCGTAGTGCACGCGCGGGTTGTCCGCATTCGCGAATTGGTCCAACACCCGGCCCTTGCCCTCGGCCTGCATGCGCTCGGCGAGATCACGCGCCGATTCCATGCCGCCGCTCTTGGGCGTGAGGATGAGCTCAGCCCCGAAGGCCTTCATGGTCTGCGCGCGCTCGATCGACAGGTCCTCCGGCATGATGAGCACCATCCGATAGCCCTTGATCGCCGCGGCCATCGCCAGGGCGATGCCGGTGTTGCCGGATGTCGCTTCGATCAGGGTGTCGCCGGGCTTGATGTCGCCGCGCTCCTCGGCGCGCCGGATCATCGACACCGCAGGACGATCCTTGACCGACCCGGCCGGGTTGTTGCCTTCGAGCTTGCCCAGAATCACGTTGTCACGGGCGCGGTTTTCCGGCGCCCCAATGCGCTGCAGCGCCACCAACGGCGTGCGGCCGATGGCATCTTCGATGGTGGGGTAGGTCATCCCATCACTGTGCCATAATTTCCTGTTAGCCCGTGCCGGGGTGGCGAAATCGGTAGACGCAGGGGATTCAAAATCCCCCGCCGCAAGGCGTGTCGGTTCGAGTCCGACCCTCGGCACCACTTGTGCCTCAAGGCACACCGCGAAAGCACCCACTCACGCACTGGGGTGGCGTTGCACAAAGCGTTGCACAGCCGGTTGAACAAAAGCGAAACCCCCACCACCTTTCGGCAGTGGGGGGGGGCGTTGGGGCGTTGAGGAGGTCTAGACGCCACTCACATCAAACAGATGCCCCCGGAAGTCGATCAATCCATCGCGCCGAGCGTTGACCAGCTCAGGCCAGAGCAACTGGCCGTCCCGAAAGGAAAGCACCGCAAACCCTGACCGCCAGTTCGTTGGATTGGCCTCCAGGTAGTCCACGAACTGCGGGCCATCGGCTTCCGCAAGGGTTCCGGTGTCCACACCCCACCGCGTTCCTCGGTAGTCGTCAAAAGGCGTTACTTTGAGGCTGTGGAGGTGGCCGGTCACCATCGTGGTGCCTGCGTTCACTGTGTTGTTGTGGGTCGCGTGGATGCCGCCCTTGTATCGGTGCTTGATGACGACCTCATCATTGAGGCGAAGCGCCCAGCACGGAGACCAGCGGGGGAAATGGTCTTTCAGGGTGAAGCCGGGGACGCCTTCGTACTGGGGAGCGTTAGACGCCAGGAAAGTCTCAAACCGGGCGCAGTGGTTTCCGAGCGGCCAGATGAGTTCCGCCTTCCCTGCCGCGTCCTCAATCTCGCCCAACCTCTGCTGGCAGGCTTTGATTTCCTCGATCACTGTGGGCTTGGAGTCCCAGCCGATCCGAGCGTGACGGGAGATAGACGCCCCGTCGAAGGCATCCCCGTTGCAGACGATCATGGACGGCTTCAACTGCTCGATCATGTAGAGCAGGCCTCGGAAGGCCGTTGTCCGCACACCAGGCCAGAAGTGCGCGTCCGAGAACACCAGAACGATGCCGTCCTTGATGTGCTTGTCGATCCAGGCGCTGTTCTTGCGCGGCTCGACATGGGAGTAGTAGTTCTTCCGTGCGGGCTTGATGGGCTTGAGGGCTTCGGTCAGCGGCGTGGGTTTCATGCCCCGCTGCTTTGCCACGCGAACCCGAGAACGGAAGGTGGCGTGGTTCACGCCCAGCTTCTGAGCGGCTGCAACCTGATTGCCAGCGCAGTCGCGTTCGGCGTCAAGGGCCTGCTGGCACAGTTCGTCACTGAGTGGTCGAGTGGGCATCGTTACTTCGCCGTGGTCAGGAACTGGTGCAGGAGGTTGCCTTGGGCATCGACCTCCCTCTCGTCGTGTTCGCTCTGCCCGCTCATGTAGCGGATGGCGTGTTGCAACTCATGGCAGAAGGTGGCCTGCTTGAGTTGGGCGCTGAGGTCGGCTCGGAGTCGAATCGTTGCCGTCTCAGCGTCACAGTGGCCCATGTCCGAAATCGCGTCTGTCTCAACAACCCGCCAAGTAATCCCGGCGAGCTGGAAGGTGCGCGGAATCTTCACTTCGTCACGCCCTTGACCTTTTCCATGCTCCTGAGACCACCGATCCCGAGCATTCCGGTCACGACGACCCACAGGAGGTCAAGGTTCAGCGACGGCGGGATGGGCCAGCCTTTGATGGCAGCAAACCACGCCAGGAGAGGCTGGAGGATCGTGGCGTACACAAATCCTGCCCCACCGGCCCAGCCAAAGAACGGACGCCAGCCGGCCACCCAGACGCTGGGATGAGCAGCCTCCCGGGCGTTGATCTCCAATTGCGCGATGACCTGCTTCAACTCCCCGTCGGCGGCCATGCGGATCAGTTCCATCTCCGCTTCCCGCTTCTTCTCTGGGTCGGGCATCCAGCGGTCGATCAGGGTCTTGCCGACCTCCAGCAGAGGTCCGAGAACGAGAGGGTTCATGTTTCCTCCAATAGAGACGCGATGCGCCGCGACCAGCCGCGACCGAAAGCGGGCCAAGTGGACAGACCAGCGAGGAACTCCAGCCGCTCGCCGAGCATCCGGCTGCGGGTCTTGTATGGGTCGGCTTGGTGGGCGATGGTGAGGGTCTGGCGGCCCACGATCCCGTCATCCACCGCACCGAGGGCGCGTTGCAGCCAGCGGATGGACTGGCGCGGGCCCGAGTGGTAGGCCGCATCAAAGACCGGATAGCGCAGGGCGTGGGGCAGGCTTTCCGCGCTGACTGCGTTCCAGTACGCAGCCCGGGCGATTTCCTTGGCCTTGTCCTGCGTGAGTTCGCGCATGGGGCCGGTGTAGCCATGGGCCTCGGCGACTCGCTTGGTGATGCCCCAGTTCGTCTCACCGCCGGGGTCGGAGGGGTGGTTCACATACCCACCCTCGTGGCCCATGAGCTTCACGAATGCTTCGTCGAAGTTCATTTGACGATCCCCTTGGAACTGAGCCAGAGATAGCCGCCGACCGCGATGACACCAAGCAGCCAGACCAGTTTGGAGACGACGTTGCGGCCGACCTCCTGATAAATCTGGCTGGTCAGCTTGGCGACCGCTTTGTCGGCGGCGCGTTCAGCAATGGCTTCGATTTGCTCGTCGGTGAGCTGTCCAAAGTGCGAGTCGCTCATCAGTGCTTCCCATCAGGTTCACAGGCATCTAGCGCGGTCAGCACACCTTTGGCGAACAGCCGGCGAGACTCGAAACGGTCGAAACTCGCCATCGTCTTGAGGCGGTTCGTGATGGTGTGGTCGCCCTTCTTGGGCCAGCCAAAGACAAGCGCCCACTCCGTGTAGTTCGCCAGCACATCAAGCAGCCAGACGAACACGCCAGGGATAGCGAGAAGCCACCAGAGACCGCCACGCTTGAACTGGATGACGATGGGGTAGCCGAACAGGACGAGGAAAGTGATCACAGCAGCGCCTCCAGTGCGGTGATCTGCTCCTCAATCTCTTTGAGGCGCCGATAGCCCGGATTGCCTGCCCGCAGCAGCGCGATGGACTGGGTGGCGTTGAGTCCCTGCGTGGCACCTTGGGTGACGGCTTCCTTCTCCATCAGACCCAGAGCCAGTGCCCGCATCCACTTCGGCGCACCGCTTTGGCGCTCGAGCTCGGCGATCTGCTCGGCGGGAGTCGGGGGTGGAGGAGGCGGGGGAAGCGCTGCGATTTCCTCGGGCGTCAACTCGCGCTGTGTGACTTGGCCCGTCATGACATCAACGGTGAGGATTGGCATGGTCACTCCCAAGAGATGCTGACAGTGCCCGCGTCGAATTGATCGCTGCCGCTGACGGTGGTGAGACGGATTCGGTCCAGCGCACCGGAAAGGGTCACGGTCCCTCCCGTGGTAAGGGTGGCCGCAGCGTCACTGCGGCCCAGCACACCGTCAAGAACCCACGTATTCCCGGAAATGCGGCTGGCGCGTACACAGCCGGAAAACACCATGGCTGCGGTCGTGCTGTTGCTCAGTAGTGCGCCCGACGAATAGGCGGTAGATGCCACCGTGCCCACGATGCCGGAAACGGAACCCGCGTATCCCGTGGTTTGCACACTGCCCGACCCGAGCTGAATCTGCGGATTGCTGGTGCCGTTCGTGCTCATCTGGCTGAGCATCAGCGTGATGCGTTTTGCCCAGCTCGGGATGCTGGTGAAGTCCACCGCAGTCTGCGTGGTCAGGGCAACAGCGGTGCCAAGTTGAATCTGGGCATCTTTCAGCCGAGCCGGGGTGATCGCTCGGGTGTTGTCCGTGCCGGCCTGAGCCACGGCCGTGGAGGAAATCTGAATCACGCCCGTGGCGGCCTCTGTGGCGTCCTGCTTGAGCGCGTTGAAAGCCGCTGCCGCCGTGGTCTGCCCGGTGCCGCCGTTGGCAATCCCTAGAGTGCCCGTTGCTTGCCCCAGATCGGCCAGCAGCGTTCCGCCGTTGGCCCGCTGGTAGTTCACCACCCGATAGCCAGAGGCCGGGTTGCCGTTCGGAATCGCGATCAGCGCATCCCCTGCGGAAGTGGTGACGTTTGCTGCTCCCGGGAGTACCAGGGAGGCGGAATGCGTCAAAGTCAGCGCACCGGCAAAGCGAACCAGCCGGGGGCCGCTGTAGGTGGTGCCGAACGAGGTAATCCCCGTGGTGCCCGTGATCTGGACAAGCAGGCTGTTTGCCGCTCCAATGTCGCAGGTTGCAGCGCTGGCGACGGATGCCTCAAGGGCGAACCCTCGGCCGTCACGGTGCTGCGCGATGTAGGCGGCGTAAACGCGCAGGTAGTCGTCGATGAGGCTGGGTGCCTCACTCCCCGAAGGAGAGTTCGACCCCGCCGTCTGCGACAGGTCGTTGATTGAGCTGGGCAAGGGCATTGCAGAGGCTCCAATGAAAAAGCCCGCACAGGGCGGGCTTGGAAGGGGAAGATGGAAGTTTTGAACGAACTGATCGCTCGCTCTGGAGTAAGCCCCGGCATGTGGGGCTACCTTCTCGGTATGTGCGTCTTATGGGCGATTTGGTCCCGGGGCCGAAAGTAGTCCGCCCGCCGCAATGGCTGGGCCGAGCAGGGTTTGAGATTGCATGACGGGAGGGCGGGGTGCAAGCAGGCCGGGAACTACGTCCTGTGCTGACCGTTGGCTCAGTGCAATCTCAATGTTCCGCAGTGGATCGACCACCAAAGCCCGACCCATTGGGAGCATCGAGAGGAGGTCATAAGCCTTGCCAGTGACCAGTGCGCCTGAGTTGCTGTTGTTGACAGCGGAACCGACCGGCTGCGCCTGCATATAGCTGGCAACTCGACCGTTGGCCTGGAGTTGTGCGATCTCTTGGGGAGAGAAGAAAATTTGCAGCTTCTCGTCGCCAATTCCTTTGAGCGCCTTGTTGAAAGCAGACTGCGAGAACTTCCCAACCTCGTCGGCAGAGTCGTTCAACGCCTTGGCCTTAAGGTGGGCAAGAATGGCATTGCGAATCACCGGAATGCCGGCTTGCCCAACTTGATTGGCGAGGTCTTTGGCCTCTTTGGCAGTCCCCCCGATGACGAAGCGCTGGGCAATCCTTTGCGGGTCTGCTGAGGCTCCCTCCGACAGAACCGAACGCACTAGAGGCGAGGAATCCTCGTAGGCGTATGCGGTTCGCGTAGCTGCCCTGGCTTTGTTGACTTGCTCAACCGCAGACTGAGCAGCCGCTGCCGCCGCATCCTCAGACCGCACCGCAGCAGCTGACTGAGGCGTAAGCAGTCCAGGGGCAGAGGAATTTGCCGGGGTCAGTTCGGCGTTTTGCAGTATTCGCTGGGCCAGTTTGGCAGCGGCCCCCTCGTTGCCACCCTTAGCAACTTCACGCGACAGCATAGATTGCAGGTTTCGATAATCCTGCGGCGTGAATGGCCGCTGACCAGACTGAAACGCCTCCATGTACTTGCTGATCGTCGGACTCATGAATGGCATGAGCGCCTGCTCATCCAAAGCGCGGTTGATTTCGCTCAAGACACCCGAGGAGATGGGCTGACGATAGCCGGGAGAACCTTTGGCAGCGTCCCATGCCGCCCGCTCGTCAAGTCGCAAACCCAGTTGCCGATTGTTGATGGCAGTAGCCACCAAGTTTCCGGCTTCGTCTACGTTTCCGCTGGCCGCGCCAAGGTTGTTGAGGTTTCGGATCAATGCAGCGTTGTTTTGGTTCTGAACCAACGCCAAACCAGTAAGCCCATCATCCGATGTGTTTGCACCGATCTTCGCCAAGTTTTGCTCTCTGGTGATCTGCACCGGGTCAAGCGAAACCATGCCTCTGGTTGGGGTGGTGCCAGTGGCACGGAAGTCGGCAAGACGACGGAGGGCGTCTGGCTTGACTTCTCCGCCGGTCGCCATCGCCTTCTTCATGTCTTGCAGCAGACTGTCGCGCACGTTCTTCGGAAGCTGCGAGTAATCGATGCCGGACTCTTTCAGCGCCAGCGTGAGCTTCCCTTCCAATTGCAGCGGAGTTGCCCGCATGGAGTTAACACGCTGCACGACCGCTTGAACGTTAGACGGGGCCGCGCCTCCAGCCAAAGTACCAAGAAGACCTCCAAGAACTTGCGAAGCCTCATTCCCCCCGGCCTCACGGGAAGCACCAGCGCCCAAACCGCCGCCAGCAGCGGCGGAAAGCTGAGATATGGGGTTGGTGGTTAGGATTTGGCCGATATTTTTTGCTGCGCCAGAGCTAGCCACCGCTTTACCCGAAGCGCCAGCAACTTGGGTGCCGGTAGCTGCAGCCCGGTTGGCGATGGCGTAGCCTCCAGCCATGGGGACGGCTGCCCCGAAGCCTAAGCGGGCAGCATCGCCTACGACTCGCTCGTTCGCACCTTGCGGCGTCGGCAGACCGATTCTGTCGGCGAAGTCGGAGGCAATCTGCCCCAATGGCTTACCCTGCCCGGACCCACCCACAACGCGAGACAGCGGATCAGTGACCAGCCTGCGGATTGGCTCGGTCACCAGTTGAACTGCCTGCGCCGGCCCCTCCAGCGCGTAACGTGCCGTCAGTCCAATCTGCCGAGGGATGCCGTTGATGATTTGGCCTGCGCTGACCGCAGCAGGCTTTTCAGGCTCGCTGGGGCCTTGGTTGCGAATGAAGTCGGCCAGCTTCTTGGCAGACTCTGTATCGCCAGCCGCATCAGCTTTTCGCAGTGCTTCATACAGGCGCTCTTTGTCCATAGTCAGTACCCGTTGTACTTGTTGACGATGTCAGCAATCTCTGACGGTAACCCTTGAAGGTCTGCGCCTTTGTTCACAACAGGGACGACGGCGGGAATTCGTGACTTCCCACGCCCAGCCACAGCCTCCATGTCTTTCTCGGCTTGCAGTCGCGCTTGGCGCTTCTGCTCAATGACCTCGGGACCTTCTCCAATCTGGGGGAAGAACGTCCTGTTGTTCAGTTCGACTTCCGCCGCAGTGGCGGCAGCTCCCGTCTTGGCACGTAGGAAAGCCTCAGACCATTGGTTCTGAGCCTGCGCGATTTGTTGGGCCGTATCAGAAGAAAAGAGTTGGCGAGTGACAATGTTCCCGGCTGCGGCGACACCAGTGGGCGATGCCTCCTTGCCATCATTGGTAAGTTTGTTGAGCAGATTGGTTGCCGAGCGCATCTGGCCGAGATAGAGCGTCCCCTTTCCCTCGCCTTCGGTGAGTTTGACTTCACCAGCAGAGGGGCCGCCTTGCAAGGGGACGAAATTCCCGCCAGGCGCTTTAGGCACGTAGCCACCAAGTTCAGCATTAAACGTGTAGCCATCCTTGTCGAACTTGAGACGCTCGCGGGCCAGATTCACATTCGCCCAAGAAACGGCGTTGGACGCCTTGGCATCCGGCGAGATGGTCTTGTCCCCGTAGGTGACAACTTGGCCGGTGACGGGATCAATCCCGCGAATCGAGCCGCCGAAGTCGCGCACCTCAGGCTTCACAAAGGGCGTCTGCGAGGTGTTCACCACGCGCCCATCCTCGGTCAGACCCACGATGGACACAGTGCCGTCAGCGTTTCGGACTTGCTGATAGTCCTTGACCTTGGTCTCCTTCGGGCCGGTCATTTTCAGATACTCCGAAACAGGGATCGCCCCAGAGCGCACCAGACCAAAGAGTTGCTGGCGCATCGGGTCAACCGGCTGAATCTTGGCGGCATTCGCGACGGTCGGGCCTCCGCCGCCAGCAAGAGCCGTCTGAGTCGCCAGGAGCTGCGGGTTCAGCGCTTCCAAAGATGCTGCCTGCAACTCACGGTCTTTCATCTGCTGCTGAGCCGACTTGATCTGCAAGTCCCGAAACTGCCGCGTGACTGCGCTGTCCTGCTCCTGCTGCTGCCGGTCGAGTGCATTGCCGTAGCCCTGCACACCAGCCAGAAGACCTCGGCCGATGGAGTTGACCGGAGCGCCACGGCGAGCGCTTGCCATGCCCCCCGCCACAGCAGACAGCAGGCCCTGACCCTCGGGGGTCTTGACGAAATCGAGCAGACCTTGAATCACAGCAGACCTCCGCGAAGTGCAGCGCGACGGGCAGCGCGCTTCTGTTCATCGGCCTGCATCTGGGCGGACTGGCCTTGCTGGATCGACTGCAACAGGCCAGAGAGGCCCTGCGGCCCACCCTGACCCACCGTGGGCGGGGGAGTCTGCACGGGGGGTTCTTGGCCCTGCCCTGCCACAGACAAGCCCGTGGACACCGCATTCATCACCGGAGCAGCGTCTTTGGAGAACTGCGCCGCCTGACCCAGCAGGCCAACCTGCGGAGTGGCGAAGGCGCTGGTATCGCCCATCAGGGCCGAGACACCCTGAACGGAGGTCGGGTCAATCGGAGCAGGGCCGAGAAGGCCGGCCATCTGGGGAGCGATGGCCCCACCAGCCGCACCCAACCCGGCACCCATCATGGCACCTTTGAGCGGGTCTTTTCTGTTGGCAAGCAGGCCGAGGCCGCCGCCGATGAGCATGGGCATTGCGAGGGGGAACATTGCTTCTCCTTACTTTCCGCCGCCCGATTGGGTCGTGGTCGAAGTGCCGCCGAGGTTGGTGCCGAACACACCCGCCATCGCCGAGAGCTTGCGATACGGGTCGTTTTGCTGGTCTTGGAACTGCTGGAACTGGAAGTCGCGGCCCTGCTGTTCCTGATCCTGGCGAATCTGGCCGGCGTTGAGCAGTTGGGAGGCGTCGGTATAGGCTTGATTGCCGAACTGCTGCGCCATGCCGATGGACTGCATCTGCCGTGCGCGGTCGCCTTCGTAGGCGTTGCCGTACATCTGAGAGGCCACATCACCCAGGTTGCGGGCGAACTGCTCTTGCAGGCCAGAGTTCCCGAAGGAGCCAGACGACACCGCTCCGGTGTTGAACTGCGACCGCACCGAGTCCTGCGCCCGACCCACCATGGCGTCCAAGTACGGATTGGTCTGCCCGCCTTGGATGTTGTTCTGCAACGCCTGCTCGGCCATGTTGATGGTCTGCGAGCCTTGCGTGGCGCGTTGCTGGATCGCGTCCAGTCCTGCCTGCTGGGTCTGGTTCAGGTCGGCGAATCGCTGCCCGCTGTAACCCTGCCATGGGGTGTTGTTCAGGTTGATGGCGCTCTGCGTGTAGGCAGAGGCCAAGGGCTTGAGTTCATCGGGGATGGATTGGACGGTCGTGGACTGCCCACCCCCACCGCCGCCGCCGCCACAGACCATCCGGCCTGCTTCGGTGCGGGTTACACAATCGCCCAGGGGTTCGCCCAAGGCATACAACTGACGCCGGGAAAAGCTCATACAGCCTCCACTTCGAGAATCTCGTACACAGGTTGGAAATCGCAGCGCATCCGGTACAGACGCGCCTGAGCAGGCTTGGCAGCGCATCGGATGCGAAGGCATCCCAGCGACTGGGCCAGTTCTTTCAGGGCCTCAAAGAAGCGCTCAAAGTGCGCCCCCGGTGCCACCATGTCAGTGACGAACAGGACGCGGAAATTCGGCAGTTGATCGACTCGAACTACGCCCCAGCCGACGATCTGCCCATCAACGTCCATGCGGATCAGCGTCCGCTCGCCTCGGGACAGAATCAGCTTCAACTGATCCCCGGTGATCTCACCCCCAGAGGTGTCGCAGGCTTGAGCCAAGCAAGACGCACCCTCCCGGAACCACGCTTGGTCGATGTGCGTGGCGGGAACTGGGATCAGTTGCATCAAGCCCCCGTGAGGAAGCGGCACTGCACGAACGTCCCGGGAGTCCCCCCGGACACGCACAGCCAGCCGAAGATGACATAGCGCGAACCCGCCGAACCCAGCTCAGAGGGTTCGCTGTTGCGAACAAAGTCGCCCCGGGCAAACGTCCCCGTGGTCGGCACAGACGGGACGGCGTTGTAGGCAGCAGCCAACCGCCCCTCGGCCATCAGGTTCACTTGCAAGGCGTGTTCGCGAAGCTCCCGCTGGAGGATCGGATCAGCCTGGATGCGCGGGGTGGTGTTGAGCTTCATCGCGTCCCAACCACCTTGCTCACCGCGTTCATATGCGTCACGCGCACCGGGCCGGTGAAGTCCACCTGAGCCTTGTGCCAGCGGGCGGATTTCAGAACGTCGAACTTGCCGTCGTTGATCGCACCGCTCGGGCCTGCGCTGTACGGGGTGCCGCTGTTCATGGTGCTGAACGTCTGCACCGTGGCCGATTCGGGGGCCTGGGCGTAGCGCAGGCGAATCTGTTGGAGCAGGCTCACCGCGTCATCGCTGCCTACCTCCCCCGTCGTCAGGCTGGAGGAAACCGACTCACCCGTGAGGGACTGGAGTTGGTTGGAGAGGTTGAAAACGGACAGAGAACGGCCACCAGACAGCCAATACTGCGAGTCGAAGCCCACATCAGGCAGGGTGTCGATGGTCGAGCCAAAAGCCGTCAGGCCGTCAATCGTGGCCGAGGGCGTGACGTAGGTCAAAGCGGCCGTGATGGTCTGATTCGCCCTTCCCCACTTCTTGGACTGCACGTGGTACACCAAGGCGGCGTCGAGTTCCTCGGAGTTGGCCGAGCAATAGAACACCCAGACCAGATTTCGCGGACGGTCGAAGGTCGCGATGGTCTTGTATTTGAACGCGGGGTTGGAGTTCGCCAGGAACCACTCGCGCAGCACCCCATCACCGATGGGCACAGGGCGGGTGCCGTCGAACAGCCAGAAGTTGTCATCCCCGACGAAGAAGTGCACCCCACCGAGGTCGCACAGGGCATTCTTGCCGACGCATCCAGCCTCACCGCCGGGGACTTGCACCCAATCCCACACCACCGGAGCGCCGACGTACTGCCCAAGGTAGATCGAGCGGTTCTTGTAGGCGACGGCGTACTCACCGAGCCTTGCACCAGCCCGCAGAGGGCCAGCAGTCGCCACCAGACGGCCAGAAGCGGCCTGCGTGGTCAGACTGGGCGTCCATGAGGTGTCATCGAAGGCCGCGCAGCAGTGCCAGCCGTCAACCTTCTCCGCTCCGTCGTTGGTGTTGAGCGCCATAACGAAGGCACCCACCGAAAAGATCACCTCAGCCCGTGGAGCGGTCGCCACATCGGCAAAAGCGCCCGTGGTGGAACGCTGGATCACGTTGGCGCGGTTCGCCATCAAGGTCGCATCGCCGAATTGCGTGATCGACCACTGCGATTCCGCGCCTCCGGTGTAGTCCCCGCCCACCGTGCGGGTGCGGTCGGTCCAAACACCCGCGACCAGCTCATAAATCTTGGTCTGTGTGCCCGCGATGATCCGCCGCGTGTCATCCAGGCGCGAAACCACCGCCGCACCTTGGCATTCAGCAGGCAGAACAGGCACACCAGCCGGCGTGACGGGCGAAGGGCCACCCTGCATCCCCACTTGGGCGGGAATGAGGTTCACGCAGTCCGACAGCAGGCCCGGGACGGTCTGCTCGGCGTCCGGGGCGAAGCCAATGATCGGCGTCATCGTGCGCGCACCACCAGCGGGCCATTGAACCGCTTGTCGTTGCCGTGGATTTCGTCCAAGGCTTTCTGGAACTTGGCTTCCCACACCGAAGGATCACCCCCGATGTACAGCGCAGCCTCCGACAGAGCGCCAAACAGGTAAACACTGGGAGCCGAGTTCGACAGCCAATTGGAACCAGCCGTGGCAAGCACCGGAATGCGCTGATACAGCACACCCTGCACACTGCCTGAGCCGTCAAAGCGCAGCACGTTGCCTGCCTTGTGGGCAAAGATCGCCGGAATGCCCTCGACACCGTTGGCGATCACGGTCTCCAGGGTCTGGGGTTTGAGGGGAGTTCCCTCGTATCCCGGCACCCAGAGGGTTTTGACGTCCAGAACGTCGCTTGCCAGCGTGATTTCGTTGTCCACGATGGGCGTGGCAGCGAGGTTGACCTCCATCGCCCGCACACGCAAATGGCGATTGATCCGTTCCTCGGCCAATTCCACGAAATCCGGGATCACTCCCGTCAGATCGGTGCGGTTCAACCACGCGGCGACCTTGGCAAGCAGCTCGGAATAAGTCATTTCAGGGCCTTGCTGAACGTGCAGAGCGCCGGGTTCTTCTTGAGGAACTCAGTCACTCGCTTTTTGTCCACGGTCCCGTCCTGGCGCATCATGGTTGCCAGTTCGGCCATCGGAATGAACCCGATGTGGCGCATCTCGCCCCAACGCTCTCCCTCCGTTTCGGCGCGCTTTTCAGCAGCGGCCTTCACGAACGGCTCGGCGTCGTAGGTTTTCTGGATCGCGACCTTGTTGGCGTCCTCGACGAAGTGCACCGTCGTCGTGATGCCGGTCTGCGCGTCGTGTTCTTTGAATGCGGGCATGAAAAAACCCGCCCAAGTTGCCCCGGGCGGGTCCGTTCAGTGGTGTGCCGTGCTTACGGCAGCAAATTGGCGACCTTGCCGTGAGCGCGTTCGGCGGTCACGATCAGGGTGGCTTCCACCGACACCAGTTCCTTGTCGGTGTGGCCGGTCTTCGCCAGCGGCTCGGACTTGTAACCGCCCAGATAGCCGATGCCGGCCATCTCGGGGTTCAGCACGAACGCGGTGTTGGCGTTGGCCGTGGCCTGCACGTAGTTCGGAACCACGGTCAGTTCGCCAAAGTCGGACATATACACGTCCGCACCGCCCACGATCACGCCCTGCTGGCCCTTCGGCACTTGGTAGCGGTTGACGGCGATGCCGGCGAAACCGCTGAACACACCCTTGTGCGAGGGGGTCAGGCTGATCAGGGTGGCGAACTCACCCGACTGGGTGTAGATGCTTTGCAGCACGGTCTTCAGCAGCGCCTCGGTGAAGGCGCGGTTGGTGCCGGCCGTCTGCGCGGCGGTCGCCAAGCCCGAGTTGTGGGCCGGGGTCGCACCAGCGCCACCGTGGGACACGTTCGTGAAGATCATGGCACCCAGACCGGCCGACTTGCGGGCGGTGGTCGAGTTGCCCTGAACTGCGACGTTGTCCGACAGGGTCATGGCTTCCACGTCGCGCTTGATTTCGACCATGGCCTTGCTGATCTGGTACTTCATTTCCGAAGACCGGCCAGCCGATTTCGTCTTCTCCTGAGTGGTGGAGACGATCACGGTCTTGTCGAAGAGCTGCACGGTGTTCGCCACACGCTGGGTCGGGGCCAGCGCCGAACCCGAACGGTCGTCGCCTTCGATCACGGCGTTGTCCTTGTTCGGGGTGGCGAGGGTGTCGCGCTGCCACTCGTGCAGGCGCTGGGTCACGGTGAAGCGACGGATCGAGGAAACCACGGGGGTCTTCTCGGGCGAGACCATGTAGATTTTGTCTTGCAAATCTTCGCGGTTGCCGACAGCGTCGTAGCTGTCAAAGGTTTCGGTCGGTTGCGGCATTTCTCAGTCCTTAGAGGAAGGCGGCCAAGTCCTCGGGGCGTCCGTGCTTGCGGAGTCGCTCCTCGGCGGCCTTGTTTGTGCGGGGTTTCGGCTGCGTGGCCTTGGGCGGGATCGCCTTGGGGGCCTCTGCAACCTTCTTGAGTGCCTGCGGCTTCTGGGCCTGCAAGGCTCGCCACTTCATCGCGTCGTGCAGAACGTGCACATAACGCGGATCAATGACGGATGAGAGTTCGGCGTCGGTGAGGCCGTATTCACGCGCCGTCACCTTGATCTTTTCTGCCACTTCAGGGGTGAAGCCGGGGAGACGCGTCCGCAGTTCCTTCTGAGCCTCGGCGAGCATTTGCTGACGCTGCTGGGCGGTCAGTTGCTCCTGCTGGGCTTGGGTCTGGGACAGTTCCGCGTACTTCTGCTGTGCCTGTCGTTGCAGTTGCTGGTAGGCCAGATTGAGCTTGGTCGCTTGCGCGGGGTCGCTGTCTGCCAGGCTCTGCCAGTCGATCTGCTCAAACTGGGAAAGCCGGTTCTGCACCTCGCGAAGTTCCACGGCCTTGTCGAAGGCCACGCTCATGAGCCGCTCACGCTGTTCAAGGAGTTGCGCTTTCTCCTCGACGGCCTTGCGCTGCTCGGCTACCGCTTGCGTCTTCTGCGTGTAGTCGGCTTGGCGAAGCAGAGCCTCTTTGAGTTCCTTGGGAACCTTGTAGGCCTTGCCCTCAAACTCGACCTCTTCGCTGTCGTCTGCCTCGTCGGCTTCGGTGTCTTCCTCGGCTTGGTCGCTGCTCGCGACTTCCTCGGGCTGATCCTCTTCCGTGGGCTGTTCGACAGACTCGGGGGTCTCGTTATCCAGCAGACTGGCGATATCCGCCAACGACACTCCAGTTTCTTGGTTGGTGTCCATTCACGCTCCAACAAAAAAGCCCGCAAAGCGCGGGCGTAAAAAAACCCGCACTGGGCGGGTTCGTCCTACCCCTTGCGGGGATCAGGTGCCGAAGAGCTTGCGGAGGGTGCCGCGCTCTTCAAACTGTTTCATCTGCTCCGTGGCGAGCTTGCCGGTCTCGATGTAGCCGGTCAGGATGCCCCGGAACTTCTGGGCGGTCTTGGCAAGCTGCCAGAGAGCTTCCTTCCCGTCCTTGTCCCGTGCGGGGCACTGCATCCACTGGTCGAACACTTCCTTCTCGATGGCGTCAAGCGCCTCTTTCATGATCGGGTTGTCCAGAAGCATCCGCGCTTCGGTTCCCCGGGTCTGCTGGTCGATCAGGTCCATGCTCATCCCATCAAAAGAAGAAGAATCTCGTCGTCCTCGGCATTGATCCGCGCCTGTTCGGCCAGGATCGCCTGACGCTGCTGCGCTGCTTGGATCAGAAGCGCCCGGTACACCGTGCCCCAGTCAAACCCGGGCATCTCTTGCACCAGGGGTTCGATCTGCTCCCGAACCTCTGCGCGGGCCACCTTGTTGGGCTGGGTGACGTTGCGGTCAGCCTGTTCGCGAGCGATGCGCTCAATCACGCGCACCACGCGCTTGACCTTGCGGTCTGCCTCCTCATCGTCCAGCGCCTTGGGCTTGCGCGTCCACCAGAGCTTTGACGGACGCCCCGTCATCACGAAGCCGCCGCCCGTGCTCGGGGGCGCGAGGTTCGGGCCGAGAATCTCAGCCGTGTCCGAACCCTGCTCCGAGGCGTTCAGGGTGCCAGTCACCGGGCCAGAGGCCACCGAACCCGACGCAGCGAAGGTATCGCTCCCGACCTCCGAGGTACTGAGGGAGCCTTGAACAATCACGCGACCAGAGAGCGCCGCCGTATCGCTGCCGGTCTCGGATGCGTTGAAGGTGCCCTGCACCAGCACTTGGCCGGCAAAGGCTGCGGTATCGCTTCCTACCTCAGAGGCGTTGAGCGTCCCGGTGACGCCTCCAGACGGCTCTTCTCCGCTTGAGCTGGGGGCGATGCCCTGCGCCCAGACGCCGGCAGCGGCAACACCGCTTCGGTTCGCCGGCTGGTTGAACAGCAGCAGCAGGGACACGCCTGCTGCTCCTTATGCGAAGAACACGTCGCCGACGACAGCGTTTGCCGCGACGGCCGTAGCGTCAGCGTCTGCCGCGCCGGTCACGATGGTTCGGCCAATCCCGGTGCCGAAGCCGATACCTTGGGGAATCGCGCACTCTGCTTTGCCGTTCGGAGGGATGCCCACCGTCATGACGACGCCAGTGCCAGCCGTCGGTGCCGTGGTCTGGTTGTGAAACTTGACGTACACCCACGCGGCGGTCGTGTTGCTCAAGCAGTAGCCCAGCACACGCCCTGCGCTCGCCTTGACCACTGAGGCGTTCGTGGATGCCGTGGCGACAATGTGATGGATGGTCGATGCGCCCGTCGCGTTCGCTCGCACTTGCAGGCCCACATCGCCGATGGCGTTCGTGCCAGCCGCCAGCGAGCCGGTGCCGATGTTGGCCGTGACCGTGCCAGAGACGGGTTGAGTGCCGCTGACCTGTGCGCCGGGGATCGGCTCGGTGGCGTAGGGCGCAGGCTGGAATCGCCAAACCTGAGTGCCAGAGGTGAAGGCGGTAGCGCGGACTCGGAAGAAGTTGGTTCCGTTGACCGACAGCTCCCAAGCATAGGCAGGGGCCGCCGAGAGGTTGCCGGTCGAGGTTTCGATGGTGTTGGCGTTCGACCGAATGGCCTGAACGCTGAACCAGTTGGTGCCATCAAGAGAACCCTCAAAGGCGCAGTTGATGGTGCTGAACGTTCCGGTGCAGTAGATCGTGATGTTGGACGTGCGTGACGTGTCCATCTGCACGGTCTGACCGTTGGCTGTGATGTTGCCCGTCACGAAGTCCTGAGATGCAGGCTCCGCCGAAACCTTGAGCCGTCCAGCCGCATTGGTTTGCAGCGGGGTGTAGTCGCCATCAACCCCAAGGGGGCCGGTCGCATCTTGGCGAACAGCCAGCGCCATGACGCCCGTCGCGCCGCTGGAATGAGCCGCATCTTCGGTTTGCAAGAGACCGGGGACAGCCACCGGAAACGGGTTGGCCGTCGTGACCAAGCCGCCATCCACGGTCGCTGCGCCGTTGCTGATCTTGATGACCTGGACTTGCTCGCCGCCAACCAGATCGGTCGAGACAACGGCACCAGTGCCGGGGAGGGTGATGCTGCTCATGCGCTACCTCAAGGAACGGGCACCGGCCGGGTGCCGCTGTCGTAGTACGGGCCACCCCAGCCAGGCGGAATGCGGCCAGCGGGGAAAACGGTGTGGTTCGTGCCCGATGCAACGCTCACGTCACCACCGGCACCGAGGTTCAAGCGGCAGTCGCGGCGGCCAAGGTTGCGGCCGCTCAAGTCAATCGTGAACCAGTTGCTCGTCTGCGCCCAGTTGCAGTATTCAAAGCCCGACAGCTCGCAGCCTTCGGGGCTTTCGGGCAAGTTGTTTTGCGGGCCGAAGCCAGCGTTTGCCGATGGGTTGGGGTCACCCGCTTGGCTCATCTGGCAATCGACAATGGCGACGCGCGTGGATGGAAGGCCGAGCACCCGTCCTGCGGCGTAGTTCACCACCGTGTCGTCTGCCTGCCATTCGTCGGGCGTGTTGCTGCCGTTGGTAGCTCCCCAGCCCTGAAACTTCCAGTAGCTCACGCTGCCCGCCACGGTGTTTCGCATCAGGCAATGCCGGAAGCTGCTGTAAGCGAACACCCCGCGAATGTTGTGCTGCGCGGTCGAGGTCTTGATGGACGCGACGTTCTTGAAGTGGAACCCACGACCCTCGCCGATCATGTTGTAACCCGCTGCGGGAGACTCATCCAGCGTCCCGGTGTCCTGCAACATCAAGCCACGGATCATCCGAACGTTGGACGCCTGCAAGGCCGTGCGGCTCTGCGCGAAGATCTCATTCGCGGAGAACAGCATGGGCGGCAAGTTGATCTGTCGAACTCGCCCACCCACGAAGGCGCAATAGTCAAACCCAACGTTGCCGCAAGTGATCTGTGCCACGTCGCAGTTCAAAAACCGGATGCCGCCCGTGCGGGTGATCGTGGTGTTCGGCTCGTTGCGGCCGTCCAAGGTCACGGTGCCGAAAACAGGATCCGCGCCGCTGCCCGTTTTGCGGATGATGATGTTGCGCCGGCCGTTGAGCTGGCCGCTGATCGCCGGCCACGTCCCGCCTGCGGGAGCGTTGTACACCGTGTTATCGGCGAACGTCGGCAGGACACCCGAGGTCATGTCCACACCAGCACCCGGAGCGGACACAACCACGTTGACGCGGATAAACGCCTGGTTGCCCGCAGAGTCGCGGCAGGTCAGCCGGGCCTGGTGGGTGCCCGCCGTGGTGTAGGTGTGCCCGAAAACCGGAATCCCTCGGTCCGTATCACGCGGACGGCCAGACAGCGACCAGTTGCCGCCCAAGCTCTCGCCGTAGTTCATCAGAAACCCGAGGTTCCAGAACGCCTCCTCGGGCGTGTTGCTGTCCGACTGGCCCGACACCGAATCGCCGCCATAGAACTCGACAAAGAACGGCGCTGTGCCGCTGATCGTGGTCACGTTGTCCACCACAGTCGTCCACTGCCGATTGCCGCTCGAGTCCATGTAGCCCACCGTCATGGCCGGCGTGACCGACCCGGGCGGCGGGGGTGGCGGAGGGGGCGGGGGAGCAGCGCCCAAGTTCACCGCCTGCACGGTTTTCAGCAGCAGACCAATCTCGCCGAGCCGGACGAATGACATTTACGGCCCCGGACGGAACACCGCGAACGCACGGTCGCCAGTGCGCCCCGCAGCGAGGTTGATCGTGGCCGTGTTGCTGCCCGCCGTCGGGAAGATGCCGCGAGCCGTGTGGCCGAAGCCGGTGTAGATGTCCGCCGAGGTCACCGGAGCAACACCCGTGGTGGTCGTGCTGTTCGTGTAGGTCGCTGCACCTAGGAACAGCGTGTTCGCCACCGTGGAGGTGAATGACGAGCTGTAGGCCGTCGTGGTCGATTGCGCGGCACCACCGGATGCATCGAGCGCGATGGACGACCCAGCGCCCGACACCTCGACCACCAGCAGCGCAGCCTCGACATCGCCGGACCAGGTGGCCGTGACCGAGGTGGGGGCGTTGGTGATGTTGGCTCGCGAGTAGAACCGGAAGGACGCGCCCGTGTTCACGCCCGTGAACGAACTCAGGACGCTGCTCCAGGTGCCGCCCGCGCTGTCCGTGATGGTCGGAGCGCCGCCACTGGTCGAGCTGATCACACAGATCACCAGCGCGTTGCCAGACCCAACAGCCGTGATGCTGCGGGTGACCGACGTGCCGAACGGCTGCTCGGCAGGTGCCGGTGCCTGCACAATAGCCAGTGTGCCGCCCGCCGAGGTAGGGGTGCGCGTCTTGGTGTCGCTCCAGGCGCCGTTGCCAACTGCGTTGACAGCGCGAATCTGCACGTCGTAGGACACACCACCCGTCAGACCAGTGATCGTGCGGACGCCTGTCCCAGTGCCGGACAAAGCCACTGCGCTGCCACCGTTGAGGCGGTACTCCAGAGCCGTGATCGCGCTTCCCCCGTTGTCTGGCAGGGCCGTGATGTTCAGTTCGATAGAGCCGACGCCGGCCGTGGCCGTCCACTGGCCTGCGGTGAACGCAGCCGGTGCGGATGCAGCCAACACGAAGGTCTTGAGCGCCGACAGGGGAGCCTTGTATCCAACACCACCCCGAAAGATCACCGTTTCATCACTGGCGAGCAGGGGCAGGGAAACGTCGGTCAGCGTGGTGGCATCAGCCACATCGAGCTTTTCTGCCTCAAGCTGCTCGCAGGCGGTCTTGAGGTTGTTCCAGTTCGCGTCCACCTCGGCGGCCGACAGTTCCCCGCCGACAGGGGCCGACGCTGCGGGGGTCTTGCTCGCCCGCAGAACAAGGGTGATCGGGTCCATCAGGCGGCGTGGGTGATGACGGCCGAGTTGATCGTGACCGTCTGGCCTGCGGTGATGGAGGTGCTGTCCAAGACCACATCAGTGCCAGAGGTGCCCACGGTGAGGCCAGTGATGATGTCCGTGCCACCCGTTGCCGTGCGAATGCGCGCAGCCGCAGGGGTGCCAGTTGCATCACCCGAGGTGTCAGAACGCGGGAAGCCGGAGAGCGTGAGCACACCAGCGCCAGCCACCGTGCCAATCGGGTTGCCTAGGGCAATCGTCGCCAGCACGGTCGCCATGCCGGTCGTGCCAATCTCAAGCACAGCCGTGGTGCCGGCTTGGGTGACCACCGCGTTCATGCGGGCCACTTTCACGGCGTTGGGATAGACAACAGGCATGGAGCCTCCTTACTGGATGCCGACCACACGGCCATCAGGACCGCGCTCGACGGGCCGAATCTGGCCGTTGATCTGAACTGCCACGGTCTGGCCGGTGGCTTCGTCTTTGATGAGGCTGCGCGGCGCTGCCATGGCTTGAGCGAGCTGGTTCACACCCTCGGCCACCTGAGCCATAAGCACTTCGGTGGGGGTCGGAAGCTCCACCAGATCGCCTTCGTCGTTCATGTCCACCTGACGACCAGAGTTCAGGGACTTGCTGACGTATGCGTTTTGCAGATTGCTGCGAATCTCCAGCGCCTTCATCTCCTTCTGGTGCTGGCGGTCGCGCTCGGCCTGCGCTGCCTTGAAGGCGAGTTCCTTGTCGAACTTCTCGCGCTCCAACTGCATCTCGGCCACGGTCTTTTGCTGCCCGTCTTGGAGCTTCTTCTCCTCCAGCACCACCTTAGGGTCCGGCTGAGGCGGGGGCGACGGAGGCGCGGTGTCCGGGTCCACCCAGAACTCCTGCGGGTTCTTGAACCCTGCGTTCTCAGCCAGACGGGCCTGCACGTTGTAGATTTGCTTGGGACTGATCAGCTTCCCAGCCATCGGCGACTGAGCGACCACCGCCTGAGCCTGGGCGATCTGCATGAGGAACTGGGACTGCTGCTGCACATCACCCGTGCCAATGCCGACGTTGATGGTCATGTCGTACTGATCCCGCCATGCCTGCGGGTCGTACTGCACAAACTTCCCGTTCAGGCGGTAGGACAGCTTGTCCATGCCGTGATCGGTGAGTGTCTTGAAGATGCCCCGGAACATCGGAGCCATCAGGCATTCCGCCACCAGCCGCGCCATCATCTTCATGCGCTTCTGGCTGGCGTTCATGATCATCTGAACGCCCGTGGCCGTCTTGTTCAGGCTGTTGGAGTCCAACCCCTGCGAGTAGCGCGTGTAACCGGTGCGGTTCTCCTTGGAAACCTGCAACTGCTCAAGCATCGGCATGGCTTCGATGCCCTGCCAGCGCTCCTGGTACGGACGCACAGCACCCGCCACGCGCTCGCGAATCACGCCCCCCGGACGACGGTTCAGCAGATCGTCGATGTTCGCCAGAGGATTGCCCTGCGCGTCGGTCTGAACCACCGTCTCCTGGTTGTTCGCCAGATACAGGTTGTCCAACTGCTGCCGCCACAGGGTCGTGTGGATGCGCTGGAAGTCTTCCACCAGATCAGCCACCGACAGGCCGTTGAACTGGTGCGTCAGCACGTAGGGCGACCACGCCGCGATGGGAACGTGGCTGCACTCCTTGTTCTCCAGAATCAACTGGCCCAGACGCACGATGCGGCGGCGCTCGGCGATCCCGTCGCCGTCGAAGTCCACCAGCACGTATTCGTCGCGCAGGTAGCCACGAACCATCGACTCATCGAGCTCGTTGTCGTCTTGCCACCAACCCCAGCGACCACCACGCCGCTGCTCGCGATAGTCGTGATCCTCGGTGTTCTCTTCGTTCTGCGCGGCCTTGAGCTGATCGACCGTAACGTCGTAGCCCATCTCCCGCACTTCGGTGAGCGTCTTCTCGGTCACGTGCGCCACATACGGGCAATCGTGCAGAAGCATCGAATCATGGCGACGCGAGACGTGAAGCTCATCCGGGGGGATGGCGCACACCTTCACGCAGCCCTTTTCCTCGACCGTCTTGATCTTGACCGTGTACCGCTTGGGCAGCTCCACACCCATCATCTGGGCCTGCTGCATCTCCTCTTGGGAGGGTTCGGTCTCGGTCTTCTCCAGCACCTCGGCAGTCGGGTTCGTGGTCAGGAACACCGCGAGCTGCATCTCATCCACATCGCGGTAGGTCGTGAACGTGGGCGTCTTCTTCTTTTCGTAGTACCACTTCACCGAACCCGTCTTCATCAGCAGCCCGTCCTTGAGCGCCGTGTAGAGGATCAGGAAACCGTTGTTCTGCTTGTAGAAGACGTAGTTGCAGGCGTTGGTGACCTGCTCGGCGCTCTCTTCATCCTCCGGGCCGACAGGCTCAAAGATCACCGCCTTGTCCGACGAAGTGAACACCTCGATGAGATCGGGAAGCATCCCCTCCACCGCGTCGAACACATCGGAGGCGACAACAGCCGAGCGGCCTTCTTCCTCGTTGCCATACGGCTCGCGCATATACGCACGAAACGCCTTGATCCGATCAGACGCAATTTCCCCTTCGTTGAAGTGGAAAGCCTGCTGGGCTTCTTCATCGAGAAAGCCCAGAAGTTCTGATTCGGTCATTCGGCTCATGCGATGGTCCTGTGTCGATACTGGATCGGCTCCGGCTTTCGGTTGCTGGGTAGTTCGTAGGCAATGCACATCAGCCCGAATGCGTCGGCGCTGTGGCTGGCCCAGTCATGCTCTGGACCAAGATCGATTCCTCGGGTCTCGTCGCGCTTGCTGTGATACCAACCGAGGGCATCCAATCCAGCCTCGGTCGTTGCGTGGTTGAACCACATCGCAGGGAACAACCGCCGCCCTGCTTCCACTCGGAGCATTGCGGCACCCTTGCCCTGGTTCGGCACAACAGTCACCACGTACCCAGCCGCCTCAAAGGCCGACCGATACGACACGTCGTGCACCTTGTCTTGCGTGTCGCCGTCGTGCGGCAGCCAGATTTGCGCCTTGTCTGGCGTGTAGCCCTGAGACCGCAGCCAGTTCAGATGCGCCTCAATAGGCTGGCCCTGCTGCTCGTAGTGGTTGACCACCCGAATCTCACGACCGATGAACTGAGCCGCCCAGAAAACGAAGTTGTCAGCCTTCGCTCCCGTTCCGCCAATGTCCGCAAACAGGCGGATGGTCATCAGCGGATCAGCAGCCACCCGGCCGATGCGGTTCTCGACCTTGGCTTGGTTGAGCGCCTGAGCGAAGTAAGCGCCCGTGATCGCTGTGGCGTAGTCGCCCTCCCAGATGTGGGCGTACTGCTCGGGGCGCTCCTTCTGATCCCGCTGGCGCTCGCGCTCCAACTTCTCAGGGAACTTGGGGTTGTCCCGCCAGTTCAGCGGAACCACCTTGATCATCTCGTCGGTGCTGAAACGAAAACGCCCCTCGACGGGGGCGTTCTTGCGTTTCGGGTTCCATGTCACCCAGAGTTCGGCGTTCCAGCCTGTTCCCTCCTCTCGCAAGGTAGGAATCAGGGTCACCCAAGCCTCATCAGGCACCGGCTCTGCCTCGTCCACCCAGCACAGCAAAAGCCGGCCCTTGGACTTGATCGAGGCAATGTTTCGATCCAAGCCAGCAAACGAGAAGCTGATCCTCCCGTCCCGGCTCTTGATGTATTTGTCCCCACAGTCGTAGTACGACGACAGGAACGGCTCTTCCTCAATCGCCCGCTTGACCTCTTCCAGCGAGGAGTCCTCAAGGCTGTTCATGAACTGGCGAGCGCACAGAATGATTCCCGACTCACCCGCCATGCCGTGGATGTACCCACGCACAGCAGCCATCTTGGCGAAGCTGCGGGTCTTTCCTGAACCACGCCCTCCGAAGGCTCCCCTGACGTCTGCTCTCCCGGCAAAGACCGGGATCAGCTTAGGAGGGAGCGCGATCTGTGCTGTCTGAGCCAAGCGCGACAAGCTCAATGCGAGCAACGTGCTGCACAGGGCCACCACCAGAGCCGGTCAGCTCCACGCCCTTGTTCTCTCGCCAGTCATCCGGGAAGCGGGCGGCCATGCTGCGCGACCACACCGAGGCATTGAAGCCTGGGCCGGTCATGCCGTTCTGGCCCGCGTCCTCCCACCACTGCTGCGAATACTGCTTCGCTTGCGTAATGGCGTCGGAAAACTCAGGGTGAACCCTCATCCACTCGTAGAGCGAATCCTTGTGCACACCGAGTTCGGCGGCCATCCAAGTGATGGACTTGCCCTGCTTGCCGTACTCAACGACAAGGCCACAAAACTCTGGCCGGTAGTTGCTTGGTCGTCCGGTCATCTTGCGAATCCTCCGAGGGTTTGCTCGCATCAGGCTGCGGGTGTACGCGGTCATACACAGCAAGCCATTTTCGAAATTTGCTCCTGCAGGCGTAAATCATTGAGCGGCCGACATTCCAGTATTGGCATTGCCACTCAACAGTTTTTCCTTCATCGGCTTGAGCCAGCAGGAGACGCATGTTGCCAATGGTCCACTGGTTGCAGTCAGCCTTGCTCTTCATCATCAAGAATCTTGATTAGTTGATCGACAGTGATCGTCCTGATCTCGCACCCTTGCGTGATGAACCTTTTTGCGAACTCACCGAACTCAACATGGGAAGCCAGACATACGGCGACCAAGCGGTCAGATGGATCAAATGCCCCTTCAACGGGAACTTGCCCCGGATGTTCTATGTTCACGGCGCGAGTTCCGAAGATTGTTCGCGTTAGCGGCTGCTAACTTCGTGGGTTGTGGCGTAGTGCCAGAGGGGTGGCGTCCACATCTGTCTGCTGCATTGACTTGCCAGTAACTTTGTGGGCGCAGCGGAAATGAAGCCGTCCGTCGATCACCTCTTCCAGAATCTCAAACTGATCGTTGATCTTCTTGAGGCGCTCTGCCTCTGCCCGGTCTAAATCGGCTCGCGTAAGAGGCTGCATCAGGAGTCCAGATGGAGGGAGCACCATTCCGGCTTACCCCGAGGGGCTGGTGCTGTGCGGTTCGCGCTCTGCTCTCACGAGGCTCTGAGGCGAGGGCCGGGGAATCGAGGTCATTTGCCCCTGACCTCACCGCTGAGAGCTGGCGGCCATGAAGGGGTGCGGGGTTGCAGGGCGCGTATCCCTTGCGGCTAGCTACGTGGCGTGGGCGGTGGATGCGGCCCTGCAATGGGGTTGGCGCACTGACTCTCACAGTGTCTAGCGGGCTCAGCGCCCTTTCTTTTCAGCCGGTCGCAGCCGGCAGGCCAATGCAAAAAAGCCACCGCAGTGGGTGGCTTCGTTTAGAGACACTTCTCCCCTGACGTTCGTTCCCCAGCCTTCGGAAGGGGCACAGTTCAGCAGAGAGGCGAGGCGCGAGGAATCCAGCGATTCCTGCGACCCTCTGCCGCAATTTTAATCCCGACGTTGGGTGAAGCGCAAGTGCCCTGCGATCTGCTTTCTGGCCTGCTCGACGCATTCGTCCAACCAGTTCGCCAGGCGCTTTCCTTCCTGCCCGTGCGGGAGGGTGCGGGTTCCCGTTCCTCCGCAGGTTCGGCAGGCTTTGGCGGACTGGCGGTTTGTGCCTTGAATCACCTCATATCGGGTGCCGTGGCAGTCGGGGCAGGTGGAGTCCAACCACCACAGCAGGACAGCGGGAGCTTTGGACTCTGCGCGATCCCAGTGCCATTTCCGGGTGCAGTGGTCGATCACCAGATGGCGGACGTTGGGGAGGCTTTTGAGCTTGCCCAGCAGCATCCCCTGTTCGTGCAGCAGCCATTCCCGGGCTTGGTCTTTGGCGACCTCGCGAGACAGGCGGGGTTTCTCAGCGCTGTCCCATTCGCTGTGCAGGCGAAGGAGGGCCGCACCGATCCGGCTTCTGCTCCACCCGGCCGCGATCAGAACGTCGGCATCCCCGCTCTGGATTTCCTTGACCGTGAGGTTGCGGGAGTTGCTGGCGCGGGTGTAGCGCTCATCGACTGTCGGCTTGGTCGTGTCCATCACATCGACCTCCCGATTTCAGCAGCAGCGCGGACAATGGCGCGGCGGGTGGCAGTCAGGTAGTCGGCATGGTGGTGCGGCCACTCTTTCCAGTACCACGGGCCTGTTCCATCCACCGTCGGAGCAGGCCCTTTGCCGCTGGGCCATCCGGCTTTGACGCTGTGAGCCTCGTCGGTCATCAAGCACATCCGCAGCTTCACCGCCAGCCGCAGCGCGTCGCCGTCGTCGGTGAGGGGGTTCCAAATGCGATAGCACTCTGTGCCGTCCGAAGATGTTCTCTCAAGAATCTGTGGGCCAGCCTCGCTGTCAATGATCGCCATACCAGCGGCTGCCGCCGCCTTCGCAGCCAACTCCAAAAGTTCACGATCAGTCATCGCTCGCCCCTTTCATGCGTTGATTCCACTCCTTCACCCGCTTGTGACCGGCTTTCCAGTCATCCCCGGTGATGGATCGCAGAGCGGCCTTGTAGCCCTCTGTGGGTGTGCCGTCTTGGGCTGACACCCAGTAGTCCAGACTCCCGCCAGCATCCGAAGGGAGCAGTCGGTGCACCCGGCATCGAACAGACCCGTGTTCGGGTTCTGCTCGGCGGCTTGGCAGGATTCGCAGGTCACACTACCTCCGCAACATCCACCACCCGATACCCACTCTTCACCCTGGCCGTCGTCAGCCGGATGGCGGCTTCGTACTGGCTTCGTGGAATGCTGGCCCGCTGGAGGTCGTGGAACTCGATCACATCCCGGATCGCCTGAATGCCCGGGCCGGTCAGTCCCATCTTCTGGGTCTTGGTGAACCGGCGAGCGGCGTCGATCAGGGCGTCCTGTGCCTGTCCGCAAGCCTCCAGAGCCTCCGGCCCCACGCCCTGATGGGCCAGCGTCTCGCAGAGATTCACCACCGCGCAGAGGTCTTGCCACTGCTGCAGGGAGGCCCTGCCGTGGGTGAAGTCGTCCAAGGAACCGAGTTCCCGGGCGAGCAGCTTGTCCAGTTCGGCGCGAGGCGTGATCGCAGCCCCTGCCATGGCGTGAGCAATCGGATTGACCAGCGACCACACGCGGCGGTTGGTGCGCTTTCTCATCGCTCCGTCCCATTCAGTCGGTCGGCCACAAGTTGTGCGTACCCGGCTATATCCACCCAACTGTCTGCGTAGTCCGGGTCACCATTTAGCACCCGCGCAATCTTGTGGCAGATCATCTCCAGCGCCTCGCGCTGGTCAGGGGCCATGCGCTGATAGTCGTTCTTTCGCAGCACAGCCTTGAAGTCCTGCGAAATCGCCGCGTGGTCTTTGAACTTCCCGTAGCGAGTGCCACGTTCAGTCAGGATTTGGTCGATCTGGTTCATCGCATCAGCCCTGAAAACGGATTGCCAATTTCCCTGCGAAACAAGCCCCGCCGGATCATGTAGCCATACGCCTCGGTGATGCCGTGCTTCTTCGCCAGCGTCGGAATCGAGTCATCCGAGGCGATGATTTCCCTCACCGCCTCTTGACTGAGCTTTGACTTCTTGCGCTTGGTGGCGGCAATCTTGGCCTTGATGCGGGCCGTGCTGAACTTCCCTTCCGCGCCCGTTCGCTGCACCAGCGCCTTGCGGCTGATCAGGGTCAGATGATCCGGGTTGCAGCACAGCGGGTCGCCGCAGGACTTCCGGTGCGTCACCACCATCGAGCTGGGGATTTCCTTGCCGTTATGCAACTGCCAGACCGCCCGACGCGGATACACCGTCTTGCCGGCGATCTTCATGACTGGAACCTTGCCGCGCAGGAGCGTCTTCTGCCAGACCCAGCATTCACCTATCTCTTCACATCGCGCTTTGATGTCATCCAGGGTCATGATTCCTTCCTCAGTTCTTTGAGCTTGGCGCGGTACTGTTCGCGAATCGCGATCAATTCCTCGCGCGTCCATTTCTTGGGGGTGTTGTCCGACTCCAGCGACTCAACACGCTCCACACCAATGCGAGCAATCAGGCCGATGCGGTAGTCCACCGCCCTGCCCGCTCCGTAGCGGTTGCACTGCTTGTTCTGCCCGTGGGCGTTGTCTTCGTGGAATCGAAGGTGGGAGGCCGATCCGGTCGAGCGGTAGTGCCCGCAGTCAAACCCAGCCCCACCCACCCCGCCCGAGTCCGCCAAGGGCTTGCCGCAGCAGATGCAGGGCTTGTCCTTGTCTCGCTCCCGGATGAAGGCGTTGAAGGCGACCTGAGCCTCTTTGACGAGCTGGGGGATGGTTTTGAGCGCAGCCAGTCGGCGCTTGACCTCACTGCGCTCCAGTGACTTGCGCTCCCGGGCGAACTTCATCGCGCACTTCGGGGAGCACACCGACTGCAACGGCCGCAGGGGCGTGAAGATGGTTCCGCAGACCTTGCAGGTTTTCATGCGGTCTCCTGCGCTTTGAAGCGGACGCCCTTCTCTGCCCCGAAAGCCTCCATCAGCTCTTGGAGTTCGGCCATCTCACGGCGGGACATGGACGACGTAGACAGACCCAGCGCGACAAACCCAGTGCCGTCGAGATTGGGAACAACGTCGAGCTTTCGCAGGCTGGCGGTGAATACGTGCTTCCAGTCCTCCGGCGTGAGCTTGCGCCCGTACCAATCAACCTGCTCGCTGATGTCGGCCAGCATGGCCCACAGGCGTTTGTTCTGCTCCAGGCTGCGGGTTTCCGGCTTCACCTCGACCACCATGCGGTGACCGGCGAACAGCATCGCCTTGAGCAAAGGCCATGCGGTGGCGGTGAGAGCCTTGTGGGCCTGCACCGGCTCGTACATCCGAAGGGTCAGGCGGTCGTTCACTTCTTGACCCTCCCGCGCAAGTGGTACAGGTGCTGGGCAGCGCTGAGGTTGATGTAGCGCGTGATGCGCTTCATCGCTTCTTCCACCATCTGGTCGAGGTTCATGCGACCTCCACAGGCTCACCCAAGATCGCCAGCGCTTGGGCGATCAGGATGGGGTGGTGCTTGATGCCGGCCCGCACTTCATCGAGCAGGCGGTGGGCGGCTTGCTTCTCGGGGTCTTGGGTTCGCAGGGTGGTCATGCTGCCTCCTTCATGGGGTTGAGAGATTCACGGGCAAAGCGTCCCGAAGGCTTCACAGGCTTGGGAATGCGTGGGCTAGGGGCGCTCTTCCGCTGGCCGATGCGGTACAGCAACTCAAGCAGCATCCGGTCGCAGTACGGTCCGGCCGATTCGGCGGGGTGGGGCTGGCAGCGTCGATCCGATTGCTCCCAGAAGCGCATCGCAAACTCACGCCAAGCCTTGCCGTTGCGCTCCAAGTTGCGAACCTCGGCGACCAGCCCAAGCAGCCAGTCGTGGGACTCCAAACCTCGCGTGATTGACGGCCACTGATCGGATTGCGCGAAGGCGTGTGCAAAGCAGGCCCACCCAGACCCACCCAGGTTTACCGACGACCGGCATTTGCAGCCGTAGGCGGCACAGCGCGTCGGGTCTTTCTCAGGCGGCGCTTCGCGCTGCTCGGCAATTCGGCGGAAAGCGGTTGTGCTCATATCGCGGTCCTCATCCAATCCGGTTGCCGATAGGGCTTGCGGTCGTTTCGCTCGTTGTCGTAGTGGCCTTCGCAGACCTTGAGGAAGTTGGTTGACGACTCTGTGAGCCAGTCAAACGTCGCGTGCCAATCCTTCGCCCTGCCGGACAGAAAGTCGCTGTCGTTGACCTTGCGGAAGATGGCTCGGAAGATCTCCACCCCGTCATCAGCCGAGGCAAACTTGGAGTCGGCATCAACCTCGCGCCAACGCGAGGTCAGATGCTGGCGCCTGCGGTCGTTGAGCTTGATCACCCGAGGTAGGGTTGGGCACTCAGCGTGAAACGCCTCCAGCAGCCGCTCCGCAGGGCAAGGAATGCGCCTTTCGGTCAACTTGACGACTCGGGTGGGCGGGTCGGCATCGATGCCGTCAGGCAGCGATCCGACGAGAACCGAAGGTTCTTGTATTTCTTCTTCTCTTCTCTTCTCTTCTCTTATCGGTTTCGTCTGGGCTGCCGGTGGGTTCTCGTTGGGTTTTCCTTGGGTTTCCGATTGGTAACCCGTGGGTTTCCCTTGGGTTTCTTCTGGGTTTCTCGCCTTGCGCGGCCTGCCACCACCTTTACCGTTCTCCCAAGCCGCAATCAACGAGGCGTTCTTCTCAGCCCACCCACACACAACGATGTTTTCACCATCCCTTCGAATGAACCCAGCCTCAGTCAAGGCGCGCTCAAAAGCATCGGCATCGCCTTGGAATTTGCATTGAGCCTTCAAGCCGCGAGTGGGCATAACGAAGGTGTCGGATTTGCGCTCTTGGCAGTGAGCCCAAAGACGCAAGATGCACAGTGGGGCTGTTGGGTCGCCCAAAGCATCAACCACCATGCCGGTGCGCCAGTGGTCAAGAAAGTCAGGATCGACGATCACTTCTTCTCCCCACTCGGCGCCGCCTTGGAATACACACCAAAGCTGCGCGGCTTGAGTTGCTCTTGGGCGCGCTTGGACAGGCCCTGGATGGGCTGGGCAGAGCGCCAGTTACCTTTGGGGGTGGGCTTGGTCATGCGGCCACCTTCGAAGCTTGGATTTCTTCCAGCACCGTCAGACGGGCGCGGGAAGCCAGCCATTGAGAGATGAGGGTGTTGCCGCACACGGCCTCAAACGCGGCGATGGACTCGGCCGGCAGGCTGCGGCGGCTGGGCTTGTCGTCCGGGTTGAGGTAGTCCGACACGTGCGGGGCGTACAAGCTGGCCTCAGCGGACAACATTGCGCGGGAAAGGGACTTCACCCGACGGAGTTGCCAGCACAGGCGCACGGCCTCGCGGTAGTTCTGCGGGATGGCGACAACGTTCGCCGGAGCCACGGCGGGGCCGTCCAGGCGCCCCATCAACTGCGGAAGCGGAAGCTGCATGGCTCCCCCCATAGAAGAAAACGACTGGATTACCGGTTGGCTTACCGGTTGAACGGGGCGCAAAATTTTTTCGGCCATGACGCCCTGCCGATCAGTTCGACTCGACCCTGACCTTCGGAGCACCCTTCTGGCCGACCAGCTCGGGCCAGATGCGGTGCCAGTCGGTCGGGCGCAGATCCCAGCGCATGACTTGGCCGTCAGTAGCCGCCTCGATCTCCGAGACCAACTCAACCGGAACCGGGCGCAGGCCCTGCTTCCACTGCCAAACCTGGGCGGCACTCTTGTTCAAGGCGGCGGCCAGTCGCGCTTGGTTGCCGTCGATGGACAGGTATTCATGTAGCTTCATGAAGCGAAGGATATAGCATGGCTACATATCTTGCAATAGCCCAGCTACACCGGCCGTCGGAATATCATTGCTACATGGACGACGTACAAAAGCTGCAAGCCCTGATCGACGAGAAGTTCGACGGGAACCAAGCGGCTTTTGCGCGGGCTGTGGGTCGTCAGCCGGCCCAGATCAGCCAGTACCTCAAGGGTCGAAGAACCATCGGCACCGCGTTCAAGGTGACCGTGGAGAGGCAGCTAGGTATTCCAGGCTACTTCCTGGACCGGAAGCAAATGCTGCCGCCGCCAGAGAACCTGCCGGATGACCCGAACGACATGCTGGACGACATGCGCTTGAGCATCATCGACCAGCTTGAGTCCGAGCAGCGCCAGTTTGAGGAGCAGACGACTCGCATCCCCGAGTACGGAACTGGCGGAAGGATGGGGCCGACCGGGGTTCTGCTGCGTGACCAGCCGGGCGAGATCCGCGGCTGGGACGTAACCCGGGAGTGGCTGCGGAAGAATGTGCCCAACTGCACCTCTCCGGCTAACCTGGCCATCGTCACCGGGTTCGGCGACTCCATGCGGCCACTCTACAACCCCGGAGACCCTTTGCTGGTCGACATCGGCGTGACCAAAGTGGCCTTCGATGCCATCTACTTCTTCCGAGTCGGGGAAGAGGGATTCATCAAGCGGCTGCAGCGCATCCCGGGCAACGGTCTGCTGGCCATCAGCGAGAACAGCAGTTACCGGGACTGGACGATCACACCGGAGATGGACTTCGAGGTGTTCGGTCGAGTGATCAAGGTCTGGAAGGGTGACGACTTCTGAGTCGTGCCCTGCTCTCGGTTCTGTTACCTAAAACTTCAGGGAGAAGTGAATGAAGCTGACCGCAGTCCTAGCCGCGTGTGCGGTCCACAATCTGATGGCGGAGTGAGCATGGGCAAGGAGGAAATGTCCCGGCCACCTCTCAACGGGCTGCTGTCAGTTGGAGTTGAGCCGATCCAGCGAACTTGTCGATACGGCCACGGCGGCCTGTGGCGGGACATGCGCAGCTGGTCTTTGACGAACTTCTTGTCCGAAGGAACGGAGGACCCGTTGGGCTTCAAGGCCGGCGACCTGCGGTTCATCTGCCACGTGTGGGTGTGCAGAACATGCGGGTATCTTGAGCTCAGTGACTCAAGGGGTGAGTGATGGCCGTGCACAACATCTTGACCGGGCAAGTGATCCAGACCGAGTTCATCGAGGAACCGCAGGAGGTGCAAACCGGTGGCGGCGGGGGTACCATTGGCGGCATGGAATCCCGTGTTGCCAAGCTCGAAGCGTCGATGGACTACGTCCAGCGCGACATCAGCGACCTGAAGTCTGACGTCCGCGAAATCCGCAAGGAGATCGCCGGAATCCGCACGACCGACTTTCGCCTGATCTTCGGTGCGATCATTGCCGTGGCCATCGGCCTGGCCAGCATCATGGCCAAGGGTTTCGGCTGGCTCTGACCCAGTCACCACCGCCCCCACCAAGCCCGCCGAGCGCGGGCTTTTTAGCGTCCAAGCCATGTAGCAATGCTCCGACGAACGGCTACTAAACGTGTAGCCTTGCTATTGACGTAGGATATAGCCCTGCTACATTTACTCCATCGCGTCACCCCGGCGCTTTTGGAGACGACATGAGCAGCATCTGTGTCACCGAGTCAGTGCAGTCCCGGCGAATGCTGGACGCGCTTGACCTTCGTTCCGCACAACTGGAGAAGGCAGAAGCCGACCTGGCGTTCGACTTCATCCGCGCCCTGGAAGCGGGAGAGCCGTACCTCACCCCTGAATGGACGGGCACCCGGCCTGACTCAGAGGCGGCCCGCAAACTGGGCATGAGCTGGGGCGACAAGGGCTTCCCGCGTCGTGCCAACACGGTCGGCGAGGCGTTCCTTGATTCGCTGGACTACCCCAGCGGCCCCGACCACCACGACCTCGTTCGCCTGCTGTCTCTGGCGATGAAGGGCAACGATCCCACCGTCGCACTGGCCGCCCGCCAACTGGTGGAGCGCTGCGCCAGCGTCTATGCGCGTCACAACGCGGAGGAGGCGTGATGGACTGCAAGCACCGCAAAGAAAGCGTGATGTTGGGCGTTCGGTACGACGACGAGTGCCCGTTGTGCGCGGAGGAAGCCGAGCAGAGCCGGAAGTTCTGGGGGCGCATCGGGTTCGCTCTCGTCATCGTGGCTCTGTCTGCTGTGGTGGTTTTGGTCTCCGCTGCCCTTGGGTATGCGTCGGGCTACTTCTTTGGGGTTGGGCAATGAACACGCGCACATATCCCCGCACTCTTGAGCAAGCGTTCGGCCCGTATGCGCGAGGCCCGGTCTACAGCAAGCCGGAGCCGATGAACCTCGCTGACCGCGTGGTGCTGTTCGCCAGTGCGGTGGCTGTGGTCACGCTGCTGGGCTTCATGGTCGTGGGGTGGGTGAAATGAGCACGAAGAACACTGGCGGGCCGGCGTTTCCGGTTCCTCTCAACCCGGGCCAATCTTGGCAAGGCATGGCTCCTTGCGATGGCATGACCCTGCGCGACTACTTCGCGGCGAAGGCGATGGCAGCCTTTCTCCAAGAGGCGCTCAGCACCGAAGAAATGCTCAAGCTGATCCCGGCCGCCTCCTACGAAATTGCCGACGCCATGCTCGCCGCCCGGGAGGCCAAGTGAAAACCTGCGCCCACCCCGACTGCGGCCTCCCCAAAGGCGAGTGCGCCCGGGACTGCCTGCTCTACCAAATGCACCGGGCCTGCGACACCACGCCCATCGACTACGCCCTGCCCGACGACTCGCGCCTCACCGCTGCTCGCTGGGGATTCAAGACTCACCGCGCTCTCGGCCTGCGAGTTGCCATCCGCAAGGCTTGGGGAGCTTTCTGGAGGAAATCATGAAAGCACTCATCCAGGCATGGAAGCGCCTTCTCCACGCCTACCGCACCCGACACATCCCCGATCCGTTCAAGGAGCAAGCATGAAACACATCGCCACCGCGCTGGTGCAGGCTCAGAAAGCCTTTGGCCCTGCGCTCAAGACCCACACCAATCCGGCCTTCAAGTCGAAGTACGCCGATCTGTCGGCCTGCATTGAGGCCGTGATGGACGCGCTGAACAACAACGGCATCGCCATGATCCAGCAGACCCGTGAGGACTCCACTGGCGTGACCGTGGAGACCGTGTTCGTTCACGAATCGGGGGAGATGTTGAGCAGCGGCCCCCTGCACGTTCCTGCGTCCAAACAAGACCCGCAGGGGTACGGTTCCGCACTCACCTATGCCCGCCGCTACTCCCTGATGGCTGCGTGTGGCATTGCTCCCGAGGACGACGACGGCAATGCCGCCAGCCGCCGCCAGGAACCCGTGCGGATGCCCGAGAACACCTTGGCCGATTGGCTGGACTACATCGAGACGGCATCCAGCGTGGGGCAATTCAAGACCCGCCTCGCCGAAGCCGAGAGCGCCGCCGCCGCCGATCCGGTTGCGCTGGCAAAGATTCAAGCCGCTGCCGCTGCCAAAGCAGCGAAAGCCAAGAAACCCTCACTCGCGAGCCAAGCATGAACCTCTACCAACTCACGACCGAATTCCGCTCCATGCTGGACAGTGCGTTTGACCCGGAAACGGGCGAGGCCCTGCCGGCCTTTGAGGAACTGCGCGGCCAGCTCGCTCAGAAGGCCACCAACGTCGCCGCCTACATCCTCACCTGTGAGGCAGACGCAGCCCAAGCAAAGCAGGCGATTGATCGCATCAAGACCTTGCAGTCAGCCTATGAACGACGCGCCGAGCATCTGCGCCAGTACCTGGCCGAGAACATGAAGGCCAGCGGGATCACGGAAATCAAGGCAGACGACCGCAGCTTCGTGGTCAAGCTGTTCCCGGATCGAGACGAGTCAGTCGAGCTGGAGGAGGGTGCTGTGTTCCCGCCTTCACTGTGCACCGACCCCAAGCCGCCCGCGCCAAGCAAAACCAAGATCAAGGCCGCCATCTTGGCCGGTGAGCCAGTGGCAGGCGCTCGGATCGTTCGCCGTGATCGCTTGCAGATCAAGTGAGTCTCCTGATGCACCCCCACCCCGCACCTGGCGGCTGGCCCTTCCCGATCTGGAAAGACAGCCCCTACAAACATCCTCAGAAACCACTGGAGCCTGCGCCATGATGAACACGATCCTGACTGATGACGATATTGCCTTGCTGCCGGGTCTTACCTTCCGTGAGATTGCCCGCTCGGCCGAAGCCGCAGTGCTGGCAAAGCTGCGCGCGCAGGAGCCGCTTTTCTACTACCGCCTTACCTGCAACGGCGAAATGTGCGAGGGGCCGATCTGGGGCAAAAGCGCAAGGGCGCAGGCGCTGATGGCAGCGAGTCCGCCCTCAGATTGGAAGCCCCTCTACCCCGCCCCGCAGCCAGCCGTGGTGCAGGTGCCGCAGGGGTGGCGCGATGCTGTCATGAAAGCGGCCGACGAGCTTGACATGGAATGGCAGATGGTGGAGGGCATTTTCCATGGCCTGCTGCCTTCATTCATGGCGGACAAGAACGAAGCCGGATTCGTGACCATCCCGATTGACTCGCTGATCGAGAGTGACAGCTACGGAGTCCAAGGCAGCGACTTCTACCGCTGCAAGGTGTGCGGAGCCGAGAGCGGAGCGGGAGTGTTGAACAAGGGCATTCAGCATAGCCACAACTGCCCACTAGCCGCCGCCCCCGAAGCGCCAGCGCAGGTTCCGCAGGGCATTGATCTGGACGCGCTGCTCAACCGATTCGCGCAGGCGTGTGCGTTCGGAGACGATCAAGCAAGACGCGTCGAAGCGGCTAACGCCATAAAAGCTCTGTTTGCTGCCGCCGCACCCGAAGCACCAGCCCTGCCCATCGACATGACCCTGCACTGCCCGGCGTGCGGGATGCAACACATCGACGCGCCGGAATGGGTTGACGACAGCATCCCGCTTCACGCCATGGCAGAGGTCTTAGGCGACAGATGGGACAACCCGCCCCACCGCTCGCACCTGTGCCACGGCTGCGGGCACATCTGGCGCCCGGCTGACGTTCCCACGAACGGTGTGGCTGCGATCAAGACGAAAGGCAAGGCTGACAGCCCTGCCCCCGAAGCGCAAGAAATCGCAGACGTTTGGCACGAAGGCTCACAGAGCTTCTATCGAGCCGTGCTGCTGAAAAAGCTGACTCTCGATGAGGTGTTTCTCGATCCGGCAGGTTCGCCCGAAGCGCCAGCGACTGCCGTGGTGCAGGTGCCGCAGGGGTGGAAGCTGGTGCCGGTGGAGCCGGGCGATTGGGTGTTTGCAGACAAAGTGCTGGGCCACGATAGCCACCCCAACCACAAGGAGCGGATGCGACGGCTTTACCGCGCCATGCTCGCCGCCGCCCCCGAAGCGCCAGCCCTGCCCGCCGAAGTGCGCGAGGCATTGAAAGTGGCGCGGGAGGCGTTGGCCGGATTCATCGCCATCACCAGCGACAGCCGGGGCGTTGCCGGCTATCACTTGAACGGCGACACGGCGGAGTGGGATGAGTTCGACGAAGTGGACGCAGCATCCGCCGCCCTCGCGCGCCTTGATGCGCTGGGAGGTGTGGGATGAGCGACGACGAACTCACCCAAGAAGAGCAAGACGCGCAATACCTTCAGGCCAACCCGCATGTCGAGCTGGGTATGTGGGCTGAGTGGGTTGAGGTCGTGTGCGGCTGGCAAAAGATCCCAAAGCCGACCGCGGAAGAGTGGGCGCTGATGAAGTCCCAGTTTCATCACGGCAAGCGCCCAATCGATTCGGTGGCAGAACTGAAAGAGCGCCGCGCCAAAGCCACCAAGGAGCAGCCATGACCAAAGATTTGAAAGCCGCCCTATGGCGCACTCTGCTAGGCCCAGCAATGATCGTTGATGGTCTGTTCATGACCATCACGCTGGGCTTCTGGTCTACCGAGTTCTCCCTGAAAGCGGCCAAGCGCGTCGCCCGCATCCTGTTTGCGGTCAGGAAGGAGCAGCCATGACCAAAGACAACGAGGACGCGCTGCGGTGCGCTAAGAGGCTGGAGCGATCAGTGCGTGGGCTTGAGCGGATGCACGAGATTTTCGGGCAGCAAGAGCCGAAGAACGGCATTGCAGACCGACAGCGCACAGCCGCCGCCCACCTTCGCCGCCTTGTGGCCGAGAACGAAGCGATGCTTATGGGCATGAGAGATCGGGAAGATCGGGTAGACCGTTTCCGCATCAGGGAGCAATCAGCCAACGCGCTGCTGCGGCAGGCGGTGGAGGCGCTGGAGCGAGCCACAACCGGATGGCATCGCGACGGACAGCCTCGGCTGAGTGTGGACATGGATGCGCTTCCTGTAGCTGATGCCGCCTTGTCCGCCATCCGCCAGCACTTGGAGGGCAAGGCATGAGAGTCACCCTTCCAGATTCAACGCCCTGCCCGACCGGGGGGCCGCCGTATCTCTTGTTCGCCGTTGAGTTCGATTCGGCTGACGGGACGTTCCAAACCTATCTGTACGCCACCAGCCATCTACACGCAGCAGCCATGCTTGACGACCTGAAAGCAAACGCACGGATTGCTGGGCAGATCACGGAGATCTTTAAGCCATGAAGCTCGCTCTGTTCACACGCCAGTCCTCCGGGGCAGAAGCACCGGCTGAGAGCCTGGAGCTTGTGCTTACCGAACTCTCCCAGTATGGGGAGCCCCATCTTTGGTACGGCCACTCTGCCTACCGTGGCACAAGCGGCTGGGTTTGCATGACCGAAATGAACACCGTGGCCGCTGGATCAACTTTCATCATCCGCAGCGAGTCCTTTCAGAAGTCGCCGCTGGACGCTGCGCTGGAATGCCGCCAGCGAGTGATGGAGGCTGTCGCAAAGTTTCGGGGGGCAGCATGACGCGTGACGACATCATCAGGATGGCGAGGGAGGCGGGGATGGTGTGGGCATCCGGCCTGAGTGGCGCCGGCTATCACATCAGCCACCCCGCCAACCTTGAACGCTTCGCCCGCGCTGCCTTTGCTGCTGGAGCAGCCACCGAGCGCGAGGAATGCGCGAAGGTCTGTCAGCAGCAGGTAACGGGCTGCGATGCTGCTGCCGACTTGGCCCGTCTTGCCTGCGCCGCCGCCATCCGAGCAAGGGGGAGTCAATGAGCCGCCGTGCCCGCAACCGCCGAGACAAGCGCCAACCCTGGCCAGATCAGGAGGACTTGTGATGCGCCCCTCCAAGAAACAGATCATGGATGCCAACCGCTTCAAGAGCGAGCTGGTAGCGCTCTCCAAGAAAGCAGACGCCATCGCCAACCGATGCGATTACGAAGCCTGGAAAGAAACGGTTGATCGCCGAATCGCAGAAATCAACTCCCGCATCAGGTCTGTGCCTCTGCTCAACAGTCATCGGAGGACTTGTGACTGAGTTCCTGACAGCGGATGAACTCCGCACCCTTACCGGCTACAAAGCCGCCCCCAAGCAGGCCGCATGGCTTCGGGAGCAAGGCATCGCCCACCGCCAGGTGGGGGGCCGTATCATCGTTTCGCGTGTGCACACCCAAGCATGGCTGGAAGGCCGTCCGGTGCGCGCAAGCTCTGGTCCGAACTGGTCTGCCCTGCCGCAGTATGCCTAAGCGCACCAAACACCCCCGCCTTGTCTCCCAGACCCGCCGCAATGCCGACGGTCGGGTGCGGGTGTACTACTTCTACGATATGCGCCATGTCGGGCAGAAGCGCATTCCGCTGGGGACGGACTACGACGAGGCGATTGCCAAGTGGGACGAGCTGCACAACCGTAAGCCCCGCACCATCGGACGCGTCCAGCAGGCGATTGACGAATGGCGCGAACACATCCTGCCAACCTACAGCAGCGAGGAAACGCGCAAGGGCTACACCAAGCAGCTCAAGAACATCGAAGGCGTGTTCGGGGGGATGCTCTGGGAGGACATTGACCTCCCCACCCTGCGGGAGTACCTCAAGCGCCGAGCCGCCAAAGTGCAAGCCAACCGCGAAATTGCCGTGCTGTCCATCGTCTGGAACTTCGCCAAGATGGAGGGAATGCACCGCCTCCCTTGGCCTGCGGCTGGGGTGAAGAACTGGAAGAACGAGGAGAAGCCGCGCTCGTTTGAAGTGACGGACGCGCTGTTTGAGGCGATCTACCGCGAGGCCGACCAGATGCTGCGGGACTGCATGGACATATCCACAGCCACCGGAATGCGCCTGACAGACTGCCGGACGGTCGTTCTGCCCCAAGGCGACACCCTGCGCCTGAAAGCCTCCAAGACGGGCAAGGCGGCTGACTTCGACCTCACCCTCTCCCAAGTCCTGCCGGAACTGGTCAACCGCCGCCGCGCCCTGCCTGCTTCGCACCTGATGCTGCTGTCCACCCCGGACGGCTTTCCGGTCACCGCCAGGATGCTCCGCACCTCCTACGACCGGGCCAGAGCCAAGGCCATCGACCGACCGGAGAACCGGCTGATTCGCACCCAGCTACAGAAGATGTTTCTGCGCGACATGAGGAAGCGCGCGAGCGACTTGGCCGGGGACGACGAACATGCCGCCAAGCTGCTCCAACACTCCAGCGTAGCCACCACCAATCGGCACTATCGGGCGAAGGTTTCGCAGTTGAAGCCGGTGCGCTGACCTGTTGAACAAAAACCACCCATCAGAGGGTACGAAAGCGCCCAAAACGGGTTTTCTTTGTGCAAAAAACCGGGCTGGAGGCCGCGAAACAAGCCGTTCTGACTTGGGATTCAAAATCCCCCGCCGCAAGGCGTGTCGGTTCGAGTCCGACCCTCGGCACCACTTGTGCCTCAAGGCACACCGCGAAAGCACCCACTCACGCACTGGGGTGGCGTTGCACAAAGCGTTGCAC
>Ga0209278_1000200_pt1 | contig 63504 bp, 67 predicted proteins | sample JI81BgreenDNA_FD_187504 | JGI IMG/M metagenome (GOLD analysis project Ga0209278, IMG submission 187504) | Wastewater effluent complex algal communities from Wisconsin, to seasonally profile nutrient transformation and Carbon sequestration -... | ecosystem: Engineered > WWTP > Effluent > Algae... | reverse complement strand
CTCGCGCGGCTCTGGGTGATCCCGCAAGGCGCAGCCACCGGCGAGGGGGCCTATCTCGCCTATCCCTTCGAGGATCTCGTCCGGCTTGCGACGCTGGAGGCGCACCGCGCGGGCGGGCTGGTGATCGCCGAGGATCTCGGCACCGCGCCGCCGGGCTTCACCCATGCCGTCACGACACGGCAGATGCTGGGGATGCAGGTGCTGTGGTTCGAGCGCGCGGCCGATCACGGCTTCATCGGGCCGCAGGATTACGCCCCCCTCAGCGCCGCGATGAGCGGGACGCATGACACGGTGACGGTGGCCGGATGGTGGAAGGGGCGCGATCTCGACTGGGCACAGGAACTGGGCCGCCTGCCCGAAGGCGTATCCCGCGCCGAGGCCGAGGCGATTCGCGAGTGGGACAGAGGGCTCCTGTGGTCGACCCTCGACCATACCGCGCTGCGCCCTGCGCCTGATAACCCTGCGCCGGTCGTCGATGCCGCGCTTTGCCATATCGCCCGCACGCTATCGGCGCTCGCGCTGGTCTCGCTGGAGGATCTGCTGGGGGAGGCAGAGCAGCCGAACCTGCCCGGCACCATCACCGAACACCCCAACTGGCGCCGCCGCCTCGAACAGCCTTTGGCCGAAACGCTCGCCGACCCCTTCATTGCCGCCCGCTGCGAGACGATCGCCGCGCTGCGGAGCGCGCCGGAGGGCTGATCCGGGCGCGAATCCGGAACCCACCGCTGCTGCGCGGTGGCCGGATCAATCGCAGATTGTCTGGAAATATGGAGCGGGCGAAGGGATTCGAACCCTCGACCCCAACCTTGGCAATTCGCCCGAGGCGAATTCGCCATGCTTTCGGATCGTTCGCTAAGGCACTACAATGCACTCAGTTTAAACGATAAAGGTGTCTGGACGGCCTGCCGGTGGTAACCTTCGCTACGCCAGTTTTTGATCCGAAAAGCTTAGAAAATAAGCAGATCGGGCCATTCAGGTGTCAAAAGTAAGCAGATCTGCCGCCATTTCAGCAAGGTACTGAAGACATGCCAAAAATCACGAAAAGCCTCGTAGAAACTCTGAAACCTTCGAAAGATGCGGTCAAAGGTTCGAGTCAGTTCGTGTGGGATTCGGAGCTCCGTGGCTTCGGAGTTTCGGTAGGATATCAGGGTACGAAAAGCTTTGTCGTGCAATACAGGAATCCGGCAGGGCACAGCCGAAGAAAGGTAATCGGCCGCTTTGGCCTCATGACGGTCGAGGAGGCCCGGCGAAGTGCCCGGGTTATGCTTGGTGAAGTGGCGAAAGGTGCGGATCCGATCGAGAAGAGCAAGCAGGTCTGCGGCCTTACGATTAATGATATCTGCGACTGGTATCTTGATCGGGCCGAGGCGGGGAAGATCATCGGGCGGAGTCGAAGGCCTATCAAGTCATCCACCCTGACTATGGATCGCAGCCGCATTGACGCGCATATCCGGCCATTGCTCGGTCACCGCATGATCGGGACACTCAGGCTCGGCGACATCGAAGCGGCGCAGGCCGACATTGCTGCGGGTGTGACCTCCAAGCCGAGGGTCGGGAGCCGAGGCGGGTCGACCAAGGGCGGCGAAGGCGTCGCATCGCGCACGATGTCCACGCTCCACTCGATCCTTGAACATGCGGTGAGGTTGGGCGAAATCGAGAAGAACCCGGCGCGCGGTGTGCGGCGCCTGGCGAGCACTCCGAGGATGCGCTGGCTCTCACAGGCCGAGTTGCGCAGGCTCGGCGTTGCACTCCGGGAAGCGGAGGCAGACCTCGAGCATCCAAAGGGGCTCGCTGTCATAAGGCTCCTGCTCCTGACGGGCTTTCGCCGCCTCGAGGCACTCAGTCTTGAACGCGGATGGCTTCTCGAGGAAGAGAACGCGGTCCACTTCGCAACAACGAAAGCCGGAGCGCAGCGGCGGGTCATCGGGCAGGCTGCCGTCGACCTTTTGCTTTCACAGCCGGACACAGGCTCGAAGTTCTTCTTCCCCGCTGATTGGGGGGAGGGCCACTTCGTCGGTATCGTGCGTGTGCTCGATCGCGTTTGCCATAGGGCTGGCATAGAGAAAGTGACGCCGCACGTTCTGCGTCATACCTTTGCCAGCGTGGCAGGCGGCCTCGGCTACTCGGAGCTGACGATCGCCGCTCTTCTGGGGCATGCTTCGCGCGGCATCACCCAGAGATATGTTCATATCGATGAGCCTCTGCGCGCAGCCGCGACTGCAGTAGCTCAACAGATCAGCCTCTGGCTTGATGGCGGCGCCTCTGGCGCCGGATAGGCTGCGGGTGCCGCTCTGGCCTCAGAGCACTTTCTCCACCTCGTCGAGCAGCGCGCGCGTTCCCTCCTCGCGTCCGCTGATGTCGCCATCGAAGTAGGCACCCTGTTCGGTCAACGTCAGGCACGTACCGGCCCCATCGGACCTGAAGGTGATCGTGACAAGGGACGATGACAGCGCGGCACCCCCGAGCGTCATATGGTAGGCGTAGATGAGCGTCCTGTTGTCCTCGACGTGCAGCCAGGTCGTGGCGTTGGTGAGAACCACATCGGCTCCGGGCGGGCTGAACCGGCTGAATTCGACTGCGCCGGCAATGGTCGGCTCGGCCGGCCGGTACTCGTGGATGGTCCAGCCATCGGCAAAGACAAGCCATTGCCGGCGCGCCTCCGACTGCGCGAAGGCTGCGAACACGCGCTCCGGTGCCGCCTCGTAGCGACGCTCGATGGTGAAACTTCCGTGTCTGATCGCTGCTTCTGTCATGATAGGTCTCCCGCCAGCGCCTCGAGCTGGTTGAGGCACGTGGCCCAGCCGTCGTGGAAACCCATCTCCTCGTGCTTCCGGCGGTCGGCATCGGACCTGTGGCGAACAATGACCCTGTACCAGGTTCCACCCTCGGCCGCTGTCATGGTGATGTCGACCGCCATGAAGCTCTCCGCAACGGGCCTGAACTCCGGTCCGAGCGCGTCGGTCCAGACGAGGCGGTGTCCCGGCTCGGCCAGAAGGACGCACCCCGGGTTCTCCTCCATCTCGTCACCCTCTGGAGATGCCATGACGACCGAGAAGATGCCGCCCGGGCGCGGATCGATGGCGGCGCGCGCGACCCGCCATGGCTGCGGCGCAAACCATTGCGTGAGCAGCGCAGGCTCGGTCCATGCCCGCCAGAGCTGGGCCGGCGTGGCGCTGACCATGCGCTCGAGCACCAGATCGAGCATGGGGTCGAAGTGGGTTTCGGACCCGGCGTCAGATGTCATTGCTGGATTCCTCTTCATGAATATTGGCAAGAAATGCGTCGAGGCGGTCAAGGCGCGCCTCCCACAGCGATCGCTGCTGGCCCAGCCAGCCCTCGGCGGCCTGTGCCGCTTCGGGCCTGAGCCGGCAGGTGCGGACCCGGCCGCGCTTGTCGGACATGATCCACCCGCCGGTTTCCAGCACCTTCAGGTGTTTGAGAAAGCTGGGCAGCGCCATGTCGTGCGGCGCGGCAAGCTCGGAAACCGGAGCCGGGCCGGTCGCAAGGCGGGCAATCACCGCGCGGCGGGTAGGATCGGCGAGGCCGTGGAAGATCGAATCAAGGTTAGCCATATGGCTATCTAATGATGCGGAAGAGGGTTCGTCAAGATACTTAGTCGAATGGCTATCGTTTTAGCTTTATCTCGCGCCGCTTGAGGCTGCATAGGCAGCCGTCAATGCATCCAGAGCCACGAAGTCCGTACCGGTATCGGTGGGCAAAGCCTTCCCCTGCGCCGGAGCCAGAATGTGCCTCCGGCTACCCGTTCAAAGTCCGTTAGACGTTAGCGCGCGATGGCCGACAGGCGTCGTTAGGCCAACAGTCGCCGTGGCCAGGATGCTTCAAACTGTGGCCTGACTGTTCTGCCAGCCGCGATCAGTTGTCTTCCCATTCAGCGGCCTGACTGAGAGTGATGCAAGTACCCGTTCCCGGTTCACAGTCAGCGATAGTGAGCAGGATTCCACCTGCTTCGCACAGCCGCTGGACGATCAGCAGGCCGAGCCCGGTGCCCGACGACTGGTCGGCCGCGTCTGCGCGGGCAGTCGCCCTCGCAATGCCCACGCCGTCATCGGAGATGGTCAGTTCCCCGGCCCTGAAAGATATGGTGAGGTGGCTGGCGCGGGAATGTACAAAACTGTTTGTAATGAGATTGTTGAGGATGAGTTGCAGAAGCGTCCTGCGCGCAAGGATTGTTGCGTCGGGCTTGATCAGTATCTCCGTCCTGAGCGCTGCATCCGGAAAGCGTAACTGAACATCCTCGACAGCCTGAGTTACGATCGGACGAATGAGGATGGGATCACGGTTGCTCATGCGCTCCTCGCGGGCCAGGCCGAGAAGCAGGTCAAGCGTGCCCACAATATCCTGTGTTGCCGCGTCGATCCGCTGGAGCGCCTTTGTACTGGCGTCGGACAGACCCGGCTGAAGAGCGACGACTTCGGCCGAGCCGCGTATCACCGCGATCGGTGTGCGCAGTTCGTGACTGGCCTCGCGCGTGAAAGCCTGCTCACGCGCGATGAAACCCCGAATGCGTTCAAAAGCAGATGACAGTCTGTCGGCCAGTACGCCGATCTCGTTGGAAGGATAACGTGCAGGATCGACCTTCGGTACGGGTTGCTGCCCATTTCCCACCTGCGCTGCGAGCTCACCAAGCGGTGCAAGGGCGCGGCGCGCCAGAAGAAATCCCAGCATACCTGTCACCAGTGCGATACACCCGCCCAGAAAGGCCATGAAGACAAGTATCGACCCCAATGCAGGCCTTATGAAGAGATAGCGACTCACTTCCGCAACCGCGATCGCCGACGTTGATGGGTCCCCCTCGATCAACGTGAACCTCGCAACATGATAATGCCTCCCCCCCAGACCGCGGAACTCGATTTGTTCCTGCTCCCATTCGACCTGATCTCTCAGGTCAGAGGGAAGATCGACGGGGCGCCGATAAATGGTGATGTAGTCACGAGCGGGAACGGCGATCGTGCCAGACCTGGCCCAATGGGCCCGCTGTCGCCCGATTTCTTCTTCCAGTGCCTGCACAAACTGTCGGTCCTCGACAGCATAGGCAATGCCAAGCGCTACAAACGCGAACACAGTGCTGTTGGCGAGGACCATTGCCGCCATGACCAGCCCGATCCGGCGGTGCAGTTTGAACCGGTAGGGAGTCATTCAGGACTCGCCAGCCTGAAGCCGACGCCGTGAACCGTTTCTATCATCGGGAAGTCAAACGGCTTGTCCACCACCTGGCGAAGCAGGTGCATGTGTGCACGCAGGGCATCAGATGAGGGAGGGTCCTCGCCCCAGATCCGCAATGTGAGGTCATTGCGGCTGACAGGGTTGGGTGCGCTCTCGGCAAGCGTGAGGAGGATCTGCCAGAGCAAGGGTGAGAGATGCAAGGCTTCGCCATCACGGGTCACAGACCTTGCCTGCCGGTCAATGCGCAAAGGTCCTATGGCAAGCAGGTACGGCTGTTTGAGAAGCCTGCGCTCCCCGAGCGCATGAATACGGGCGAGAAGTTCAGCCAGCGAGAACGGTTTGACAAGATAGTCATCCGCTCCGTGGGCAAATCCTGCGAGCTTGTCATCCAGCGTGTCACGTGCCGTCAGCATCAGTACGGGAACCCGCTGGAAGGCGCGTCTGCGGAGTTCCGCGCAGAGCTCCAGCCCGTCGCGGTATGGAAGCGAGAGATCGAGCAGGACGACATCAAAGTCGCGGTGCAGTGCTTCGCGTAGCCCAGCCTCGCCATCGGCAGCGTAATGAACCCGGTGACCATGCGCCTCGATATAGGTGATGATTGTTTCCGCGAGGCCGGCATTGTCTTCGACGAGGAGAACGTCGAGTCCGTTGGCCATCATGACATCTCCCGGATGTGGCTGACGATCAGTTGATGCAGATGGCGCGTCAAAATTCCGTCAAAGCCACCATGACATCGGTTTGACGTCCGACAGGCCAGAGCCGTTGCCGAAATGCTCATACGGAGATTCGGCGATGTCAAAAAGCGTGCACTTGCTGGTGACTGCCATGCTGGTGTTTCTTTCGGCAGTCGTCTCCTTGCCGGCGAACGCGGCAGCGCCCGGCGGCAAGGTCCTGCTGGTGGTCAGCAGCTACGGTCAGGGTTCCGGACAGGATCGGCCCGGCTTCGAGATGGATGAGCTGAGCCAGGCCCATGCTGTCTTTACCGATAACGGGTTCACCGTTGACATCGCCAGCCCCCTCGGAGGGGAGCCGGCGGCCGACGAGTACGATCCGTCCAAGCCTTACAATGCCCGCGCCCTGAGCGATCCCGGGTTCCTCGGGAGCATTCGCCAGACCCTCAGACTCCCGGATGTCGTGGCCGATCATTACGTGGCCATCTTCGTGATCGGCGGGAAGGGAGCCATGTTCGACCTCCCCACCAACACCGATCTGAAGCGCCTGCTCGCCGCGACATATGAAGCCGGCGGCGTGATTGGCGCAGTGTGCCATGGGCCAATGGTGTTTGCCAACCTCCGGCTCTCGGACGGAACTTCGTTGATCGCGGGCAGAAAAGTGACCGGATTCAGCAATGAGGAGGAAAAGCTGTTCGGCAAGCGCTGGGTCCCGCATTTTCCGGTGTTTCTCGAAGACGCGCTTCGCGGCGCTGGCGGGCAGTTCAGCGAGACTGCGATCATGCTCGGTCACGTGGTGTCTGACGGTCGGCTGATTACCGGGCAGAACCCCTATTCGACGGCGAGGACTGCCGAAGCTGTGGTGGCTGCACTCGGCAAATCTGTCGCCGTGCGTCAGCCTTATGCCGACGAGCGCAGCATCAACGCGATCAGCGAGGCACTCGGAGGGGCAGGCGTCGAGGTGGCGAAGGCCATCGCAGCCGAGCCGTCGCAATATGACATCCCGTTGATCGCCGTGTGGGGTTACTATCGCACGCTGCAGGCGGGCGGTGATCAAGGCATGCTTGCACAGGGCATCGCCGTGATGGAGCTTGCCGAGCCGCACTTCGCAGATTCGGGGTTCCGGTCTGCCCTGGAGGAGGCGCGCAAGCGTCTCGGGAACCGCTCGTGAGGCCCCCGGTCTCACGCAGAACGGTCCTCGGGGGCGCCGCTGGCCTGCTCGCAATTGGAAGCGGATCGGCAGCGCTGTTGTGGCCGGCTCCGGCGCCGGTCCAGCAATTCAGGCGCAAAGACCTTATTGCCGATCTTCGTTTCTGGCGCCAGCAGATCCTCATCCGGCATCCACGTTACGCTGGAAAGGACGCTCTTGAGCCCGAAACAGAAGCGGCCTTCGGGAACGCGATTGCTGCCTGCCGCGACAATACATCACGCGAGGACGCCTTTCGGATCATCGCCGCAATCAATCCCACCTTCCGCGATGCACATACGTTGTTGCTTCCGTGGATTTCCGGGGCGGAACCGTCGGAAACGGAGATCCAGGTCCAGTTCCCGTTCGGCCTGGATGTTGTGCCAGGCGCCGGGCTGATCCTGCGCAGTGAATGGAGGAATGCGGAAACAGGTCAGGTTCTCGCCAAGGGTGCATCCGTCGAGAGCATCAATGGCCTGTCGGCCCTAGAGCTGATCGCCCGACTGGAGCAGTTCAGTCACGGGGAAACGGCCTTGCTCCGATCACACATGCTGTCGGTCATGCTGCCGGAATGGCTTGACGCTGCGATGGGATGGCGCGGTGCATTCGACATCCGTTTCGGACCGTCTTCCGGCGGAGCGTCGATCCGTTGGGTCCATGGCGACGCCTGGGAACCCAGGCAGTCCGGGCCGCGCGATCTGCCCCAACTCAGCTGGCCACAGCCTGACCTTGCATTCCTGAAGGTGCCGACCTTCGATGTCGACGAGGACCCTTCGACATTCGAGGATGCGATCGAGAGTGCCTTCGCCATCATCCGTGCGCGAAATGCCGCCGGGCTGGTAATTGATGTTCGCGGCAATACCGGTGGCCAAAGCGATGCTGGCGCAGCGATCATCCGCCAGTTCCTGACGCAACCGGTTGTTCAGGTCTCCCGGGCAAGGGAACGGCTGAACGAGGACAACAACGGGCTCCTGGGATATCGCGGGACGCCAGGCGAAATGCTGGAATTTGACCTGGAAGACAAGGCGATCGAGCCTGTCGCTTCCGAGAAGCGGTTCCGCGGTCCGGTCGTCGTCCTCATGGATGAGTTGACCTACTCGGCGGGCATCCTGTTCGTCACATCCATGCAGGACCACCGACTGGCGCTTCTTGCTGGCAGGCCCACTGGCGGTTTCGCCAACCAGACGGGCAACATGATGCCCTCGACGCTTCCGAACACAGGCTTCACCGGCTTCATTGCAACCCGCGAGTTCGTGCGCCCCAATGGCAATGTCCGGCCGCAGCCTGTGATGCCGGATATCACCTTCGAAGGCGAAACAGATGCGGCCTTTCTCTCCACCCTGGTGAGGGAGGCTCAGCTACGTCTCAATCGCCCTGCGAGAGCACCTTGAGGTGGCCGGAGTGCACGGGCCCGGCCCTCCCTCCCATCGGCCACGGCGCTTGCAAGGTGGCGCTGCACCCCAACTCCGGTCCGACAAGACGGCAGCACGATCACGTGAAGCCCCGACTACCGGGGAAATTGCGCGACTTACCTACGTGCTGGAGATTGACGCCGGGCACCAGGCGGAGTTCAGTGCCTCCATCGCCAGGATCCCCGGTGCGAGGTTCTTCGTTGTATCTACGAACGATGTCCGATCGGGGGCTTTGCCCGCGGGCCAGCTCTCCCAGCGGCTGGAACAGGTTCTGCAACTGATCAGGAAAGGGATGACAAACAAGTCAATCGGGCGGCACCTCGGTATTTCGCACTTCACTGTCCGAAACCACGTCACAAGGCTGCTCCAGATTCATGGTGCGCGCAACCGGGACCAACTCATCGCCATAACGGGAGCGTTAAGGGAAGGCTGAGCCAGGAATGCCATCTGCCGGTGGCATAGCCCGGGCCTGCCGGCGGATGCGGTTTGCCCGCACACGGCCATGAATGCGCTCCGGGATTGCGAAAACACTCCCACTCTTTCTGGGTGCTTGTGCAACTGCCGGAGCCTGAACCTGAATTGGGTTGAATGTCGCTGGCGCAATGCAAGAGAGAGCAAAGCCGCAAGTGTGCGCAGCGGAAAAAGAGCCGATATTGCCGTTGGCTTGCCACTTTCCGGGCGGTGCTCATCGCAGACTTTACAAACCGGGAGAGGGCCAGAGACCAGTTTTACGTCAGGAAACGGATATCCCTGCCATCCGAAGCCGAAGGCACGTCGGGTTCTTCATTTTTTGCCGTTTAGCTTGCCCAGCCTCCTGCTGCGTTGTCGCCCGATAGCGGGCTGAGAGCGCCATGCAGGTACTGCCGCCCGGGGCCCGCTTCCGGTAGCGTCAGATGTATTCGGCGCAGCGAGCTTGGCCTGAGCGACTTCAGCGCCAGACTTCGGCGGGCCGAGAGGAGATTTGTCTGGAACAGGTGGAAGCCACACGACTGCTGGTTTTTTCTGGCGGTCTGTCGATACTCTTCGCATCTTTGCTTGGCTCGGTCATGCTGATCCCGTTGCAGCCGTGGGGCAAAGGTGCCTTCAGGGGTGTCAATTTCAAGCAACTCCTTGCGGCACATCTCGACTGGGTCATGCTGGGCCTGATGCAGGGCCTTGCTGGAGGTTTGATCTCGGTGTTCTCCCTCACGCCTTCCGTCTATGTCGTCTGGGCCATGGTGCTGGGCGGCTGGCTCAATCCGCTGCCCTACCTTTTCCGTGCCTTTGGCATCAACGCCTTCGCACTGACCGGCTCGCTGACGCAGCGTCTCGCTGCGGCCCTCGGTGGGATCAGCGCCACAATGATCATCATTGCATGGTTCGCCCTTCTCGGCGGGGCCTGGCAATCCTGGTAAAGACAGCTGGGCAAATCTTTTCCGCCCGCAGGTGCGCGACGCAGGCATTCATGGGCGGTGAACCGGGAAGCACCAGGACCACGAAGTCGGTTTTCCCTCCGGTCCGGTTGGATACAATAGTCATTGGGAGTGTGGCGATGGCAAAGGCGCAAATAACAAGGCAAAATTGCCGTTCATTGGCACTTGCCCTTGCGGCTGCTGCCATTGTTCTGCCGGCAGTTGTGTCAGCTGATGTGCTGGGGGCAGAGAGTCCGAGGCAATCAGGTGTGGCTCACCGCCTCGATGCGGACACGGATATTGCGTTACCGGGCGGCGCCCGTCTCGTGGCACCCGAAGGCTGGTCGTCCAGACCAGTTGAAGGCGGGGTTGTTCTCACTGCTCCCGAGGCAGGCTCGGACATAGCCATCATGGGGCGCGGTGAGACCGATCCGGCCGCCGCCGTATTGGCAGCGTGGGCTGTCTACAGACCGGGGCTTGTGCGCTCCGGAGAAGGCCAGGAGCGCGCCGCGCGGGAAGGCTGGGACCGGACGTTCCGGTTCCAGTACGCCTCTCCCGATGGCGAGCCCAGAACTGTTCTTGCCCTGGCCCTTGGGAAGGGAGCGGGCTGGACTGTACTTCTCTATGATGTCAGCGCCGCGGTTGAAGAGCGCCGCGATGCGCAGATCGAAGTGATATTCAATTCGCTTCTCCCGCAGGGATACGCCCGGGAGACGTTCGCAGGTCGAAAGGCGCATCGGCTTGACCAGGAGCGCATCGCCAGGCTTGCGGAAATGATCGAGACCGCGCGGCGGGAATACGCCATTCCAGGCGTGGCCCTGGGCCTTATCCAGAATGGCAGGGTCGTTTTTGCCGGCGGGTTCGGCGTGCGTGAGGTTGGTGGTTCCGAGCCCGTCGATGCCAATACGCTTTTCAACGTCGCGTCGATCGGCAAGCCATGGACGACGCTGATGCTTGCCAAACAGGTCGCGGTTGGCCGGTTCTTCTGGGACAGCCCCGTCCACACGCTCTGGCCGGAGTTCGCCCTTGGCAACGACGCGACCACGAATGCAGTGCGGGTCAGGCATCTCATCTGTGCGTGCACTGGCATGCCGCGGAATGACTATGGCTGGCTGTTCGAGGGCGAGAATTCAACGCCCGGGTCCATCATCGCAACATTGGCCCAGTCACAGCCGACCAGCACATTCGGCGATACCTATCAGTATTCCAATCTCATGGCAGCCGCTGGCGGGTTTTTCGGGGGGCATATGCTGTTCCCGGAGATGGAGCTGGGCACAGCATACGACCGGGCGATGCAGGACCTGGTTTTCGATCCTCTGGAGATGACAGCGACAACAGCGGATTTCGACCGTGCGCTCGCCGGAAACCATGCGGCGGGACATGCGCTCGACGTCGATGGCAAGGTTGCTGTTGCCAGTCAGGGCCTGAACCTCGCCTCGATCTCCACCCGGCCCTCGGGCAATCACTGGAGCAATGTCAACGACATCCTGAAGTACATGCAGATGGAGCTGGCCGGAGGGCTGCTGCCAGACGGCGCACGGTACATTGATGAAGGTGCACTCCGTGCACGGGCCATGCCGCAGGTGACCGAAGGCCTGAACGAGCACTATGGCATGGGCCTCAAGATCGATCGCCAGTGGGGCGTCACGGTGATCCACCATGGCGGCAGCGCTGCCGGGTACCGCTCCCATATGATGTGGCTGCCTGACCATAATGTCGGCGCCGTCATTCTCATCAATTCGGACACGGGCGGGGTCCTGCGCAGCGCGTTCAGACGGCGACTGCTCGAGCTTCTTTTTGATGGCGAGCCCAAGGCAGAAGCGGATCTCGCACGATTTGCAGTGCTCGACCGTCAAGCTGTCGCCGGGGAGCGCGCAAGCCTGACTGTGCCTGCTGATCCTGTGGCGGTTGCATCGCTGGCAAGGGCATACCGGAGCAAGAATCTTGGCGATCTTCGTGTTTATGAAGAAGATGGTCGCACCTGGTTTGACCTTGGCGGCTGGAAGAGTGAGGTCGCCACATTCACGGGTGAGGGCGGAAGTACGGCATTCGTCACCATTTCCCCGGGCATGAGCGGCTATGTTTTCGAGCCCGCCAGCAGAAGCGGTCAAAGGGTGCTGGTGACACGCGAGGCACAGAGTTCATACAGCTTCGAGGAAGTCAGGTGACCGGAGTTGCCGGTCCGGAGGATCTGCCGGTCAGGGTCTGCTCCGGTCGCCCTCGCGCACTACATGAACCATCCCGGCATTGACACCCTGGCGGCAAGGGCCGCCAGGGAGGTACGAAACAGGAGAAAGCGGGTTCGGCAGCGGGGGTGTTTGTTGCAAACTCCTTCGATCTTTCGAAGCGCTGGACAGATGGCAGCGCGCATTGCAAGGTGATGCGCGCTGTGCATCGTCATCTGGACCTGGCCCGGTCGGAGACAGCGCCATGGGCGTTGAGACTGTCAGGCGGTGCCTCGTCACGCTCATTGAGGCCATAGTCGCGACTGACTGTTGCGACCCGAAGGCGATAATCGGTGAACACCCCGCTACGGCCTTCCGCCTGTGTCATGCGATGTTGCGGCCTGTTTCGCCATCGTTTCACAGCCTCCTCATCGGTGAAGAAGGAAAGTGACAGGATCTTTCCCGGATCTGACAGGCTCTGGAACCGCTCGACCGTTACGAACCCCTCGATTGTATGGAGGTCAGCCCGGAGGGCGGCGGCCAGGTCGAGATAATGCTGCTTTTGACCGTCTGCGGGCCAGACTTCGAATATTACAGCGATCATGGAACAACCAGCGGGCTGTGCGGGGCAGACGAGAGACGCAGGAAGATCCTGTCTTCCCGTCTGATAAACTGCTCACGTCTGGCGAATTCGTAGTTGGCCTTTCCTGCAGCATCATCTCGCAGCCGTGCGCGGTATTGTTCGTAGGCGGCAAGGCTTTCGATGTTGTAGATACCATATGCGGTCGTTCCCGACCCTTCATGCGGTGAGAAATAGCCGATGAGGTCCGCGCCGCAGCGGGGGATCGCTTCACCCCAGGCACGGGCATAGGTGTCAAAGGCATCGACCCTGAAGGGGTCGATTTCGTAGCGAATGAAGCACGTAATCATGGAGGTGGCTCCTTGTCTGGCGCTGTCCATCTAGAACATTGCCGCACGGCAATGCTTCGGCTATGACCGAAGTATGAGAGACGGGCCGATGATTTCGAAGGTGGCGGCGCTTATCGGGGACCCGGCGCGCGCAAACATGCTCGTTGCGTTGATGGATGGCCGAGCCCTGACTGTCACCGAACTGGCAGGTGTTGCAGGCGTCACGATGCAGACGGCGAGCGGGCATCTTGCGCGGCTGTCTGAAGCGGGACTGACGAGCACCGCCAGTCAGGGCAGGCACCGTTATGTCCGGCTTGCAGGACCAGAGGTGAGCCAGGTGCTCGAAAGCCTGATGACACTTGCCTGGCACACGGGTTCTGTTCCGGTGCGAACCGGACCAAATGATTCAGCACTGCGAACCGCCCGGGTGTGTTACGATCACCTCGCGGGCGAACATGCTGTCCGCTTCCATGACATGCTGGTTGACCAGCAATTTATCGTGGAAGGCAGCACCGCAGTACTGACCCCTGCGGGCAAGGAATATTTTCTGGGACTGGGCATTGATGTGCACAAGCTTGGACGCGGACGACGCCAGCTTTGCAGGGCATGCCTCGACTGGAGCGAGAGACGAAGCCACCTCGGTGGAGCGCTTGGCGCAGCGTTTCTGGAGAAGCTCTTCGAAAGCGGGATAGCCAGCCGCGGTGCGGGAAGGGTCATCAGACTTCAGCCGGAAGGATTCTCGGGGCTCGTTGGTAGAGCGCTCGGCAGCTAGCAACAGACCGCAGCCGCGGCGCGCCTCTGGCTGGGATTCAGAACGTCCCGCTCACGGTCAGCCGAAACGCGTAAAGCAGGACACCGTCAGCGTCCCGGTTGAGCTCCTCGCCACGGCTCCCGCCTGGCGCCGCCCCGTTGCTGTTGAAGCCAAGGGTGAAGTTGCCTGTCCCCGGCCGCCCGATAAGGCCGCTTGAGGTATTGGTACATCGTCCTGCATTTCGCTGCAAAATCACGAATGCTAACCTCCTCCTCCCATCGGCTGTCGGCTGTGTTGCCGCAGCTGCCCTGGAGGCCGGTGTCGTGTCGGGATTGCATCATGAAGGATTTGCAGAAATGTCTGGCGGTTGTTGCGGTGGCAATTCCGCTCCTTGCCGCCGGGCCGACATCTGGGAAATCCCCTCTCGACAGGCAACTTGCGCTCCTTGCAGGGGACGACCCATCCGCTCCGCAGGCGGGTGCCGGTAAAGCTGATACGGCACCGAAAAGCGGATGGATCCATCCGGACCTGAAGGGTGGAGATGACGCACCCTGCGCGATGAGCTACCGCGATGGCATCAACTCGATCGGTTACATCGGGCCCTCGAAGGACTGGAACGAGAGCTATTTCTTCGCGACCGGGCCATCCATCCCTTGGACACAGAAGACCCGCAGCGTGCGGGTAAGGCTGGCGAGTGATGGTGATGCCGACCAGACCGTCCGGGCGTTCCACTATCCCATCAGTTCACGCAAGGCAGCCATTCTCTTCAAGCTGACCGATTTCGCGGCAGCACTCGAGGCGATGGAAGACGTCGAAGACCTCGCCATCGTACTGATGGAGCCCGAGGAGCCACAGTATCAGCAGGCGATTTTTACAGGACGCTGGGTTGGCGGCCATGCCGCCCGTGAGAAGATCCGCGCCTGTCTCGCGAGGACCGGGCAGAGGTGAAGTGATGAATCCGGGCTACATTGGACTTCTTGGCTGCCTCGTGGCGTCCGTCACAGGCGCACTGTTGCTTGATGCCACGCCGGCGCAAGCCCAGTCGTCCTGTGAGGCAGCACCACTTGACCGATCGATCATAAACGCACGCAAGAAGACAGACAGGCTCTTTCCGACTGCCCTTCGGGACGGAAAGGCCATCGTGATCATGGCGGGGCCGGGGCTTGCGCAGCGCTATCCCGATTGCGACGCCATGCTCGACGAGCTCGCCGATGATGTGACCGATAGCGGCACGTCCGCTGCCATCGCGAATTCAATGGCCGTCGAATGGGTCAATGCTGACGACCCCGGCAAGCTCATCATGGCAGGCAACCAGATATTCTCGACCGATTTTGGCTTTGCCGGTGCATTCTACGCGTTCAGCGGCAGCGGCTCCTATGATTACGCCATCTATGTCCTCGACCCCGGGGACTATCGCCTCGGCAGCATCAGCTATCCGATACCCCGCACCGACCTTGCGAAAGGGCATGGGATTGAGGTTGCGCGAGCCGGTGCCCCGATCGGCGAGGCGCGGATCGTCGCTACGAACCGAAATGAAATGAAGGTCGAGCAGGTCTGGAGCAATGGTTCCAGCCGGACAGTCGGAGCGAGCGAGCAGTGCCTGTGGTGGTACAAGGGTGGCTGCACCCAATCCGTCTATACCCCTGAGCACAAGGTCATGGACCGCGCTCCGGGCTATTATCCGACGCGGGTGCCAACACCGGTTCCGGCGCTTGATGTCTCACTGCGGATTGATGTGCCCGTGGCCAGTTTCAAGGTTGCGGCCGGGGAAGTTGTCATGATCGACGGGATCTTCACCGATCCTGTGGACAGCGAAATCGGCCTGGGCCAGTGCCGGAAAGGCAGCACCATGCATGTCTGCAGCCTGCAGGCGCTGGGTCTTGAACGCACAATGGCTCCGATCGAGGACCTGAAGGCCCATGATCTTGCGAGGGATGGCTTTCCGCAGCTGGGCAAGCTGGTCAGCAATATCCGTTATCGGCCTCTGACGATTTCAGCGACCGAGGTTGGCAGAGGGAAGTTCGGTCCCCGCTTCCGGATCGCAGGTGGCAGATAGGTCAGGGAGACTGATACCGGTGCTCCTGGTACGCATGGACTTGCCGGTTTCCGGTCAATCGCACCGCGGGTCGTTCGGAGCGGCGAACTCCAGTCGCTCGAGAAATGCCATCCCGGCTGATGTCTGGGCTGCCGGGAAACTCACCGACAGGGCTGCAGGGTGGCCACGTGCGCCAAGATCGAAGCGCCACGTGGCCTCCTCGCGAACAAGGTCGTCACCATCAAGCGGCTTCACCCCGATGCCGGGAAAGAAGTAGGCCCTGCTGTCCTGCACGAGCGCCATGGGATGCTCCCCGGCATTCTGGTCATTGTAGCGCGAAAGGGTGCCGCCCCGCTCCTCGATCGCAATCCTTGCATCGGGAAGCTCAAGGTAGGCAGGCCCGGACCTGCCGAGGGATCGCCATGGCCGGTGAAGGGTCTCACCGGGTCCTACCGCAAAAACCACCCCCGCCATGCAGTGATGGAATGGTCCGGACGCGGCCCTCGCGGAATAGAGGTTCGCGATGCCTGACAAATCCTGCCGGCTGGCTCTGGCCGGATCGGTGTCCTCGACACGGCTCATCACATGCCACAGCGAAACGCATCCGGCCTTGCTCATGTTCGCAGGCCCGATGCGATCCAGCAGGACCTGGTCACGGGCACTTCCATCAAAGCCTGGAACGCCGACGATCAGCTCGCCGGCGTCGCGCCCGATCCTCATCGCATAGCGGATCCCTTCACTGCCCAGACCTTCCGGCGCGAACCGGACCGTATCGCCGGCATCCGGGACGGGTCCGCTGGCACGGCGGGGTGAAACGCGTGTTGCGCGCTTCGCACGTCCTTGCCCGTCTTCCTTCGCGAACCAGTCACGGTCATTGGCGAATTTGACGGCGAGGACCTGGTCATCGCTGATGATACGGGCAATGTCGCCGACCACATGCAGTGCCTCGCCTTCCCTGACGGTCAGGTTGAACCTGTCAGAACACAGTTCGATCGGACCATAGGCTGCAAATTCGCGCGGCTGGGCTGGCGGCAGATGCGCGCCGGCGGGCAGGCTCGCAAGGGCGACGGCCAGAAGCGGGAAAAGTGACAATCCATCCCGGTAACGCATCATGGCCTCACTATTATCTGCAAGCGCAGGTCATGACCGCTAGATAATATGGCGCAGTGGATGAAGATCACTCATGGCACCGGTACCATGGGCGGCGACCGACGCCTTGCAGAATGTCGGCAACCGACAGGATGTGCAGACCTGATCTGCCGCAGCGCCGGTGAGGACGACCTGTCAGCAGCACCGGCTGGCGCGTCCCGCCGTGAGATTTGTCGAGGGTGAGACGATCTGAACAGGACTATGGCTGTCACCGCCGCGAAGCATCGTCTGCAGTTGCGGCCCTTCAGAGACTTGCGGTGAACGACGATATCCACGCCCGGACCATCTCGGAATAGGGCTCCCTGGGGCCACTCATCGCGCGGATCTCAGCGAGGGTCCGCGAGGCAGCAGCCCGGACACGCGCAGCCGCCTGGTCGCGGGCGTCGACGTCATCCGGACCTACAGCAAGCGCCTCGATACTGTCAGCGGTCGCGGAGAGATCGACAACCAACGCACCGAGAAACTCGAGGCGCCGGAGCAACCGGGTGCGCTCCTGCACAAGCGACAGGCGGTTGAGACCAAAGACCTGGATGGACACGGCGCCGCGGACACTCACCCCGGCCTCGCGCGCCGCCCGTTCGATCTCCTCGATCCTTTCGGTAGTCGGCGGCAGGGCGGGAAGCGCGACGTCCCGCTCGCCCGCAGGGAAGACGATCCCGAGGGGCAGGGTGCGATCGATGTGGAAGCGGATATGTTGCCCGGGTTCGTCGCGGCAGGGATCAAGCAGCAGCGCGTGTTCCGCGGCGAGCAGACTTTCCGCCATGCCCCCGGCGGGCCGCTGCGCCACCCGCACCCCTGATGCCGCGATCGGAAAGCAGCTTTCCTTCCCGGTCCTGATCGCAGCGAAGCCGGACTGCCGGCTGTCCTCCAGTCCGGCGGTAAGGGACGCGAAGGCGGTCGGCGTAAGCTGATACCGGCGCCGGTTGCAGTCGATGCAGCTTGGCAGCAGGTTCGTCCATTCAGCGGCCAGCCACCAGTAGCCCGGATGATCCTCGCCTGCTACCTCGCCCTTGGGGCGGAAGTGCTCGATGTCGACCGGGCCGCTGATATCGTAACGACTTTCGCAGTAGGCGCACTTGCCATGGAAGAGGGCTTCGAGTGCATGGCGGACGTCGTCGCCCTTGTACGCACGGAAGGTGAAGGCGTCCTTTTTACGGTTCGTTCCGGCGTGGGCCGGATCCTCCTCTGCCAGTGCGACGGAGCGGGGCTGTTCGAAGAACGCAATCGCGCGCTGCAGTTCCGCCTGCCCTGCGCCTCCGGCACCCAGCAGGCTGGCAGGACCCGTGTGCGAATTCCGCTGAACCCTGCGCATCGTCAGAGCTGCGCAAGGGCAGCGATGATCCGGTTACGGGTATCATCGCGCAGGGTTCCCAGCGTCGCGGAGGCTGCGGACCTGCGCCTGACGAGGTACTCCTCGACGGCCTCCTGGATCAGCATCTCGACATCCGTGGAACCGACCGGCATGGCCTTGCCGATCTGCGCCCGCATGTCGCGCCTGACCCTGTCGAGGGCCTCAGCCTCGCTCCCCGCCAGCCTGTCTCCGGCCGCCTCCCTTGCAAGCAGGTCACCGGCCGAAGCGAAGGCACTCTCAAGTTCGGGCGCGTCAGTGGTATGGAGCTGAAAGAGATCCGAGGTCAGCAACTGCTCAACGGTAAGCGACCCGATGACGGGCAGATCTTCCAGCTGTTCCACAAACGTCGGCAATGTGACCGTGGTGGCAGGGCTTTCGCGGCGAACCCGGCGGAACACCCGGACCTCGTCGGACGAGAGGCCGCGCAGACACAGCGGATCATGCGTCGTCATGATGAAGGTCACGTTGGGCAGGGCGGCGCGCAGACCCTGGATGATCTGCATCTTCCAGCGCGGATGGAGATGGGCCTCGATCTCGTCGATCAGCACCACGGCCCTCGCCCGGGCTAGGGAAGCGCTCCTTGTATCCTGGGTCGCGATGATGCCGCGCATGACATCGCAGACCATGGCGAGCACAGACCGGAAGCCCGAGGATACAGCCGAAAAAGGCGTGCGGACCGTGACAGGGGCTTCGCTGCCGCGCTGGTCCGTCATCACCAGCGAGCATGTACCGTTCCCGTCCATCTCGATCAGATCGACACTCTGGTTGACCGCCAGGATCAGCTTGAGTGCGCGCGCGACCTCCTCGAACAGCGGTGTGCCCCGCAAGGTCGCGAGCCAGACCTCGGGGTTCGGAAGAACATAGCTGGCCTCGAACAGCGAGCGGATCGGCGAGGACGCACGCGGTCGCTTGCCGGCCTTGAGGTAAAGCCGGAACGCGCCGTAAGCGAAGACCGGGATTCTGGGAAGCTCTGCACCTTCTCCGAAAGTGAAGCCGGGAGCGACCCGCATCCGGGCCGTCGTCCCGTCCTCATAGTGCACCGCGACCTTGCCTTTCCGGGCGGGAGAACCGGGTTCGAGGCCCATGAAAGCCGGATTGAGCATGAAGCGACCCGCGTCCAGTGACAGGTCATCGCGTGCGTCCTGCGGCGCGAGTGCCAGCGCGATGGCTTCAAGGATGGAGCTCTTGCCCGCGGCATTCTCGCCAAGGATGACGAGAGCAGGTGTCCGGATGTCCTTCTCTGTCTTCGGATCGCCGGGCCCCGACGCGGCGAGATCGATCTCGACGCGCTCCAGCGCCTTGAAGTTCTCGATGACGAAGCGGATCGGACGCGCGTCTCCGCGCTGGGGCACGAACCGGCGCACCCGTTGCGCGGCAACCTGCTCCGGGTCGTCCAGAAGATCCCTGTGGATTTCCTCGATCCGTTCCGCGGACCCGCCTGAGAGCAGGCGATCCCTGTAGTACTGGTCGATCCGCAACCGCGAGAGCGTAGGACGGCTGCCGCCACCGCCGCCGAGCCTTTTCGCCATCTGGTAGAGCAGCAGGAACCAGTCGCCACCGAATTCCATCCGGGAGAAGGCAAACAGCCCGTCAGGCATATCGCGTTCCCGGGCGGCAGCGAGCAATGCCTCGAAGTATCCGAGCAGCCGACGGGCGCGCCGTTCGGCCAGTTCGGTCCGGTTGAGGCTGAAATGATGAACGGTCGCCTCACCGCGGCTGCTCAACGGAACGATGATCCCGTTCGGCAGACAGGCAAGGTTGCGCCGGTAGTCCTCATTGCCGCAAGGATCGAGAAACAGCGGGCGTTCCCGTATCTGGCCGCGCCAGTGTCCGACCGGACGCTCGATGTAGCTGCGGATCTCTTCCTCACCGGGCAGATGGCATCGCCGTCCGCTCACCGGGAAGATCGACGGCTCGGCCGGATCACAGCCGGGGCAGATGGCATAGATGTTCTGCCAGGCGTTGACGAGCCAGGTGTAGTAGAGATGGGACCGATCCGCATCCTCCGGAGGAGCCGCACCCGAGGGCCCGGCTTCCTCGGCCGGACGGAAGCGGTAGGGACGGATGCTGTCCTCGGCGTCGCAGAAGGCGCACCGCCCGTTGAACAGGCGTTCGACCGCCAGCTGCAGTTCGGCGTCCTCGACCGCAAACCTGCTCATCGCGATCCGCGACTGCGCCGCGAGGCGCTTGTCCTCAAGGAAGATGCCGCCGAGAACTTCCCTCGCCCTGGCTGATCGCTGATCGGACAGGCAGGCAGGCGCTGGCTCATCGTTGCGACTGACAAACTGCATGGCTCAGCCTTCCTCCGCATTTTCGGCGCGCGCCTGACCCGCCGCCGGCCCGGGCTCGTCGAGGACAACAGGCAGGCCATCACGCCAAAGCCCGGCATCGGGGCGCTTGCGCAGATTGAGGGCATGTCGCAGCGCCCTGATCCACACAGGCGTATGATCGCTCTCCAGCCGCCAGTAGTGCAGGTGACGGAAACCCGGCCCCGCCGACGGCATCCGCACATCGCGCACCCCCGGGCCGAACAAGGGCGCGACCGCGCCGGACACGATGTCGCCGAAGACGAGGAGGAAGCTGGGGAAGTAGATGTTTGTCCAGACTGTCGGAGCAAAGACTGCGCCGTGGTGTGGAACGTGGATGCCCCCGCCTGTCCGGAACGAGAAGCGGGGTGGCCGCTTCTGTTCGAGCATCGGCGGGCACGTTGGCACCTGCCGCCTTTCCTTGCGTTTCCCGAAATCCTGCTCGTCGCGCGCAATCAGGACGTGCGCCTTGCTGAGCGGCGAGCCGAGCGTGACGAAATCCGAGACGAGCCACACTGCGCGCCCTTCGGCCCACCCTGACGACAGCGCGTCAGCCAGCCGTCGTTGCTGCGTGCGATAAAGGTCAGGGTCGAATGCTTCTCGCGTTTTCCGGTTGTTCCGGGCAGCCGCCGTCTCTTCTGCCCTTGCCCCGGGCCTTTCAGGATCCGCGAGCGCGGCCTCTGATACCGCCCGGTCCTTCCGGTCAGCCGGTGTCTGCCTTGCCCTTGCCGCCGAACTTTCAAGATCCGCGAGCGCGCCCCTTGCTTCCGCGCTGGCTCCGAAGGCTTCGGACCAGCGATCGGGACTGATCGTACCGAAGGCCATGTTGATGATATCGAGACCGATGGCCGATCCCAGCGAGTGACCCACCACGATGATCCGGTCATATTTCCCGGACCGGGTCAGTCTCTCGAGCAGCTCGACGCCGCCACGGATGATGTTCTCGCGGGCGGTTACATTGTCCGGCAGCGGGCTGAAGTAGCGTGCCGCATCTCCTGCAACCGGTGCCAGCCACCCGGCGGCGGCGGCACCGGCCATGGCCGCAACCAGTCCAAGCAATGCCACGAGATCCCGACCAAGAAGCCGTTCGGCAAACGCCGCGGGAATGGCCGCGAGCATCAGCAGGCCCGCTGCGAGTACCAGCAGCACAGACCCGGCCAGCCAGACCGGTTTCAGGCCCGGCGGGACGCTCGAGGGCCTGCGGATGAACAGGCCTGTGATCCAGGAGAGTGTCGAGCGGATGGTGTTGCCCACCATCAGATGCGCCCAGTAGTACTCGAAGAAATCGACCCGCCGGGGATTCTCGCCCGACCAGTTCCGGGTCGTGACACGGCGGAGGTCGAGAATGGAATTGAGCGCGCTGAGCTTGCAGTAGACCTGCCCGTTGTGCGGCTCTACCATGGTGCTGTCTTTGGACCAGGCCGCTTCCACGAAGTCGTAGAGCGAGCCCATGGGACGCTGCTCGCCCATGCCATGGATGAGGATGACAGCGGTCTTGGGCGCCACTTCCTCTGCGGAAGACCCGTGCATCCCTTCGTCCCTGTCCATCGCCACTATCGCCCTGCGCCCGCATCGCGTCGGTCGCCCGGCCAGCCAAGGCAGTGCTGCACGACACGTATCATGATGGCTGGAAGCCGTTGCGTGTCGGGCCTGCATAGGCCGGGTCGAGCGCGGTGTTCAGCAGGTGCGCGAGCCGGAACCCGGCGTTCCGGACCTGTGTCTCCGCGGTCCGGTCCCAGCGGCTGAGGTAGGCCTGGTCGATCACCAGCGCGCGCCGCGTCCCGCCGCGCGGCAGGGTTTCGTAGCCGGCGCTGTAGCGGCAGATGCCCGCAGCCATCCCGCAATAGAGGACTTCGGGCATGCGCGTGATCCTGAAGGCCTCGTTGGCCCAGGCCTGCGGGTCACCGGCCACAATGGCGATCTCGCTGGCGAGCGACGTGTTGGACATGAGTGTATCGACCGCCCGGTAGGTTACCGTCCGCCTGTTCCATGAACGACTGTAATCGGCCCTCTTGCGCACCCTCTCGAACAGACCGGCCTCAAGAATGCAGTTGTCCCATACCGCATGCAGGTTCCTCGCGCGGTAACCGGACGAACCGCAGCCGCCGGTCACCCGGACATCGATCCCGTTGCCGCCGCGATCATCGGCGAAGGAGACGTGCAGGGGCTGGTGCAGGTCGCCGAGCCAGTGTCCGAGCGCCATGAGTGCGAAGACGCGGTCCTCCCTGCTCCGGCTCCGGTCGGACAGGATGGCGAGGTCCCGTCTGATCCCCTCGAGCACGCAGGCTCCCTCCGCGACGCTCGCGGGACAGGAGACAACCGACGTCGCATTGCGGGGAAGATTGATGAAGTGATCATCCGGGTTGCGGCGGGGAAGCTCGTCTTCCTCGAGGCAGCCGAGATTGAACGAGGTGTAGGTGCGGTCGGGAAGTCTGCCGCGACCTCTCACGAAGGTTCCGCCGCTCCGGGAGCCAAGGATCGTGTTGAGCTCATCCCGGCTGGCCGGGCTCAGGTTGCGGTAGGCGAGGTCGCACACGGTCAGGTGCCCGTATTTGCCCCATGCCTTCGCTTCTCCCGGCGACAGGAATGCCAGTGCCGCCAGCACACAGACGAGAAATCTCATGGCCGAATCTCCCCCCGGACATGCGGGGTTTCATACGCGAATTCACATCATTAGGACACAGTTTTCCCGGTCCTCCGGCTTCGATGTCCTGACGGGTTGGGGGCCACGATGGCCTCGGTGCCACGAATGAATTCGGACTGAGGTCCTGGTCCTTTTCGGGGAACGCCTTCCCCTGATCCGGAGACAGGGCCTGTCTCCGGCCACCCCTTCAGGCGGGGACACCCCGCAACGCCCCGGGAAGCGGAGCGGGGCTGATGACGCGCTCTGTCCCGCAGGTCCTTGCGGCCCTGCTCCTGAGGGCGCGGCGTTCAACGCAGCGGGCCCCGCGCGCACTCCGCCTCCGGCTGGCATGGCCAAATGCCCGGCCTGCCCGGCGACAGGGTCCCGCCGGAGCGTCCGGTCCCGGTCATGATGCATGGCCTGCCTGCGGTCGGGGTGCGCATTTCCTGCTGGCCGAGCTCGCTGGTCGCTCGCCGGTCATGACGCATGGTGGGGTCTGCGGACGGCGCGCATGCGCGCCGGCGTTGCTGGTGGAGGCCCTGCGCAAGTGGCGGGGTGGGCGGCGCTCCCGTCTGGGCACGCTCGGGCCAGCCGCAACCCGGCCCTGGCGGGTCCGGGTCCTCCATTGCATTGCGGTCCTTGTCGAACAGTCTGGTCAGGCAGCCATGTGCGTCATGCGGATGCGGCTGTCCCGCCCGCGCCTTCCTGGTCGCTGTCACCGCCCACCCCGCCCCTTCCGCCGGGCCGGTGTGCGGGAGTTGGGCAGTCCGGGAGACGGATGATGGCGCGTGGAAATGGCAAGGGCAGTGCGAGGAGCAGACATGGGAGGGCGGCGCGCTGCGCCGCTGGCGCGCGGGAGCCGCGCGGGTCGCTCTATGACGAGGTGACCGCGAACATCATCGCCCAGCTTGAGGAGGGGGTCTTCCCCTGGGTCAGGCCGTGGAGCAAGGCGTTCGCCGCCCCCGGCCTTCCGCGCAATGCGGTGACGGGTCGCGCCTATTCGGGGATCAATGTCCTGATCCTGTGGGGCGCGGTGATCGAGGGCGGTTACCCCCGAAACCGAGTAACTTGTTTCTCTCTACCACTGCGTCCTGCTGGTCACGACCTTCTACACTCCCAACGTACACAATCTCGGGTTCCTGCGAACCCAAGCTGAGCGTATTGACCCGCGGCTGACCTATGTCTGGCCGCGCGAGCTGAAAAAGGATCGTGCGCGGTTCGAAAAGCTCAAGGACGCTTACGTCAAGGCCCGCTACTCAAAGCACTACCGCGTCACGAAAGACGAGCTCGAATGGTTCGGTGCATAGGTCGAGGAGTTCGGGCGAGTGGTGCATGAGGTGTGTTCTGAGCGCATCGAGAAGCTTACAGTCGAGGCGAAGGGAAAGCGTGAGGGAGCTTGGTTGTCTTAAATTGGGACTTTCCTGCCGTTCAAGAGGGGCAAGTCGAAGGGCGGCTCTTGTCTTTAGCCGACTTCTGGGGTTTGCCGATCCAGCATTGCGGGACTGCAAAACGTGGGCCGATGCCGAACTGATGTATTCCAGACGGCGTCGGACTCTACCAGAAAGTGGTCGCATTTCAGGGGATCACGTCATAAAGCGACCAACAAGGTGCGGCCAAGTTGGCGATTTCAGTGGCACCTCCATCATGTAAATTCATGACGATGGTGCCTGATACGCTGGACAGCATTCGCGCCGGGCGGTCGAATGCGGCCATCGAGACCTTAGTTGATCCACCCCATATAATCCTCCTGCAAAACTTCGGTTGGCCAACGATAAAATGCGGATCTCGTTGCCTTCGCCGCAGCCCGGGTTGCATCACCATAGCCAGCCTCTTTGAGAATCTCTTCCAGCATGATATCAACCTGAAACATGCGGTAGATCCATTCTGCGCCAAGCCTTGTTTCCTTGTTGAGGCGGCGTTTCCCCCCTTGGGTCGCATGGCCCATCGACGCAAAGCCGGACCGAATTCTGGGAGCAGCCACCCGAACTTCGCTTTGCAACCGTCCAACGGCCATCGCCAGCGCAATCTCATTATTAAGTTCGACCGGTGTCGCGTGAATTCTCATGTCTGCAAGGCTTACCAACGCCTGCTGATCGCAATAAAGTTCCTCTGCCAGCCCCGGAGGAGCACTGATTAGACGTGGATAGTGCTCCTCAAAGCGCATGTATGCCTGCTGGACAAAGTCACCGGACTCACGGGCGACAAGATGGCAGAGCTCATGTGTAATTAGGAACAATCCATATCTTGCCGCGAGCGCGTGTTCTGCATCGTTGAACTCTGCGGTTGGAATAGGATCGTTTTCCCGCCTACCGTCATAGACACGGTCTTCAACTGCGATCTCTCCCGGGCCCGAGGTGATGAGACGACGCTTCCAATAGACACGGAGCTCACGTGCTGCCGCGGCAAAGAACCGGCCCTGTTGCTCCTCAATATTCTCGTCCCAAACGATCTGGCGGGCCACGATGGGGATGCGCTCGATCTGCGCCCAATCAAGCACGATCTTTGCCTCGCGGCTGTTCTCATCGATGTAGACCGCTGTCGACATTGCGAGGCTGTTGCGAATTTCCAGTCTCAGGTCCAGGTCGCCGAAAGGAGCGCCCCCGCCTTCAAAGGCCCGCTTCATTTCATCGATTATCTCGTCTGGAACGGGCCCAAGAGTGAGCCTGTTGACAGTATGATCGACTTCAACCCTCATCCTGGTCTCCGTCCGCCTCTACAATGTCGGTATAGCTGAGGATCGCAGAATAGATCTCGTGGCGCCTGGCGTCATCGAGCAAATCGGATTCGATCGCTTCCTCGAAACCATATCCTCTCATCTCATTCCAATCGCATTGGCGCAATTTCGGAAGTCCGCAGCCTGTGGCGAGCTCAAGAAATTGCTGGAATCGGTCGGCGACATCGGCTCCACTGCGCACCTTTGAAGACACGTCTTCGTCCGCGATCTCGTCGGCATGGTTGTGGCATCGACTATAAAGGAGGTTGTACCGTGGCTCGTGGTCTCGTCTTTCTGCGAGGCCACGTGCCCACTCATATTCATCTGAAAAACCTGCAGCGCTTGCGCCGACGATGGCGGCCTTTCGATGCAACTCTTCGATCGTCACATAGAGCACCAGCTCTGCCAGGGCGCTTCGCTCTACTGCTCGAGGATCATGCCGGACCAGGGCATTGATTCCAGCGTTGTCGAGACTGAGGTCGCGGATGATTCTGCTATCTCGGATTGGATCTAATGACAGGCCGGGAGCCATGTCCGCGACACCTTCAACAGCTGCATCCCAGTCCTTTTCGATGATTGGGCGGCCCAGTTCGCGCCAGGTAGCGAAAATGATGTACCAGGTGAGCTCTTTATGCTGACCGCGAATGTCGATTATGTGGGGCAGCCGGTCCCGAAACTCAAAATTCTCGTATGCGACCTGCATATTGAACGCTGTCCCTAGCTTGCCCCTGACAGCGGCAGCCCTCGATCCTGCGAGCAGTACCTCCTGTTCGAGTAGGCCGGTAATACGCTGAGCCCAGAGACGGCCACCGCGCATGCCCCAGAATAGGTGGCCCAAGGCGAGCACTCGCTCAATCATGGACCAGTCCAGTTCGATCAATATCTGATCCGGTGAGCGCGTCAGCCTGTGGCGCATCTCGATTGAATTGCGCCAGGTTACGACGACGGCTTCGCCCGTTTTCGCGGTCAGCCCCATGACGTTCGATACTTGATCGACAATTTCAAGCGCGAGTGGCGGAATCGCGGAAGAGCGATCGATAGACATCCGGTCAGCGCCGTTCGCGAGCCAGGTCCTCAATCAGGCTGGAGATCTGCTCTCCGCTAAGGCCATTGATCGTGATCCCGTTTATGGTGATCTCTACCTCATCCGGCTCCTTGCTCGATAGCATGTGCAAGATTATTGGCGTTATGATGCCGCCAAGGCCGGTGACGACGCTGACCACGAGTGAGGCCACGGCTATGCCATCGAACCCTTTGCGGTTTGTCAGCTTATAGTCGACATTCTCTTCACTAAGCGCCGCAACGAATTCGGTCGCCTCCGCTCCTGCAATCTCGAATTCTAAGGTCATGCGCTTCTCCCCAGCCGTGGGATTAGGGTCGCATTTTGTTTCCAGTTTGCCAAACATTTTGACTTGCTCCCGATGGTCTCGCGGCAATTACGGGAGTCCGCTGACGCCGATATGGGGTCAAGTTCCCGCGCCGGTCGACAGCGTTCTTCAATCTGTCGCCCACATATCCGAGAAGCTGCCTGTCTCGGTCGGCGATGAGCGCCGGGGTGGACCTGCCGGCGCTGGGACTTTGCTGCCGATCTGCGCCGCGACTGGAAGTGTCCGGTGTTGGCGTAACCGGACGTTCCAAGCGGCAAGCCGGCACCATAATTAGCTGCGTGAATGAAGGGCCGGTTTCGAGGCCCAGGCGAGGCGTCATGAATGTCGTATTTTGAAGGGCGATCAGTTGCGCGAGGCGAGGATCTCGCTTGCACGCTCGATTAGCAGATCGGCTTGCCGGACCCAGGAATTGCATTTGAGTAGCATCCCGCGCAGTGCGCGTGCCTGCTCAAACGCCGCATGCCGGTTGTGGAGAACCCTCTCGATGGCCTCACTCCATCTTTTTGGATCCTGCTTCCCATCCTCAGCGACTGGCAGGACGAACTGCCGCCATTTTTCGGGCACAACCTCCCGAAGGAGTTCGCCAAATCCACTATTTTCCGTAACGAGACAGGGAATACCGCGCATAAGCGCTTCCTGTGCGACTAGACCAAAGCCTTCGCCACGTGACGGCATCAGGATCAGGCTCGATTGTCGGAAACGACGATCAATCTCGTCCTCGTCGACCTCGTAGGGGATGACCTGGACGCTGAGGCGGTCACATCGTGCATCCCGCTTGAGTCTATTACGCAACTCGTCGCCTTCCCCTTTGGGAGCACCAAGGATCACAAACTCGAGAAACGGAAGGTTGTCGGCCCGGCGCCTAGCTACCTGTCCCATCGCGCTCGCAGCTACATCAAGACCCTTAAGCCGATAGTCTTCCGCACGGCCGGCCAGAAGCACGGAGCATGGACCGAGAGGGACGCTGGCGACGGGCAGGTTGGATATGCCCGGGTCGAGGCGCAGGACCGGAGTTTCGCGCGCCTGAATCTCGCCGATGATGCTGCGATGGATTCGTGGTCCGATGGCGACGACTAAATCGGCACTGCGGGCTAAGTCGCGCTCGATCAAAGCCCTCTCATGGGCGCGCTCTGTCGCCTGATCCGAACGATTTTCCTTTAGAACCTCGATGTCGCGAGGAACGACGTGGACCACCTGTGCACGAAGTGCGTGGGGGAACGACAACTGGAGAGCGCGCGCCTCGCGCCCTGTCACACGGCCGTGACCAATGATGAGATCGGGCATCCACGCATTCGGCAAAGCGTGTTCGGCTCCGAGAACCTTTGCCTTGATTTCGTCGGCATCGAGCTTGGCAGATAGGAGCGTCACGCCGGCAGCGCCGGCCGCCTGCGCATCTTTCGCGGTAAAGGCGGGTAACAGGCATCGGACGTCATGGCCGAGATCTGCTATCGCCAGCGCCAATTCGCGATTGACCGTGCTTAGACCGCCCCGACCGGAACCCCATTCCGTCCCGACGAGGAGAACCGAGATCTTTGAGGATCTGCGCAATAGCGGGCGCAGACTGCATGCACGCCGCGGGTCCTTCGCAAGAGCCCGCCGTTCGTCGATTGACAATGCGGTAGGGAGACCCTGCTCGCAAAACGCGAGAGTCCTAAGATGATAGGGAAGAACTTTGGCGATGCCTTCCGCACTCTCGCCACTGTCGACGATGCTGAGCAACTCTTCGGCAAGTGAAGGAATCCGCCTTTCGAACGCTTCCTCAACTTTGCTAAGGGTCGGCGTCGCGCTGAAGACCGTCAACGGAATAAGCTTGCCGGCTTCGAGCGCCGCGATTGCCACGGCTTCGGTGGCCTTGCCGCCGCCGATGATGACGACCGCGTCGACGTCATCAACCAAATCCTTGAGGAGCTTCGTGCGAAGTGCATTGCTCGCGGGATCGCGCCGTTCGACCAGTTCTACGACGTCAGGAACGAACGGCGTGAGATCAACCCAGTCGGCTTCATCGAAGGGCTCGGGGCCGACTTCGCCGGGAGCCGGTCGATGCTCGGTAACGCCGTTCGCGGCCTTCCGAATTACGGCAGGTTTGGGAAACGGCAGGCAATCGGGGAACTCATCGCTCCTGCCTGCGACGTCGATGAGGACTTTGCAACGCCCTGCGTCGTCTGGGTGATCGCGAACCTGGCGGAGGTAACCGCAAAGCACGTGGAAATCGGCGGTTTGCCAGTAAGGATGACCTTTGGGGTTCATCCAGATCCTGTCCTTGAACCCAAGTTGGCTGGGAATGTTGTTCGCGCTCCACTGGAGTACGAGAGTGTCGCCGTTTGCTGCCAAGGCACTGCCCAACCTGCGCGCGATGCGTTTGAATTCGGCGGTGTGCCCGAGCGGAAAGCCATAGTCGACGTGTTCCTGCGGACGGTAGCTGCCCGATACCAGCACTTTCATAGAGGCCATGCCCGTCCTAAGAATTGAGCAACGGCGAACAGCCCCGACGTTCGCCAATCAACCGGATCGCGTTCGAGCCTAGCAAGTCGGTCGCGAGGCGTGCCGATCGCGAGTTCCGATTTGAGAACGCGAAGTGCGAACGCTGGCATGGAGGGCATAAGGAACGCCGTCGCGGCATCGGTGTAGACGGGCCAAGCGAGGTCGCCGAAGGCGCGTCGGTAATTGAGGTCGCCCTTAAGCAGAACTCCGCTGCTCTCGCAGAGACGATCGAGCAAAGGCTGCGAGAGACCGTCTAGGTGGCGCGGCTCGCCCCAATCCGCAGGCGCTTCGATGCCAAGCCTTCCCTGATCCTCACTTTGCCGAATAAATGCGGAGACCTGACGCAATGTTTCATTGCGGGATGCCGCGAAGGCCAGCAAGGTCACTTCGACGTCTGCTATGGTCGCATCGGAGACGAACATGGGCCAGGGCTTAACGTGGAGCTGCACAGACCAGCCGATGTGCAGCAAAGTGGCAACGAGTAACAGATCAGCCACGAGTTCAGCTCCAGCATTGTCGGCGACTAGATGGATCGGTGCGGATCCAGGACGCGATAGACGGTCGGCCAGCGCCGCACGCTCGTCGATGATCAGCGTGCTCGCATTTTTATGATCCTTTCCGTGGAGTTGGCTGAGGTCCGCCGTATTGCCGAACAAGGAGGCGTTGATCGCAATGCCAATGCTGTGTGGGCCTTCGGGCAGGTCAACCGATTGGATCGCTCTTTCCAGGCCCTTCTGCTTCTGCCTGGCGAACACGTCGCGGCCAGGGGCGAGCCGCCCTGCGATCGTGTTGATCGCATGGTAGAACAGAAATTCCAGGTCGAAGAACGGCAGCTCCCGCCAAGTCTTGCCCGACAGGCCAGCAATGATTTCCTCGAGGTAGCCAGTGGTTGGCGCTAGCAAATTGGTATCAATGTCGCGGCCTTGCGTGACCGCCGTTACCAAGCGGTCCCACTCCGGCGCGCGCGCGGCCTCCACGGGCAGATCGGCAACAACGTCGGCAACTATCTTCGGCAATCGCGCGGCGACAGTAAAGGCGCCAAAAGAGCCAGGAGTGGCGGCCATGATTTTGGGGCGCGCGAAGGTCATTTGAATTGCTCCTTTCGTTCGCCCGATTGCATTAGTGCTTCCAACACGGCATCGCAAAGGCGCGCCACCGAAGCTGATCTTTCAACCGGGATTACTACCTTGGCGTAGCCGCGATAAACGTCCAGCCGCTGCACCGCCGCCGCCTTGAGCTTGGTCTGAGCCGTCTCCTCCAAGGCTTGCTCGATGGGACGCCCTGTAATGCGTGCATCGGTAAAGGCGGCATCGAGGTCGCGCTCGTACTCGCCACGGATCGGGACCTCGCGGCCCGCGCTTCGTTCAGCGCGGAACCGAGCATAGTCGGCTAGAACGTTCCGCAGCAGCACGTCGGGCGAAGCATCAAGCAGAATCGGCAGATAGCCGTTATCAGGTGCGAAAAGCGCCTGAACGTCGGGACGCAGGGGCGCGCTGGCACTGAGATCAGGAATGACAGCGTTAAGCAAGCCGTGTTCCTGCGCCCAGTGGAGGACTCCGCTTTCGTATGTCCGAAAGGCGTCCTCGCCATGGCTGCGGAAACGCCGACCGTCGTGCAACGGGCATTGCCCCGCCACTATCGCGTCGGCATCGCGCCGCAAAGCCGCGTAACGCTCAGGTTGTTCTTTTTCCCATTGCCGCAGAAACCGCTCCTTGATCGCACGACGCGGATCGGACGATTCCCGCGAAAGCGCCCGGCACTCTCGAAAAAAGGGATCCGAAGCGAAGACGGACCGTCCGAGCCGCTTGCCAAGGGAATGAGCCACGGTGGTCTTGCCGGCACCGGGCAGCCCGACGAGCACGGGAGTAAGCAAGATAGATCGGTCTTCGTGCAGGCCTAATACCCCTGTGCCACGCGCATCGCATCGATGTCGCCTCGGTCTGGTCCGTATTTTACTGCAAATCTACAAGAAAGCACGCCTTTCACACGGCGTCGGCGCAAGAAGTCATTCTTGTTATGATCATGTCGCGTCGGCTCGCCATCAATCGCAAAATGGTTTTGTCGATGGAAGGTGTCGGGCGGACGCATTTAGGTCCGTGTTCTCAGGAGCACGTGTTTCCATTGTGCCTTCTCAGCGCGGCGAGCGCGAGCGTCCAAGCGCTTGGCGCCGATCAGAATTACCTCGGAAAGCGATCATCGCGACCGTCGCTAGTCCCTGATGTGCATGACTCCGCTGCACGAGGCTCAACAGTAGGTTAAGCTGTCAGTGATTTTTGCAGCACTCTGCCCGACGGACGGCGGCATTCACCAATAGCAGCCGTTCACGCCTCGGACGTTAAATGGCATAACCTGGGTCGGGAGCTGCCAAAACGTCGCCGACCAAAGATGGCGGCTCAATTGACTTATAGGTTGAGCAAATTTGCCCAAGATCGGCTTCCGCGACGGACCTGCATCACTTAGGCGCGGATTAAGAAGGTACTTTACAAGGTTGAGCTCCCAAGCCTCAAACCGCCACCGTCACGGATAAATGACTCTCTCAAGTCTGTTGCCATCGGCGTGGCAAAAACTAGAGCTCTACCCTTGCCGCCAACGGCGACCAAAAGGGTGTCACGTGTCGAAGATATCCAAATTGAGCAAGGCGCCCATCTTTGCATGGTCATGCATCGGTTTGTTGCTAAGCCTCCTCTATGCATTGGTCTTCGTTCTGACCGAAACGCTGATCGGGTGGCGCGAGGCGGGGTTGTGGGCGGTCAGCAATGCGGCCCCGCACGTCATCCTGGCCGTGCCTCTCGTCGATCGGATCGCCCCCCGACTCGTCATACAACGACTTCCCATCGCGCTTGCCGCATCCACTTTCGCAGTAATCGTCTATGCGCTGGCAGCCTACGGCGCAGCCGTCTTCCTGCTGGCCCTATCCGGAGGTGCGCGGACGGAGGGAATTTTCGTCCGGTTCTTCTCCGGGCCGGCCTTGCCCTGGCAGATATTCCAGGGGTCTGCCTACGGCACCATAGCCTTGCTGACGGGCCTTTGGCTTGATGCGCGCCGCCGCCTTGAGGCTCTCGAAGGCGTGCCGGCACCAGTCGAGGCGAAAGTGCAGCGCTGGCTGGTCAAGACACCGGAGGGCATCGTCCCCATCGATCCGGCAGAGATCGTGCGCATCGAGGCGTCCGGCGAATATTCCCGAATCGTGCTGCCCACCGGCCCGATCCTCTCGCGGATCGGCATGGCGGCCTGCGAGAAGCGTCTCGAGGGGCAAGCCTTCCTACGCGTGCACCGCTCCCACATCGTCCGCTCCGACGCTATCGCCCGGGCCGAGCCTGCCGGCAACGGACGGCTCCAGTTGACGCTCGTCAACGGCGACCAATTGATCAGCAGCCGCGAAGGCGCACGACGGATCCGATCCGCGGCGATCTGAGTGCGCAAAGGCGTGTCGGTTCATCCGCATTCGGTGTCGATTGAATACATTTTTCCCGATTACCTCGCTCCGCGCTCCATCGCGGCGTCATCGCCTGATGGAGACCCCCCTTGAGACCAGCACACCTTTTTGCCGCCGCTCTTCTCGCTGTCAGCCCCTTCGCCATCGCCGCTGAACCCGCCTCCGACAGCGAAGCGAGCAGCCCTGCGCACATCAACGCGCGCGACACCTATTACCTCGGCGAGATACCGCAGATCACGATCAACGATCTGCAGCCGGGCGAGGTGGTGCGCGTGCATCTCTTCCGGGTGGTCAATCGCTGGCTGCCGGACGAGAAGGGCGGCTGGCGGAACGAGCCCACGCCGATGCATGGCTGGGCGCAGATCAGAGCTGATGGGCAAGGGCGGATCGATCTCGCCACCGCCATCCCGGAGGACGGTACGAGCAAGGCGGTGGGCCCCGCCACCCTGTTCTGGTCGGCGCGCCGGGCGAGCGATCCGCTGGTCGCCGCGCAGGCCTTCGCCCGGAAAGGCGTGGCGCTCAAGGACGATGGCACGCACCTGCTGCGCATCACGCGCGGCGATGCCGTCATTGCCGAGCAGCGGCTGCGCATCAATGTCGAACGCCCTGATGCCGCCATGACCCGGATCGAGATCCGCACGCCCGAACTGAGCGGTTTCTTCGCGGCGCCCGCCGGCGCGCGCAGGCTGCCGGTGATCCTCCACCTCCACGGCAGCGAAGGCGGCAGCACAGCCAAGGCCCGCGACATTGCCCAGCGCTATGCCGAAGCCGGGTTCGCGACACTCGCGATCAATTACTTCGCGTGGGACTACGAGGCTGGCGGACTGCCGGTACCCAATGCCCATCGCAATATCCCGGTCGAACTGCTCGATCGCGCGCGCACGTGGCTGGCAGATCGCCCGGAAGCCGACACGGCGCGGATCGCACTTGTCGGCAACAGCAAGGGCGGCGAGTTCGCCATGGTCGGCGCGGCAGCATACCCATGGGTGCGCGCGGCGGTCGGCTGCGTGCCGAGCGATGTGGTGTGGGAAGGCTATGGCGCCGCCACATGGGACGGCAGCGAGGTCCGCTCCCTCCCCGAGCCCGGCACCTATTCGAGCTGGTCGTTGAAGGGCAAGCCGCTCGCCTACATTCCGACCTATGCCGACCGGCGAGACGGGTTCCTCGACAACACCGACCGCTATGACCGCGCCCGGGCCGAGTTCAGCGGCGAGGCCCGCGCCGCGCGCATCCCCGTCGAGCGGACCGGAGCAGCCCTGTTCCTCATCGGCGGCGAGCGCGACCGGACCTGGTCGAGCGGGGCCATGGTTCGCAGCCTCGTCAATGCAATGGACGCTGCCGGCAAGGGTTCGCAGGTGGAAGCCTTCGTTGCCCCCACCGCAGGCCATTTCCTGTGCGGTGACGGCCTCTATCCGCACCGCGCGTGGCAGGAAGACAACGCCTCATCCTATGCGCCCGATATCGATGCGCAGGGCGCAGCGGAGTTTGCCGCTTACGAAGCCAAGCTCGCCTTCCTGCGGCGGATCCTGCGCTGAGCATTTGCGCAAGAAGTGTAGGGTCGGCGGGTTTGACCTCTGCACTCTGGGCTGCAAGGCGGGGGCAAGCAAACATCCGGGGCAAACGTGACCGAAGCTGGTGTCTACGGCGAGCGATACGAAGCGCGGATTGCGCGTGCCATCGCCCATGTCGAAGCCCATCCCGACGAGCCGGTGACGCTCGACCGGCTGGCCGCGATAGCATGCCTCTCGCCCTTCCACTTCCACCGCGTGTTCCGCGCGCTGACCGGCGAGAGCCTGCGCAGCTTTGCCGAGCGCCGCAGACTGGAACGGGCGATCGGCCTTGCGCGGCGCGGAGCATCATGGAAGGTTGCGTCCGCTGCCTGCGGTTTCGCCTCGCCGGTGAGCTTCGCGCGCGCCTTCAAGCGGGTTTACGGCGTGCCTCCCTCTGCCTTCGACCGCGAGGCGTGGTGGCGCGAGCGACCCGACCGTAGTGAGGCCAAGGCGATCTCGGCGTTCTTCCTGCGCGAGGCACCGCCGCTCGATCCCGCTTTTACGGTGACACTTGAGGAACGCCCGGCGGCACGGTCTGCGGCGTTGCGCGTGTGGGGTGGCTATCTTGCGCCTGGAAAGCTTGTCGCAGCCTACCAACGGCTGCGCGGCTGGGCCGAGGAACTGGGGCTCGAAACCCGCGGCGGAAGTATTGTCGGCGCCTCACGCGACGATCCCGAACTGACGCCGCTGTCCCGCTGTCGCTACGACTTCATGATCGAGCTGCCCGCGGGCCTCGTCCCACCGCCGCGCTTTGCCATCGTCGAGCAGGACGCGGGATTGTGGGCGGTCACGCGGGTCAACGGCGATCTTGCAGCCGTCGACCGGGCGTGGTCGATGCTGTTCAAGAGCTGGCTTCCGGCCTCCGGACTCGACCTGCGCGATGCACCGGCCGAGGAGGCCTATCTGCAACTGCCCGAGGACATCGGCTGGGACACGTTTGATCTCGAATGCCGCGTGCCGGTCGCCTATCCCCCGGACGGAGGTCATCATGCCTGATCCCAGAACGACCTTGCTTGCCGGGCTGCTGTCCGGCGGCGGCGGCATGGTGTGGACGCTGTTCGAATTCGCCATGGGCTGGCACAACCAGCATCCCGATGTGGGGGAGAAGACCGGCTTTGTCGCGATCATCTTCCCGGTCATTGCGATCGTCTGGGCCTTGCGCAGGTCGCGGCAGGCGGCGGGCGGGCAATTGACGTGGCGCAGTGCGATTGCAACCGGGCTGGGGGTTTCTGCCATCAGCGCTGCCATCGGCCTCGCCTTCTTCGCGGCTTACTATACCATTATCAATCCCGGGTTCGTGACAGCGATGCAGGCGCGCGGGGTAGCGGTCGACGTGCCGTCGCAGCTGGCTGCAGTGGGCATCGGCTCGTTGGTGGTGGGCATGGCGATCACCGCCGTTGCCACGCTTGTCATGCGCAAGGAAAGGCAGAGGCCATGAGTGCGGCATTTCTCGAGATCTTCGCCGAGCTGCGCGCGATCATGCTCGAAGCCGCACCCGGAATGACGATCGCTGAAGACAGTCCAGGCAATCTGACGCTCAGGACCCACTGGCTCGAGGCGCGCACCGGACAACCGGCATGGTTCGGGTGGATCGCGATCAAGAAGTCCTATGTCGCCTACCATATCATGCCGCTCTACACGCTTGCCGCGCTGGAGGCGGCTGTGCCCGAGGGGCTTGCAAAGCGGCGGCAGGGCAAGACCTGCTTCAACGTCAAGAAAGCGGATGAAGCCGTGTTCGCGCAGCTGCGCCAATTGACGGCCCTCGCCGCGCGGATGGAGCCCGATCTGCGCGCCGCCATCGGCGCCTGAGACGCAGCCGCACTCAGCAGCGGATCGCCTTGCCGGCCGCGCGAAACGCATCGAGCGCCCGGGTCGCCGCCTCGGGCGGTTCGGCCCCGACCTCGCCGCCCAGATGGCGCGCGAAGAACACTTCGGTCGCGCGGGTGATCGCCAGCGAGGTTTCCTCGTTGGCAAAGCTGTGACCCTCGTTTCCGGCAAGCAGGTAATCGACATCGATCCCGCGCGCGCGCAGCGAGCAGACGATGCGGTCGGACTGGTCCTGCCGCACGCGGGGATCGTTGGCACCCTGGAAGATCAGCAGCGGCGCGCGCATCGCTGCGGCGTGCGTGAGCGGCGAGCGTTCGCGCATCCGTGCGGCATCCTCAGGCCGGTCGGGATTGCCGACGAAGCGATACCACGAGCGCGGCAGGAACGGCTGCCAGCTTGGCGGAAAGGCGCGCACGAGTGTTTCCAGATCCGCCGGTCCGGCAAAGTCCACCGCGCAGCGGTAAGCAAAGCCACCTTCGCGCGAAATGCCGGTGAGAGCGGCAAAGCCGCCATAGGATCCGCCCATGATGCACACCCGCGCCGGATCGGCCCAGCCCTTGCGGACGGCAAGCCTGACCGCATCGTCGACATCGTCGGACATCCGCGCTCCGAATTCGCCCACGCCGCCCCCGAATACCCGCTTTCCGAGGCCAGTCGATCCACGGAAGTTGACCTGGATGACGGTGTAGCCGCGGTTGGCGTAGAACTGCGTTTCGCGCTCGAAACCGGCGGCATCGCGGGTCCAGGGACCGCCGTGGACCGCAACGATGGTCGGACCGGGCCCGCGGCTTCCGAGCGGGCGGGTGACGTAGCCGAGCAGCGGCATCCCGTCGCGGGCGCGCAGCCGGAACGGTTCGGTTGGCGCGAAGGCGTAGCCGGCAAGTTCGGGGCGCGTTTCGGCAAAGAGCGCGGCACGGCCATCGCGCACCACAATGAACCGCCCCGGTCGGTGTCCGGCGTCGGTGTAGAACATTGTGACCTGTCCATCGGCCGACCGGGATTCGAGGCTCAGGCTGTCGCCCGGCGCTTCCCGGCGGGCCAGTCGGACCGCATCGGCAAAGCCGCCTTCCAGCGGCGCGAGATCGCTCGCGATACGCGTGCAGGCGGCCGCGATCGGCCCTGCGGCGTCCTGCAGGATATCGTCGAGATCGAAGCTGTCGCAGTCGCCGCCCTTCAGTGGCCGGGGCTTGCCTCCGGTAAAGCCGATGAGCATCGCACGCTCGACGTCGCCATCGCGATTGCTCCGCACGATGACGGAACGCCCGTCGGCATGAATGCCAAGGATCCTGAAGCGTTCTGCGGCGGGTGCCGTGTAAAGGCGAACGAAGGCACCGTCCGCCGCCGCACGCCCCCACAATTCGAGCGATCCGTCCGGCGTGATTCGCCCGGCCGCACGCACGGCGCCCGACCCATCGGCAAAGAACTCGGTGTAGCCCGCATCATTGCGCAGCACTTCGCGCACCGTCCCTGCCTCGGGGTCCACAGCGTAGACATCGGCGTACTCGGGATCGCGCCGGTTGATCGCGAGGAGCAGCGGTCCGGCCTGTCCTGCGGGCGTGCGGAGAATTTCCGCATTGGCGCCGGCAAACGGCGTCAGGTCGCGCGCGCTTCCGGGGGTGGCGGGATCTATGCGGAACAGGTGGTAGCCCTCGTCTCCGCCGCTGTCCTGCAGGACCAGCAGCCAGCGCCCGTCCGAGGACCAGCGCACATTGTCGATCGAACGTTCGGGATTGCGCAGCACCAGCCGGCGCGGGCCAGCCAACGGACCGACATGGACGGCACCGCGCCCGTCCACCGTCTCGATCGTCGCCACCTTTGTGCCATCGGGTGATAGAACAGCGGCAGAAATTGCCGGTGCCTTCGCCAGAACATCAAACGGGATCAGCGGGACAGCGGAAAGTGGTGTGGCAACGGCAAGCAGCAAGCTCGAAAACATCGTGGCGGGCCTCTCCGGAAACATCTATGCCCTCCCCTTATGATGCGCGGGAAGCACTCGTCTTGAACGAAACGGAAGAGACGGCAACCAATTGGAGCAGCCCTCTGCCGCCAGCGCTGCGTCCGTGGATCCGCATGGCCATCCAGCGCCGTGCATCCGCTCCGCCGACGGGGTACCGCATCTTCCCGAACATGAACTGCGAGATATTCGTCAATTGCGGCGTGCATTTTGCCAATGCTCGCAGTGGCGATCCGCTGAGCCCCCTGCCGCTGGCGAGCGTGTTCGGACCGAAGACCCGATCCTTTGATCATGCCACCGGCGCATGCTCGGACTGGTTCCTGCTCCAGTTGACACCGCTGGGCGCACGCGATCTGCTCGGTTGCCCACTTGCTGCGCTGGTTGATGGCGATCACGATCTCGCGGCCGTCGCGCCCTCTGCAGCCGGGCTGGCCGAACACATCGCCGACGCATCGGACTTCGCCACCAGGATGCGGATTGTCGAAGACTGGGCGTTGGCGCGGCTCGATCCCGCCACGGTCCGCAGCCGTCCCGGCGCCTTGTCCCTTGTTCATGCGATCATGCTGAACCGCCCGACTTCCCCGGTCGGTGCGATCGCCTCCCGGCTGGGCCTGGGGACCCGGCAACTTCGCAACATTGCGCGCGACGAGTTCGGGATGAGCCCCAAGGAGCTGCTCGGGCACGCCCGGTTCGAACACGCCTGGTCCACGCTCTTCCACACAGGCTCGATCAACCAGGCCAGCGCCCTCTTCGCCGACCAGGCGCACCTGACGCGCGCCTTCCGGCGCTATGGACAGCTCACGCCCAACCAGTATCGCCGCCTGAAGGCGAGCGGGGATGCGATCCGCAACGGGGTCGACCGCAGGGTAGCCGAAAGGATGGGCATCGCGCTCGGCTGAACGCCGGCGGCAGTCAGCGCGGAACGAAGCCCATGATGGCGAGCATGTTGCCGTCGGGATCGGAAAACTGCTGAAGCCGCAGGAAACCTGCCGGAGTGGACTGCACCGTCTCCACCTCCCCGACCAATGCGGCATCGCTCGCCTTGAGACGATCGAGGGCGGCAGCGAAGTCATCCACATGGAAATAGAGAATGCCCGCCGGCCGCTCAGGCAGTTCGCGCGCGGTATCGCGCGCCAGCATGAGCCGCGTGCCGGCAACGTCGAAGAACAGCATGTCGCCCGCTTCGAACAGCAGCGGAAGTCCGAGCCGGTCGCGGTAGAAGACACGCGCGGCGTCGAGATCAATTACAGTGAGGGCGACCTGCTCGAACTGCGCCCTCACCAGCACGGGTTTTTGTCCGTCCTCTGCCCGTGCGGCCATCGGAGTGGCGGCAAGCGACAGCGCAGCTATCCATTTCATCATCGGTCTTCTCCTGTGTCGGGAGCCACCACGCTCATCAGCCCGAGGCTGCCGCCGTCGGGATCGGCAAAGAACGCCATCCATTCCTCGCGCCCGTCGGGATGGACGTGGATGCGGTGCGGTGCGCTGAGGATTGTAACTCCCGATGTGCGCAAGCGTTCGGTTTCAGCAGCGATGTCGCTCACACGATAATAGAGGATCGCGTTCGATGCGGCTTCGCCTGCGGACAGATAGAGACGAACGCCGCCGCAATCGAAAAAGGCGGCGTTGGGAAAACGCATGACTTCTTCAAGGCCGACAATGTCGCGGAACCAGTCAGCCGTGGCATCGAGATCGCGCGCCGTCCGGGACACCTGCCCCAGCGACCAACCGCCCGGATCGGTGTCGGGCCTTGCGGTCGCCATGGCACTGTCGGCCCTTACGCCCGACCACTGTCGCAATTCGCTGCGCGACCGGAGCCCGAGCTTGCCAAGTGCATTGCTGACGTGAAACTTGACCGCATCGGTCGAGAGCCCGCACAGGGTGGCGATCGCCGGATTCGTCAATCCGTGCCGGACGCCTTCAACCACCCGCCATTCGGCCGGCGTGAGGATGTCGGAGTGCACAGGTCTGCCGCGTCGTGTCATGAGGTGGGCGTAGCCGATCCACGCCCGAATTACCCTACCCGGCGGCAATGAAGCTCGTGTTGTAGGTCTTCGCAGGCCGGAAACCGATCCCCGGGTAGCCGCGTGCCATCGACCCCTCAGTGCGGAGCAGGCACCGGATCGTCACTGTGCTCGCAAGCCCAGAATGAACCGGAGCAACTGCGGCTCGAACGTAGTGAAGTCCGGATACCGTGCCCGGTTCCCGTGATAGTCGCCGAGCAGGACCACCACCCCGGGCATCCATTCAAACCCCGCCTCGACCTGCCTCGCGGTTTCCTCGTCGCGGCGCTAGGATCCCTCATGGTCACCCGTGTGGACGAGACAGGTGGCCCGGACGAGCGACTCCCGCAGGAGGAAGGGTGCATTGTCGTAGAAGGTGTTCCTGACCCGTGCCTCGACCGTCGGACGGGCAAGAAGCCGCTCTGCAACTGGCAGCAGGGTCGCCAGATTGCGATCGATGACCTGGTTTGCGAAGGAATGGACAGTTTCGTGAAGGATCATGCGCATCATCGCCTGCGGCGCGAGCCCGGTCGGTGCCCCGTCCGGATCGATGCCCTTCACGGCGAAGATCGTGTAGGTGTCGCGCCGTTCGTTCCCGTAGTTCACGCGGAAAACCCGGCAGTCTCGTTCGGATCTCCCGCAAAGGCGATGAATTCGCATGGGAGCGTGACATTCATGATCCGAATGGCCCGCCACCAGGAACCCGTACGAGTTGCGGGCCGGTTTGCCGCGTTTCGCGTGCTCCCGGGCAGAGGGAGAAAGGGTTCCTGTGTCGCACGTCCGGCGTCGGGCGGCATGTCTGCTCGAGGCGCTTCAAGGTCCCTGCATTGAACCTTGGCTGAGGGAGCGGTTTTCGTGACGCGAAGCGGTTTGCGGATGCCTCAGTGGCCGAAGTCGATGACCGCGAGGTCATCCGGGAGTTCGGCGAGGCGGAGCGCGACCTTTTCGCCACGCGGTCGCGCCCACCCCTCGCCGGTTTCCAGAACTGCCAGGGAGGGGACATGTCCCTGCAATCCGAAACGCTCGAAGACATAGGGCTGCCCATCGGCTGCCAGGGGGGAAGGCGCGTCCGAAACATGGATATGGAGGTGAGGCGCATCGGACTGACCTGAATTGCCCAGCTCGCCGATGACCTGACCGCGCCGAACCGTATCGCCCGGCTTGACCCTGAGACTTCCGGCCCGGAGATGGCCATAGAAGACGCGATGCCCTGACGGCAGCAGGAGGACCACGTGGTTGCCGCCGATGGTGGATGGCGTCACCCGGTAAGCGGGCGGGCTCCCCGGCTGGTTGTCCGGCAGATCGTCGCTGGCCGTCTCGACGATGCCGTCCGCCACGGCAAGAATCCCGGTGCCAAATCCGGCCCAGTTCCCGTTTTGCTGTGCGGCTCCCGTGAAGGCACGCCCCTGTGCATCGAGCTTCACGAAATCGATTGCGTAGCGCTGTGCAATCCGTGCCATACCATCCACAACGGCAATGGCGCGTCGATGGTCAGAGCTGTTCGACAGGGCATTTGCGGCGAGCCAGCCACTGCCCCTGACGGGGGCGCCGAGAACGACCGGAGTGTTTGTGCTGACGGCGAGCGCCGGCGTAGTGAACACACGGGTCGGACTTCCTGGCACGGGCGATGCCACGCTGATGCGATGGCGCAGTGCGGAGGGGACCGGCATTCCGGGCTCGAGCACAATGTCGAGATAGACGATGACGAAGCCACCGGCCCTGAGGAGGCATGGCGTGTCGCTCGCCGATCGCAACCCGGGAGAGCCGACCATGGAGGCAAGCGCATCCGCTGAAAAGCGAGCGATCACCTTCCCGCTGCCGGCATCGATGGCCTCGATTCCATCGAGGAGCAGGTCGCGGCTGGCAAAACTTGTCAGCCGGAGTTTGTAAAGGAGATGCGACCCGCTCTCGCTCCTGACCGGCGCAGGTGAAGAGGGCTGGATGACATCGATCGGGACCATCGAGGGCTCCGGGCTGGCGGACGCAGGGCCCTGCAGCGCGATTCCGAGGGCCATGCCGGCGCCAAGTCGCATCATCAGTCTGTACATGCCCGATATCCCGTGATGGCGCCGCTTCGGGCGACGTTCCGGTTTCGTCCCGGCAAAGGGCCGAAAACGAACAGTAACCGTGTGTCGCTTCAACGGCTTCATGATCAGTTGCGATGCCCTAGAACAGGATCTTCTTTCTGTGCAACAGAAATTCTTGCGGTCGGAGAGTGCGCAAGCTAACCGGCTTGGCAAGGGTGCCTCCGATGACCGCCGGGCGCGGTCAGGCAAAATCGCCGGAGCGGCAGGCACGATAATCGCGGGTTGCAGATGCAGAGGAATACGGAGCACAACGATCAGCCCCCTCACGCCAGGGTAGGGCCCCTTCCGCTCTTCCGGCGTCGTGGGCTTTCCGTTGGCCGGAAGAATCCGGCCTCACGGCAGCTGGCAGTTGCGGCAGAGGTCCGCCGCCTTGCCGGTTCCCGCCTTCAGGCGCGGGCCGCTGCCCTGTGACCATCACTATACGAAAAGCCGCGCCGGCAGACAGGGCCGCTGTCGCGGGGATCATCCTGCCGGTCATTCGCGCAGGCGATACCTACGCCCTCGACCCTGCGATGAGCGAGGCAGAAGCCCTGGAATACTGGATGGGCCCGGACCGCGAGACCTTCTTGGCCGAGGAAGACGGAGTCGTCCTCGGCACCTACTACATCCGCCCGAACCAGGCCGGAGGCGGGGCGCATGTCTGCAACTGCGGCTACATCACGGGGGCGCAGGCCAGCGGCCGCGGCATCGCCCGCCGCATGTGCGAGCATTCCCTCTCATATGCCCTGGGCCGCGGGTACCATGCCATGCAGTTCAACTTCGTGATCAGCACAAATGAGCGGGCGGTCCGCCTGTGGCAGTCACTCGGGTTCGATATTGTCGGGCGCCTGCCCGGCGCGTTCCGTCATCCGGACAATGGCCTTGTCGACGCCTTCATCATGTACCGGATGCTCTGAGGCCAACAGCCTCACATTTGCTGACAAGCATCAAAGCCGCAGATTGCGACTGACGTCTTCCTCGCCGGGCCAACCGGAACAGTCGCGGTCATCGCAACCGACATCGCATTTCGCATGTCCTGCATGCAGACAGCATGGCCCCGGATCTCCCGGGGACGAGCCAGATGGTCGTGCGATAGGCTCAGAGCCGGAACAGGCCGAGCCCGTCGAGGAGGTCTTCCTTCGTATCCTCGGTCACGCGTCGCGCTCTCGCCGTTCCCGAACGCAGCACATCCATGACAAAGCCGGGATCGCGGGCAAGTTCGGCGCGGCGCTCGCGGATGGGTTCGATTGTCTTCTGCAGGATACCGGTCAGGCGTCGTTTCAGCACCATGTCGCCGAGGCCTCCCCGCCGGTAGTGCGCTTTCAGTTCGGCCACCTCATCCTCCGCCGGATCAAAAGCGTCGAGATAGGTGAAAACGACATTTCCCTCGACCCGCCCGGGGTCAGAAGCACGCAGATGATCCGGGTCAGTGTACATCCTTTGCACGGCCGCCGCGATTTCCTCCGCGCTGGCCGAGAGGGGGATGGCGTTGCCCTGTGACTTGCTCATCTTGCCCCTGCCATCAACGCCGGGAAGCCGCCCGACACTTGATACCAGGGCCCTGGCTTCCGGAAGCAACTCCCTGCCGGCCTGACGGTTCAGGCGGCGGACAAGCTCATTGGTCTGCTCGATGATGGGGATCTGGTCCTCGCCGACCGGCACGAGCGTGGCCCTGAATGCGGTAATGTCTGCCGCCTGCGCGGCCGGGTAGCACAGGAATCCGGCCGGGATGTCGCGGCCGAAGCCACGCAGGCGGATCTCGTCCTTGATGGTCGGATTGCGTTCGAGACGCGCGACCGAGACGAAATTGAGGTAGAGCAGGGAGAGTTCGGCGAGCGCGGGAAGCGCCGACTGGACACAGATCGTGGTGAGGGCCGGATCGATCCCGACCGCGAGGTAGTCCAGCGCGACCTCAAGCACGTTGCGCCCGATCCTCGCCGAATCGTCCGCGTTGTCGGTCAGCGCCTGGGCATCGGCGAGAAGAACATATTGCTCATGCGCCGACTGCAGGGCGACGCGATTGCGCAATGAGCCCACATAGTGACCCAGATGAAGTGACCCCGTGGGACGGTCTCCGGTGAGGATAACTGCCGGCTTGTCGGACGGTAAAGGCATAGGGGCTCCGTGGAAGTGAGCCGCTGCGTCGGACAGGTTGATCGGGAACGTGACCAGGCCGTCCGAAACAGCGGCAAGGTCAAGAGGGAAATGACGTGCCGCGCTCAGGAAGCACGCCACCAGTGCAGGGCTGCGATCATCGGGAGGCCCGGCAAGCCTCGAAATCCGGCGGCCGATGTGCGGCAGTTCAGGCCATCGCTGCCGGTTCGCCGGTCCGCGCGTGCCGGCGCGTGACGTCGTGTCGGCATCTTGATCAGGCTCATATGCATCATTGCCGTGAATGCTTCCGGATGAAGTCGGAGACCAGCGGCACCAGCGTTGCGGAAAGCGGCCGGTCAGGATCCGAATAGGCAGCAAAGTTCGCCGCCCGGTCCGCCGGTGCATCCTTGAGGACATGGTTCATGCCGTCAATGATCTCCAGCCGGACCCCTGCCCGAGCCCGGGCAAGCCGCTCCGCATCATCGGGCGAGGTCTGAAGGTCGGTTGTTCCCTGGACAACCATCACCGGACCCCTGAAGCTGCGCAGAAGGGAGGGCGGGTCCACTGCGAGCATGGATATCAGGAAGGGCTGGATGGCCGGCCGGAACAGCGGGAGCAGCACAGGATTGATGCTGTCGCCGGATACAGGTCGTCCTGCCTCGAGGCTTGCGATGATCCGCGAGGCCTCATCGAGGACCGGAGCATTGGCGGGGTTCGCGATCAGTTGCTCGCGCAGGATGTCGCCCATTTTCCGGCCAACCGGAGAAACGAGTATCAGCCCGCAGATCCGGTCGTTGTCCTGCGCAGCGAGCAGCGCGTGGATACTGCCCTCGCTGTGCCCGAGCAGCCAGACGCAACGGGCGCCGGTAAGGGAGCGCAGTTCGCGTGCCTGGTTGCGCGCATCCGCGGCAAATGTCCCGATCGTGATCCCGCTTTCGGAAGAGGCAGCTGCCGCGCTCGCGCCAACACCCCGCTTGTCGACCCGAAGCGATGTCACTCCCTGCCCTGCGAGGCCGAGCGCCAGAAGCCGGTACGGCTGGGCTGTGATCCCGGCGGGACTGTTTCCATCCCGATCCGTCGGACCCGAACCCGGCAGGATCAGCACGGGCTCCCGAACCGAAGGGCTCACGGCACGCAGCAGACTCCCGTGCAGGGCACCGGGCCCGTCGCCAATCGCAACGTCGCTTTCCCTGAAGGTTCCCACAGGAAATGCTCCGTGTGATGCGCAGCCTGACAGGAACGCGCAAACAGCAACCAGAATGCCTCGAACCCTCACGTCTTACCTATGATCAGGGACAGGAGGCGGCCGAATAGACCCGGTGACGCCTTTTTGCAATAATGAATTTCTGTCAGACAATAACTATGTCGGCTTTTGCCATGGTCCGATGCCCGATCCTTGATGCAGCGTCAGACAGGCTCATCCACATCCGCGGCGATGGCCGGATCGTGCTCGAGGATGTCGCCGGGCTGGCACTCCAGATACTCGCAGATCTTCTCGAGCGTGGCGAAGCGAACGCCCTTTACCCTCCCGGCCTTGAGCAGGGAAAGATTGGCTTCGGTTATGCCAACATAGGCAGCCAGATCCTTGGATTTTGCCTTTCGCCGCGCCAGCATGACATCAAGGCGTACAATAATGGCCATCAGTCCCCCTAGACAATCATCCTGTTATCGTCTGCGAGGCGCTGCGCCTCACCGAGCAGCTTCACGACAAAGAAAAGAAGCCCGCTCGCAAGCAGGATGAAGAAGTCCCCGCCGTCAAACGTGATGGTCACCCGTGACAGCGCAGCACCATCAGCCAGACCCGCAAGCACAGTGGCTGCTGGCGGCAGGAGAATGGACGTGATCGCAGCGATGAGCACATACAGCGCGAACCGGCGAAGGTGCGCTATCGTTGGCTGAACAAAGATCTGGCCGCGCTCGATGCAGGCCAGCATCAGGTTCAGCTGCCAGAGCGCCATGGCAAAGGGCAGGCTGGTACCCAGTGCGACAAGTATCCCGAGCCAGTCCCGGGCTGCGGGATCGGGGCGGCTCGCAATCCGGACTGGCGCCGGCTCGCTGCCTGGCAGCAAGGCCTGCACGGTGCCCGCCACCAGCAGGCCGAGCACAACAATCAGTCCGATGATGGTCACCCTGCGGAGCCGGCGCGCGTCGCGCGCCAGCCTGTCATGCACTTTCACCTTGATCTCCGAAAATTTCTTTCTGTATAACAGAAATACGTCACCGAATCACAGCAGGCTAGGCCACTCCCCGAGGCCCTGCAAGCGCCATGCTGCCCTGTCCAGACGAGAAAGGAATCGAGAAATGCCCGGAGCCCATCCGCGCGCGAACCGCGGACCCCTGAGGTTCATCGCCCCGAGCGCAGTTGCCATCGCCCCCGCGATCCTCCTTGCCGCTTGCGGTGTCAGCGAAGCCCCGCCCCGTACAGCCGGGCAGGCAGCCCTGAAGGAGGCCTTCAGGCGCGATCGCGAGCGCTGCCAGGCGGTGGCCGAGCGGACCATACCCTACGTGAATCCCAGGGACGGAGATGCCGTTGCCAGCCGTTCCTACCGGGTCGAGGGGGAAATCCAGGGCTGCATGCTCGCGAGGGGCTGGAACAATCCCGAATTTGACGGATGGAAGGATGGCGGCCGTTGGTGAGGCTTCTTCTCCTCGCCGCCGCCGCGCATGGCGCGATCACACCCGCGGCCTCCGCAAGCCCGGATGGCTGCGGGTCCGGGAACCCTCCCCCGGAAGCTTCCGCCGCACTCGAGGATGCCCGGGTCGGCGACCTGCGACCAGCGGAAGGGCTGCTGCGCGAGGGCCGACCGGGCACGCCCATGACGGATCTGCTCAGGGCACAGGAAGCCGCTGCGCGTCTCGATGGCAGGAAAGTCCGCCTGTTGACAGGAAGGTATCTCGCATCGGCGCGGACAGCGTCCCTCGGCAAGGCGCCTGCCCTTGAGCTCATCGCCGAAACGAGATTTGCCCTGGGTGACTATGCCGCCGCCGCCCGGCATGCGCGGGAGCTGTTGTCCTGCGCGCCGGCCCTCGGGGAGCGGCAGGCCGGGAACTTCCGGCAGCTCGCAGCCATTGCCGAAATCCTCTCCGGTCAGCCCGCACAGGAGATGATCGGTCCGGTTCGCCCGGGCTCTGTGCCGATGACCCGCGACAGGGTCGGGCTTCCAAGAGCCGAGACATTCATCAACGGTACCAGCCAGATGGCGGTTATCGATACCGGGGCCAACCTCTCCGTTGTCAGCGAATCTGCTGCCGGCCGGCTCGGATTGCGGCGCCTGCAGGGTCGCTCGCGGGTGAGCGACTCGACCATGCAGGGCGTGGACGTCGAGCTCGCCATTGCCGACGAGTTCGAGATCGCGGGCGCGCGGCTGAAGAACGTCGTGTTTCTTGTGATAGCGGACCGGAAACTCGATCTGCCGGTGCCCGGTGGTTACAGGATCGACGCGATCGTCGGTTTCCCGGTCTTTCACGCCCTCGGACGCGTGCGGTTCGGTCCGGGAGACCAGCTTGCGGTCGAGCTGCCGGTGCCCGGCCCCGCGGGAGTGGAACCCAATCTCCAGGCGGTCGGCAGCGATCTCTATGTGTATGCCACGATCGGAGGTGTCACGGCGCCTTTCTTCCTCGACACCGGGGCCAACCGGTCATCGCTGCTGCCGCGATACGCCGCTCAACGTGGAGGCGATGCCGCAGGGGAGAGCCAGTCCGGACTCAGGTCAGGGCTGGGCGGCTCGGTCGAGACCAGCACGGCCCTGCTGCATGATGTCGATATCGAGATCGGTAACGCGCGTGGCAGGTTCGACCGGATTGCCCTGCATCGAGGCGAGGCAACTTCTGACGAGCCTCGCTGGGGCATTCTCGGCATCGACCTGCTCGGGATCCTGGGCAGCTTCACGATCGACCTTGTGGCAATGACCTTCGAGGCCGGGGCCGGTCCCTCCGCGGCAGAGGGTGCCCGATGACATTCCCCGGTCCTGACCGCGGCGCTCCGTCACCGACGAAGGTCTGGTGCCGGGTCGGCATCATGACGATTGTGCTCCTTGCCGCATGCATTCTCGCCAACCGGTCCCTCCATGCCATCGTGCCGACGCTCGCGCCCCGGAGCGGGGCCATATTGCTCGGCATGATCGGCGCCTGGGCCGCGTGCTGTGCATATATGGTTCGCAGCAGCGGCAAGGGGCAGGCCACGATGCTGCTGGTCGCCGCGCCTGCGGTCCCGCTGATGGCGGCCGTTTCGGACGCGCCCGGCCTCGTTGCAATCGGCGTCGCCGGCATTGGCCTTCTTTTCCTGCTGGCCTCCGGAGTGTGGCTCGGTCTGACCTTCCTGCGCCGTCGGGAAGTACCCGGGCCTGCACCGCTCCTCTACGGTTTCGCCGCGATCGGACTGGGCGTCGCCACGCTCCTTGCCGCTGCCGCTTTCGGACCGTCCGGCCCGCCAGCTCCGGGCGGGACCGTACAATCACAGCTCGCGGCGATATATGCCTCGGACCAGAATGATCGCCGTACGCTGCGAATGCTGCTGGATTCCAGCCGGGATGACGTCCGGCTGGCCCGGGTGCGGCAGATCGCCGCCAGCGGTCCCATGTCCGACCCGCGCTCCATGTTTCACGCGGCGATCATCCTCCATCACAGCCACTGCCTTGACGACGTGGAGCAGGCCTTCTTCCTTGCTGACCAAGCGGGTCAGGCAGGGGTGCATGAAGCCCGCCAGCTCGCCCGCGCTGCCTATGACCGGGTAATGATGGCGCAGGGGCGGCCACAGAAATACGGAACGCAGATCTATGTGTCTCCCATGGCGCGTTGCCGCACATAATCCCCTTAGCCCGCGCAGGGCTCCCCTGCGGCTCCGCAATCCGGCAGCCGCCTGTCCCCTGGTTGTCATTTCCTGAAGTATTGGACGCGCAACGTTTCATGAGACGCACGTCACTGTCGATCATCATCCTCATCGCCATGGTCCTCCTGCCGGGGGGCATGCTTGCCATGTTCTTGCCGTCCCCGGCCGCGGCGAAGGACAGCGGGCTGGTCGCGCGGCAGGGAACTCTGGACGCCGGTGGGGTGTCCCTCTGGTACCGCATCGCAGGTGCAGCGGATGGCGAGACCGTTATCTTCCTGCACGGCGGCCCGGGCCAGGGCAGCCAGACCTTTGCCCGCTTCGCTGGCCCGGTGCTCGAGCGCAACCTGAGGATGGTCTATCTCGACCAGAGAGGCAGTGGTCGGTCTGATCGTCCTTCCGGGCAAGGCTTCTATTCGATCGACCGCCTTGTCGAGGACATCGAACTGCTCCGGCTGGCGCTCGGCAAGGACCGGGTCTCCCTGATCGGACACTCCTTCGGTTCCATTCTCGCGATCGAATATGCCGCCCGCTATCCGCTCCACGTCAACAGGATCGTGCTGGCAGCCGCCGTGCCCGACCTGCCTGCCCTGTTCGACGCGCAGTGCGAGCGACTGGCGAAGTCAGACCCGGATGCATACAGTCGCGCGGCTGAACGCAGGATCCCGGGATCAGCTGCGCGCTGCAACCCCCTCGCAGCCTACGAGGGGAGCGCCATGCGGGCCTATATAGACCGCAACATGCATCCCGATCCGCGCATTGCCCGGCAAGTCGAGGAAACAGACACGGCCGACGGCCTCGGCAACACCGGCGAACTGGCCGGCGCGCTGTTCGAACAGGGCCTTGCCGGGTACCGCTTCACGCGGACGCACGAGGTCAGGGCCCCTGTCCTCGTGATTGCCGGCTCTGCCGATTTCCAGGCCGTCATCGGGCCGCAGCGCAGACTGGTGGATCAGCTGCCGGATGCCACGCTTCTGGAGTACCGTGGCAGAGGCCATTTCATGTTTGTCGAGGATCCGCAGCGCTTTGCAACGGACGTCGTGGCCTTCCTGTCCGGATCGCCCCTTGGGCGCTGATGCTCGCTGTCCGCACCGGCGACACAGCCGCGCCTGTTTTTCAGAGGTGCCGCCCGATTGCGAAAGCAGGCCGGCGGGCGAGCCGGAGGGACTGGTGCCTGTCACGCCCGCCGGCGTCCATGAGCCTGTGATGCCGGAGGAATCGGGACAGCTCGCCGCAGATCCCGACGGGCATGGAAGTGACGGGCGGTATCGGAGTTCCGCGTCAGCGCGGAGACACAACCCGCCAACCTTGCGGGCGTACAACCGGCCGCAAGGTCTTCACGTGCGCCCGGATCCCGCCGGGTCCGGACCCGGAACCCGACTGGCCGGCTGGTTCTGGTCGCGCCCCTATCTGCTGCTCACCTTCACCGCATTGTTCTGGGCCGGAAACTCGATTGTCGGTCGCGCCGCGCGCGATGTGATGCCGCCGGTCGCACTGGCCTTCTGGCGCTGGACGCTCGCCCTGCTCCTGCTCCTGCCATTCGCCTGGCCGCATCTGTGGCGGGATCGGGGCGTCCTTGGCGCCAGCTGGGCGTGGGTGCTGGTGCTTGGGGCGCTGGGGGTAGGGGCATTCAACACCCTGCTTTACACCGGGCTTCAGACGACCACGGCAGTCAATGGCCTGCTCTTCCAGTCCCTGCAGCCCGCGCTGATCCTCCTGCTCGGTGCCCTCATGTTCCGGGAGCAGGTGCGGATCGCGCAGGTCATCGGCATTATCCTGTCGATTGCCGGGGCCGTGATCATTGTGCTGCGCGGCGACTGGTCGGCGCTTTCCGGACTGGAATTCAATCCAGGCGATCTTGTGATCTGCACGGCGATCGCGATCTGGTCGATCTATTGTGTCCTCCTGCGCAAGCGTCCGGCCGTCCACCCGCTCAGCTTTCTGGCAGCAACCTTCATGGTCGGCATTGCCGTGATCCTGCCGTTCTATCTGGCCGAGATCGCGCGTGGTCGCCTGATCGAGAGCCGCTCCGAAAGCTGGCTGGCGATTGCCTATGTCTGCCTGTTTCCCTCCCTGATCGCCTACCTGTTCTTCAACCGCGGGGTCGAGTTGCTGGGATCGGCCGCCGCCGGACTCTATATCAACATCATGCCCGTGATCGGCACCTTGCTGGCCGTTCTGCTTCTTTCCGAGCCCTTCCGCTGGTTCCAATTACTCGGCATGGTCATGATCGGCGCGGGTATTGTCAGCTCCGTTCGTGTCTCCCGTGATCCGGTCGCACGGCCCGGTAATTTCGTCCCGCGGCCATAGCCTGCCACAGAAAGCCAGCTCAGGGCCGGACCGTTTCATGTTCGCCCGACCGGCAACACCAGCAAGTCCCCGTACGCTGACCGTGACGCCTGCCCGCGTCCAGCCGGGCTTTTCAACAACCGATACAATTGTGTGGCTTAACAAAGACGTGCGTCGTCCTAGATGACCTGCCGGCCCGGCCCGGCCCGGCCCGGCCCGGCCGAGAGCACAGGAGGAGACCAGTCTGAACCATGTCAACCGCGTTGAAGTCCCTTTCCCTGCCACAGATGCGGCGTCTGTTCCGCGTGCTCGATGTTGCGGTCAAGGAGCTTGGCCCGAACCTGCCCCCGCGACAACTCATGGCGCTGCTCGCCATCGCGATCGCCAACCGCACAGACGAAAAAATCGGTGTGAGCGACGTCGACCACAGGCTCGGCGACCTGCACAGCGGCAGCTCGTCGAAGCTGCTGCGCTCGATGATGCATGTGGAGACCGAACGCAAACCGGGTGTGGCGAACACGGTCCGGTCCGAGCGGGACCCCCACGACCTCAGGAAATACAACCTCGAGCTCACCCCGAAAGGGGTTGAGGCGGTGGCCCGGATCATCGCGGCCCTGGGATGAGCGGCGCGGTGATGCCATGACCGGCAGCACCGGAAACCACCACAGTGCTGGTCGGGGAAGGCCTTCCCCTGCGCCCGAGCCGGCTTGCCGTCTCCGGCGACCCCTTCTGGCGGGGACACCCCGCAACGCCCCGGGCTAAACGGAGCGGGGCTGCGGACGCGCTCTGTCCCGCGCATCTCGCGATGCGCTCCTGAGGGCGCGATGCCTGACGCGAGGGGCCCCGCGCGCTCTCCGTCTCCGGCAGCCATTTGCCAGGGATCTGCCCGCCCGGCGACAGGGCCCCGCCGGAGCGGCCGATCCCGTTCATGATGGCTGGTCTGCCTGCGAACGGGGAGCGCATGGCTTGCGGGCCGAGCTCGCTGGTCGCTCGCCGGTTATCGGGCACCGGGCGGTGATGCGGACGGCGCGCGTCCCGCGCGCCGGCGTGCTGGTGAGGACCCCCGGGAAGCGGCGGGGTGGGCGGCGCGCCCGTCTGGGCACGGTCCGGCCAGCCGCAACCCGGCCTCTGCGAGGACCGGGTCCTCCATTGGCATTGCGGTCCTTTCCGCACCGGCTGACCCATCAGCCATGAGCGGCATGCGGATGCGGCTGTCCGCCCCGCGCCTTCCTGGTCGCTGTCACCGCCCACCCCGCCCCTTCCGGGGGTCTGTGTGGCGGATCTGGGCAGTGCGGGAGACGGATGATGGCGCGTGGAAAGGACAAGGGCAGTGCAGGGCGCAGGCGTGGGAGGTCGGCGCGCTGCGCCGCCGGGGCGGGAGGTTCGCGCGGGTCGCTCTATGACGAGGTGACCGCGAGCATTATCGCGCAGCTCGAGGAGGGCGTGTTTCCGTGGGTGAGGCCCTGGAGCAAGGCGCTCGCCGCGCCGGGCCTGCCGCGCAATGCGGTGACCGGCAGGCCCTATTCGGGGATCAATGTCCTGATCCTGTGGGGCGCGGTGATCGAGGGCGGTTACCCTTCGCAGGACTGGCTGACCTTCCGGCAGGCGCTCGCGGCTGGCGGCTCGGTGCGCAAGGGCGAGCGCGGGCGCACAATGTTCTATGCCGACCGCTTCGTACCCAAGGGCGAGCGCGAGGGAGCCGGGAGCGGCGAGCGGGGCGAGGAGCCGCGCGGGATTGCCTTCCTCAAGCGCTTCACCGTGTTCAATGTCGCGCAGTGCGACGGCCTGCCCGAAGGGCTGGTGACCGCACCTGTGCCGCTGCCCGAGCGTGAATTGCATGAGGCCGCCGAGGCGCTGATCGCGTCCACGCTTGCGGATGTCCGGATCGGCGGGGCCGAGGCCTTCTATTCGCCTTCAAGCGACCATGTGCAGTTGCCGCCGCAGCCCGCCTTCCATCACCAGATCGATTATTACCGCACCGCGCTCCATGAACTCGGGCACTGGACCGGGCATGTCTCGCGGCTGGGCCGCGACCAGACCGGGCGGTTCGGTTCGGCGGCCTATGCGCGCGAGGAACTGGTCGCCGAACTGGCTGCCGCCTTCCTGTGCGCCGCGCTCGGCATCGAGCCGACCGTGCGCCACGCCGATTACCTCGGCAGCTGGCTCGCGGTGCTGCGCGATGACAGCCGCGCGATCTTTCGCGCCGCCAGTCAGGCGAGCAGGGCGGCAGACTTTCTGCTGCAGTTCCAGACCCCCGCGCGGGAGCAGGCGGCATGAGCGCGCCGGACGAAACCGTAAGCGGCCGTGAGGGATTCGCCGTCGAGACCACGGAAGCAGGACTGCAGACGCTGGTGCCCGGCGTCACGCCGGTCACGCTCGGCGACCGGCTCGCGGTGCTCGCCGCCGCGCCGCTGGTCCCGAAGAAGCGCCAGCGGCCTGCCGATCACGGGCTGTTCGACACGAACGCCCGCAACCAGCTCGAGATGTTCTGAAGGAGGCCCCGCGCGATGGACCTGCTCACACCTGCACTGCGCCAGCGCCTGCTCGCCAATGGCACAAGCCCCGGCGATCATGTGCCACTCGTCAAATTCTTCAATCCGCTCGGCGCGGCGACCTGGCTGATCACCGAGCTGGATGCGGACGGCGACACCCTGTTCGGGCTTGCCGACCTCGGGTTCGGCTGTCCCGAACTGGGCAGCGTGAGCCTCGCCGAACTGGCCTCAGTGCGCCTGCCGCTCGGTTTCGGCATCGAGCGCGACCTGTATTTCGCCGCGCGGCATCCGCTGTCGGTCTTTGCGCACGCGGCGCGGGCGCAAGGCCACATCACCGAGAACGCCGATCATCTCGCCCATGCCGCCGCCGCGCTGGCGCGCGAGGCGGCAGCGGGCCGGAACCGTTCACCGCCGTAACCCCAAGGCGGCGCATGACTCCCGCGCGCTGCTTGTCGCGCGCGAGGCAACCGGCCCCGCCCTGCTGTCCCATCCGTCTCCCGGACGGCAGGCGCGGGGCCACCTTTTGACGACATTACGAAGGACAATACCCATGCAGATCACCCCTATCCCGCTCGCCCAGCTGTCGGTTGCCGCGATCAACATGCGGCGCGGACGCAAGGTGCCCGACGTCAGCGACATCCTGCCCTCGATCAAGGCGCGCGGTGTGCTCTCGCCGCTGTTCGTGCGGCCTGCCGCCGGTCCTTTCGCCAGCATCGAGGACGCAGGGGAAGACAGGGCCGAGCGCGCGCCTGACCACTTCGAGATCCTCGCGGGCAAGCGCCGCTATTTCGCGAGCCTCGCCGCCGCGCGCGAGCTTGGCGAGGACCGCAGCCTGCCCTGCATCGTGCTCGGGCCAAGCGATGATGCCGAGGCGCTCGAAATCTCGATGATAGAAAATCTGCTGCGCGAGGACCCCGACGAGGTCACGCAGTGGGAGAGCTTCACCCGCCTCGTCAGGGAAGGGCGGAGCGTCGAGGATATCGCCGCAACCTTCGCGCTCACCGAGATGAAGGTGAAGCGCATCCTCGCGCTCGGCAATCTCCTGCCCCGCATCCGCGAGGCCTATCGCAGCGAGGCCATCGATGCCGCGACCATCCGCCATCTGACGCTCGCCAGCAAGGCGCAGCAGCAGGCGTGGCTGGCGCTGTTCGAGGATGCCGAAGCCCATGCCCCGCGAGGCAGCCAGCTCAAGGCATGGCTGTTCGGGGGCGCGTCGATTGCGACAGCCTTCGCGCTGTTCGACCTTGAAACCTATGCGGGCGCAATCGTCACCGACCTGTTCGGCGAGGAAGGCTATTTCGCCGATGCCGATACCTTCTGGGCCGCGCAGCTGGCTGCGGTCGAAGCGCGGAAAGCGGCATACCTTGCGGCAGGCTGGGCCGAGGTGGTGATCGTGCCTGCGGCCGCCCATTTCGCCAGCTGGGAATATGAGCGCCTGCCAAAGCGCAAGGGCGGCAAAGTCTATATCCAGCTGCGCCGCGACGGCGAGGTCGTGTTCCACGAGGGCTTTGTCTCGCGGGCCGAGGCGGCAGCGGCGGCGCGCCGCGCGCGCGGCGAAGATGAGAGCGCGAAGCCCGCGCGCGCCGAGATGACCGCAGCGCTCGCCAGCTATGTCGACCTCCACCGCCATGCGGCGGTGGCGGCGCAGCTTGCCAGCACCCCCATGCTGGCGCTGCGGGTTATGGTCGCCCATGCGATCGCTGGATCGCCGCTGTGGAGCGTGCGCCCCGCCGATACCGCAAGCCGCAACGCGGATGTCGCGGCCAGCCTTGCGGCTGCGCCCGCAAGCATAGCGCTCGCAGAAAAGCGCCGCGCGGTGCTCGCCTTGCTCGGGATGGAGGAGGACCGCGCCAGCCTCACCCATGACCGTTACGGCTCCGATCTGGTTCCGGTGCTGCACCGCCTGCTGGCGCTGTCGGACGTGGATGTCATGGAGGTGCTGGCGCTGGTCATGGCCGAGACCCTCGCGGTCGGCAGCGAGGCGGTTGCCTATTGCGGCGAACACTGCGCCATCGACATGGCCGACCACTGGCAGGCCGACGCGGCCTTCTTCGGCCTCTTGCGCGACCGGGAGGTGATGCTCGCCTTGCTTGCCGAGACTGGCGGCGCGGCGGTGGCGAGTGCGAATGCCAGCGAGAAGGGCGCGGTTATCAAGGGTCTGATCGCCGATCACCTGACCGGTGCAAACGAGCGGACCAGATGCGAACGCTGGGTGCCGCGCTGGATGGCGTTCCCGCCCGCCGCCTACACCGAGCGCGGCGGCGTGCCGATGGTCGCAGCCGCACAGCGGGCGCGGTGGATGGTCGAGGACGGGGCGCCGACGGAGCAGGAAGAAAGCAATGCACTCCCGTCCGCCGAGACGGCGGATGACGAGGTCGTGCCAGCGCAGGAGGAGGAGCCGGACGCCGCAGCGCTGGCGGCCTGACAGCACCCTGATCGGCGTTGGCGGGGCGGGTCGGGAAAACCTTCTCCGCCCGCCCTCCACCCGACGCAACAGCCTGAAGGTCCTCAGCTTTCATGACCAGCGGGACTGGCGAACTCCCTGAAATCTCACTATTCCGTTGCGATGCACGAGCTGCCCGACATTCCGGCCATACGCATCATGGCGGCCCGCGAAGCGGTGGCTCGCCTCGGGTTGCTGAAGCCCGCCGCCGAGCCGACGATCGTGACGCTGCTGGAAAACCTTGGAGGCGACCATCCACGCACCGCCGTAACGGCCTGGCGCAAGGCGGGCGAACAGCTGTCCGCCGAGGAGAAGCGAATGCTCGGGATCCGGGCGAATGCATTCTTCAGCCGACAGGCACTCGAGGCGCTCTGCGACAAGGGCTTCGCCGATCCGACGAAAGCGCATGTAACGACGCTGCTGCGCGCCTCATTCGTCCTGTCCCGGCATCGCGATGCGGTGTCATACCGAAAGTCATGGAGGAACATCCGCAGGTGCGAATGGCGGTGCGATACGACGTCTGCAAAAGCCTTCACGACAGGCCCGTCGGGGACGACTGGGCGCTCTTCGCACCGGACGCCTGCACGTGCCTGACTGCGCCGCACAGCCTGCGACTTGATGCCGATTGGGTCGGGCCGGCCCGGGAGACGGGAGCACGTGAGCCGGAGCGCCCCGCGCCTTCGTTCCTCGCCAAGGTGCGGACCTTCCTCGCGCGGGTCTGGGATTCCGGGTCACGACTCGGCGTGCGGCGAGCAAAAGCCCATGGAAACAGTCCGTGCTGCCTTCTGTTCTCCGGGGAGCCACGCGCCTTCGATGCACAGCGCGCATGCATTGATCCCTGCCCGGCCTGTCAGTCGGTGCGGAAACGGCCGTTGCCCGGACCTGTTCGTCCTGCCCCACGAACCTGCCCCACCGGCTGCCTCGTCAATGGCCTGTCTGGCGGCGGACGTGCTTCGCCCTTGCGGGGCCTTGGGCGCAACTGCGCGGTCTTGCGGCTATTTTCCGCCGGGCGCGACTGCGCCCTTTGCATCGCGAGGCAAAATAGCCGCTGGCCGCTGCCGTCCTCCGCTGCGCTGCGGTCCCTGACGGGATGCGCCGTCCCCGCACCCCCGCCTTTGCATGGCCATCGAGGCTGCGATGGGCGCAGGCTCGAAAGGACAAGGAACTGTACAATGGCCAACATCGGCAACTTCACCCGCACCGCGAACGGCTTCAAGGGCGAGATCGTCACCATGAGCGTGCAGCAGAAGAACGTGCGCATCATCGCCGAAACCGACCAGGCGAACGAGAACGCGCCCTCGCACCGGGTCTTCGTCGGCCGCGCCGAGATCGGTGCCGCCTGGAAGAAGCAGAGCCAGGAAGGCCGCGACTACCTCTCGGTCAAGCTCGACGATCCGAGCTTCTCGGCTCCGATCTACGCCAACCTCTTCGCCGAGGAAGACGGCGAGAACTTCAGCCTGGTGTGGACCCGCGCCCGCAAGGCAACCGGCGAGTAAGCCGATCACGCCCCGCCCGGCACCGCCGGGCGGGGCTTTTCCGGCAGGCGCGCCGCTCCCCGGTGCCAGGGCATCGGGCGATCGCGCCGAGCCCGCGGAAAGGGGGCGACAATCGCCCCGCGTGAATTCTGTCGCTCCTCCCTTCCCGCTCCGATCCGCCATCCCTCTCCGCAGCGAGCGGCCCCGCGCCGCAATCATCCTCGCCTTCGCGGAGATCCTCCATGACCGCCATTCCCGCTCCGATCCGCCCACGCTATCTGAGGACGCCCGATGCCGCCGTGCATCTCGGGCTCTCGCCGCGCACGCTGGAGAAGCACCGCTGCTACGGCACCGGGCCCGCCTATCACAAGCTTGGCGGGCGGATCGTCTACCAGATCGATGACCTCGACGACTGGGCGCAACAGGGTCTGCGCCGCTCGACCAGCGATCCGGGCAGAGGCATCGTCCATCCCGCCAAGCGGATCGACGGCTACACCCCTCCGGTCCGGCGCTGAAGGACCGGACGATGGAACGCCGCGCCGCCTTCGACCAGGCTTCCCTGCAACTCGACCTGTTTGTCGGAGCGGGCGGCGCCATTGCCGCGCGCGATGCGCAGGACCTGATGGCATGGCCCTTCTTCAGTCTCGCCAAGCGCAAGCGCGTGAGGCCCATCGATTTTCGCATGGGCGAGGTTGCGATCCTCGTCGAGGCCACGGCCGAGCATGGCATGGCGACGATCTGGGATGCCGATGTGCTGATCTGGATCGCCAGCCAGATCGTCGAGGCGCGCGATGCCGGGCGGCCGACGTCGCGGCTGATCGCGGCCACCCCGCACGAGATCATGCGCTTCACGCAGCGGAGCACCGGCAAGGTCGGCTATGAACGGCTCAAGGCCGCGCTCGACCGGCTGCAGTCGACCAGCATCGCCACCTCGATCCGGCAGGCGAACGCGCGGCGGCGGCATCGCTTCTCCTGGATCAACGAGTGGCGCGAGCGCCTCGATGGCAGGGGCCGCGCCATGGGGATCGAGATGATCATTCCCGACTGGTTCTACGAGGGCGTGCTCGACCGTGCGCTCGTGCTGACCATCGATCCGGCCTATTTCCGGCTCGCCGGGGGGCTTGAACGCTGGCTCTACCGCATCGTGCGCAAGCATGGCGGGCGCCAGACAAACGGGTGGAGCTTCGATATCGAGCACCTCTGGCTGAAGTCAGGCTCGCTCTCACCCTGCAAGCGCTTTGCCTTCGAGATCCGCGACATCGTGCGGCGCCAGTCACTGCCCGGCTACAGGCTGAGCCTTGACCGTCCGCTGGGCCGCGAGCGGCTGAATTTCGTGGCGATCCCGGTCGACCCCTTCACTGCAGCCATGCGCCGGATCGGCATGCGCCCTGTGGACAAGTCTGTGTGATGTTCAGTCGATCAGGAACCCCGTCACTCGGTCCATCAGGAACCGGAAGTTCGGTCCATCGGGAACCGGAATCGAATCTAGCATACTGGAATCACGTCGCAAATCCGGTCTGTAACCATCCTAACAGGGAATCCTGCGGATTCCTGCTAACGCCGCAACGCCTGTCGACAGCCGCTTCGCAGCCATCGCCGACCGCGGCACGCCCGGTCACCGATGGCGACCCGCCGCTCACCCATGTCACCCTCGTCTGGCGCGAGGGCGTTGAGGAGAATTGGCTGCGGTTTGGCAAGCCGGTCGCCGAGCGCATCATTGATCGCCGAACGCGCATAGAGAGCTATGCGCCGGGCCACGTCTTCGCTCTCGTGCGCTGGGCGTCCAATGACTATGGGACGCAGCGCTCGCAGCTCCTGATCGTGCGCGCGGTCAGCGATGGGGAGGCCTGCAGCACGCTTCCGCAGGTCGATCCGGGCGGCGAGATCCTGCTGTCCGTTCGCGGCTGGCCGAAGGTGCGTGCAGCCTTCGGGCTGATCGATGCCATCGAACAGTCGGGTTTCGACCCTTGCGACATCGCGCCCGATCACTGGCGGCACGTCCACAACCGGCTGTCGGTCGGCATGCCGCCGCGGCCCTATGACCAGCGCCGTCACCGGGCATGGTGTCTGCGCAGGCGGCTGTCATCATGAAGCGGCGCACGATCCTCATCGCTGGCACGGCAGCTGCAGCTGCCCTGTTCAGCGCCGCGCTGCCGGTGTCGCGCGTGCTGGTCTGGAACGCGACGGCGAGCGTGCCGACCGGCCTCTATCACATCCGCGGAACTGCGAGCCTGCATGTCGGCGAGCGGGTGGCGATCGATCCGCCGCCGCATCTTCAGCGCTTCCTTGCGGCGCGCGACTATCTGCCGGTCGGCATGCCATTGCTGAAAGAGATCGCCGCGCTGCCCGGCGACAGGGTCTGTCGCACAGGGGCCAGCATCACAATCAATGGCGCGCCCGTCGGCACGGCGCGCGCCCGCGACAGTCGCGGACGCGCGCTGCCCGGTTGGAGCGGCTGCAGGGTCATTGCCGCCGATGAGCTCTTCGTGATGAACCGGCGGGCGCCCGACAGCTTTGACGGGCGCTATTTCGGACCCTTGCCCGCTGCGCGGCTGATCGGCCGTGCAAGCCCGGTCTGGACCGATGAGACGGGCGACGGCGAGCGCGTCTGGTTCGCCCGGCCAACCCTTTCCCAACCTGCCAAACCCGACAAGGAGACTTAGGCATGACCTGTATCGGCACCTTCACGACCACCCGCGACGGTTTCTCGGGGCGTCTGCAGACCCTGACCATTGACCGCGCGCTCACGCTCGTTCCGTCGGAGCACGCCGACGCGGAAAACGCCCCGGACTACCGCATTCTGGCAGGCGAGGGCGATGATCTCTTCGAAGTGGGAGCGGGCTGGAAGCGCACCGGCGACAAGGCGGGCGCCTATGTCGCGGTGCTGATCGATGATCCGGCGCTGCTGCAGCCGCTGCGCGCAAACCTGTTCCGTTCGGATCAGGGCGAGCATGTGCTGATGTGGTCGCGTGGGCCCCGCCGCGAAGCACGGGACTGACGCGGTGGCATCGCATCGTCTGGCGAGGGCCCTCGGCTGCGCGCTCGCTATCGGATGGTCCTGCACAGCTCATGCGCAATCCTTTGCGGAAGGCACCATGCCTGTGCGCATCGGCATCGCCGATCACGTGCGCGAGGCCGCGCAGCGCTTCGGCATGCCGGAGGTATGGATCTATGCCGTTATCCGTATCGAGAGCGCGGGCCGCGTCCGCGCGGTCTCTCCAGCCGGAGCCATGGGACTGATGCAGCTGATGCCCGGGACCTGGGCACGCCAGCGCGCGCGCCTGATGCTGGGGAGTGACCCCTTTGACCCGCGCGACAACATCCTGGCGGGCACTGCATACCTGCGCGAAATGTACGACCGCTACGGCGTCGTCGGCTTCCTTGCGGCCTACAATGCGGGGCCGGGCCGCTATGAGGAATGGCGCGACAGGGGCCGTCCCCTGCCGCTCGAAACCCGCCGTTATGTCGCTTCGATTGCAGCACTGCTGCGGGGCGGGAACGTCACGGTTGCAGCGGCCTTGCAGCCAGTGGGGAGTATGCCGCCACCTGCGCTGCGCGCTGAACGGCAGCCAGAGCCTGTCAGAACCGACAGCAACCGGCAGGCTCAGGCAAATCCCTTTGCCCGTCCTGCCGCGCCCGGGCACGACCTGTTTGCGCCCGTTCGGACGGCAGGAGACGAGTGACATGTCGTCCAGGGCAGGTGCTCCATGCATGATCGTCCGGCGAGGTCCCGGTGGGCAGGAAGCGGAAGAGAAAGAAAGGCGGGGGGATTGACTGCGTAATTGGGCCAGCGGGCGATCTCGCCATGGTTGCTGGCAGGGGGCAGGATGCGGGTGTCGTTACACCCCGCAGGAGAGGACGCCCACCGATGCAGTACCATGCCGCACTCGATACCTCCGCCACCACCACCGCCATCTGCGTTGTCCGGAGCCAGGACGGCGAGATCGCATTGGAGACCAGCGTGACCACCGACCCCGAAGCGATCTGGAAGGCGCTCAAGCCTTATGCCGAACGGCTGCTTCTGGTCGGCCATGAGGCGACCGGATGGTCGGCATGGCTGCACCGCGAGCTTGAAGCGCGTGGCCTCCCGATGGTGCTGCTGGAGACGCACCATGCCGCGCGCATGCTGGAGTCACAGCGCAACAAGACCGACCGGAACGATGCACGCGGGCTTGCGCAGCTCGTCCGCTCAGGCTGGTTCAAGCAGGTGCATGCCAAGAGTGATCGCGCGAACCGGATCAAGCTTCTACTGGCGCACCGGCGGACCCTGAAGCGCAAGCTGATCGACATCGAGAACGAGGTTCGCCAGTCGCTGAAGATGTTCGGCCTGATGGTCGGACCACGCGTCCAGCGCAGCACGTTTTGCAACCGGGTCCGCGATCTGGTCGCAGGCGATCCGCTGCTCGAAGTGCTCAGCGAGAGCATGCTTACCTGTTGGAAGGTGCTGTGGGACCAGTACCGCGGCCTGCACAAGCTGCTCGTTCAGCTGACCGGTCAGGAAGAGCTGTGCCGCCGCTGGTGCGAGATCCCCGGTGTCGGCCCGGTCACCGCGATGACGTTCATGTCGGCAGTCGACGATCCACATCGCTTTGCACGGTCGAAGACACTGGGCGCGCACTTCGGACTGACGCCCAAGCGCGAGCAGTCGGGCACTTCGATCGACCGCGACGGGCATATATCGCGGCGTGGTGACGGCGAGGTCCGAACCGCACTCTACGAGGCGGCGAGCGGCATGCTGACGCGATCGAAGCAACACTGCACGCTCAAGGCCTGGGGCATGAAGATCGCCGCCAAGCGCGGCCACAAGCGCGCCGTGGTCGCGGTCGCGCGCAAGCTTGCGGTGATCATGCACCGCATGTGGATCGATGGCTCGCAGTTCCAGTTCAGCGCCGCGAACACGCAGCCCGAAGACCATGCGGCCGCCGCAATGGTGGCGGCATGATGCAGGCGTACTGCAGCACCGGCGCAGCCCGGACGTAAGGACAACGACACGAGTTCCGCCGCCGAGGCGGTTGGTTGAGGTGGATCGAAGCGGATGCGAAGAGCACGATATCTTGCCGGCGACGACGCTCCCAGGAGCGATCGAGCGCGCGTGATTGACTGTGTGGCCTCGCGATCCCGACGCAGACATGTGCGCCCGCATGGCATGCGGGGTGGAGCACGAACGATTGCAGGGAACACCTTACACCGAACCGCCAATACTGGCGCAGTCCGTCGACTTCTGGCGAACTCTTGTGTATCATTAGAAAAGGAGCGAAGACGTGCAAGGAAGAGGCAAGAAGAGAAGCCCAATTACGATGGCAAGATTAAAGCACCGCCGCCGCGCGGGGTGCAG